>JAABUP010002644.1_pt1 | contig 33912 bp, 38 predicted proteins | sample 5559201 | NCBI WGS metagenome assembly JAABUP01 (sample SAMN10711887, study PRJNA513373) | rock metagenome | isolation source: Antarctica rocks | place: Antarctica
GGCCGGAGCCCCGCATGGATCTCAGCTGGCAAACGAGCACTTACCAGGAGAGCTGATGGCAGTATGTACGGACACTCAAGCCTACAGCGCTCGCATGCTGGAGTCAAGTCAGATCAACGTCGGTCACAAATCGTGGGCAATCTTCACCAAAACTGACAGCTTCAGCAAGTTGGAGGAAGACGTACGGACGCTCAAACAGGACGTAGAAAATCTCAAAAAGGACGCTGTTACCTACGGAGCCATCTTCTTATGTATGACAGCAACGCAAGCGCTCCTATTCGCAGCAGGGGACGTGTCACAGGAGCACCTGAACAAGCGTTTCACGAAGATGTATCAAGCTCAAGACGCAAGACTGCTCCAATACACACAAGTTGTCAACCGACAGCAGCCTTTCGCTGTAGCCGAGGAAGCCGTTGCAACTGGCCTGGACAAGATCATTAACGAACGGAACTCGATGGTACACTTCAGGACAGAAGCAGACTTCTACCAAAGCTACATATTACCAGCTCAAGCCCTGCTCAAACGGCACCCAACTCTTCAACAGCATTACGTCACAGAAAGTCTGGTGATTGATACCTACACCAGTCTGAAGTCGTGTTTTCATTTCTGAAGTCAAGTTTTGCTATTTCCCGACTAGTACAACAGCCTGGAGTCATATTTCACTTCTTGACGTCAACTGAATGATAAGAAACCCTAGGCTTTCCTTGGTAGATTGGATCTCAGATACACGTTCCCAAGGATACACTGGTTTGCAGAGCTTGGTAACATGCCTGGATCACAGAGATATTGTGTCAGATACAGCATGCAGTCAAGCAAAGGTTGTGTTAGGCTGCCGGGACATGCCTTGGCTGAGGAACTGGCTAGGCGTCTTGGTATGTGCTGCATGCTGCTGGTAAAAGTTGACTCTGACTACATTGCTGCTGCTCAGCCTGTATGCTCAGGTCCATTTGTCTGCTCGTCTGAAGCATGATACACATATCACGCTTGAAAGGTTTGGAGTATACTCTGACAATGCATGGACAGGAGGGGACACTATGCACTGCAAAGGGAGTCTAAACAGACATGCAGCCTGTCACTTGACATTGCATCGACAGTCTGCCAGGTCACAATCCAGCAGAATAACAGTGTTATGTTGGCTTTCATTGTTCTGTGTCACACAGGGCAGAAAAGATGCCTCAGAATCAACTGGACCACAGACACTGATCACAATCCAAGTCACAGCATGAGAGCACCAGACCGATGCGTAATGCACAAGGATGCCAATGATGTACTAGTACAAGAAGGCCCAGAAGCATTGAAGTGGTGTGTCAGAAACCCTCAGCCTCTACCCTTGAGGGGCCATACAGGTGATAACCACTCGCTCGCTTGCTGGCTCACGTCATGGTAAAATTTGAAGCAATGCAATGTGACCTATTGTGTCAAGCTTCACATACGCTTTTACACTTTGGTAGCATAAGACGTTCACATGCATACTGTGCAAAGTAATAAGCAAGCAACATAGTGATGCTTCGGTCTGCAGGGTGCACAGGAAAATTCGCAGAGGCACTCGCCAGCCTGCCATAGAGACAGCAACAAAGGCATGATTGCAGAATGCAAGTGACAATGAACTGCTACAAGCCTTTTGGCACAAGTTTGGACAAGAAACTCAATTTAGATCACCCAGCCGAAGCAGATGTACTGTAGTTTTGCTTACAAAATATCATTGCATGGCTTCTGCTAGGAGGGTCAGTCAAACTTTCTTACAATATCTGCAGCAACTACAAGTCAGCTGCGCAGTTGACAACACCCTCATATGGTTTTAGTGTACAAAACTATGCAGACATGCCCTGATGACCTTCTAAATTTGCTGTGTAACCGGTATTGATGTAAACGTCAAGCCATTCTAGTTGGTGTCTCGTGCATTGTGCAAGGCGAGGCACATGGCAGTGCAGTGCAGAAGATGTTTCATGCAATTGCCTGCTGTCCTATGGGCCTGCATTGTATCTTCTTTGCTTGCTCTGCACCTCCAATGCATGTACTGTGGCACCTCCAGTGATGTTGTCCACCAGATGGCAAGATCGGCTTATGCCTTGTGCTCTTTGCAAAGGCTCCGTAGGACTGCCAGACTGCAGCACAATTTCTGGCCAGCTTGCAGAGTGCTGTCGGCCAGCATCTGCTGTGTTTGTGGTGTTCGGGTGAAGCTCCAAGATTAAGAACAGGCTGTTGAGTGATAGGACAATGCACCTCTGACTGCAAGCTGGCGTATCTTTTGCATGTCTGACTCAGCCTCTAGGTCAAACGGTCTATTTCGACAAAGTTGACTTTTGACAGGTTCCGGCGACCAGTGCAGACATTCTCTGCGGCATTGACTGGAGATACGGGCAGTCAAAGTTGTTGAGACACTCTGCTGTTATGGCGTCAGCACAGGTGTGGAGACACCGCAGCAAATCGAGTCGCCTGAGCAGGAACCGTGCAACGATCTTTGTGCTTCCTGCAGCCCGTTGCGAGCGGTACCGACGGTCAATATAGAATGACAGTGGACAGCAGTAAGCCTGCGCAAATAGTTCGAATGTGTTACCTTTGTACCTCTGTCTGCCAGCGCTCTTCACCAGCACCCAATGCTCTGCAGGATATAAGCAGCTTGCAGTTGGCCGGAAACAGTTGCACTTCTGGGCTTTCACTCAGGTAAACAGGCCATTGGTTATTGCTGGGCTCTACTGCAATGGGAGGGTGTCCAATAATTCTGTGATAGTTTGTGATGCATGCATGCAGGCAATATATAATTTTCTGAGAGCCATATGGCATATTTTCCCCTGGCCCATGTTTGGTATTTACCCCACATTGCAACGCTTTGTTCACCCTGCTGAAAGTCAACAGCTATCTCTGCCAATGCATGTAACCTCCTCTCACCATTACTGTACTCATGCAGGTGAAATGCCGCCCATTATAAATTTGGGAGTCATGGGCTGTGCTCTCCTTGGTTTTCTTGTCTATACAGCAGGTATGCATCGCCAAGTCCTCAAGCTGTGCTTGTGCTGGTGCCCCAACTGCTCGTGCAACAGTCAGTGTGCCATTTGTGGTCGCATGGGAATAGCAGACAGCACTGAGGCCAAGTTGACCTTGCAGGTTCAGGCTATGGGAATGCAAGGAATCAGAGCAGGGGGCTGATCTTTGCGTATGCTGTGGTGGCCGGGTGCAACTCTGCTTTGGTGAGCACGATGCCTGATCTTGTGCATGCTGCCATGCATCAAAGTACCTTAGTCATGGCACACACAGCAGAGCAAGGTGTACAGCTCCATCGCAATGTGCCAAAGTCTGGTGCGGTCCCACCAACACAAAAAGTGTAACATGTTGACTGCTTCAGCGCCTTGCATATGCATCTGATTTGTAACATCTCATCGACACAACAAGTTGATGAGTCATCAACTGCTGCTGCAGTTGGCTCTGGCCTTTGTAGAATATCATCTTAAGCGGGCTGAACCATTACATCATTTGGGCCATGGTGGAGCATTCATCAGCAGACTGCATGCAGGTCATGATAAAGGTGTGCAATCTCTGGATGGACAGCAATGTTGATCTTGTCATGCAGCTGCAGAGTTCTCGCATTGTAATTGGAACACAGTATGTTAGCGATTCTTGCATGTCTGCAATTGCAGAGTGCTTTGAGCAAAACCATTCCCATGGCACTGCTGTCAACGTGTGCCAGCCATCATGTCATTTGCATGTTCACATTCATGCTGCAACTACACCTGTTGCGTTATACCTTGTGACATGAGGTGGGTAATGTTGGCTTTGTTTGAGCGAATCACATGGCTACATGCTGTCTTGTGCCAGCAGTTGCTCCTGCTGGAGGTTGTTTCAATGCATGCATATAGCTTGCTCCATTCAAGTCATGCTGTGCTGCTTGCAGACCCAAACGTACATGCCTTGCTATGGATGGCAGAGGCAGTGGTGGACATCATCGGCATGGGGATAGGCATTGAGGCTGCAAAGCATGCCATCAATTACTTCTTCTCATTAGGGGCCAGCAGCCAGAAAAAGAAGTCCAGCTGACTGTTGTTGGTCCAGCTGTACATGCTGCAGACTCTGCAGATCTTGCTGGCAAGCTGTATATGTTGCAGCCGTTTTCAGTTCATGTGCTAGGGGCTGGTGCTCAGCTAGACTACAGGCTCGTGCGGTCGTTGTAATGCTCATCTACATGCAACAAATTCTAAGCATTGCCATCGACCTCTGCTTTAGCAGCGTCATAGGCCTTGCTTGCTCAGTGTACTGCTGGTGAGCGTCTGTCATACAAGCATGCGGAGAGAGGCCCTGCGCAGCATGGCCATGGGTATGTAAGTGGTAACAATGTATGGGTTTTGCTCCGAGACCAAATGTATGCGCAACGGATGAGAACCTGTATCTGCTTGGGTCTTTGTTGGGCGCATACCGTAAGCTTGGTCACGCCTTGCTTTGTTGAGGTCCCTGACACTTGACTTGAGGGGCCGAGGCAGACGGCAAGTAGGGACTGCTTGTTGACCTGGCAGGTCTTCGGGCGCACACAGCAAGGTCTAAGCACAGTCGGTTCCAAGCCACTTTGTTTGTCAGCAGCTGCAGCGGCGGGCCTTCATGGTGAGTTCCTGCAGCAGCACGTGAGATGTACGCAGGGGATCAGCTGACTGTACTTCTTTCACTGGCTCAGGATGTCAGCTGAAAGTTGAGTTGTGCTACAGGCCAGCAACTGCGTTCTGGACAGAACTGTCAGCTCACTTCCTCTAGAGGTTTGGTGTAACATCTTTCAATACCTGGAGCCAAGGGTCGATCCAACGACCGATTATTGGCTCCCTTCACTGGAACCACAAGCATATTTCTGGCAATTGCCTAGAGTGTGCAAGGCCTTCCAAAGGGTGTTTAAAGCTCATCCACAGCTTGGGTGCCAAGTGGTTCTGGAGAGGGCGCCCCTCAAGTCACCAAACAAGGATCTTTCAACTAGCTTGGTGCCTTGGCTGCAAGCCCGAGCTGCTGTTCTGCAAACACTGTGTGTCAAGTGTTGGACATTGGACGTCGTCAAACTTCTGCGGGCTCTGGAACACCCAGACAGCACATTATCAGCCATCCACTTCAGAGCTGAATTCCAAGCTGAGATCTGCACCCTTGCAAGCTTCACATCTCTGACATCCTGCAGCTTAAAGTCTTCTTTGTACAAATTTCATTCTGGCATCTTAAATTTGCAACCCTTGCAAGGCCTGCCCCACTTGACGCATGTCAGTCTTGAGCATGGGCATTTCAGAACCCTCTCTGCTGCAAGCCACTTGACACGTTTAGAGCTCAGACAAGCCCAGGTGACCAGTGAAGTATACTGCAATTTTGCCAGCAGCCTTGTAGACTTGTACATGAGTAGAAGTGACCTACATGGCTTGCATGCAAGGGGTTTGCTGGCATGTGCAGCGCTGCAACGCTTGGAAATTTGGAACCGTTGCTCCATCAATGCAGCAGATCAGGCAGACAAATTCCAATGCTACATTGATGCTGATGACACTGAGGATGATCATTGGCCTGCTGATATGTCACCCCTTGCCTGTCTGACTGACCTACGTGTGAGGCTCCGGGAAGGTTCTGGTGGAGTCAATCTCACAGGAGTGGCCACCCTTACAAATTTGACAAATTTAGATTTTGTATTTAATGGACCGACCATAGTGGGTCCAATGATGGAGAATTTGCACAAGCTTGTTTGTCTGGAGTTAGCGAGGTATGCTCGCTTCAACCATGATCTAGACTTTGACTTCACATGTGATTGGCGTGGCTATCATGTCTTGCAGAAGCTGCGGATAGATGGACTGTTCAAAGCAGACAGTAAGCTTTTAGGCTTGGTCGAGTTACCACACCTCAGAAACGTGGACATGAGGAACGCAAAGCCTGCAGACCATGCAAGCGCATTTTTCCTAGGCAGCCTTTCAAATCAAATGGCTCTTAAGCGTAGAGGGGTCAAGTTTCAGTGTATGTTTGCAGACTTAGAACTTCAGTCCTGAACTGTAATGCATTGCCTGATTGACGTAGCCAGGCCAAGCCTGCGTTGACTTTGCACAACAAGATGGATGCACACACCTGGATGCAGTCACACCTAGAAAGTTCTTGGCAAAGCCTTTCTGCGCATTTCCCCCTGCATAAGGCATCTGCTACTTGCATATCACCTCAGTGCTTCAGTCAAAATAGAATTTAAACCGAGTCCAGCGCAGCAGTCTTGAGCAAGTATCAGCTCTCAAATCAGACAAGTCAAGTAAATACATGCATACAGCAAATGTGATTAGCTTTGCCCGCATTGTGTTTGACATATCTGTGTACGGGCATGGCCTGAGTTGATGTGGCCTACTATGCTAATTATAAAACATTGCTGTGATCAAGTTGTGCATACATGCATCCATTGAACGTCGCGCTTGTGCAGCTCTGTTTCACCTAGTCAGCCTAAGGTCAAAAGAAGGGTGCATGTGCTCTCATACACGCATTTAGCGCCCCATGTCACAGTGCAGCAAGCTACATGATACCTCTTCACGCTTCTGTAATGCAGCACAGCAGCCACCATGATGCGTTTAGTGTTCCCTGCCAGAGGGGAAGGATAGAAGTAACAAAGCAATGACCTGGGCAAACAAAGTCTCAGGTACATTATTGTGTGTGAGAGGACTATCAGCTTGCCCTGTCACTATGGTGGTGATACTGTGGTGCTGCAGTAGCTTCAGCATGTCAATATCGGCACTATAGTGACTAGCTAGTTCCACCAGCAGAAACAGGTTCATCCTTGACAGCCAACAAGGGATGGTGGTATATATATAGCACCCTGGCAATTGATAGCCTTTGCAGCTCTCCTGGTGATAACATGTCTGCGCCACACACAAGTGTGATGTCAAGACATGTTCACAAAACCTCGAGCTGCACCGACAGTAGCGCTAATGATTGAGTTACTTTTGAGTACAGGTCATGGAAGCAGCTTGAAAAGGGGCCAACTGTGTTTGATGCAACTGGCATCTGGGGAGAGACAAGAGGGCCTTTTGCAAAATGCCATTGCTTACAGTGAAGCAGTCTCTCTGGTGGACTTCATTTGAATAGCCGTCAGAGACATCGCTTCACAACATGCAGCATGTAAAAAGCTGCTCAGCATCGAAGTCCCCCTAGCAAACCTTTTTTTCAAGAACATGTGCTCTAAGGAGAACCATGCATGTCTCCACGCAGCTTGACTGTGCGCCTCAACCTGTCTCCATCAACCATGGGACATGCCTTGAAAGCCATTATGCCCGTTAGGGGCCAGCAGCCAAAAAAAGAAGCCCAGCTGACTGTGTGGATGGTCCGGCTGTACATGTGGCAGACTCTGCAGACCTTGCTGGCAAGCTGTGTGTGTTGCTGCCGTTTTCTGTTCATGCTTCAGGGGCTGCTTCACAGTTAGACTACAGACTCGTGTGATCGCTGTGATGCTCACCTCTATGCAACAAATACTAAGCATTGCCTCAACCTCCGTCAGCAGCGTCATAGGCCTTGCTTGCTCAGCGTACTGCTGGTGAGCGTCTGTCAGCCCTGCCCAGCATGCTCAGCATGCATGGGTATGTACCAATACGTGGATTTTGCTCCGAGACCAAATCAGCATATGGGCGCATACTGTAAGCTTGATCTCGCCGTGCTTTGTTGAAGTCCACAACACTCGACTTGAGGGGCTGAGGCAGACGGCAAGCAGTGCAAGCTCTCGCCTCTTCACAAGCACAATCTGTTCCAAGCCACTCTGTTCGTTAGCAGCTGCAGCGACGGGCCTTCATGGTGAGTTCGTGCAGCAGCCCGTCAGATGTATGCAGGGGATCAGCTCACTATATTTCTTCTGTGGCTCACAGACCTCAGTGCCTCAGGATGTCACACGCACACGCCCGAATTTTGAGTTGTGCTACAGGCCAGTACTTGTGTTCTGGACAGAAATGCCAGCTCACTTCCTCTAGAAGTTTGGTGTAAAGTCTTCCAACACCTGGAGCCAAGGGTTGATCCAAAAACAGGTCATTGGCTTCCTTCACTGGAAGCACAAGCATATTTCTGGCAGTTGCCTAGAGTGTGCAAGGCTTTCCAAAGGGTGTTCAAAGCGCATCCACGGCTTGGCTGCCAAGTGGTTCTGGAGAGGGCGCCTCTCAAGTCACCAAACAAGGATCTTTTAACTAGCTTGGTGCCTTGGCTGCAAGCTCGAGCCGCTGTTATGCAAAGGCTGTGTGTAGAGTGTTGGACACCAGACGTCATCAAATTCCTGCGGGCTCTGGAACATCCAGACAGCACGTTATCAGCCATCCATTTCAAAGCTGCATACCAAGCTGAGATCTGCACCCTTGCAAGGTTCACATCTCTGACATCCTGCACCTTGAAGTCTTCTTACAAATTCCAATCTGGCATCTTAGATTTGCAACCCTTGCAAGGCCTGCCCCACTTGACGCATGTCAGTCTTGAGACTGGGGACTTCTCTGCTGCAAGCCACCTGACACGTTTGGAGCTCAGATATGCCCAGGTGACCAATGGAGTGTACTGCAATTTTGCCAGCAGTCTTGTAGACTTGTACATAAATGACAGTGATCTAGGTGAGTTGTATGCAAGGGGGTTGCTGGCATGTACAGCGCTGCAACGCTTGGAAATTTGGGACTGCTGCTCCATCAATGCGGCCGATCAGGCAGACTCGTTCCAATGCTGCAGTGATGCTAATGACGCTGAGGATGATCACTGGCCTGCTGATATGTCATCCCTTGCCTGTCTGACTGACCTTCGTATGACGCTCCGGCGAGGTTCTTGTAGAGTCAATCTCACAGGAGTGGCCACCCTTACAAGTTTGACCAGTTTATATTTTGTATTCAATGGACCGACCATAGTGGGTCCAATGATGGAAAGTTTGCACAAGCTTGTTTGTCTGGAATTAGCCAATTATCCTGGCTTCAACCATGATTCAGACTTTGACCTCACATGTGATTGGCGTGCATATCATGTCTTGCAGACGCTGCGGATAAGAGGACCGTTCAAAGCAGACAGTAAGCTTTTAGGCCTGGTCGAGCTACCACACCTCAGAAATGTGGACATGAGGAACACGATGCCTGCAGACCATGGAAGTGCATTTTTCCTAGGGAGCCTTACAAATCAGATGGCTCGTAAGCGTAGAGAGGTCAAGTTTCAGTGTATGCATGCAGACTATGAACTTCAGTCCTGAACTGTAATGTACTGCCTGATTGGCTTAGTCAAGCCAAGTCTGCATCGACTTTGCATGACAAGTTGCATGCACACACCTGGATGCAGTCACATCTAGACCTGGAAGTTCTTGGCAAAGCCTTCCTGCGCATTTCCCCCTGCACATGACATCTGCTTGCATGTCACCTCAATGCTTCAGTCAAACAATAATCTAAAATGATGGGTGTGTAGTCCAGCGCAGTCATGAGCAATTACCAGCTCAACAACCAGACAGGTCATGCAAGGTACATACAGCAAATATGATCAGGTTTGCCCGCATTGTGTTTGAATTATTTGTGTATTAGCAAGCTGATGTGGCCTACTATGCTAGCCATCATTTGTTGCCGTGATCTAGTTTTGCATACATATGTTCATTCAACGGCGCACTTGTGCAGCTCTGTTTCACCTAGTCGACCTAAGGTCGGAAGAAGGGTGCATGTGCTCTCATGCACGCAGTTGGTGCCCCATGCCACAGCGCAGCAAGCTACGTGACTCATCAGTGATACCTCTTCACGTTTTTGTCATGCGACACAGCAGCAGCCATAATGTACTTGGTGTTCCCTGCCAGAGGAGAAGAATTATCCTACCATAGACAATACTATTGCCTATAAAGAAAGGACCAGGGCAAACAAAGTCTCAGATACATTGTTGTGTGTGAGAGGACTGTCAGCTTGCCCTGTCACTATGGTGGTGATACTGTGGTGCTGCAGTAGCTTCAGCATGTCAATACCGGCACTGGTTCCAACAGCAGAAACAGGTTCATCCATGACAGCCAACAAGGGGTGGTGGTATAGCACCCTAGCAATTGATAGCCTTTGCAGCTCTCCTGGTGATAGCATGCCTGCGCCACGCACAAGAGCGGGGTCAAAAAATGTTCTAAAAAAATCAAGCTGCACTGACAGTAGCGCTATTGAGTGAGTTACTGCTGAATGCAGGTCATGGAAGCAGCAGGGGTCAACTATGTTTGATGCTGGTAGCGTCTGGGTAGAGACAAACTTCTGGGTATGCACAATGGCTTTGCTTTACAGTAGAGCAGTCTCTTCAGAGGACTTAATTTGAATAGCTGTCAGAGACACTGCTTCACAGCATGCAGCATGTAACAAACTGCTTAGCATCAAAATTCTCCCAGCAAACCTTGTGTTCAACACGTGTTCCCAATAGAAACATGCATGTCTCCATGCAGCTTGACTGTGTGCCTCAACCTGTCTCCACCAAACATGGGCCATGCCTTGAAAGCGCCCTCTGTGAAATAGGGCAATGGCACCCGCATGACGCATGAAAAGCAGATTCCATACCTTGCCAGTTTTGGTTCAGTCGCCAGTCCCCTTGAACTCGCTGCAGTAAGTCTATCAATCCAACCTGCTGTAACAGGTGCGCTAGATGCTGCAAGTCCAGGGCAGAACCCTCTTCAGGCATGACTGCTGGGTAGATGAGCTGCTCCAGCAGGGTGTTGCCTGGAGCTGCTACAGGCCTTTGAGGCAGAAATATCACCTGCACCGGCACACACACCAAAACCAGTGAGCCAAAGGCATGAGCAGTATGACCTACAGCATGTTCCTCTTCTCTACACCGAGGAATTGGAAGCACATGCATGGGTCATGGAGTGCCACTCTAGTGAGACAGCTGCAAGTCATGCTATGCATCATGCCTTGCATTATGCAGGCAGTGAACATCTGACTTTGCGAATGGGTGTCTGTCTGTGTCTCCCTGTCTGTCTGCACCTGAGCCTCTGATTGCACATTGCACATTGCGCAGCAGTACGTCTGTGTGTTACAATACCCTTGTAGGGCAATAGAGTCCCTGCGTTTGGCTGCTTGAGCTACAGCTGTTGGAGCTCATTGACGCGATCCTTCAGTAGCTGTCACATGCACATATGAGCAGTCTCAACATAGCCTGTAAGCATGCTCAGGCGTACAGTGTGACAGGGCAGAGGGCAACCTGGTCCTGTACAGGCATCTGGGACTGCCCTTGGCATAGGGGCCACAGTTGTGCCAGGGCGCGCACTAGGGTAGACTTCCCACAGCCACTAGCCCCTGTGACCAACGCCATGTCACCTGCATGCATGCGCAAGTCAAACAACAGACCAAGCAAAGGCTGAGATGTACTGACGTCGTGCACGGCAAGAGCTGAATGAAATTATTCCACAACTGATTGGCTCTGTTCACTCCACTGACTGTTTGACAGGCAAAGAGGCAAGACTGGTTTTGTTTGGTCATATCACTGGTAGGCTGTTCTTGAACAAAAGACAACAGGCAAAATTTTGCCTCTGTTTGTAGCTTTCTGTGTTGGCAGGCAGAGCCAATGCCACCTGCTGTCTCTGGCCAGGCTCTGGCCAGCACTGATGCAGTTCAATGCCACCCAATGACACAGAGCAATCCAACTTAATGCTGCAGCCACTTCCCACATGACTGGCAATTCCATGCAGCACACAGGATGACATGTCACAGTATGTTGCATGCCTTACTGCTCTCTACATCAAGTTGCACAGAGCAAGCTTACATGCATCACGCTGGAGCTGCGGCTGTACAGCTCGCCAAATCTCACCTTGATGCACTTCAAAGCTCAGGTTTTGGAATAGTAGCTTGCCATCTGGGCGCTGACAGCTGAAGTCATGCACTGCAGCAACAAGCCGCCTGCCTTGGTTGTCACAGTCATGCTGACTAAGCTGCAGCTGAACTGACAGAGGAGCAGAACCAGGCAGAAGCTGGCTGTCTTCCGAACTGTGCGCAGGTTCATCATAGCTGCACGACTGCATCTGCGCATGCTGGGAAGGGGGCCCAGTGGGTTGCTGGAGGGAAGAATGAGGCACTGAGCGTACTGATGACGAGGTCAAATGCTGTTGTGCGCTGGTTGAGTTGTGGGATCCGTCTGTAGTAACGCTGAGTAGGGGAGCTTGCTCCTCCTGATCTTCTTCTTTGGCTACTGCGGCAGTGGCAGCTGAAGTACATATGTTGTTTGGCTCTGCTTGTTTTTCCAGCCGGTCCAGTTCCTGTGAAGCACAGAGAGTCTGATCAACCTATGCAGCAGTCCTTTTAGGTTTATTCGGCTGCTCAGCTGCATGCTCAGCTGTATCTATGTCATTTGGTATTTTCTGGGCCCTACATTCTTGCCTTGATGACCATGCAAGAGCAAATGAGGACCACTCTCAGCAAGCCTCACAATGTAAGTACACGCAACAGTAGCCAATTTGGCACATGCTTCCAGCAACACAAAGATGACTCGAAAATTGGAGGCACAATGGATCAAAAACTTCTGAAGTGGTTGAACATCTCATACACTCATGTGGCTGCTGACAGCAGTGAGGTAGCATGCAGCAGGAGAGTCATGCCAAAACTCAAGATGCAGGCAGGGACCAGCACGAAATTGGCTGGACATTACAAGTGTAGTAGTCTTTGATCTGCGTATCATGAGTGATGCAGAGATGAAGAAACCTGTAGAAGCTGTCCAACTCTGGATGTGACGCCAGCTAAGGTTGAGAACTGGCTGGCCAGGTCCAGCATCTGTGTGAAGCTGTAGATGAGGGTGAGGGTGGCAAAGCTGGCATTGGAGACCCACCTCGCCCGCTGCCCGCTGTCCATGTCTGCTGGCAGACTGCCTGCACTCAGCGGCAGCCCAAATCAAGGCTATTGCGTATACACCCAGCTTTGTATGATGACCCAGTGTGTGCTTCAAAGAAGAAGAACGCCACTGGTTTGGGTTAAGGTACTCACTGCTTGACACCAGTGCTGCTGATGGGATGGAGCCTGTCTTTGGCAATGATAGCAGCTGTTCTAGCAAGTACAGGAGGCTTTCTTAAGTATGTGACAGACAAGGGTGTGGCACAATTGCAACTGGAGACACCACATCAGCAGCTGGCCAGCCTTATGCCTTGTGGCAGAGAGCCTGCAGGTGGGCCGTGTTACATGGCTTTCAGCTGCAGGCAGTTGCAGCAGAGCTATCCTGTGGCTTGTGCGCCAACATGGTGCTGTGAGTCTGAGAAGGCATCACCCAGGCAGGGCAGACTTAAGATTGCCAGCAGGAAAGTTGTACAGACAATGCCAGTCTTCTATTGACAGCCTGCTGAGCAGTATGTGTGTAGCCTGCTGAGTTGAAAGCGTACAATATGTTTCTGATGCACATCTGGTCAGAGCAGTACGTGCCTTTTTGGGCGTCAGCTGACTGTGCTGACCAAGCACACTCAATGATTGTGTGGCTTGAATGCATACAATTTTGTAACCAGTGCCAGCTGAAAGCCAGCTGAAAGCCAGCTGAAAGCCCCACCTGTGAACACCACAAGGCCAAGGCAGGAGTAATTCAGCAGAGCTCCAGCATATTCTAGGCCAGTTGTGCAAGCGCTGAGCAGCCACCTCCACATGACCAAGCGCAGCTGGTTGGCGAGGACAGGCTGAAGTGCTTGATCTAAGTGTGTGCTCTCTGCTGCTCCAGCTCGATACAGTGTGATCTCCGTCAGGAAAGATCGGAGGCGCATGTGAGCAAATCTGAAGTCGCCCTCCTTGCGCTCTTGCTTGAAGACCAGCCTTGCTATTGGCCTAATGATGAGGCTGCAATACATGGGTAACAGGTTCAGGATGTAGTTTGAGAAGGACACAAGAAAATAGTACGGTGGAGTGTTGATTGATTGATGTAAGAGCAACTTGCGATGCATCTCTGCCAGCAGTGAAGTTTCACAACAGACCTTTCTAGCAGCAAGCTTATTAGGAAGAAGGCATAGACTGCCAGCACGACATATCCTGATGTGATCTGATATGTCCAGTATGTGTAGTACATGACCTGAAGGCATGCACTTAACTTGGTGACCTTCTGTGCAGTACAACATATTGGCAGCTTAGACATGAGCATGACAACGGCTCACATGGTTGTATGCTTGCAGGTACCTGGAAAGGTGCTGCTGCAATGACTTTGGCAATGGAGCCGAGAGCATTGCAGAAGATGTTGGTGTCCTGAGCTATACGTTGATCTGGGTTGTCAAGCTTGTCAAATAGCCAATAGAAGTTCTCTTTGCTGCAATACTGCTGCTGTAACAGCGTTGTCAGTTTTGACCGCCAGCTGCATGAACCTGACTTTTGTCATGCAGCTGCAGTCAAGGCCATGATGGACATTCAACACTTACTGCAGATAGATTTTGCCCTTGTCTGCTGACCTGTATGCAAGCAGCTCTGACAGCCACTGACTGGTGGATTTGATGATGGTATTGCAAATATACAATGCAAGTGACGCAAATGTTGTTTTGACGAACATGGAGTGTTGTTGATCGACAATGATGAGGTAGTATTGACCAGCAACCTGGCCAACTGCAGGAAAGCAGGGTCAACTGATCAGCATCCTCTCAAAGTGCCCACTAACAGGGCTTAAACTGGTGTTTTTTGGGACTAACATGGTCAACTCGCACCTTTTGCCACCACTACTGCTTCAGCAACTGATAGCGCGACCAGGAAGATAGCAGGGAACGGTCTCAGCAGCACAAGCAAGCGCCACAACATACGCCAGAAGCCACGATAAGTGCGCAAATTCAACGCGCCCGCCATTATGGCGGTTGTTTGATGAGATAGGCGTCGTCAAGTGAATCGATATATGAGAGTTGCCTGCGCAACTCTCAAGACGCAGGCGTTACAGTCAGTAAGTTTGTTGTTTGTTTTAAGTGATTGCAATCGACACCATGGAGTTGATACCTACCGCTCCATTCAAGATGGCTGATCAACACCACGCTTCTGTCATGTGTCTTTACAAGCGCTGAGGGCTTTTGAAGGACGAATCCAACAGCCTAGTAACAAACATGCCGCACAAGCCCCAGGGCGCCACTCAGTCGCTGCCTCAGCATTCGCCGGGGACATCTCAGCCTGACTGGAGCATGCACATCGAGTCCCACGGTCTCACACCGGTCGACTCTGAAATGCTGCCACAGGTACCCAGTCAGGCTTGTGTACTCTAACGCTGTACCTGTAGCCTTGACCCCGATTGTGCGTACCCCCAGCATTCAGAGTCTAATAACGAGCAAGTAGCACAGATCCTGATCAAGGTGCAAAGACTGCCGTGAAGCACTCACCTGTTTCTAACCTGCGCAGCAAACGACAGACTACCTGCCTGGGCCATCCTTCAGGCAGGAAGCTTCAGCAGCGCAGCAAACAGCAGACTCCACACCTGAGCCATCCTTCAGGCAGGAACCCGTATCAGCACAACAAGATCCCTATGCTAGGCACATCACCCAAGAAGGTGTATCAGTTCAGACCTTGCAGCCGCCAGTGCCAGATGCTGCTCAGGCTGTTGCTGGACGTCTTCGGCGAGCCCGGGCCGCTCTTGCAGCTCGCACACGCCAGATGCATGGGCCCCTGCCAATGCTGCCTCGAAAGCTGCTGCCCAGGCCAGCTTCACCAGCGCCTGCAACACTAGAAGGTCAGACACTGTTGGCTGCAAAGGAGGTGCACTATATCAGCCATCAAACAGCTGTGTTTGCCTGTTCACACTGTGCGTACAATGAGCTCCTGTCATTTGACTGGAAGCTTACGGTGTGCACACTTGTACACACAAATAAAACAGTTTGTGAATATTTTGATGCTGCAAGAGAGCTTGCCTGGATGCACTCGACAATGATGGCAATGGCAAATGATCCCTGGGTGCTGTTGTTATGTCTGCTGCTTGCCCTCAGGATTAGCTTTGCTGCAAGCTGCACAAGTGGAGTCACCAGATGAGGTTGATGTTGTCAGACTGCATAGTAGAGGAATCAGCCACATTCAAGCTGATGAAGTTGCCTACTTCTGCAACCTGAGGTAAATGCCATCTGCTGTTGCTTGTCAGATGAACCACACTGTACTTTCAGCGCTCAACAACATGAATGTATGCAGCCGCGTTGAACAACATTTAAATTGTGGCTTCTTGCATAGTCTTAGCAGCAGGTCTGAAGGGTTGAGACCATGAACCTGATGGCAACGGCTTGACAACCATCTTGTTTAACTGAAAGCACCTGGAAACCTGAGTCAAGCTTGCAGAAGGTGTCATTCTGGATGCATTGTGCACCTTGCTAAGTCAAGGACTAAAACATAAAGCCAGATCACAGTCTACTTTGTCTTCTTGACTTTACTTATACAGACCATCTCACTTCCAGAGATATCGTCTAGATCCCCCACTGACATGCGAGTGGCTTTCATATGACCCTTGTAACGGCTCTGCCTGTCTTGTAGATCTTGCTGCATTGGCCTATCTGTCTGTTTTTGAGCTTCCTTTCCTGGATGCCGTGCAGGCATTTGGACCTGAGCAGCAACCAGGTTGCCTCCTTGCAGCCCTTGGCTATGCTGCCTGCCTTGCATACGCTGCTGCTACCAGGCAATTGTGTGACCAGCCTGATTGACTGTCCTACGGGGTCCTTTGCAAGCCTGGAGGTGCTGGACCTCAGCTTCAATGGGCTACAGCCTGAGTGCCTGCCACAGCTGGGGCAGTGGCCACAGCTGCGGCAACTGGACGTGTCAGGTGCTGCCTTTGCTAAACCCTTGCTTCCAAGGAGCATGGATTGTTTGTCATGGCTGGATCAGGTCATGCATTGATCCTGTTGTGAGGATGCACAGTCAGTATGTTTACTCCATCGCAGAATCTAAGCAGGCCCATTTACAATCCTCAACAGAGTGAAATCTGCAGTTTGCCCATCTTGCCTCCTGTGACATGCAAGTATCAGCAGTATGTCGTGTGATCCTGCCATGTGGTTGTGTCATGTCTGATCAGGCAGCATGCTCATTCCCAGTCAGCACAACTACACTCATGTAACTGTCTATATGGCAGGAGGGCTGCTGCAAGCTGGCTGCATTGCTCACCAGAACCAACTCAATCACTCTCCACTTGGCTTTGCACAATAGCTGCTCAGCTAGCTGGAAGACTTCTCATTGACCAAAACCTGGCCTGCAGGCAACAGGCTAGGCAGTTGGACAGCCCCAGAAGGCAGCTTTCCATTGCTGAGGGTGCTGAAAGCAGCTCAGTGCAGCCTTCAGGCCCAGTGCCTGCACCAGCTGGCTGCCCTGCCCTGCTTGACTGACCTGTGCCTGGCAAGCAATCACATCACCAAGGTGCATAGGAGCACTGTGACTGGAAGATCCTTCAGTCTGCTGCAGGTCAGCATTCATACTTTCCTCATGTCAAGCATTTGCTGTCAAAGCTGCTGTTGGGCACTGCTGTTGGGCACTGCTGTTGGGAAGCTCATCCTCATGTCTCTGTCTGCACTAGGCTGGACGTGATTGGCACAATACTATGCCAGCCTATGATTTTGCCCAAAAAACAAAGCTGCTTCTTTAGGTGAGAGGAATTCATAGTACACCTTATGAGACTGGTATGCTCTGGGCAATGTGTGCTAAGCCAATGTGGGCTATGCAAGCTCTCATGTGCTGAGCTTTGCTGTTGTGCTCACATGCCAGATGGTCTTCTGTGGACTTCACTTCACTGCATTACAGCAGAAGCCATCTTATGGCATCAAAGATGGTACCTATTGTTTCTTGCTGTTGGTGATCACTGATGGCACTCGTGTGCATGAGCCGCACAGACAGGGTGCTCTGGGAAGCTAAGACTTGTCCTGCATGCACCCAACTTGTTTTGAGGTGTAAATGTGAAAATCATTATCATTCAGTATTACTGTCGTTCTTATCATTATTACTGTTGTGCACATGCTCATGTGCTTGATCTGCGTGTGCAGAGGATGGATGTCACTGCCAACAGGATTGCCACAGTGAATGAGCTGGAGACCCTGATCAACTTGCCCAGCCTACAGCAGCTGATCCTTGTCAGCAACCCAGTGGCAGCACGCCCTGCAACCTTCACCAAGACCTTCAGCAATGTGAGTAGCAATGCAGCCTTTCTCAATTCAGCAATGTGAGTAGCAGTGCAGCCTTTACCAATTCAGCAGTGTGAGTAGCAATGCAGCTGTTATCAATTCAGCAATCCAACTAGCAATGCAGCCTTAACCAATTCAGCAATGTGAGTAGCAGCGCGGCCTTTTGCAATTCAGTAATGTGAGTGACAATGCAGCCTTTACCAAGCTGTTTGCTGCCCATCAGCTCCTTGTCAGCTGTGACTGCATGAGCATAGAGATGTGGTGGATTCATATACCTGCATGGCATCTCGAGCTCCAAGTTTTTGGCACAGTAGGGTTGTTACATGCCTCCCGACTTGCATATGACACTCCATTGTTTGGGCTGTAGAGTGCATTTGCTGCAAGTAGCTGTGCAGTGACACTGCTGCTGCTCATGCTTTTCACTCGATCGTACAGCAGGTCTGTCAGTCACACATGTAGGCATTTCAGTAATCATTCATCAAGTAAACGATTTCCCCTAGAGTCAGGTACGCACAGTTGATTGCATCAGCATTCTCAGCAGAACGCTTGTTCAACAAGTACAACATGATCGCTACATTTGCTGTACAGTCTGCATTCACTACTCGATCGGCAAAACATTCCTTTGACCTACTCACAGAATTCAGTCCCAGGATTTGTTGCAATACTGTTGGTTTGCTGCTGCATGCAGGCCACACCTTCCACCAGTGGCATTCTCATAACTAGGAGCGCCTCATCTCCATGTCAGACCAAGACGGCCACCTCAGCACTCATTATTCAGCTGCACGCTGAGGCCCCACAGACCCCTCTCATAGCCCACTTCCTACCCCCTGACCTGCCCCGGGTGGCAGACCTGCCCCTGCAAGGCATAGACGTCACCTCAGGAGCACTAGCTTTTGAGTTCTCCCATGACCGCATTGCAGAAGCCTTTGACAGGCTGCAGGATGACATCCAGCTGTGGAGCAGCGCTTTAGTAGACAGTGCAGATGCAGTCAGCCCTTCAAAAATGCCAGATGACTTGCAGCAGCAGGGGTTAGAGACAGGGGCGAGTGGAGAGGGGCTGGGCGAGGGGTCAGGGAGCAATAGTCAGGGTGGTGAAGCTGCTCAGAGCGCAGCTTCAGAGCAAGGGAGCAAAGAGACAGCCAGCACGAGTGGTGACACAGGTAATAGTCAGGTCTCAATTTTTGGGACGCCAGCATGATGTTTGCGGCAAACGCAAAGTTCCCCTGCAATTCTGAGCAGCTTCATGCAGCAATGTTCATGTTTGCTTGTCAACACAGTGTAGAACACATGACGGTTACATTGACCACTACTCTGGCAGACAAACAGCATCACTCAAGCTGCTACAGCCAAGCAATGATCAGTCAACACTCTTGACCTGTGCAACGCCGCAAATTATTCTCCAGCACCAATGACTTGCTCCTGATGCCTTCCCAACTTCTGACAGCTATCACATGTTGTGCAGAAGCTTACAGCCATATCAGGGACCCTTCAGTCAAGCTTGCAGTTGCTCTTGGCTTGGATCCTGGGCAGCTTGCTATTTACAGTGGTCGGCAGGGTACAGACTCAGCATCAGCAGTTGCAGCCCTGCAGTTTGCCCTGAGTCACCCCTTGACAGAAGCAGACGAAGGCTTACAGAAGACGCCACATTTCCACACAATGACCAGGTCGATTGCAGCAAAGCAGAGGAGCAAGGTTCGTGTCCCAGACGTGCAGCAGCCTGAACTGCCACTGAGCTTCAGGATGGACAAGATCAACACAATTGAAGGCATTTTATCGGGCATGAAAAGCAGGATTGTGGGGTTGGAAAAGAATTTGGTGTCTCAATTGGACCTCAAAAAACAAGCGGGTTTAAATCCACAGAAGAGCTTAATAGCTCCTGTGTCAGGCAATGCATCTTTAGCTATGCCGCCACAGCAGTAGCTGATGTGCACAACAGCACGTGCATGCAAGGTGACTATGCTGTATAAAGTTTGGGAGTTGAATCGGCCATGCACGTTGTAGCACAAAGGCTGCTAGCAAATGACTCATAGCTGGGCAGTGTAGTCTTAGCCTGCAGGCTGCTCATTTCTATCTACCAATTCTATTTGCAAGACCATAAATGCTTGTGTGTCAATAATAGTGGCGGACAGTGTGTCAAGGTCGGACCAGCAAACTGAACCAAGACCTTCGTTTGCACACCTCTTCAGCAAGGCCAAATCTACATGTGATGGACACAGAAAAGCTGCAACTTTCTGTATAATGAGCCCAATATCCTGGGAAGAACAAGACATCACCAGGCTGCAGCACAACTTCCATTGCATGAGCCTCGGCAAACTTTGGGTATTTCTTGAAGTTGGGTTTGACTGGATCAACCTTGCCTCGCCGTCTCAGAATATGCCAATTTCGGTATGGGTATATTCTGTGTAGTTGATCTGGGCTCCAAAGCAGCATGCGCTTTGTTCCTCGCACTTGAATGAGGAAAGAGTCGTGACAGTCAAAGTGCAATGGAGAGACTGCTCCTCTGGGGCTGATCCAAAGCCTTGCTGTTGCAGCTGGAACAATTTTCGTATCACCATTCTCATCTGCAGCATCGAGCACAGTATTGTTCACATGCTGATCATAAGGTTCAGACCCTTTAACAAACACTGTTGAGGCCTTCTTGATGCAATTGTAAGGGCCTGCAATTGCTGCTAATATGAGTGTAATGGTCAAGACATGCAACTTGTACAGACTCATGATGTAAACTGAGTTGGCCCAGCAAGCACAGGCAAGGCAATGCGTTGCTGCAACTCCCGTACCAGGAGCGAGAACAGCTGAGAAAGGTGGCTGCTCAAAATCCAGGTCTCCAGAGCGCCTCATGTCTCGTGTGACTGGCGATTGCATATAGTAGAACTCGCCATGCGGGTAAAACAGCGGGCTGTCAGGGCTGTCTTGCTGTGCACGCATTGCAAACTCCTTCAGTGTCATGGGGGCCAGCATGCTGGGTGCTTGCTGTGGACTCTTGAATCTCAAATAGGTGCGCATGAGGCGTGGCTCCACATATGCAAAGCGCATGGACGGTGCTGCACGCACCTGCACTCTGTGCACAGTCTGAGTTACTGCCTTGCACAGTGTCATTGCCATATTTGCAAAGCCATGGCCTGACAGTTGGCTTGCCAGGCGTGGCATGCAGCATGAGAACAGAACACCAGGACATCACACAGTGATGATGCAAACGCCATGAGCTGCATCATGGCAGGTGTGTTTTCAGTATGTAACCTTTGTTCACCATAATGTTCAACTAGCCAGTCCAAGCTCCACTTGTCAACTGCAGGCCAACTTGCCACAGCCCCTTTGAGCAGGAGAGGCTTGAAGGCTTCCAGGCCTAGGCCTTTGATGCTGGCCGAGCAGAAAGCCTGCAATTCTGCAGTTGTTTGTTCCTGCTGTGCCAAGTCTTGCCAGGTGCAAGTCCGGACCTGATCAGTGACCCTGTGCAGGACAAACTGTCACTGAAGTCGGCGTGAGCTGACGTTGACTACCTACTGTGCATGCGCACGTGCCGTGCGTACCTGACTGCCTCAGTAGAGGGAGGTGCAACGCCTACTGCCCCTGACTCCAGCGGACTTTGCAAGTGGGGCATGTGGGGAGCTGTGACACTACAATCAAGCGTTTGAGAACACTGAACTTGACGACGATTCAATGCTGTCCGACAAGGGGGGCTCAGAGCGCCCGCAGGCTGGACTCGAGTACGCTCAAGTTGAGCACATGCAAGGTTCAGATTGACCATGCAAATAAGTACCGCGAGTCACACAGCAAAATGTTCGCAAGCATGCACGCTGATAGGTACTATGCGAAAAGACAGCACGCTCGTGCCTTCGACACGACGTCCAATGTAGAATGTGGGCAAGTATCAGCACGGCTAGACACACGCGGCATGCGTGTAATGCACGGAGAGATGACTCAGAGTCAACGAGTAGACTCGGAACCTGACCGCCACAAAGGCAGCCCTTCCAGATCAGTCTGGTGTGTGATCGCTCGTCACGAGCATCTGCAGCTAAAGAATGGCCGGAAACAAGGAGAGCAGCGGCGGAATGCCCGGCTTCCCTGGAGCTGGCGGTCCAGGGGGAGCTCCTTTCGACTTCTCGGCGTTGCAGGGCATCTTAAATGTACGTGTCACATGACCTATCTCAGACTGTTGCTCCCAGTCGCGCTGTCAGACCTTGTGACTTTGTGAAGGTGTCAAGCTGTGACAGTAGGGCAGAGCGTTGCTTTTGGGATTGGTTTTATTGCCGGCCTTGTGTTGGACCTCGTACTCGGAACACACAAGACCGGTGCTTAGTCAGCCGTTTTGACTGCAGGACCCCTCCATCAAGGAAATGGCAGAGCAAATTGCTCAAGATCCCAGCTTTGCACAAATGGCTCAGGCCATGCAGGCCAATATGGGAGCAATGATGGGAGGAGCAGCACCGCCTGAGGCACCAACTTCCACCAGGAGTGCTGCAGCAGAGGAGCCTGCTATGCCAGGAGGCATGCCAGGAGGGATGCCAGGCATGCCTGGTATGCCTGGCATGGACCCCAGTGCCTACGCCAACATGATGAGTGGTGTTCTGCAGAATCCCCAGTTTGTAGAAATGGCAGAAAAGCTTGGACAGCAAATCATGCAGGTACCTTGTCCTCATGGCTTGACAAGTTTCGTGATGTACTTCAGACCAAACTTGATTGGCAGCTTGATAGCATACACTCTTTTTGCAATCACAGCTACTACACATCACAGCTGTCCCCAGGCCATCAGCACTGTGGGTTCACATGCTGAACAGCCAAAACTGAGCATTCATATACTATCTTCCTTGAGCATGTATGTATCTGGCCATTTGCAGCATTCTAACATTTCCTTTTGTGGTTGTAACAGCAAGACCCACAGATGGCCAATTTCATGCAAAGCATGAACAATCCCAGCTACAGAACTAACATCGAGGAGAAGCTGGCAGAGCTGAAACAGGATCCTGAGCTTGCTGACATCATGAAGGAGATTGAGGAAGGTGGTCCAGCAGCCATGACAAAGTAAGCTGCTTTGTGACAAGGTCATGTGGATTGTGCTGAATATCTCAACAGTACACACACAGCATGTTCTTGTCAGTTGGAATGTATGCTGTGGCTGACCAGCAGCAGGCCGTCTTACTGAGTCATCAGTAACATGCAACTTGCCATTCTCATGCATGCAGCAGCCACAGCATCATACAACACACCGATCAAATCACATGTCTGGGTTTTCTAGTGCTATTTGCAACGTACGGGCATTCTTGCATGCATTGACATACGGCATACTCCAACAAGCATTTCTTCCTTTCTGAACTCAGCTAGCAATCAACTCTGGAATTGCGTAACAGTACAGACGCGCCCACCCACCCACCATTGATGCTTGTTGCAGGTACTGGTCAGATCCCGCTGTCTTGGGTAAGCTGAGCGCTGTGATGGGCGACACCTTTGACCCCACAGCCATGGCAGCTGCAGCTGGAGCTGCTGGTGAGGGTGAAGAAGAGGAGGGCGAGCAGGAAGAGATTGAAGATGTCCATTCAGCTGCCAGCGCAGGTCTGCAAGCTTTTGTTTTGTTGCATGTGGAATTGAAACATGCTGTGGTCAGCATTGGATGCAATGTTACTTTGTTTGGGCGCAACAGGGTGCTCAGTAAGTCATCTGTACAACTCCAGTGTCATTTAATGCATCGTACTTTGTGCTAGTCCTGTTGTACGCCATACCTCACGCCAACGCAACACACAAATACTACAATGGACAGGCTCCGGCCCTCTCATTCTTCTCTGCCTATGCTTCTCTGCCAACTCTCTGTCTTGTGGATATTCGCACAGGGTATGTACTCTTGACCATTGGCATTGATCTGCTCTCGTGTGCTGTAGGAGACGTGGATGCATTGAAGGAGCTACTGCAAGGCGGTGCCAATAAGGATGAGAAGGATGATGAGGGTCGCACAGCCCTGCACTTTGCCTGTGGGTATGGTGAGATTGCCTGCGCCAGGGAGCTCATCAAGGCAGGAGCTGATGTTGATGCCAAGGATGGCAATGACAACACACCCCTGCACTATGCAGCCGGCTACGGCCAGGCAGAGGCCATCCAGCTGCTGCTCGACAGGTATGCAATTGCGTGTGGGCTGCTGCTATGCTTATCTGCATGGCAGTGTGGTAAGGCACACTAAGATGCTGCAACCATCATGCAGCTGTCTGTTAGGTGCTTTGCTGCAGCGCACCTGCATCAGGACAGCGGCTAGCACCAATTTCACATGACAGAGTTTGATCTTTTGCACTTGATTGCACTGATGCGGCTCAGGATCCTGTGTGTTGGTAGCAAGTGTGATGTGCATAAAATGTGGAAAGTTGGACTGAAGTAATTTGTCTACCCGTGTGTTGTAGTGATGCCAAGACTGATGTCAAGAATGATGATGGCAAGCTTCCTTTGGAGGTGGCACAGCTGAATGAGCAGGAAGCGGTCGTGGAAATTCTAAAGAAGGGCAAGACCACTAAGTCCAGCAAGGAAACAAATGGCGCAGCCAGCAAATCTGAGGAGTCAAAGCAGGATGTGTATTTGTAGGCAGTAAGAGTGTTTGTTGTTTTTCTCGCCTGGGCTTATCAGCATTATCTTCAGCAGGGTTTAGCATGTACAGCAGATTTCATTAAACTCTTCTTGTGTGTCAGAGCCTTGTGATACCTCGAGCTCAGATGGTACAGATGCCTGAGTGCGTGGAAGCAAAATCACGGTGTAACGCTCACACAACCAATTCCCCGTAGCTCGTCTGGACTGTACTCAGCAGCTGTTGTGTTGCGACGAGAGCTCGCGAGTGCCAATTGCATGTTTTGGTGCCATATCTTTCCGGTGCTGCTGGTGTTGGTAAACGTCGGAAGTTGACTGGGCAGCTCAGTGACCAAGAATTCACCAAGAACACAGCTTTGACGGAGGGTGTGCTGGCCCACTGCCGAGTAGTAAACACGCCATCATGCGCACCAAAGTGCCCGCAAAAGCAGCTGTGAAAAGACACTATGAAGAACCCAAGCCAGGTAACTAACCCTGCAACGCTGCAGACTTGACACTGGCCTTTGCGCTTTGCAACAGCTCTTGAATGCTAGCCTTTGTTCTGACACATGGCAATCTGTTTGCTCATCTCTACCATTCACGAGATGTCTAATGTGTCTCTGCGGGTAAGCAAAGACTGGCACACAGTCCATTTTGTGACCTCCTGATTTCATGCAGCTCTGCCAAGAGTGAGCTGGACTTCATTGCCAGACAGCATCCTGGCAAGAATCTATTGTGCATTGCTCCCTGTCACAAAGTCTTTGCAAACAAAGCATCCACCCCGTCGCCCCAACAGCAAAGAAAAGAGAGCGGTGCGAGAGGCAAGAGAGGAACGGCAAGCAAAGCAGTTGAAGTTCAAGCTGGTTTGCAAGGCATGGCTGCAAGGTGCAGGTGACATTTCTTCCTCCCTTGCAGCAATGTCATTGAGCGTGACAAGCTTTCAATTTGAACTCTGCCTGCACAGCAGCAGAATAAGCAGTGCAACTACTCTTAACACAGCTGTGGGTGCAGTAATCATACCTAGAACATGCCGACTGGATTACACAGAGCACAAAGCCTTCCATTCAAATTGCCATACAAAGTTGAGCCTACTGGCACATGCCAAATGTGTGATGACAGAATTTGCGTAGCAGACATAAGCTTTGGCCACACTTCACAGACACTTCTCCATGCTACACAATGCTATCAGACATGTCCTGTGTTCCCAGCATTCATAGCTTATCAGCAGTGTACAGTCCCCAGCTTGATGTCCTGTGTCCCCAGCTTTCATAGCTTATCAGCAGTGTACAGTCCCCAGCTCGTCATGAGCTGGCAAGCACAAATATCACTGAGACTGTTGTCATGACACTGCCCCTCTCTTTGTTATGGCAGGTCATGGCATTAGCGAGGGTCAGCTGTGCAAAATGGACCTGCCAAAGGGGCAACTCCCGGCAGGCCTTCACCTCAGGTTTGGCGGCATACAGATCCTCACCCTCACTCAAGTCAAATTGGGCACATCCGGCTTCCAGGAGCTAGGCAGCCTCAAGCAGCTGCAGCAGCTGACCCTTAGTGACACTGACGGCCACTTTGCTGCCATTGGCTCAGCTGTCGTGCAGCATTTCAAAATGAACATCAGCAGGGCTGGGAAGCTAAAGCATGCTGAAGCTGACCGTACCAAGGTTCAGCTCATGGCTGCCATGCCATACAGTGACAAGAGGGATTTACAAGAGTATGTGTACATCTCGCAACATTCAATGGCATTTTATATGATCAGGCAGGAAGCGCCACAGGCAGCACAGCTGGGCACAGGCCCTTTGCATGTGGCTCAGATGCACATGGGCATGGACGGCTATCCCCCTTCGCCATGTTGGGATCCCTGACAACTCTGACGCTGCACCAGTATCCCCTTGCCTGCCTTCCTGCTCAAGACCTAGCGGTATGCTAACAGTGCAGTTTGCACATGAGTCCATCACTGTCTTATTCTTTTGCATTTTGACAGGTTCACTGATGCGCTGCTGCTATGTACTTTTGTGATGCAAGCAGAGTTGCATCCCTGCAATATCCTGTTGCACAAACAGCACTGCCAACAGTGACAGCTGTTCAGCATGGTCGCTGCTTCTGTTCCTGTATTCATGTGTCATGCTGTTACTTCCAGATCAGAACGCCTGGTGCCTCAAATGCCTGTGACCTGTGTTTGTCTTCATAGGGAATGTCTTTGCTGACAAATCTGAAGAGTCTTGTTCTCAAGGAGCTTTGGGGAGTCACCGTACCCTATGACACCTTAGCAGCACTGTCTGGCCTGACATCACTCAGCATAGACACCTCCCAGAGTCAGCACTCCTTGCAGCTGCTACCAGCAGTGACAAGCCTCCACTCCTTGTCTATCCACTGTATCTCCCCCCACATCTCTGCAGCCTGGCCATTTGGACCTCAGTACTCAGCGCTGCAAAGCCTCAGCAGGCTGAAGCTATGTGATGTTGACGGCGTCAGTAATGAGCAGCTGCAAAGCTTGTCTGCCTTTGCTGCTCTGCAACACCTGGTGCTCAAGGGTTTGGATGATGGTGATGACTCTAGCAAAGCGTGCTGGAGCCAATCACCATCTTGGCATGACCTGAAGGCACTCACAGGTGTCAAGCACTTGGAGTTGATTGACATTTGTCACCCTGACAACATCTTCGACTCGCTGAGCTGCCTGACTCAGCTCACTCACCTATGCCTCCGCTCCCCCAACAATCTGTATCAGTCCCCACTGGGTGAAGGGCTGATGCTTCTTGCCCCCTTGCCCAGTTTGGATTACCTCTATTGCAAGTTCATGCGCTTCAGTGTGCGGTCTGCCCTGCAACATGACCTGGAGGCTCAGTTTAGGCAGGTTCGGAGGTTACCAATACACCACCTCGAGATTGATATTGAAGAAGTCCTTGATTGGAATGAAGAAGTGAACTCAGATGACATTGATTCTGAGCTTGCCTATGAGAGAACGCAAGACCAAGAATGGCGGCGTAGGATCCAGGAGCAGTATGAGGCAGACTATGACAGTGATGAGAGAGACATGCACAGCGGTGACCGTGACTTGTACAATGAGATCATGAGGGATTACTACTAGTGAGTCATACACAGCACATTCATCTTGTCAGGGACACTGGTCTCCTGCAGAGGTCTTGAGGTATAGATCTTGTTTGCCACAAACATGACAGCTCCGTTTGAGCCAACAGGCTTGGTATCATATGAGAACATGCATATGCTCAAACCATGTTGCATTACATGCACAATCACTTCTGACTGCTAATCATCAATTCTGGCTGCTAATCATTGAATTTGGAGCTTACATTGAAAGTCAGTACATGGCACCAAATGCGTTGCATGTGTTGGGCGAACTCTGGTCAGCAGTTAAATTAAATGTTTTCTTGATAGATTGGATCTCAGATACACGTCCCCAAGGGTGCAGCAGTTAAATTGAATGTTTGTAAATGTGAAGGATGAGTGACAGGGTATCAATGGCTAGCTTGGATCTTGCTGTGATGACCACGCTAGTGAGGCAGACACGATGCCCTCAGTTTGCAGGTATGCGACCGCTGCTGCCTGGTCCTGGCACTGCCAACAGAGCATTACTTGCTGCAATGTCAGATTTGAACGAGATTCTGAGTACACACCAGGACACATTGTATCAAGGAAGGTTTGTAATGGTACCTAGTACATGTGACGCAACCACTTAGCGTCTTCTGCATGCATGCGTCGTTCATCACTATCATACTCAGCCTCATAAGCCTCCCGCTCACGCTGCTCATCTCTCCTATGTGACTCTGTCAATGCAGCATAATCAGAGTTATAATCGTCAGAATCAATGCAATCCATATCTCATACCTCCAGTACCTGAAAATGCAACTGAAGATGAGACATGGCTGGCAACCTCTCACTGCGCAGGCATCTAAATCTGCTTTCAAGGTCCTTGTACATATTAGACCTGACATTATAGATGTAAAATCCGCAGTGCAGGTGATCTAAATTGGGCAAGCTGCTTAGCAGCATGAGATTTTCACCAATGCTAGACTTGTATATGTTACGCAACGAAAACAAATCTAAAAAGGTGAGACACGTCAGACTACGTATTATATTCTTGAAGATGTTGTCTTTGTGATCGATGTTGATCAAGGCTAGATGCTTGAGAGCTGTGAGTGCAGACAAAGCTTTCCAAGCAATGCCATGCTGCCACCCATACGGCTGCTCCTCTTTGTCCTTCAGCATGTTCTTGCCAACAACAGCAAAGTGCTCCAGCGCAGGCAGCACCCTCAAGCTCTCCAACTGCTCAGGCAAGAAGTTTTCCACTTCGGTCAGATCCAGTCTAGTCAAGCCCAGCAGATTTGTGAACTCTGAGCGCAGCTGAAACTGAGGCATCTCAGGCCGTGCACAGCTTACAGACAGCCGCTGCAAGTTTGTGAGAGCAGGCAGAGAGTGCCAGGAATCTTCACTCTGAGACATGTCCGTCTCCAAAAATGTCATCTTTGACAGCGAAGCTAGCTCGCAGTATGGCACATCCACCCCCCAGATTTCAAGCAGTGTCAGGTGCTTCAGATTCCTGAGTTGAGTCATCCCCAGCAGATCCAGGGCAGGGAGCTCAGCAGATGTGTACTCACTCAGCTTGAGTGAGGTGACTGAGCTCAGACACCCATATGGTGAGCCTGAGTCAACTGTGTTGCTTGCAGCAACTGAGGTGGTGGCTGGTTGTATCATCCGGACAGCTTCAGGCAAACCTGATTCTAGTTGCTGAGTTCTGTGCTGAAGCTCCAGAGTGTAGTCAAGAGCCTGCTCCAGCATTGCTGCAGTCTCACCACCTGTGTCATACAGGCGGCATGGGGGCCTTGGGGTGTTGGCCGCAGGGGGGTTGGGGACAAGTTGACTCAGGCTCTCCAGTGCCTTGTCAACAGGATCTACAGTGGACTGGGTGGTTCGGAAAGCATGCGGCAAATCTGACTCTAGCTGCTGTGTCCTGTGCTGAAGCTGCTGAATGTGAGCAAAAGCCTCGTCCAGCAGCGTCTCTTCATCGGCCCTGTCTGCATGAGGCAGGATGCTGTGCAGGCTGTCTAGTCCAGCAGAGAAGTGAAGGGATTCTGTGAAGTGAGCGAAGGTCCTGTCTGGCAGCTGAAGTGCAGTTGAGGTCTGGATGAGCTGCCCAGGCCCTGGCAGATCAAGCCTGCTTTGCACATTGCTGTTGGCTCCCCCTGTGTAGTTTGAGCCGGGGCTGAGTTGGCCACTTCCTTGGGAATGAGAAGGTCCAAACATGCTTTGCAGGAGGGCTGCCGCATAGGGGCCGTAAGGTACAGATGCCAGCATTTGAATCTGAGTGAGGTCAGGCTGAGGAGTCATGCCCTGTGATGAGGAGCCTGGCCCGTGAGTACTGACCCCTCTCCTGGCTGTGAAACCCGAACTGAGATGCTGGCCGCTGAGTATTCTGTTGTCAGCTGTGTTTGCTGGGCAAACAATGCCAATGAGTGACAGCTGTTGCAGCTGCCCAAGCTTGCCCAGCTCTAGGAAGCCGGCAGAGTCTAGTGTGACTCTAGTCAGGGTAAGAGTCTGCAGGCCAGCATGCCTCAGGTGAAAGTCGCGTGGCAGCTTTGTGTCTAGCAGTGCTGCGCTGTCCAAGGAGCCCCTGGTGGCAATCGCACCTGTGGCAAACATTGCATCTGGTGTACAAGATACAATATGCGGTGAGTTCGACAGAAAGAAAGATGGATTTTGGATCCAACATGCATGACTGCACAGCTGCACCAAGAAAAGATTCTGCAGCATGGCATGTACATGTGATTTCTCAAGTGACTCCAGGTTTGTGCAATGACAGAAATGCCACTTCTAAGTACTTGACAACAAAGCAGTCGAGGAAGCAGACAGAAAATGCTGATGCTGCAGTGCCAGTGCTGCCAGCCTTCATGTAGATAATGTGCAGTTCTGTACAGCAGGGGGTGCACAGACTACAGATTTCAACACAGTCAAAGTATGTGGCAGCAAGCAGCTAGTATGCTCAGTTGGCCATACACAGCTATAGACATCAACGTTGTGCTACAGCAGGCTGGAACATTCAGCATGTAAGGTATTCACCTGCAGCTTGTTGCCAGCCCTTGCAGACCTGCTTGAAGGCAACCTGTCTGTCTTCTTTATGTCTCTGAGCTTCTTGCAGCATCTTCATGTGATACTTGGCTTTGATGTGAAGGCCTTGATGTTGTTTGACAAGCGACGCTTTGTAGATCCTGACTAGGACACCTGGCAGGGCTGCCCAGCTGCTTGGCGCATTCATCACATCTGCACATACAGCTGTGAGGCTCGGTCAAATACTCTACTGATGATCAGCATGTGCTATGTCCAACTTGTGCATGAGATTGTAGATATTGCATGCTGATGATGCTGTCAGGACAGGCCATGTTCAAGAAGTATGAAGTATGAAGCATGAACAACTAAGAATTACCTGGAGCTGGCTGTCTTGGTCTGGCAGCAGCAAACCAGTGTCAGCACCAGGGCAAAGCAGCAGTAATAACCAGACATTCAGCCTGTTCCAAAATCTACAAAGTCGCAAGTCACATTGCCGCTGATACTCAGCCTATGCTGCACAAGTGATGGAGGCAACATGCTGTGTACCTGTACTGCACTGTTGTGGCTCTCCTCAGCTGTGGCCAGGTCCTCCCTCGAAGCAATCAAGCAGCTTTCTCTGTCTGACAAGCGCTGCTGCAGCTGCCCGATGCTGGCTTCTGTAGTCAATGCATCAGCAGGTTGCTGAGCCACCCGACCCTTGAGCATCTGGATGTCAGCCTCAAGAGCCTATATGACCACATGCACACATCCTCAGTCCACCTGCCAATTCATCCTCTCAGACATGCAGAACAACATGCTTCATTTGGTGCGTGCTGGTCATAGTGCTATGCCTGAGACCTATGCATGCAAAGCTTACGTCGCTTGCTATACTAGCATTTGAGTGGCACCATTCAAGCCAGCTTCTGCTGTTCTCATGACATGCAACACTACAGCTTGCCATCAGCCCCCAAAGCCTCCAATGCAATGACAAGACACACAAATCAGCACCTGGACAGCAAGGCTGTGAGTTGCCTTGGTCGCATCCAGGGCGTCACTCAAGCTCAACACCTTGATTGAGCTCTCTGACACCTGCTTTTGCAAGCTGCAAATCTGAGCATCTTGCGCAGTGGCTGCTGTGTTCTTCTGGGCTATGTTGTCCTCCAGCCTCTCAACCTCGACCCTGTGCGCCTGCATCCAGGCGTAAAGACCAAGGCTGAGCAAGTTGTCATGTCACACAATACAACTGGCTTGGATGCTGCGTTCAACCTGCTCTGCGGCATTGGCTCCTGCACAGACCCGGAAGCATGGCTGGTGGTCATGGTTGACATGACAGCACAGTTGCAGCTTATATGTGTGGGCTGCTGCAGAATCGGTGTTGCCTGCTGGTCAGCCGAGAGTCTGCATAGGTGAAAAGGGTTACACACCTGATGCCAAGTGTGCAGAAGCGCTGTTGCAGGAAACATATCAGTTACCTGCCAGTCAGCCTGCTGGCAAAGTGGGTACAATGTACTGATGAGACCGATGCCCCTAGGGTATGCAGGCACAGTAGCTGACTGCACTGACAACCTGTAAATGACAATCTGGCAATGGAGGGACACCCTCTGGAAGCTGCCTGTGGATGGAATATGGATGAGGGGCTTTAGGCGGGAAAAGCTGATTTTCAAGGAGGCAGCGAAGGTCAGGCATGAGATGACAGGAGTACTCTCATCTCCCATCAAGCAGAACCCCATGCAGAAGTCAAGGTACCTCGCCATTGGGGTCTTCTTGCAATCAATGCTGAAAGATGTAGCGTGTTCTTCAATTCAGAGTACACAATTGGGTTGTTCACTCCAAGAACAAGCTTGACTGGCAAAGAATGAACCTGACCGTTATGCCAAATTCTGTGCAATGCTGGGGGCACTGGCAAAGGGAGACATACAACCATCTAGAGCGATACAAGGTTAAGGAAGGGACACAGGAGAGCAGTACCTGGCACTGTACAGCTTGCTGGTCTTGCAGCACAGCCTTGAGGATAGCTGTGGAAACCAATGCTGCAGCTGAGGCTCGGCATGTGGCATCCTCAGCCTGTTCAACCTGAGCCTGCAGCCTCTGCAAAGTGCAGACCACAAGGATGAGCTGCTGTCAACTGCTACATGACTCATGCTCAATAAAATGGGGCAGCAAATACTTGGTTACACCAGGCATGCTGACTGGCACTATCTGATTTGTAGGATGCCACTGATGGCTTTCAAAACGCAAAAGCCAGGATTGTTTGCTATTGCACACTCACTACAGCTGCTCTGCGGCATGGGCTCCTGTACAGACAAGGAAGCATGGCTGCTGGTTGAGTTGACAGCACAGTTGCAGCACAAACGTGTGTCGGCAGAGCTGGGACGCTTTCCATTACGGATTTATTTTTGGCAACAGGTTTTACGAGAAACAGGACCAGTCTCTCGCCTTGACAAGCTTGTTCTAGCTGAGGGTTATGTTGTACAAAATGGTAAACTTTATGATGCCCAGCAGGGAGACATGTGGAGATGTCTAAAGTGCATTCTGAGCACACAGTCAGGACAGCCTAAGCCTTGTACACCTCTATCTATTGGAGTCATCATCAAGCATGAGCATGAGTCAAATGTTTGTACTCCAGGAAACCAGCGTAGTAGTCTTAAACCAAAAGCTATCACCAGATTCAGATGTGGCTGTCATGGTCTGCATGCAGACACTGGCCGTTTTGGGCGTGGAGCGCAACAGCTCAATAGGGGGAATAGATTGTGCTCAAAAGGGGGGGAAGATTGTGCCAAGTGTGTCAGGTCGAAACTGAGCTTCGCTTTCTGCTTGACTGCCCGTCGTACAGTCATATCAGAGACAAACATTCAGATCCTTTCACCCACAGTAGCAAGTTCCTCAAGACTGCTGATCCTGCCCGGTATCTCAGGAAATGGTTTTTCCATAGGCATTTTGTTTTGCCTAATCTTGACTTGGCATCCAATTTTCAGAGATGGAGACAGCTTTTGATGCTGCAGCAGGGCTAGCTTGGCTTGAATCTGCACCTAGTCATATCTGTTTTGCTTAGGGTGCTTATACGCGCCGCAGTACTAGCACCCTCCATTAGTACCCCTGCTATTGATGGTGCTCTATCGACAGATGCATTATTTGCTTTAACGATGAATGAATTCATGTATTGTGGATCTGTTTCCTTTTTCAGATGTTGCCTTCCATTGGGCCCCAGGACACAAATGTAAGTAGTAGTAGTAGTAGTAGTAGTAGTAGTAGTAGTAGTAGTAGTAGTAGAAGTAGTAATGGTAGTAGTAGTGGTAGTGGTGGTATAGCTGTGGGCTGCAGCAGGCATCTGCAAGCTGACATACTGT
>JAABUP010002645.1_pt1 | contig 33908 bp, 38 predicted proteins | sample 5559201 | NCBI WGS metagenome assembly JAABUP01 (sample SAMN10711887, study PRJNA513373) | rock metagenome | isolation source: Antarctica rocks | place: Antarctica
AACACATCATGGAAAGTGTCACACATACTAATTGTGTGACAGCACTTGCGCTGTGCTTGCATATTTTTCAAACACAGTCCGTCTGTGTTTGTGAGTGACAAGACGCGTGTTGTCACACTTGAGCTGCGTTTGCACTCATTGACTATGAGTCTATTGCTCTGTGGAAACCTCCCTTCAGACAGGAATCAGGCTTGTATCTCTGTGCAGGCTGAAGCAGTGGTGCCCGACAAGCAGCCTAACAACAGGGCTGCCAACATCCTCACCCCCAAGCTCCCCCCCGTAGGAGCTGGAAAGGCTGTGCCTGCCTTTCCGTCCCCTTCTGCAAAGGGCAGTGTGAACAGTGGAAAGGGAGCTCCCTCTGCTGCACAGACTTCCCCTGCTGACTCCCCTGCAGCAGGAAGCAGTCAGGTGTTTCACATTGTACTACAGCTGCTGTCGTCCAACGCATTGCACAGTGGTGATCATTGCACAGCTGAGATTGTGTGCCATCTTGTACCTGCACTCTACCAATGTGCCGGACATGGTGAAAGGCTGGCTTCAGCACATGCCTTTTGCTATACCACATGTCCTATTTTGACACATGCCTGAGGCAGTCTTTTCAACAAAGTGTGGTGTTAGCTGTCAGAGTTTGTTCATGCATGTTTGCAGTGTTGCTAAGTCAGACACTAAGACCATATGGACCAAAGTCTATACCACATGCCCTTGCATGACTTACAACGAGCATCAGATGCAGTGTGTTTTGTGTAGCTGGCATTATTTGGACAAGATGTGTCATTCCTGTGTCTTGCTTGTCTTTGAGTATGGTGTGACTTTGACAACAAGATGCATCCCTGCTCAGTGACAGAAACATCAATTTGACCCACCTGGGGAAGCAAACACGTTTTGGACAGTAAGACACATACAATTTGTGTGACTATGCTTGCGCTTAGTCTGCATACTTTTCAAATCGGCTGTGTTTGTCAGTGACAAGACTCGCTTTTTGTCACACCAGAGCTGCATTTGCATGGCTCTCAGCAAACTTGCACTGTTTGACTTTGAGTCCGTTGCTCTGTCAGGAGTTGCGTGACACAGACAATGAGTCTTGTATTTCTGTGCAGGCTGGAGCAGCAGTGCCTGACAAGCAGCCCAACAACCTGGCTGCCAACATCCCCAAGCTCCCCCGTGTAGGAGCTGGTAAGGCTGTGCATGCCTTTCCATCCCCTTCTGCAAAGGGCATTGTGAGCAGTGGAAAGGCAACATCTGCCAAGGCCTCCAGCCCAGGAAAGGGAGCTCCCTCTGATGCGCAGGCTTTCCCTGCCAACCCCCCTGCAGCAGGAAGCAGTCAGGTAATTCACATTGAACTACAGCTGCTGTTGTGCGAAGCATTGCATGGTGGTGAGTGCACAGCTGAGATTGTATGCTAGCTCATATCTGTGCTCTACAAATGTGCTGGACATGGTGGAGGGCTGGCTTCACCACATGCCTATTGCTACACCACAAGTCCTATTCTGACACATGCCTAATGCAAATCTTTCAATAAAGTGTGGCGTCAGCTGTCAGAGGTTGTTGATGCATGTTTGCAGTGTTGCTAAGTCAGACACTAAGTCCATATCGACCCATTTCTACATCACATGCCCTTGCATGACTTACAAAGAGCATCACGTGCAGTGTGCTGTGAGTAGCTGGCATCAAATGAATATGATATGTTGTAATCTGTGTCATGTTTTGTCTTCAAGTACCAAGCACATCCTCCTCAGTGTCAAAAACATCGATCTGACCCAACTGGAGAAGCAAACACATCATGGAAAGTGTCACACATACTAATTGTGTGACAGCACTTGCGCTGTGCTTGCATATTTTTCAAACACAGTCCGTCTGTGTTTGTGAGTGACAAGACGCGTGTTGTCACACTTGAGCTGCATTTGCACTCATTGACTCTAAGTCTATTGCTCTGTTGAAACTTCCCTTCAGACAGGAGTCAGGCTTGTATCTCTGTGCAGGCTGGAGCAGCGGTGCCTGACAAGCAGCCTAAAAACACGGCTGCCTACATCCCCACCCCCAAGCTCCCCCCTGTAGGAGCTGGTAAGGCTGTGCCTGCCTTTCCCTCCCCTTCTGCAAAGGGCAGTGTGAACAGTGGAAAGGGAGCTCCCTCTGTTGCACAGACTTCCCCTGCTAGCCCTCCTGCAGCAGGAAGCAGTCAGGTAATTCACATTTTACTACAGCTGCTGTTGTGCAATGCTTTGCATGGTGATTATTGCACAGCTGAGGTTGTGTGCTGCACCCTACCAATGTGCTGGACAAGACTTTTGACCAAAGTCTACACCACATGTCCTTGCATGACTTACAAAGAGCATCACATGCAGTTTGTTTTGAGTAGCTGCCATCAATTGAATATGATGTGTCGTGTCTGTGTCTGATTTGTCTTTAAGTACCAAGACACATCCTGCTCAGTGTCAAAAGCATCAGTCTGACCCAGCTGCAGAAGCAAACACGTACTGGAAAGTGTCGCACATACAGCTTGCGTGACAGCTGTGACAGCACTTGCGCGTTGCCTGCAAAGTTTTCAAACTGTCTGTATTTGTCAGTGACAAGACGCGCGTTGTTGTCACCCTTGAGCCGCATTTGCACGCCTTTCAGCAGAGTTGCATTGATTGACTGTGAGTCTAATGCTCTGTTGAAACCTGCCTTCAGACAGGAGTCAGGCTTGTATCTTTGTGCAGGCTGGAGCAGCATTGCCTGTCAAGCAGCCCAACAACAGGGCTGCCAACATCCTCACCCCCCAGCTTGCCCCTGTAGGAGCTGGAAAGGCTGTGCCTGTCTTTCCATCCCCTTCTGCAAAGGGCATTGTGAGCAGAGGAAAGGCAAAACATGCCGATCCCTACACAAAGGTAATTCACATTGTGCCGCAGCTGCTGTTGTGCGATACATTGCATGGTGGTGATTGCACAGCTGAGATTGTGCGCTATCTCCCAACCTGTGCTCTACCAATGTGCTGGACATGATGGAGGGCTGGCTTCAGCACGTGCCTATTGCTGTACCCACATGTTCTCATGCTTACATATGCCTGGGGCACATTTTGCAGAGAAGTATGGTTTCAGCTGTCAGAGTCAGTTAGGTTGCCAAAACATACACTCAGAAATGACAACCAAAATTAAGACCACATGCCCATGCATGAATCAGGCAATGATAGGAACAATACCTATGTGCACAGGCTGTTCTGCCAGCTCTCAAAAAGAGCCCTGCTCAGGACAAAGCTGTCCCGAGCAAGCCAGCTACCCCCAAGCATGGTTCAGACAGAAAGGTGGCGGCTGGGCCAGAACCTGGCTCAACACCACTGCAAGACCTGTCCAATGGCAGCAAGCCGGCCAGGTCCAGCGCTCCAAGTCCCCTGAAAGACTGCGCCAAGAGCAGCCATTCGGCTGACAAGAAGGCAGTCACTGGTGATACTGCTGCCACAACATTGGCAGGCTTCAAGCTGGACCAGCCGGCTGCAGAATCGCTGCTATTGTCAGCTTCTAAGGAGAGCAAGAGCCTGACATTGAGTGTTGTGGACAAGGCCATGAGTCACAGCAGCAGCACTGGCATGCAGGCCTTCAATAAGGGCATGTCCCCTCATGGCGTGGTCAAGGGTAGAGCAGCAGGCAACCCCTCTCACCACCTCAAGTCTAGAAGGGCAGCTGATGCTAGCAGCCGCACAGTCAGCAGCACGGGAGTTGTGAGCGCGCAGTCTACGACACAGACTGAGCCCTCACTCTTTGCATTCTCTCCCTTCAGAAGCGTGAAAGGGCAGCAGGCCGAAGGGCAGCAGGAGCAGAGTAAGGCAGCTCCCCAACTGGCAGCTATGGCCACCACCTGGAGCAACCCAATGTTTGCCTACTCCATTCCCCCCCCTAGCTTCTGTGGATCTGCGCAAGCATCAAGCGCTGTCCCTGATGACCACACAAAGCCAAAAGCTCATGGGCCGCTCCCTCCGGAGCCAGCCAGACACACTTTGAGCACAGCAGCAGCGAAGCCTAAAAAGTCAAGTCCTACTCTTGATAACCTCATCAGGCAGATGCAGCGATTAGGCATCGCAGCATCTGGTTCCAGCTCCTCCTCTGAGCAGGAGTCAGTGCTGCCGGCAGTGGCTGATCCTGCAGATGCACTGCAGCGCTCTGCTGATGCTGCTCTAGCATCCAGTGCTCCAGCAGGGACTCTATCTTCCTCTGACCTCACCATGCCCTCCCAAAGCACACCTGGTGCTGGCAGCACTGATCAGGCCGCCTTGCTTGTTGCGGAGCCACTTTCAGCTGAGGACCCCGCTGCATGCTTAGCTGAGACTGCAGACGGGTCTGTGTCTGAACTTTCAGAGCCATCTGGTACTCACCAGGACAATGCCAATGTCAGGTTTGGCAGTCCCACCTCTGACAGTGAGCAGCCAGAGCAGGCAAGTGCAGTGGTACAGACAGCACAGGCTGGTGTCTCCAGCACAGACCAAGCCCAAGGTGCTGCTGCATCCACATCCACAGAGGAGCCACAGGCTGCTGCTGCTGCTGCCATCACATGGCAGGCACCCTTTGCCTCAGCTACCAAAGAGCACCAACATTCTCCTGCTGCTGCTGCTGCTGCTGGGTTGGAGATGTCAGGCTTAGCTGGCAGTCCCATGATGGCGTTTACCCCAGCTGCATCTCAGGCTTCAGACGCTTCACATGCTGAGCTGTATGCCATACTAGATGCTGGCTTAGTGGACAGCCCGAGTCCCACCCCTGCAAGGTTTAGTACTGATGCTCCAGCTGTAGGCAGACGCAACGTGTCACCAGTCCCATTTGGTCCACTCAGCAGCTGGACTGTCGCTGACGAGGATGCACTCCAGGCTTCAGCTGTTATGGACTCCTTTAGTCAAGCAGCACTTCAGACAGAAGGCATCCCTGACTTCGACAATGCCCACGGTGTCCTGGGCGACCAGATGTTGGGGGACGTCATGAGCTTGGATGAGATGCTGGTGGGGTTTGACACTCTGCTGACAACCAGCTCTCCACAGACATGGGATGCTTCTGCAGCATCTCAGGAAGCAGTCTTACAAGCTGCTTTTGACCAAGGCAGCTTGGTCAGTGGTGGGATGGAGGCAACAATCATCGATACTCATCAGCATGGAGGGTCACAGGCTGCTGACAACCCCAGTGCTGTTGAATCAGGGCAGGCCAGCTCTGAGCCTGCTTTCACTGGAGCTCATGCTGCGGAACTCCTTGCTGGAGACAACAGCTTTCTAGACCTCAGGTAACCCTCCTTCCTTGTATGCTGCCATGATGCTCATGCACAGCCATCCTATCTGAGCAAGCCTGATGTGGTCAACTGGATTGTAAGCATGCCACTCACTCAGCTGTGACACCTTGCAACTGTCAAAGCCCAATGCTGAGCACATTGCAAAATAGAGTACTGAGTTGTGAGCAAAGTATGCCTTTGTCATCACAAGATATGCGTAACATCTGACCGGGCACTTTGAATGCAGGGGCAGCAAGCCAGGGGTCCTGTCTCACATGACAGACCAGGACATTGAGGCCATCCTGCTAGCAAACAGTCCGTGAATAGAGCAGCTGCTATTACTGAGTTCATGATGCGTTGAACGTGTTGTACCATTGTCACATGCAGCAGACATTTGAAGAGGATGCTGCGGCAGCTGGTTACATGCTGATCTCGGCAGCCAAACAGCTGAGATCATAGACCTACGACAATTGTTTGCTATGAAGTAGAGAAGCACAGCCCATGGCAATGTACACACTATATAGATGACAATCTGAGCCTTCATATATTATATAGTCAGCCAGAATAAGGCTGTATTCCGCCTGTGGCCCTGTAATCAACACCCATTAGATATATATGATACAAATGCTGTTGCAACAACTCTGCATACAATCTAGCTAGCATAGGTATATTGGTCAGCAGTTCTATTTTCATGACTGCAAACATAGCCTGCAAGGTGCATCTCAATGCATTGCATAGCCTAGCACAATCTTGCTTGACTGCATATTGTATTGAGTTAATCTCTATGATCCAGGCATTTTTGACAAACTCTGCAAATTAGTGGGAACGTGTATCTGAGATCCAATCTACCAAGCTTGCCTTAAAGGAACCCTAGCATGCTTGATAAAGGCACATTGAAGTCTTAATGAAGTTGTCACAATTTTACATGAACCTGCATTACCTACTTGGCATAACAGCTCAAGTGACAGGTATGGATCGCAGAGGAGTCTGTGAGGATGCAGAAGTTGTAGGCCGCACAGTCTCCATGGGTGGCAATACTGAAGTTGCTTTCAGATCTTTTCAGGACTCCCTTTGAAGGTCCGTCAGAGCCGATGCCCGCGCGATGGACGACCCACTGTATGTCCTGGGCTTCCTCCACCAGGTACTCCATGACAGCTTCGTTGTCTGCGTGCTGACCCGCGAAACCGCGCGCAATAGTGTGCTTTATCGTCCACAGAACTGCTGACAACTGCCCCTTGTAAGGCGTGCTCAGACCTCCAGCCTGATACAAGAAGCCTTTTACGCCATGCCGCCGCATTGCCGGAATCAGTTTCTTCACGAGTGCGGTGTTGATCTTGGCATTTCGCTGCAGTTTGACGTCTCCAAGCATACAGATTACAAAGTCAGTTCCGTGCACTAACTCATCAAGATTGTCTACGTCGGTAATAGAACCCTGCTGCACTTGGAGGTTCGGGCTCTGTACTGCCAGCTTTGTGGGATCTCGCACAAGTGCCCTGATCCTATGGCCAGCTTTGAGGGCCAGCGACACAAAATGCTTTCCTGTTCCGCCCGTAGCGCCAAACACCAGCAACGTTGACAAGTTCTGCATGTTGTAGTTCTCCTTTGGCCTGAAGCAAGCATCATGGATTAGCTACAGGCAGGCAGGCATCATCTGTATGTTGCACCTACGATACGTACAGCAGCAGTCAACAGTCTGCATCATCGTCTGTGTGTGCGTCTGACTATTGCCATAAGAAGTCGCACTTTCGGACAGACTTTCGCATGCCAAAATAAAGTGTGAACACGCAGCCTGACAGCCTGATTGCAGCAAACATGGCTGCTGCTCTCGGTAGGAGGGCAGTCGGTGCCTTGGCCAGTGCTGTGTCACACAGAGGTGCTTGTGCGCATCATCAGAGCCCTTGCGCAGCGTCCGAGCTATTGTCCAGGTATTCAACGACATGGAGAGTAGACGCATGTCTTTCCCGATGAAAACAAGAACCTGCAATCAAGTCAGCAAAGTACTCTTTGACGCAGGTTCAGCGCACAAAGTCATGATGGCCTGGCGGCTGCATGCTGGCGCAGGGGGTTTGCAGCCCCTGCATATGACATCAACACCAGAACCAAGCAGCACTTAAACGTTGGCACGATAGGTCACGTCGACCATGGCAAAACGACACTCACCGCAGCCATCACCAAGGTCAGCATATTCAGGATCTCATATCGACAGTGACAGGCAACGTTATAGGCATGCTTATATGGCTTGTGACAGTGTGTGATGTTCAGCAAGCTACAATGCTCTGGCAACTCGTGGGATGATCTGTACAGGTACTCGCTGAGACAGGTGGAGCAACTGCCACAGCCTTCGAGCAAATTGACAAAGTAAGTTGTTTTGCAGAGGCAAACATTCACGTGGTGTTGCACCATATATTTTGCATTGCACATGATGAAAAATTGGCTGAGACTGTGGTCATGTTGCTAACAGGCTCCAGAAGAGAAGGCACGTGGTATCACCATTGCCACAGCACATGGTATGAGTCCATCACAAGCAGTTCATGATGCTGGCCTTAGCCTTTTGTAAAACACATGTTTGTTGTTGCTTTTGCACAAGTGCTGCAGTTGTGTGACGTTTGAAAATGCATGTGTGGTGTGCTGTGCTTGCTCTTGTGGCATTTGTCGGTTGGCTGAACAGAATTGCTGCCTGCAGTGGAGTACCAGACAGACAAGCGGCATTATGCTCATGTTGACTGCCCTGGACATGCTGACTACGTCAAGAACATGATTACAGGAGCAGCACAGGTATAATCATACAGCTTCTGCTTGTGCAGGGATCTTGCCCAATGTTCAAAGCATTGTTGTGTTTAACACTCCTGTCAGCTTGCCATGCAGAACAAAACTTGCAGCCTTTGCTCTGCACAGAGTACATTTTGATGCAGCTCGCAAAAATTGTGTGGCATCTCACATGTGGCTTGGGTCATCAGTAATGGGGTGTGCCTAAGGCATCTCATCCAGGAGTCTTCCCACTCTCACATTGTTACTCATTCAGCAGCCACATGCGCGGCCAATCATGTGTCTTCTGTCGCAGATGGATGGAGCCATTCTGGTGGTATCAGCTACAGACGGCCCCATGCCTCAGACACGGGAACACATCCTGTTGGCACGGCAAGTGGGTGTGCCCAGCATTGTCTGCTTCCTCAACAAGATTGATGCAGTTGAGGACGAGGAGCTGGTTGAACTTGTAGAAATGGAGCTGCGTGAGCTGCTGTCCTTTTACAAGTTCCCTGGGGATGACATTCCAATTGTTAGGGGGTCAGCGCTGGCGGCTCTCAAGGGAGACAACCCAGAGATTGGCAAGTGAGCGTCTGGTCATGGCTGTTGAATTCTTTTGTTGGTGATAGCTTGCGCTTGAATTGTACTTGGTGTCACAGTGCAAGACATGATAGTAACATGAGCCTGCATTATGCATGCTGCTAAGCCATCACAGACAATTCAACAAAAGGCCTGTGACCTTGCATCCAACAGCAAATCACAGACTGCATTCATTAACTGTGTCATACACATGGGAATTGAAGCATGAATAATTGCAGCCCAGACATCTGCTGGTGGCGTCACTAGCACACCTTGCCCAGTCAAAACACACAAAGCCAGCTGTTTTTCTTGCATGGCGGCTGCATCTGCCCGAGACTGAGCCCATGTGCCTACAGGAAAGCCATCTTGGAGTTGATGCAAGCTATTGATGACTACATTCCAGACCCCACCAGGGCCCTGGACCGCCCCTTCTCCCTCCCGGTAGAAGATGTTTTCAGCATTCAAGGGCGAGGCACTGTGGTGACAGGCCGCATTGAGCAGGGTATTGTTAAGGTCGGGGAAGAAATCGAGATCATTGGCATCCAGCCTGCTACTAAGACCATCGTCACAGGTAAACACAGAGCGTTGTCACTGAAAAGCTGTTCAGATCAGATACTGTCTCAGGACTGCTGGCTTCAATGGCTCTCTTGATCCTGGGGTTTTTTCTGTGCGGCTCAGTCTAGTATGCCTACCTGGCTTAGATGGTCTTGTCAAGGCCTTGCATGCAGGCTTGCATGTGAAAGCCATCTTGATTAGTAACCCATCTTGTAGCATGCGTGCTGCAGAACCCCTCGCTGTCACTGTGTCAAAGCAGGAGCAAGTGTTGGTCCCATGCAGGTGTGGAGATGTTCAAGAAGTCTCTGAGTGAGGGCCAGGCAGGTGACAATGTGGGTCTGCTATTGCGGCGTATTCAGAGAGATGATGTAGTGCGTGGCCAGGTGGTGTGCAAACCTGGCAGCGTGACACCCCACCAGAAGTTCAAGGGCGAGATCTATGCCCTCACAAAGGAAGAGGGTGGTCGACATACGCCTTTCTTCACTAACTACAAGCCTCAGTTCTTCTTCAGGACTGCAGATATCACAGGTAATGCGACGTGGTGTACTCCACTTTCCCTGCTTACTGTCATGACTCATTCCCCTGTTGTTGTCCGGTGAGCTAGACTGGTACTGTGCCCCTGCTGATGCAATTGTATCTTTGTGTTGAAGCGCATCTTTGCTCCTCTCTACAAGTGTAGTAGACAGGTGATGGGGTATGTCTGATAGGATGCGTGTCTGATAGTATGCTGTCAGACAGTAAATAACGGAAGTGCTGTTGATGCTATGTCATTGAGCAAAATGCATGTCAGTTGCATATGTGCATGGTGTTTATGTGCCAAAGTGCAACACTGCGTGCAGGAACTGTGACTCTGCCTGCCGGCATTGAGATGGTAATGCCTGGAGACAATGTTACAGCCGACTTTGAGCTGATCGCTCCAGTTGCTATGGAGCCTGGTCTAAGATTTGCTCTTCGTGAGGGTGGCAGGACTGTTGGCGCTGGTGTTGTTTCAGAGGTTGTTTAGTCTGTATAATGCATGTTACACAAGAACAAACTCTCCCCACATGAGGCTTTGTGTTGTTTGATAGGCTTGACACGTTGCTTTACGCAAGGCGGGAAGTTGCTTGGTTCATCGGCATTGCAGTGCGTAGGTGGGCAGACCCACAACACATGCATGTTCTGCCATGATGCAAGCAGTATACCAGCTTTGTTAGTCGTGTGCTTGCGCGTACTGCTTGCATTTGACGTATGACACACCCATGACTGCAAGAAACTACTGCTGTGTAGCATGCATTGCAAAGTTCGCTCCAATGGCTGTGTGCGCTGGCCCTGTGGCTGCACTGCAAACAGCGTCACTTTGAACACTAATGCATAGAGGTCATACGTCTTTGCATATCATACAAATTCTATCTACATAGCATGGTGTAGGCACAAGGTGCTCCATGAACTCAGTTGAAAACATGTGTTTCACTGACATTCAAAAGAATTTGGATTGGGTCTACTTTGCCTTATGAACTTTGCTGACCAATCATGCACATACACTACGTGTCATTGACAGATTGGATCAAGAATCATGTTCTCCCGGATGCACCAATATGCAGAGCCCAACAACACGCCTGTTTGCTACAGTTGTTGAGCAAGCTATCTGCAGCGCACTTGATGCTGGACAGTGTTTTGATTCGGGACACTAGTGACTGATAATGACTGACTGAGTCAGTTTCCCCTGTTTTTGATGACATGAAAGAAGATTGCCTCGTTTGCCTCTGAGGAATACAGGAGACGTTTGCCAGCAAACCAGTCCTTCACAAACTTCTTCATGGGGGCGGGCCCGTTGTTGTGAGAGCCAGCACCACAGATTACCCTGAAGTTGTAATCTCGGTTGGTATTAGCTACCATCTGATTTACTGTTGCCCACTCCTGATCTAGCATTTTCTGTGCAGTGCCATCACCAATGGTCATGCCATGTAGGTCGCAGTTGTACACATGAAGTTGGTTGCGAGCATTCCAGTTCAGCTGTATGTGCCTGTCAAGTCTGGTCTGCAGCCTTGTCTTATCAGCCTCCAGTTGCTTGACGTACTGCATAAGAGGCGCCATCTGCGTGTGGACATTGTCCACCACCACACGAAGTAGGAGACCTGAAGGCAGGGTACCACATCGGCGGCGGACGATGGCACGCACTGCAGAGCCATCCTCCTTCACTTGTGCATCATGAGACCAGCGCATGAACTTATCCTTGCTGGGCTGTATGTCGTAATCCAAGACATTCTGGGCCAGTAATGTGGCTCCTGGCAAAGGCGGGTCTAAGGGGTGCCATTCTGACTGGTACTCTTCATTGTCTGGATTGTCAAACACAGCTTCATAGGGCTATCCTCACTCCATCTCAAGTCAATATCCACGATCTGACGGAATGACGTTGATTCCATTCCTACTGCGCAAGAACTTGTCAGCCAAACTGCAAAACACTTGTGGTTGGCCAGATGATAGCCGTATTCATATGTGTGTATCGCCACAGCGGAAATGGCCGTAATGCGTGCTCACCTTGCTGCTCTCAGGGTGCTCTGTTCTCAGGGGCACGATTGGATAAGGTACAAGGCAAGGGTTCACTGCGTCAACGACTCAACGCAAGACGCTTGTGAGTGTATGCTGCGTGCAGATCGACGTACGTTGAAATTGCGGTGCAGTCAGGACTGCACGGGACGCACACAAACTTGGTCAGCGATCAGATTGCGGAGATTTTCACAGATCTGACCCCGATATCTGTTTATTACACTAAGAGTCTGACGCTGCCTGCGCACCCAAATTCTGGAACTCGGTGTAACGCCTGCAATACAGGTTGCGCTTCATCAATTTGTCATCAGGGTTAGTCAAGTATGCAGTCATTGGAAGCCTTCTGGGCTGTGAGAAGAGACGGAGCTGCTCGGATCTGCCTCCTGGGTCAAAGCTGAAGCCCCAACGAACCAGTGGTAATGACACAAACGCAGCACTCCCGTGCACTTGCAAGCACGTACTTGCAAGACAGGTTGCGAGCTCGAAGCCCCAGTTGCAATGGACAACCGCTTGTCCTGTACTCAGAGAGGCTTTTTTGATTGGCTGATGAACAGGAAGGTGAGTACATTCAAGCAGCGGCAGTGCGCCTTTGATTCAAGCAGCGGCATTGCACCTCTTCTGCTTTTCCGAGATCCTGAAGTATGCTTTTGTGATCCGCACAGTGGTCCTCTGCCCAGCTTTGTATCAAGTCTGGCAGCGACAACCTCGAGCTCAGGCAGGAGTACGACTTGCGCAAAGAAGTCGCCGCCCGCACGATCCTGACACCTCGAAGTGAGGTCAGTCAACACGTTCCGCTCTCTGTGCCCTCAATCGCCGGCATGGAGCTTGTTCATACCTCAGGCAGCAGTATCAACGAGTTCATAGCCGGGCATTATCTGACCATGAGGGGAAGCGTCGCGTCAAATCAAGCTCTCTTCAACGAAGACGTGCAGGACTTGCATCCACAGGCTGTCCAAACAGGTTATGTTCAGACACAGCAGCAGACAGAGCTGTCACAGCGCAGGAGCCTCCACACAGCTCATCTGAACACGACTTGCAAATGTACTGCTGGTGTTGCAGCACTTCAAAGAGCTCCAATAGAGGTGTTTCTGCAACAAGGCAATGTGAAAATCACCAGCAGTGTCCAGATGTGTGATTCAAGCTCTCTGGCAACAAAAATCAATCATCTGCTACATGTCTATGAGACCTGCAGGATTGCAGTTCACAGGCTGTAGTCAGCCGCATCTGCAACAACCATGCTTCTTTCATAGGGAGTTATTTCAGTGTTGCATGCACAAATTGAAAGGTCTTTGCAGCAACAGCCCTGGAAAAGGCCTTTAGTTTGCTTAGTGGTTTTACTTGTAGTTTGCTACACATGCTCACATGGCACTGACGTGCAACAAAAGCGGCAATACGCATTGTTGCACAGAGCCAGCATGACTCAGGAAGTATTTTTAGTGAAGTAAGCCCGCAATACACACATCAAGACATGACATAAATTCACCATGTCCCAGTGTGCATCTGTACAGCACATTGATGCAGCAACATGATTTTTTGCCCTTTTGAGAGCCTTTCTTGGCACACTTTTTCAATCAATTGACTCAACAGAATGTAATTGCCTTGTCTTATCTTATCAAAGCACCTCAGCAAGATCTTCTAGACCTGGTGCCCTTTGGTGCCATACAGTGGTGCATTGCTGCAGACCTCAAGGAAAAGCTTCCTTGTGCTAACTTGCAATGGCCACACTAATCCAATATAGCTATCTTCAACGATATATCAAGCGCCTGAAAAGAGTGTGTGAGGGCGCCACACGAGATGTATGTGACCCCAGTCTGTGCAATGGCTTTGACTGTGTCTATGGTGACATTGCCAGAAGCCTCTGTGTCAACTCTGCCATTGACCAACTTGACCGCCTCCTTCAGCATGCTGACATCAACACCACCTGCATAATACACACATCCCTGAGCTCAACCTGTTGCACACAAGTTGCAAGAGCAACTTGGCCCTGGTAGTGACATCAGCCAGATGCTTTGTATCTCTGCAACATCAAACTTGTAACAGATGCCTGGCATGAGGAGAGGCACAATAATGAAGAGGAGATGTGACAAGCATGCAATGTGATGAGCCAGGCAGGCTGCACTGTACACATGCCACATTTCACCTGCCACAATAGAAAGCACAAGCATAATATAATTTCCATTTGTAGCATAAGACTGACAGAAGTCTCATTGGTGACACTGAACAACAATTGAAGCAAGCACGCTGTGGCCATGCAGGCGAGCCCAGCAGTGTGTACCTGGAGCAGAGGGATCCAGCTTGGTCATGTTGTCCAGCATGAGGCGTTTCACCAGGCTGTGCTTGTCAGACTCCAGAAACTGCAGCACCTCCTGCACCTCCTCCAAGGTTCGTGTCTCCACCTCAATGGGAATGTTCTTGTGTTTTCGCCGCACCCAGTCCTACAGATCACACATGCATACGCATTGGCGATGAGCTCCCCAGCCCCACAGGCATGCCTGCTAACTAAACAATGCAATCAATTGTACAAGCAGCGAGACTTGGTAAGGGCAATAGGCTTAGTGACGTACCAACTCAACCCTACATACAGCCAGCACACATTCAAACAATCTGGCCAAAAGCAAGAGGCATACTGCACTAGCTCAAATGCCTTCAATGTCTTGGTGACTCAGGTAACAAGCTTCAACGCCAAAGCTCAAAGCGCCAACTTGAGAGGCAACTGTTTTGTACGCATGAAGGCCAGGATGGTACATGCATTGATGTAAAGCTGCTGCTCAGACGCCAACAACTGCTTTGAAGGCAAACCTGAGCATGCTGGATGGCAGGTACAACACCTCCGGCTGATGTGACATGGTTGTCCTTGATCATGACCATGTCAAACAAGCCTATTCTGTGGTTCTTGCCCCCACCAATAAGTACTGCCCACTTGTCTGGTAGCCTCAATCCCGGGGCAGTTTTCCTTGTCTCCAAGATGCGAGCAGAAGTGCCCTGTCAGGTATGCATGCTGTCAAGGCTTGATGTCACTAACATGTCATGCTTAAATCTGTCATCTTGTTTACTGTTTGTCCGCTAAGTTTGGGCTGGTAGGCTGCAACAACACACCTTCCAGGCACAGGCAGACTGTGTCAAAGACAACAGCAAGTGGAGCTGGGAGGGGGTGAGTATGTGGTATGCATTGCAGCACCATACATTAGGCATTGTGACATCGCCAGTAACGACAAAACTCATGTGGGTAAGAATGCTGGTGGTCTCAGGTCATCACCTGAAGCTGCAAAGAGGCCACCGAATGCTACACTGTTATGTCACACTGACATATATGGTGCCTTTTCTTGCACAAATGGCTACCTTGTGAAGGGAAAGTGCTTGCCTGCATTCTGTCTGTCATTGCAGCAGTGGCAGTTGCAATGCCGCTCATGCGCTGCATGAAGTTCAAAGCAATGCGCTCTGCCACAAGTATTGATCGCGCACTGCCTTTCACAACCCCAAACTTAGTTCCTGATTTGACATGATCTCCATCCTTGCCAGACCATGATACTGACAAGCAGGGATCTACCGTGGAGAAGACCTGTACAACAATATGGAGGATGAAAAGAGCTTTGCTCAAAGTGCACATCATGCAAACGTAGTCAGCCAGGAGTTTAGCTGCGGTGTTGTTTGCACGTGGCACATGCCAAGCATCGGGGCTGACATGACATAGGCAGAGCCAACATGGCTTACAAGATCTGCTACAGCTAACCCAGCCAGGACTCCATCAGCTTTTGCTAAGAAGGTGGCTTGTCCTTCTAGATCTTCTGGGACCCTGTAGCAACAGCATACCTGCTGTATGACTAGGACCATACAGTGACTGTGTTCAGCCTGGGCAAGCTTTTCGAAACAGGCTGACGGCTTTGGACAACAGTCCTTGCAGCAAAGACCAAACAGTTGTGCTAGCATACGTAGACAAGGTGGTGACATCTCCAAGCTCGCCCGCATCTTCAGCAAGTGCAAATTGTACGACCTGCACAGAACAGCATTGACATGAATCTGCTGTAACAAGTGTCCCCTCTGCAGTTGAACCTATATGATCAGTGACAATCAGGTTGACAGCTACTTGCCTCTGCAAGATCATATGTAGGGTGTGGAGGTGGAGCAACTGGAGCATGCGGGGGCGATCCATTGCACCTTTTGCAACGAAACATCATTAGGGACCACCATATCGGTTGGTGAAGGAATTGGTAAGAAACGCTCACCAACGCTGTCTCCACATCTGATTTTCGTCCATCGAAGATGGGCTAGGATCGCGCTCCTCAACCGCAACAACAGTGCAGGTTGTACAGCTCGACTTGCGTCTGGCGCAGTTGGTCAGGTGCTTCCAAGACCTATATGGCTGATGGTGAATGCTAGAGGTTTGTGAACGACGGGCGAACGGCACGACAGATCGTCTGCAGGAAAACTGTGGACAAGATCGCTGATGTATGCAACGCAACATAAGCCCGCGAATGATGCCAGCAACGCTAGAATGTATCGCTGTTGCAAGCAGGTATGCTATAGCAACGTCATACTGCATGTTAGGCCCAACACACGGAATGCGTCAGGACGCACTGCGGCATGACATTTATTTTCACGGTCAAAAGAGAGCTCCATCTGCTACAGGCATGCACATTAGGCATGTGCATGATGACAAAGCAAGCACTGAGTTCGTGCATGCACCTCGTTGTGGGCTGCATGCCATCTGCGTTGCTGTTGTGATAACTTTTTACAGGCCGCCCTTCAAATGCAAGCGAGCGCCAGTCTGTGTGAGAAATATTTCATAGCCTGTAATGTGATATAGTACAATACTTGAACATGTTGCAAGACCCCACACTTGTTCCTGGATCGCACATATCGGATGTTGGCCATGCTCAGTCAATTTCCTTCTGTGATAGAGTGGACTGTGTTAATAAGCACCAGTGTGGTAAATACAATCAGTAGCCCTACTGTGAAAACACCATCACTGTACAGCACTGTGACGCAAAGCTCTGCATGCACCTGCCTTTCAGCATGTGCAGACTCAGGTGATCAGCAAGACTGTACTAGCAGCGATTGCTGTGTAAAATCTATCAAAATGGTCACAGCAAGCCTATAAGTCACGCCTACACATGTACAGTGCATTTGCAGAACTGTAGATGTTGTCTGTAAATCAGACACTCTCTTACTGCAATTTTGCTCTGTCTGATCTGTTTGCACAATATGAACAGGCCGCTAGGATGTCGCACTGCAAGCACTAAGACCCTCAAGGACCGCTGTGTTCTGTTGCCCTTGATTTGCATGAGTGTTTTTGATGCCAACATACTTTGACATCATGCGTGGTGCCTTTAGCAGCTGTGCGGCATCAATCTGGCATCATTTGTACAGCTTGAAGCCATGATGGCTGTTCCTGCAAATCACACATTGTCTGTCTGCGTTCCCAGGGTCCAGTCTGCAATGGGCTAGACAGCATGACACAAAATCTCACCCTGTCTGCATTGCGTGGTGTGAAGATCTGCTATATTTCAGTTGTTGTGATTGGACAGCCGCAGCAGCAGCGACAAGGACAGCAGAATACCACAATCACGACGTCGATGATGGCGTTAAAGCATTTGCAAGGAAGACAGATAACGTCAGAGCAGCAACCCATGTTGGTTGAGCAGGGTGACCGGGCTACTGCAGGGTTCGGATTTGCTTAGGCGATGCTTGAAAGCAAGTTTTGTGGACCGAGTGCTAAGTCTGCACAGCGTAGTCTACGCTAGCAAAAGCAGGACGCCTTAACAATGAAATGTCGGGGATGCTATAGCTGTGCAGAAGAATAGCAATGGATTCTGCGGGTAGCAACAAAGGTCTTTGACCTAACAGAACACTCGGCGCAAACAGGGAGCTGGGAGAAATTACAGAACTATAAATTCGACGACATGAAGAAGCAAAGAGCAGCAGCAAGACAGGTGGCCCAGCAGCTGAAACTCTGATCGTCGTCATCCCCCTGGCTCATGGTGCATTTTGCGTTTTGCAAGCGTTTTGTCAACGGGCTCCCATCTTCTGCTGGCCGATCTGGCAGGCAACTACCTGGCTTACTATTAACGATATGAATGTAATGTCGTTCTTTGAAGCGTGCTGCACTCTTAGCTTTAACTTTTTCCAGAGGACTTGATAATATGAAGAACAATGTCCCGAATTGCACAAGAAAGCAGAGCCCAGCACATCGTCTGAAACAACAAAGTGCACTGTACAGTGTACAATGCACTGGACATGTCACGTGTCAGCCAGACAAAATTGTGCTAGCAGCGCTGCAGCGCTACAGATCTGATTTGATAGACATGGACTGAAATCAATTGAAACACGTCTTCAAGACCAAATGCTGTGCGCATTGAAGCAGCTGCTGCCAGATTGTGAAGTTTGCAGCTCAAGCATGTGACACAGAGCGCTACCCACAGACACTGACACTCAGAGAAACGCATGCTAGCGTTACGTTGAGTTGGGCTTGGGCTTGTGTTGGGTTGGGCGTGCTTTGCTCCTTGACTGTTAGTTCAAGAAATGGAGTAGATGAAAACCAGCAACAAAGGCTCATGGACAGCATGAGCCATGGTCCGGGAAGTTTTCAAGAAACGTATAGGCGAGTACATGGTGGGCAGGACCATCGGCGAGGTACAAACACGGTCAAGCGAGTTTTGTTCGCGCAATACATCTCATCGCAAGATTTAACTGCGAAATGCAGGGCACATACGCCAAAGTGAAATATGGTCAGCACTGCCAGACAGAAGAGCCGGTTGCGATCAAGGTGAAACCTAAAGCTTGCTCAGCTCGCACACCGTCCGCAATCGGCAGCTTTACTCACTGAGCTGAAGATGCGGCACACACCTGTCTGAAGCCGCATTTCAGCACCGAATGAATGCCGATTGTACAGCCACTAAGGTCAAGTTGCTTCTGCAGATCTTAAACAAGGAGAGCCTAGTCAGCAGTGGCATGGTCACTAAGATCAAGCAGGAGATACGGATCCTGAAGAGTTTGAGGCATCCAAATGTGGTTGAGCTGAAAGAGGTTCTTGCATCAAGGCAGCAGATCTTCATGGTCATGGAGCTTGTTCATGGTGGAGAGCTCTTTGACAAGATCATCGCTGAGGGGCCTATGAGCGTAGGATTCTGTATCGAATTGCAGCCAGTACCAGCAAATCTCTGAAGTGTGCAAAAGCACAGTGGTCTTGGCTGTGATTATCAAGCAGCTCTGCAGAGCAAGTGGAGTAAAGCGTACACATGCATGTTGTGATTCAAGGGTGCTCGAAATTACTACGACATACATCGAGCACCTGTAAAGACAGTATCTCCATGTGCAGGAAGCTAACGGTCGCCACGTGTTGCAACAGCTGCTTGACGGCCTAGATCATTGCCATCAGCAAGGCATCTTTCACAGGTCAGCTTGTTGCCCTCAGCATGCATGCTGATTTCATTCATTCTATACATAGTGCAGCAATTTGCGGCCTGCAAACTTTGCTTCTGAGCCCTTGTTCAGCTGCTGTATCGTTCCTGGATTGGTCGAATGGCTACAGCAAGAAACTTGGAATGTGGACACAGGGTTATACAGTCATGGTGTCGCCGCTTGCACAGTAAGGCAATGCTATTTGGACCGTAGTGGAATGGCAACATGCGTGCGTTGTAATCGTCTCTGCAGGGATCTGAAGCCTGAGAATGTCCTGCTGACAACAAACGGTGATGTGAAGCTGTCAGACTTTGGCTTGGGCCATCTACCCAGCAGCTCCTTGCACAATGACGTCCTCCAAACAACATGTGGCACTCCAAATTATGTTGCTCCAGAGGTACTCATGCGGCAGGGCTACTATGGCGCTCCAGCTGATGTCTGGTCCCTAGGTCAGCATGCTGTGCATGCTGTGTGCAAGTATGCTGCATGAAGTGAGTCATTGCTTCACGGCTGTGGCTGTGCTGGGCACAAAGCAGTGTTCAGACTGCCATACATGTGTGCAATGACTATCAGAGGCTCTGCGCAACGGCGTGAAGCACCCTGTGCAGCCTGCACTGATAATCACTTCTGCCATGCACCCCATCCCCCATGATGTTTCCAACTCATACCGCGTCTCCTGTACGCGACATGCTGCACATCACCCCAGCATGCTTATATTCTGCAGGAGTGCTGCTGTATGTCATCATGGCTGGTACACTTCCCTTTGATGAGCCCAACCTACCAGCCCTCTTCAGCAAGATCGCAAGAGCAGACTACCCAGTCCCCACCTGGTTCACGCCAGACATGATCTCTGTTTTCAATGCCATGCTCAACCCCAACCCCCAGAAAAGGTAAACGTTAGGTCATTACTGGTGTCAACATCAGCTGCCTTGCTTGCATTGCTGCTCAGCATGCCCATTAAACAATCAGGCAGCTTTTGTCTTGATATGGTTGCATGCAAGGCCTCACATTGCACCTTGCAACCTGAAGTATGTGTGTATTTACCACTTGACATGGCTCAAAGCCAAGTGGTAACTATGCAGAGCCACAATTGCGGAAATCAGGCAGCAGCGGTGGGTGGCGCAAGACTACAAGCCCGGCAGGCTGCTGCAAAGCATGCCCAGCACTGAGCTGGCTGACTTCATATTTGAAGAAAATGTGCAGCCTCAGCACATCAGCCAGGTCAGCTGCTCCCTGTACAGATACAACAGCAAGCAGTAAGTTCCAAATCAGCTGAGGATACACTTGCTGGTTGCAGCCATACACTGCAGTGTCAGGCTCTTGGCAGACATCATGTCGATGCTTTGCGTTGCAATTGTCACAATCATGTCAAAAGGCAGCCCAGCATGGAAAGGTCAGCATAATGCCTACCAGTGCTGGACTGGGCTGACATGTTTGGCTGCACTTCTGCAGGAGCAGCAGGATGCACAGAGTGAGACCAGCAGACAAATGAACGCTTTTGAGGTACATCGTATCTGTCTATTGGGTTTTTGCATGCTCGCCACCCCTTGGTCTCCAGATAGCGACCCTGATGCACTTGAACACTGCAGTCATCAGCTGTGGCCTTATCACCTGCACAAATTGCGCTTCCAACATCACAATTTTTTCAGTAGACCCAACCTCCATGCTGCTTCTGCAGCTGATCAATGCTGCTCTGGACATCAGTGCCATTTTTGAAGCAAGGGAGGATGTGGTTTCTCGGCATACGCGCTTCACCAGCAAGGCCTCAGTAGCAGCTCTCATGACGGGCATTGAGGCTGCAGCTGCCAGATTGGGAGCCACCTCACAGCAACGGGGACCCACCAAGTGTGCTTCAGTGCTCACCTGCATGTCCTGTTTATGTCAATTAGTACGGTTTCAGCTGCCGGTGTTTTACTCTGCTTTGCTGTTCTGCCTTGTCGATCTGGCACCAGATGATTGATCCCTAGTTCACATCATGCACTTCCCTCACACGAGGGGCACCTGCACACGCCAGCAAGAGCAAGTCAGGCATTGACATGTATGAGCAACTAATTGTTGACTACCTAAGCTGTGACACTGCCTAACTCGGCCCAAAACATCAGAATCAAACAGACCTCAGTCACAGAACAGATGGCTGGCCTAGGACCCGCTGGGCCTGCTGTCAGTTTATCCGAGGCAGGCATGTGCTGCTGCAGGCTGCGCCTGAGTGCAAATCCAGGCAGGTCAGATGAGGTGAGGGTGGTTGTGGAGGTGCTGCCTGTTGTCGCCAGCCTGAGCATGGTCCAAGTCATCAAGAGCCGTGGCACCTCAGTGGAGTTCTACAAGTTCTATGCAGACCTGGCACAGCAGCTGCAGGGGCTGATTAGTCAGAACGCCCTGTCCCTGCCCCCAGCTGTAGTCGCACATCAGGCTGCCTTGATGACTGGTCAGCAGAGCGCACAAGTGTTGCCTGGCAATGTAGGGAGGGACACTCTGGACATGCAGCAGGCACTTGAAAGCGTGCGGCTATAACATTCGGTCATGGTCGACGTCTGTTTGTTATGTGGCGGGTTTCAGATCGAAGGCTGTGCCGCAGTTCTGAGTGTTTGCTTCAGTTGTTTTGGGAAAGCTCCTGCATATGCACTAGCTGCATTTCAGAGTGTGCGAATTAACAATGCAGGGTTGCTTACATGCTTTGTACAGTCTTTGAGTATTTATCATCAGTTCAATAATTTACCTGGTAGGTGTTCAACAAGTAAAGGTCGTTGTTAGTCTTACTGTGGTGTTGCATAGCAGCTTGTGAAAAATGCATTTGGGGGGAGTCAGGGGGGGAGTCAGGGTACATCTACACTGATCAGGACAATGACCATAACTTCGTGTGGAGAGTGTAGAACTGACATACATGCTCTCGGCACATGTTGAACATCATGCCGTTTGGCAACACATTGTTTTAAGAGGTGTTCTGGTGAAGGGCTGTGTACTGTGACTATCACTGGCCACATGGTGTTTGGCACCTCTTTGCAGAGGCCCTCTGTATATTTGCTGGACAGGGTGCACAACTGTTGTAACATACATGCTATATCTTAGGTAAATGAACCTAAGAACAGCTCCCTAAGTTGCAGTGCTGAGCAGGTGTGCTGGAGCAAAGTCCACAAGCTGTTTCATGCTAGATACGAACTTGACAAAGACTCATTGTTTTGCTGGTCCAACGACATTGCTTGTGGCACCTTGAGGCCAATTGCTGATGGCTGATGGAGAGCGGACTTGTTCATTCCCTGCTTCATTGCTGACCTGGACTGATATGCCTAGGTGGCAAAGGCGGCAGCCTGCATTAACATCAGCTTAATTGCAACTGTGCACTCTCTCAGCACACAAACCCGATATGTGCTGTGGCTCAAATCACAGACTGAAGACACATTGGGCTTTAGCATGTATTTTGGACCAGAGAACAGTTGTTCAAACTGTTGTGAATGCTTTGTAGACTGAGGTGGCGTTGCTCACCTTACAGATGTGGGATCAGGGATGGTGACTTGGGACTCATGAGGACCATCAGCTGCATACTTGCTGTCATACCTCTCAACTGCCTGCATCCCAATTCTGCAATCTCATGTATTGGAAGATAGTGTCTTGCATAACACTCACTTCCCCAACAGACATACAGCCACAACTTCTGCTCTTGCAGCAATATCTGCGGAGCACTCAGAGTCACCACATGTCTAATCACAGCATTGACCATTGTAGTGCCTGTGACAGCAACATGAAAAGGCTAGGATAGGGCATGCGGCAGCACCTTCTGCAGGGCTGCCTGAGCTTGTTGTAGGACCTGCTGAGCATCTTGCTGTGCTGCAAGGCTAAGTCTCTGTAGGTGCCAGTCAAAGCCGAGGTCCAGAGCCTGCCGACACGCCTCAGGACTGACACCAAACCTCATTCCCTGCAACAGCTACTGTCTGGTGAGATACACTCTGGTGAGAAACACTCTGAAAATCTTAGCATGTACAGCATGTACCATGACTAGTGCATGGACTCTGAAAGCACTTGCTGTGCTTACATGTGTTGAAATCGATTCACACCCCGCCTTCCTATGGCACTCAACCCCTTCCCCCCGCCAAGCGACAAATAATGACTGCAACTCTAGTCATGACGATGGTTGCTCACTGCCAAATCATGCCCACTGTGCTGCTGAACATGCCCTCCAAAGAGTCCAAGCATAGGGCACAAGCAGCTTTTGGTATGATTCAAGCTGCTGTGACATCGTAAAGAATCACATGTTTGTAGCTTGCTCATGGACAAGCCATTGCATTTGCTAGGTGTTTCAATTGGTAGTGCAGTCTCCATGTCACATGACTGCATTGACATCTTGTTTACAGAAGATGCAGCTGTGGCCAGCTACAAATGAGAGGGTGAGATGCTTACAGCAAGAGCATGACCGGACATCTCCTCCAGCATGTTGGCTTGGCCAAGGAAGGCCACCATGAGCAGCTGCTTCTGCTTCATGTCCAGCCCAGGGCTGCTGTACACGTCTCCATACAGGTGCACTCTGCAAGCACACATTCACATGGTCGGCTGGAAGAGACAATGAACACAACTGGCACAGCTGCAACCATAAAGGTACAAGATATTGTCAGCATGCACAAGTAGTGAGGCTAAGCACACAGGAGTTGCAACATGCAGAAGCCAGCAGCAAGAAAAAGAAAAGAAAGTAATAAAGACTACGCCTTTCGGCATCAATTTGATAAGAAGCCAAGTACTATACCGAACTGCCCAGGAGCCAGCAGCAATGACTGTTGCCTGTCAATTGCATGCCATCCAGCATCACAGTGACGCTGCAAATCAGGCAGCGCCAACTAAGCACTTGGGCATGGGCCTAGTGACAGTGAGGGAAACTGAAGTTGGGTACCTGATCCAGTCAGCAAGCACAGGGTCCACTCTGCGCACTGCTCTACGGACTGCATCTGTGACTGAGATGTAGACTAGCTCAAAGGCATTGCCTGGGGGCCCACCAGACTTGCCAGGCACATCCTCAGGCAGGAGCTGCAGGCAGCGCACAGACTGACAACCAGACTGTGAACCAGTGTGCTTGCCAGTGGCCAAGATGTGTGATGCATTATCAGCAGCGCTTTGTTTGCTCCAGGTCACAGTATTTAGTGAGAGTATTCATGCAGTGGAATGATGAGCAACAGCTTGCAGGCTGGACTCATGCATGCCTGATGCAAGTAGAGCAGACTGACTTGGCCAGCTGATCAGCAAATGGTTTCAGCGCTGTTTATTTTTACTTCACTTCAGTTTGTGCTGTGTGCAGGTGCTGTTGCCAGTCAAATCACACTGACATGGGCTTGTGATTGTGCCATTGGTATGTCGCTGACAATGTGATGCTAGCACCTGTGCATTGTAAAGATGCTTTGTAGCAGCCAAGGATGATGTATAGCCTGCAACCCTGCACCACTGTGCTTTGCGCTTTCAGATACCTTCTCCAGCTGGCGATGTCTGTTGCACAGCTCAGCAGGGCGAACTACATGGCAGTAGGGGACAGTGACTCACACAACGAGATGCCTGACACACCCTCTCACTTCTGCTATGCAACACCCAGCATCAAAGCAATCTTGGCACAGCTCTGCAGGCTCAGATGCAGCAAGTCAACAGCATTCGAAGCAGGTCAGTGTGCGCTTGAGAAACGTTGCTTCATGTGGTTGGTTAGACTTTAGGGACTTACTTGGCAACAAGTCCCACAAATGCAAACTGGCAGCTAGGAACAAATGGATGAGGCAAGCGTCCTTTTGGACCATCGTCGACCTTGATCTCGGCATCTTGACAGCTTCAGATGACAGACTTCTGCAGCCTGTTTGTGTCTTGCCTTTGGATGCTGATTGAGTCAGCCAAGAAGTCGACTTTGCTCTGGCCAAGTAAGCAGTTTCCGCCGTCTCCCGCAAAGCGCAGCAGTGGATCTCGCGAATAGTCGGCCTGCCTTTGCCAGCTGCGTGCGCCAACAAGCTTAATGCGACTTGACTTTGCGGGACAAAATGAGCCTCAGCAATTCCGTTCCAGGCTGTTGTACGCGAAGAAAGCACTGCCGTGATCAGGCTGCCAGGCCATTTGGAAAACGTGCGATCAAGCCGAGTAGCAGACCGCACAGGCATCGCAGGCAATGCGAGCCATACAGATGCTCGACTGTGTCAGATGATCCGCACGGTTGTCGTGCTTTGCAGTGTATACTTTAGATTGGTTTCGGAGCTATAGCAGATAAAATTCCGAAGCAACCTCGAGGCCAAGTGAGCACATCATCGATGGCCAGCAACACTCACTGCGCTCACACATGCTAGATGGGCTGCGAAATTTGTACAGTCTTCAGGCTACATCGACATAGCTGCAGTGTCTAGTATGTTGTTACGGAGTATTGTGATCTGCTATCCTTCTCGAGCACAGCGAGGCTGACCAGCACGGCGAGGCAGGCTTCAAGGCGCAAACCTGATTTTCTGGAAGCTGCTGCGTCCCGTCGTTCGAGACTTTTGGGAGTTGCCTGACTTCGAGATAGCCCAATGATGCAGAGGTACGTGGCATTAGTTCGCCCTGTCGACCTGTGAAACTCGGTACACTTGTAAGATAAGCAAAACGGTGCAGATCTCCATCACCTGGATGAAAGCGCCCTTGAGCACAGCAACCACAGCAGGGCGAGCAGCGCACACACGACACCCTAACCTCAGGGTGAGCATTTAGCTATATCAACAGGTTCGGTTCTTTGATGCAATCAAACATGCTTGCAGGTAGCAACAGCTGCTGTCAGTGTTGCAGGCAAATTGTACTCATTTGTGCTGCCATAGTCATGGCAGGCAACTGCAGCATGCACTTAGGTCAGGCTCAGCTCAGCTGCTGCAGCAGCGGCGGAGGCGTCCACCAACATCACACCCAGCCATCCAAGCAATCAAACAGGCAGAAGTCACAGCAGCAGCGGCAGATGATGGAAGCACCAGCAATGCCCACAAGAGTGCTGGTTCTGTCACAGCTCCCCTTGTCAGGCGTGCAATGGCTGAGGTTGGCCTCTCCCAGGATGCTATTGAGCGGATACTGAAACGGTATCCACCATACCTGAACTGGAATGTAGAAGACAAGCTGCTTCCAGCCATGCATCGGTGGCAGCAACACTTGGGAGGGAGCTTCCAAGCTGAGGTTGCAAGGCTGCCAATGCTGTTGCTTGGGACACCAGAGCAGGAAGTTGGGAAATTGCAGTATCTTGCATCCATTGGGGTTACATCACCCAACAAGACTGTATCAAAATGGCATTATGCATCTTTGAAAGCAATGCAGAGCAGAGTGGCTTCTCTTCGAGCTTTTGGTTTCACACAAGCTCACATTAGCTCTCTGTTTGAGCAGCATCCAGGTATGTTGGCAAGCAGTTTCAAAAAGACAGAAGATCTGCTTGTTGTCATAGATAAGCTTTTCAGCTGCGCAAATGACATTCAGGCAATAGCTGATGTCATCTTGAGCTGCCAAGCCAATACCTTGTTTAGGATGTCTCCATCATCTCTGTATCATAGATTTTTCTACTTTTGCTCATGTCTCATGGTGGATGACAAGGAGAAGAAAAGGGCATGGAGCCGCAGCGTGTTTGTCATTCCGTCTGCAGAGCTGGATAGCAGGTTAGACTTTATCGCCTTGCAGCTCGCTGCAACTCCACAACAAGCAAAAGCTGTAGTGCGCAGGCTGCCTCAGATAGCAAAACTTCAATCAACAACAGTCGGGTTGCATGTTTCGCAACTGCATGGCCTTGGATTTTCTCCTGGCCAAGTCAGGGACATGTGCCTTAAGCAGCCGGTTTTGTTGACGTTCGACTATACTTCACAGTTGCAGATAGACAAATGGGGTTTTCTGAGCTGTGTACTGCAACTCAGTCCTGCTTCAATTGCTGCGTGCCCACATCTACTCATGTCTTCGCTGCCCAACAGACTGGGACCGCGCTGGGAGTACCTGCAGTGCATGAAATCATGCAGAGTGGTCAATCTCTCTGCTGCCCACCAGGTTGTTGGCAGCCTGTGTTCCATGACTGATGCCAAATTCAGAGGTACCTATACTCCCCCCGAGTCAGCAGCATTGGGTGTTTATGATGTGCATTTTCAGAAGCAGTGGCAAAAGAGATGGCACTATCTGCTCGTAGGTCTGCAGCTTTCTATTCAGGACATTGGTAGGCATGCAGCTGTTTTGCAGATAGATTTGGACACTTTGGTTCCCCGGTGGGCTGTTCTGATGTCAGTAGCATCCAGTGTAGCTAGCTTCAGGCCAGTTGACCATTAACAGCTTTGGCCACTATGAGTGACGATGACTTTGCTTCAGCATACAATGACATGATCCCATGAGGCAGGTGTTGCCTTTGATTTGCCTTCAGAGGCTTGAGTCCATTTGGGATTGACAGGAAGTGGTGTGTGCACAGCTGTTATTGCTGTCTGCTCAAATACGAGCTGCACATTTTATGAACCAGACCTGTCAACAGGTCGTCGACAGACGTCTTTATGCAATGCTATAGCTAGTGAGACTGGTTCCTTCGTCAATCTGGATATTCATGGTCTCATGAGAAAATTCTGAGCACTTGTGAATGACCATATGCACAAGTGATGGCCTCATCACTAGCCTGCTGAAAGAAAGCGTTGTTGTTGTAGTTACCTTTTAGGCTGTTGGTAGCAAGGATTTGCTTGAATATCCGATTGTATGGTCTGTTGACATCACTACCTATGGTTTTGTACAATTAAATTTTTGACACAGCCTCCGTCCAGTAACAGGACACTCACTGCAACAGCAATAGACATTATGAATCTGATGTGATATTGTTGTTGCCTGTTAACAATTGTTGCAACCTACAAACATGCATGGCTGTTTTGTCCTCCCAACATCAGTCTGCAGCCTGAAATGTTGCGCCGTCGGCGTCGCACTTCCAAGCAAGCTGACGTGTGCATTACACAGTCAGCTCAAGCTGCTGTGCTTTGAGTTGATGCATCAAATTTTGAAGTGCAACGCTGAAGGATTGAGGGTGAGGAGGTGCTCAAGAACCATTGCTGATTGGTCAGCATTGGCTTGCTGAAGCACTCAAACTGGTTTCGTGACGAGTCTCGTGACGAACACACAAAACCATGGCGAACTCAAGTCGTTTCAGCATGCCGCACACTGGCACCTATTAAAGGACTCAAACACTAATGGAAGCATGGCGTTGCTGTCACAGGGTATTCAAACACAAGTCAGACAGCCTTTGTAGACTGTCTCGGCAAAATTCATGATCTTGCCAAAATCAAGCAGCAATTTTGCACACAAAGTTGTTGCAAGTTCAACATAACGCTATATAGCGCTTCCAGATGACAACATGCCACATGCATGCATTGTTGCGCAGAATAACAGCCATGAAACAAAGCTCATGTCATGTTCATGCCTCTTGCTGATGTACTTCTGCATGTGTAGGACTCCTTGTCTCCACCCTTCCGGCTAGACATGAAAATAGACGAATACACGCTCTTTGACGCGTTTGCAGGCACCCTATCTGACGCTTTGAACTTCTTGATAGAGGCCTTCTCCTGCTCTGACATGGGCGCTGCACTGTCCTCGTCATCAGCCAGACGTTTGCTTCCAGCACCACTGCTAGCTAGCCTTGACTGCACCTCAGCTGCCACAGCAGCTGCCAGATCAGTTGCTTGGCTTGCAGAAGTGATCTGGGATTTCTCCTTGGCAGCATTTTGAGCCAACAGTAGTCTGTCAGCCTCTGACAGGCCAGTAGGCAACACCTTGGATGCTTTCTTGTCTTTCTTCTTGGCCTTGATGGCTGCTCTCTTGGCCAGCATGGCCTCTCGTAGCTGCTCTACTTCCTCGACTGTACCATTCAAGGGGAGCACATCTTCTGATGTCCATGTCTGACCTACATGCTCCTCAACTGCCACAGGTACCTGCATAAATATATTATGTCCGTGACACTTGCTGTAGAAATGATTATATGTGACAAACACATGCTGATGGCTTGTCCGATCTTCACTGACTTGAACGCATGATGGCCGGAAAGCATGCCATACAATTTGTATGCAGCCATGCACGCTGGTGAAAGCAAACCACCAATTGCCTCTGCTGACTTGGACAACCAAGTACGTACAAAGCACAACATATACCTGCTTGATTGCACGCTCACTGACCACGTCCCCAGTGCTCCTCAAGACCGAGAAGCGGAAACGTCCGTTTAGCTCCTGCCCCGTGATGGGGCACACAAAGTGGGCATTGTTGCTTGGCTGAAAATTGCCCTGTGTGGTCACATGTGACGCCTCCACAGCATTTTCATTTTTGGTCAACCTGTACAGGTATGCAGAAGAGGCATTACAGGTCATGTAAAGGCTTTGGCAACAATACGTGTATCATGACTTGTCATGCTGCAGCCTCAGACGCCTGAATTGCTGCGATGTCTACAGACACAAGTCATGAGGAGCTATACACTGATGTCACAGGACATTGACCATGCTTTGCAAGCAGTCTGATTGATGCAAACAGAAGATGGATGCAGACGCTACTCATGCACATGTAGAGTGGCCAAGCACCTGAGGTCAATGAGATGCTTCAGGCTTGCTATATATGACAAAGAGCCCGGTAACGATTTGCTAACAAGCGCCTGCACCATAGCATCCTTGTTGTACAAATTGCCAAGTTCATCAGCTACGCAAGGTGGGTGCAAGGGCTCTCCAGATAGGTTGCATCGTGTCCATTTGGCCAATTTAGCTTCCACTGGGTTGACCTGCAGCATGCAAACAGCAGATGATTGAAGGAGATGAGCTGACTCAATGCCAGAGGGCTGAGGCTTGACTGCAATGCAGAATACATGCACTTCTGTCACCTTGTGATATGTAAAGAACAAGCTGACACATGCTGTGAACAAAAATGGGGCTTTTGTACAGGAGGTTTGACAGCTCAAATAAGACTTCCTTAAATACCTTGGCTGCTTTCTTGGTGGCATACATTTCCAAAAAACTGCTTCGAGACTCAGCTCCTGTTGAGCCGCCATCTCCTCCTCCACCCCTCAGCCTTTGATGCAAAGCAATGAAGTCCTCAGGTCTGACACCAGCTGACGCTAGCTGGACTTGTTGTGGCCAGTTCCGACCTTGAAACTCGTAACTCTGCAGCCAGGGTGTAAACGAATGGCATGATGCGCACTCAGAAAGCAATATGTAGTTTTCGAAGGGTTCTGAACGGAACTGAGCAACACTAAAGACAAACACCTACCACTTGACCTGAACTCTCTGCTGTTTCGCCCGACCCTAGCCTGTCCGTGAGAGCCTGAAAAGTTTCATGAGGACCAGCTTGTACTGCTACAGTACCTCCTGAGCCTCCACATCTCAAAATCAGCTGCATACTGCAGTCGCAACTACCGATCTGTTATTGCTTTGGGTGTTTAATGCAGCACGACGTCTGTCCTGAAACACTGTGCGAGCAGCTTACGTCTTATGACACAACTTCACCACGTGGTGGTCGTTGAGCTCAAGAACATAAAACGAGTGCCGGTCATCTGCTTTGCATCCCACTGCAAACCTCCCCTGAGAATGCCCGCACTGCGCACCCACGCATTACGTAACAGCGGTTTCCAGTTCCAGAATCCAGGAGGCGTTTTGCATCATGCATGACCATGCACGCATGATCACGCAGAAACCAGCTGCACTGGATCTTTGGCACAATTCAGCTCATGCTCGCTAATGTCACTTGCACGGTGAGCTGGGGTACCTGATCAAGTCATCTGGTCATCTACAGATATCTCTGCGCTGTTTTTGCATGCCATGCGCACCACAAGCTGGAATGTCGATGCTAGTATACATATATGCTACAAGCACGCTCGCACACTGAAGGCCAGTGCTTGCTCTGTGTTTGGGTCCAACAATTCAGAAAATGTTGGATTGAACTGTACATGATGCGAGCGTTACATTTCTGCATTCAGCCGTTGAGAGGCAATGGCGATGCTCGCGTCTGTATACGCTCTTCCCGTGGCTGGGCAAATGGGACTGGTTGCGGGGAAGGCGATTTGCTTTCTTCCGTCTTTTTCATCGGCTGATCTCTAGCACGACACCAGCAAGACGAGCTCGGGTCAGCAACGCATCAGCATAGGAGTTTGCAGTGAATCTGCATCATCTGTTAAAGCAGCTCGACGGAGTTGTGCTTGGTGCGGAGTGGACCAGTTGATCACATGAGGCTTAGAGCTCAGGCAGGGGCATTTATTGTCAGCACATGCCTTTTCATCAATTTATCAGCGGGCGAAAGGACCGACGCTTTTATCGGGTACAACGAAAATCTGAAATTAGACTCAGTCAAAGCCAACTGCAAGAATAAAGAGGACCAATGTGCAGCGTGGCAAAAAGATGGCCAGTGCCTTGCAAATCCTTACTATATGCGGTCAAACTGTGCCCAAGCGTGCTCAATTCCATCTTGCGTTGGGTATAAGAAGCAATCACTTCCTTGGAAGGGCTATGCCACTGAGTATCACACAAAGCAATATGCCACCAGGTGAGCCCACCTCAGCTGCTATGATAACCCCTGCTGGTGGCAAAGCAGGATGGACTCTGGAACCTTGCAGTAAGACAAACAATCTGACTGGACTCAGGTGCTGCAGATTATAAGAGCATGCAATGCCAGTCAAACGCACATTCAGAAGCTTGACTCGCAAGATATGAACACTCCTCTGCACAAGAAATGCTGCTGCGCATGCACCCCACTTCATCTTGTAAGTGTTTTCAGGTTGCCTGGGGTGCAAGGGCTAGGGGCTGACCGGCACTTCAAGCGTGATGCCTCAATGGGGGGCATCATTCCAGGCCATAACATGCGAGGGGACCCCTGGCTGACCCTGAGCACCCTGGGGGTTGGCACCTACCTTGGGGCTGAGGATACAGAAACAGACGAGCAAGTTGCTGCAGCTGTTATCACCAGTGTGCAACAGTAAGTCAGGCAAAAATGACTGTGTCACACCGGCTCTGCATCAACATGCAATGCTGGCCAGACAACAGCCATCACAAATGTTTGCTGTGTCAATGAAGTTGCAAGATTTTAAGTGGGTGCTTGGTTTTGCAGCCTTAGCTGATCTAAACCAGAGTATGTGCTGACGTGCATAGAGCATGCTGCTTTTTGCCAACATAGTCCCTCGTTGACGAACCATCTATGCTTGACATGTCTTGGCACCAGCACCAATGAGTAATGTTCATGACAACCTGTCAATATGGCTCTCATTGGGAAGCAAGCCAGCAGCAGCAACCAACAGTATGATTACACTTGCACAGTTTGTCAACTATCCCCAAATAGCATATCTCGGCATACACTCAGCATGCAAAGAAGCACAGGCAAAAAGTCTTCCACATGGCAACCCAAATTGCACCACAATGGTCTGCAACACAAAGGCTGAAAGGTCATGCTTGGAATCGCTGCGCACAGGGGCTGGAATGTCATTGATACTGCAAGCAACTACCGCGGAGGTCGTGGGGAGAGGGCAATTGGATATGCCCTGACAGCTCTGCATGAGCAGCTGGGACTGACCCGCGAAATGCTGTTCATCTCTACCAAGGCTGGCTTCCTGCAAGATGAAGTGAAGAACCAGGTCAAGCATTGCTGCCATTCCTGCCTAACAAGCAACGCACTCAACCCATTTCTTCGTCTTCATGGGTGTCTTCTAGCTGCAGCATGCACAGCTTCGGTGCATGGTAAGGGAGCCACACATAATGTCATGTCCACGCAGCTTGCATGCACCAGCAGCATTTCACAGCTGGCTGTACCTGTGATGACTGATATTCCAGCAGACTCAATGCCAACAAGCGAGCCCAAATGCATTCACGCATGGGCAATCTTATTGGCCTGCCAAAGCCTTGCTGTTCAGCTCAAAGGCATAGCACCTGAGATGTGACAAGTTCTCATGGCTGCTTGCAGCTGCTGAAGAGCAGGGACATTGCAGAGGGCGACGTGATAGGGGGCAGCAGCTGTCTACATCCAGCCTGCCTGCAGGCCTCCCTTATGCAGAGTCTCCAGAGCCTCAGAGTCAACACAGTAGGTGCTTACACTCTCCATAGCAGTACCAGCTGAGCTGTTTGTGTTTCAACTATATAGCTGCGTATTATTGTACTTTACTATAAAAACAATGTATATCACCATCACCATCAACATCTAGCTTCTAACGTTTATCAGATGTGAGTGCCCTTATGTTCAACCTTGTTCCGGGGACTCCGCCATGCACAACTCTAAGCCCGATCGCTTCGCACCGTCGCATGCTCATCATTATTACTTTTATCAACACCATCCCCACCACTTTCATCACCATCAATGTTGCTTGCAGTGAGCACAGACTACCCCCTCCTAAGCATGGTATGCTGAAAGGTTTCATATCTTGCTCCTCTTCTGCCTTCAGGTAGATCTGCTGTATCTGCACAACCCAGCAGAGATGCAGCTGGGCCCTCTTGGCAGCCAAGCCTTCATGCAGCGCCTGGCTGAGGCCTTCACATGGGCAGAAGGGGCACGCAAGAAAGGGCTGATCCAGGCATATGGCCTAGCCAGCTGGGACTGTTTCAGGAAGGCCCCAGGGAGTGCAGGCTACCTTTCTCTGCTCAGCATTGTGCAGCTAGCACAGCAGGTTGGCGGTGTTGATCATGGCTTCAGGTGCTCGCTTTCAGTGATACATGAGCATGCGCAGACTGCACAATGCAGCAGCAAGCACTTGTGTTCTCATCCTCACTTGTGTCTCTGCTTGCGATTGCATGGCGCCCTCACAAGTACCATGTCACAATCAGGAATAATCAAGGGTTTGATACTGGCGACAAGACACCCTGCATGCACAAAACAAAACGGCTACGCCTGCCAAGGGAGTTGTACCTCACACAACCCCCCCCCCCCCCCTGTTACAACCCTGCACTACAGAATGCAGCCAAGCAGGGGGC
>JAABUP010002646.1_pt1 | contig 33902 bp, 47 predicted proteins | sample 5559201 | NCBI WGS metagenome assembly JAABUP01 (sample SAMN10711887, study PRJNA513373) | rock metagenome | isolation source: Antarctica rocks | place: Antarctica
CTGAGTGAGACTCCTGTTTGTTGCAAATCGTTACTTTGCTCAGTGACAAATTCCTGACAATTTTCTGATAATGCTTTGTTTGTTTGTCATTCTTTGTCTGTTTTCTGATGAAACACCGCAATTTAGTCAAATGGGCTAGCTGGCCCCCAACGACTGTAAAATCCATGAATGAATGAATGATGAATGAATGCATCAGCTTTCTTAGTGGTATGAATCCGAACTGCACTCTTCAGCAAAGCTCGGTAAACTGTCAGAATCAGTGTGTACGTATGCAAGCGTCACTGCAATGTGTCGGCATGCATGTAGGGATTCCATATGCATGTCGTAGCTACCGATAGGTGTACACGTGACATGTCGTATTACAGCAAGGCCCTATAGGGCTGGCTAGGGCTGGCTGAGTGCTGACATACTGCAAGCTGTCAGTCGTAAAGGGACCTGAGGCTGAGCCTAGGTCAAGATATCAGTTGTCTGATGATACTCTGATGGACATGAGCCATATACGCATGCATTGCAGACCTTCGACAGACCTTTAAAGCTATAGCTAGCACTTGTTGAAACATCTTAGTCGACACTTGCAAAATTTTCTTGTCTGAACTTTAGCTATTGTAGCACATTGGTATACTTATATTACGGCTTTCATGTCGACACATTGCAATACTCACGACAGTGGCATCTGGTTTTCAATTACATGCTGAGTTGAACCCCTATTTGTTGCAATTCGTTGCTTTGATGATGCTTTGTTTTTTTGTCACTCCTTGATCTGTTTCATTTTCCGCAGTTTAGTCGGGGCGAGCTGGGCCCCAACGACTGTAAAATCCCTGACTGTCAGTGACTGACGCTAGCTAGTTCAAGTCTTCCTTCTCTGACCAGTGTCGTGTCATGCACGACCGGTTATACATGGCCAACTTGTCCGTTGCAAATGTAATTGTATCGACGATAGTCGGACAACAGCAGCCTGTGCCAGTGTCAGGTCACTCCCGCAGGCAATAAGTTTGCTATGGCCGGGTCTGAAAGTCCCGAAAAGTCTGGGTCCGGCGCCAGTGGTAGCCCGTCCGAGAATCAGAGTGAGCCTCGCAGCGACAGTGTCGTCGAGGTAGACCTCGAAGCAACGTTATCCTCAGACTCGAAGGCTTCATCATCGTCTACTGCTGATAGCGAGGAGGGGAGCGAGGAAGCGCTTGGCTTCCCGGCGCATCAACTGCAGAGACTGAACGAAGGATTGAATAGGGGAAGCTGGGTGGTGCATATCAACTGCCTCGTCGACTGTGAGAGGGCAGCAGCAGCTTTGATCAGACATCCTGACAGGCGAGTCATATGTCTTCCTGCAGAGTCATGCATACATGCATCAACCCCACCTAGCGTCAGTCAGGGACATCAAACCTACCTAGCATCAGTCAGGGAATGCGCTTCAGGCGCAACTGATATCCAGCAAACGGTCACGCATGCAAGTCTCTTGACTTTTGTTGCCAAACCCTTGCAGAAACAACGCTGCTGCGTGACACTACCTTGCTCCTGGTAAACCAGCAAAATTGCATTGTATCCTGCAGCTGTATTCACTGCATTTGTGCACAACAGGGGTGGTATGCGTGATCTGGAGATAGTGAGGAAATTTATACGAGGACCTCTGACAGATGCCTTTGACAAAGTGCTGCTGGACACTGCTATCAATATATGGCCTGAGAACTTGCAGCTCCAAATTTTTGATGCTGTGACTGGCCTGGTGGACCTGACAGCAGCAAAGCTGTCTCAGCTCACTGCCCCTGAGGACATAGATGCAGCACAGGCAGCTGAGGATGAGGCTGACCTGTTTGCACTGCTGGAACCGCTTACGCATGCATTTGATCCAGAGTCCACATTCAACAACAAAAACTCAGAACGTACATTACCAAGTAGGATGCCAAAGGGGCTATCAAGCAGATATGCAACCCCTCGTGCCCCTGCAATGTCCAGCGTGCACTTGGGAGTTCCTGTAGACACAGATGTTGAGGACTGCTCACACTTCACAACCTTCAGCTGGCCTGCATACTTCATCAACTACTTTGGGTACCGAAGGGGTTTTCAGTACATCAGACAGGTACAGCATGCATGACCTTTGCATTTTTTGCAGCACTTTGCTTTGCTATTCTGGCAACACCATGTACAGGCTGCAAAGCAACACTAAAATTTCTGCATGTTGCAGGCATTAGCTAATCCCAAGAGAATTTCATTGGAGCTGCTGAAGCACATGTTGATGACGACAGTCAGCTGTCTGCCTGTGGCGACAGAGAATTTCATCAATAGTTTTGAAAAGGTATTGTAGCGTTACTCTGACCTGTCATGTTGAAGACTTGAGTGTCTGGTCTGTTGCGATTTGGGTTTGAGCCAAAACCGTATCTTCTTATGGCGACAGGATTTTGAGGATGTCTTGACCTATGTTGAAGACGCCCTTGAGCAAGATGTGGAGCAGCTCAGCGAGCATGGGACTGACAGGATGTTTCACAATCTGTCTGTTGTCTTTCGCAATCTGTTCTTCCTTCTGGAGCGGGTGGTGAACCCCATGCAGGCTGATAAGCTGGTGAGTCATTTTGGCATCACCAGGTTGACCACCCAGATCTGCCATCTTACACAGCTGTGCTCTATCTTGTTGATTGCATTGTCAAGGCACATATGCCATGTCCTTCCTTGTGTTGCACACCACGCCTAGGTGTCAAGCACAGTAGCTTGCATTTGTCCTGAGCTTCTTATGTTTTGCATCGAATGCTGTTGCCCTGTGTGGTCATGTTTGCCTTTTTATGACATGATATGATATGGATAATTCATGTTTAGCTTTGCCCTTGATGCAGGTCAGCGCTGTACAGCAAAGGTTTGTGCTGCAGATGCTTAGCTTCAGCAACTTCAACAAGCATTTGAGTGCAGTACGTGAGACACATGCTATGGTCAAGAGGGCTGTTGAGCTTCCCAAGGACAGCTTGGGCAATGCCATGGGTCACACCATCCAGTGGCTGGAGTCTCACAACATTGTTGGTCAACTGCTACGTGCTAATTTACATCAGAAACAGTATGTTGACCAGGTCAGGTCAAGCCTCAAATGTTGCTGATGGCTTTTCAGTTTGCAATGCCATGGTGGATGTACAAAGCTTCCTGCACAACTTATGATGTGCTGCACATGTCCAGCTGGGCAGACCAGCATTACTGAGGGCAGGTTGGTCATCATGCAATGCTAAGGCAAGTTGTTGATGGACAGGTGCAGAAGGTCCTCAGGTACTTGGTTGTTGAAGACGGCCTTCAGCAAGAGCATATTGCCTTACTGTGGGATTTGACAGAAAAGGTATGCTTGGTGTCATTTGCTTTGGGGCCTGCAAGCAGTGTTGATGCGGCTGAATGCAGCTGCCACCTGTATGCGCATGCCTGGGGGGGCTCAGTAGCACACACCGTCACTCTCAAAAGCCATGAAGGTCCAATTTCTCATGTTGCATTTAGACAAGCGTGTCTACATTTATGTGTTGCTTCACAACCTTGCTTTTGTGCAGTGCAACATCTCACAACAGGTTCTTCGTGGAAATCTAATCTGGTATACACTTGCTTGTGTTGTACAGCCTGACACCTTCGAGGCCGTGAGGATCAATGTGTTCAACATGCTTGCTGAGTTGGCTCAAGCCTTCAATGAAGAGCAGCTGGACTTTCTCTTCAAAAAATTTGAGTCAAGTGCAGCACAGTGTGATGCTGACAACAAGCAAGGCATGCTGCTTCTCTTCAGACTGGCCAAGGTTGATACTCAGGTGAGCTTTGCACAAGTTGCACATCTGACGAATGCCAAAGGGCAATGATGCTGCAGCGCCAAAACCTGTGTTGTGCTCGGATGTTGCCGTCAGCGCTTGTTGTACAATAAGGCAAATGTCCCTGATTGATCCTGGCAGTGCTTCTTGCTTTATGAAAGAGCCATCACTGAATCGACTTGCAATTTTGATTTCAAGGAATGTCTGTTTGCGTTTACCCAAGCCATGTCCAGTACGATGTATCCTTGCAAATTGCACAGCTGCACCGAGCCCTTGTGTGTTGTGGCAGGGTGTCATGACCAAGCGCATTCTTGGCCTTCTGTGGCGCATCTCCCTTGCTTCACAAAGGCATGCACCTCTGGACATGACCCTCTGCTTTGCAGACGTGCTGCGAGACTATGCCCTGACCAGCAAAAGTGCTGACACACGAGAGCTGGCGCTTGACTATGTGTCTCAACTGGTCCAGGAGCTCAATGGCATTGACAAGGCTTTGCCTGCAATGCGTGTTCTCACTCACCTGATTGCCAACTCAGGCAACCACGCTGTAAGCCCTGCCTTACCACCTACAGCCGACAAGTACTGGCATGTTATGTGAGGGTCCTTGCATGCATCTCATTGCCGCTGTGTTAGGCAGCCAAAGACTTGCCAGGTCACAACAGTGCACTTGCCTGCAAGACCTTTGTCGCTACTCTCATTGTTGTGGTAGCAGGAAGCTGTCATTGTTGCTTCTTCTGCAACTTTAGTCTGTCGTGGTGCAGGCACCCTTTTTGGAGGTGTTGAAGCGCAGTGATGACATCTTCCAGCTGCTGCTGGGCAGCCTACAGGTAATTGTGTATATGTCAACACATGCGTTACGAAGAAAACTTCCCGCAACAATGCCATCACAGGTATGAAGGGGAGGTGCCCAACCTGCTACTCAGCACCTCTTGTGCAGATGAATGTCACTTTGACAGGCTTTCTACCATGTCCTGCTGTCACATGTTTACCTTACCAAGTTACCTGTGATTGACCACACCATTCACAGCAATCCTGTTCTCCTGGCAGCACAATAGGCTGTCATGTACGAGGGCACTGCCTGCACATCTGAGCATTTGTGAAGGCCTGCTGTTGCTTGCAGAGACACATGGCCTTGTCACGTGATCTGAAACAGCAGAAGCAGCCAAGCATCAGCAGCTGGCAGCCCCTCCACACTGCTTCTGTGAACTGCTATGCCAATTTTCTGCTGGATCTGGCAGAGCGCGTCTCTGATGAGCCACTGAGCTGGTCATTTGTTAAGGGGTGAGGTACTCTGGGTACACAGCTCCCCCTCACAGCTTGATGTCCATATGACCTGGGGTCATCCCACCTCTGCTTCTCCACACAAACCCTAACATTTGACAAGCCATTGTGTGGGAAGACATACAGTTGTGTCTTACTTGCTGATTCAGGCAAATTTGATGTGCAATGTTTCTCACAGTGACCTGTGCAGTCTGAGCACACAGGGTGCCATGGCAGACAGACTGAAGTGTGCTGTGCTGTGTAGGCTATGGGAGACGCTGGTGGAAGGTGCACTGGTGCAGCATGACAAAGACATAGCCTTTCAGTGGTTCTGCAATGCGCTGCAAGACACACATAGCATATCTGCCAATGCTGAGCACACCTGGGCCATCATTGACAGGGACAGCAGACAGTTGTTGCTCACTGAGAAAATGGCTCATCTGGACCCTGCCACAATGTCCGAGCATGGCTATCACTGCTTTGCAACCTACTTCAATGCGGTAACCTGATGGACAGTCCTTCAGCTGAAGTGGTCCTGCCTGCACCAGGAATATTGCACTTGCGTAGGCCAGCAGCTCTCTGCTCCCATGTAGCGCACACGGTTGATAGGTTTTGGATTGCATGCAGAGGCCAGTGCCTGTGCATGCCTGTGATAGTGCATTCGGGTGGTGCAGCTGAGAGCTGCATGTGTTGTTGCAGTTAGCTGAAGAGAAGAGAAGGGACAATGACTCAGAGTTGGAGCTTGATTTGCCTGGTGAGGCTGTTGTCGCATGCTGCTGATAGCTTGCATTGACATTGCAACTGCTGGTCCAAGCACAAAACAATATCTGGCTGTCACAATGCTGAAAGGCACATCAGATGATCTTGCAAGCTTTTGTGTACCTCATTGCCTCTGCAGGAGTGTTTGGAACTCATGCATGTGTCTCAAATGCCAAGCTTATTGGTCCAGGTGTGGACTTCTTGTGGCGTGTGGTGTTGGACATGCCTTCAAAGGAGGGGCAGCTGATCACCTCCAGCCACGCTGTTGTGCGAGCGTCACAGGAGCTGCTGATCAGGCTGTATAAACGGCAGGACAGTGACAGCCCTGTCCCTCAGCAACTGTGCGAACATTTTGTGAGGTGATCTTGTTCTCTCATGGCAAGCTGCATCTCTTCTGTAGACTGTCATTGGCATGTTTGACCTCAGGCAATGCCAAGCATTACAAGGTGATGCAGTGGTGCAGATTATGAATGACCATCATCACTTTACACACCCTATGTACACAGCGTGTGTGCGCATATTAATCAGGTATCAGGCGCATGCCTGCTGTCACACATGTCGGCAGTGTACAAATCTTTATTGATGTGCCTAAATAATACCTTGCTCACATTCTTATTGACAGGAAGAGGCAGACTGCTAACATTGTGCTACGCAGGTCGTGCGTAACACATCTGATGGCTGCGGCTGATGAGGTATGCTCAGCAGATGAAGAAGCTGCAAAAGAGCTGTCAGCTCAGAGGGCTGCCAGATGTATGCAGCTGCTGCAAGACATGATCAGGACATGCAAGGTATGACTGGTTCACAGCTTGAGTGGCCCTGACTGGCATGCATCCATAGTTAGCAACATCACGTGGCTTTGTTAAGAAGTTGCGGTCATCAGACCCTTTCGTCTTCATGCATTTCACTGTCATAGCCAGCGACACAAGGCCAAAGTGTCAGCCCTGTACCAACTGCATGATGCAGGGTCGCACTATGCCTACAAGAGCTGCACATGCAGCATCCTTTGTGGGTTCACAGTTGCTTGTCGGCTTCACAGCTCCCAACATGAACAACCAGTCCAAGTCCCAGCTTGAGATGAACACCAACAGCTATGTTGGGCAGTTGCGTCAGCAAATTGCATCAAAGCCCTCATTCAACATACCACCTGATCGGTTGAGGATGTTTCTTGGAGGTAACTCTGCTTTCAATTGCCATATCTCTGAGTTGATGATTGTCTGAGTCACATGTGACTTCACTTCCTGCGGAACACTGCTTTTGCCATATATAGAGCCTATGTAATCAAGGAAACCTGTGGTCACGAACAAGGACAGGTTGTGGCTGGCTAACTAGATGTGTCGGCTATGGCAGGCAAGGAGCTGACAAATGACGCCTTATTGCTGTGTGAGGCGGGGTTCACTTCAGAGCAGTGCATAGTGAACGTGATGGCAGTGACTCTGCACAACTCATATTCCTCACCGGACCCCAAGCTGCTGGCAGCTCAGGAAGCAGCATCACCGGCTTTGCTGCTAGCTCGTGAGGTCAGCATCTCATGCATTTGAACATGACTTGCATTGCTGTCCTGGATCATCTGTGACAACACATTCCTACTGTGCTGTAACGCTGTAAAGTTGTGGTCAGAGATTGTCATGTCGTCTTGGCAGCTTCACTCCAAATGCATGCTGTCACACCCTATCTCATTTCAAACGTCATAGCAGCAAGCTTGGAGTCCAGTTTGTAGCCACTATGGAGCTGTCGTTCAAGCATTACAGTACCATGGTTGTGTGCTTCTGAGAGCTGTGTACCTGTTAAAAAAGCAATGTTTTGGCAACAGTCAAGACATTCTGGTTGCATGCACGCAGCACTCCATCGTCTATCCAGTGCTGCTTACGCTGGCAGACTTCTGCGATGTGCCTGGTGTGCGTGAGAATGCAGTACAGCTGCTGAACTCACTGCCCACCCAGAGCCAGGTGCTGGACAACCTCAGAGCTGCCCTGCAAAGCCCACAGCCTGTCCAGGACTTCCAGCAGCTGCTGTGTGTGCAGCAGACAGCTGGTCAATTTGGCATGCCACCTGCAAGACTGCTGTACTTTCTACAGGCAAGCTACAACACTGCAAAGGCTCAATACCGTTGTTTTGTGACCTTCTGAGATGGATGACTTGCGCACTTCATCCATGTAAACATCATTTTGGAGAAGTCTTGCAGGCACTGGAATAAGTTTCCTTCCAGCCGTCGCAACAACACCTCTGTTATGGCACAGGCCCTCAGCAGTTTGCTGCAGCCTCAAGGCAAGTTGCTGCAAGTCAAGCCTGACATGACTGAAGAGATGAAGGAGGAGACCAAAGAGAACATCAATGTGGAGCTCAAGCAGGGAGACAAGAGAGAACAGCAGACTGGTGACACAGATGTGGCACAGCCCACGCAGCTTGATGCTGAGGGCCTGCAGCAGATTGTGCTGCAGTCTGGCGTACTGGAAGCAGTCCTGCATGCTGTCAAAGCAGTCCACAAGGACTCTTCCCCAGGTCAGGCCAAACTAAAGACAGCTATGCTTTACAGCAGTTCCAGCACCATTGGTGCCCTGTGCGACGTTGCTCTCTCTGTATGCAGCATCATTTCAACCTGCAGGGACAGATAGAGTATCATGCTGCTGCTGCTGCTGGTGATGGTGTACACAGCAACCTTCAGGCTCATGTTGCATGCAGATCTTGTGACCACCCGTGCTCTGTATGGCACCGCTCATGACATGGCCAAATGTCTGATGCGGCGCATGCGCACCTCCAAGACAACCGGCGCTGCTGGAAGCCCCACCAGGGCAGGCCAGACTAAGCATCCAACAACTGCTTTGCCAGTGTCCCCAATGTCAGTCCAGGTGCGTGCAGACAACAGGTAGCTGATGGTGAAGCAATAGCAGTTCTTGTGCTGTGCTGTGCTCATCAGGTCAGTGCTTGAGTGGCTGTCCTGTCACATGAGGTGTGTATGTAAGTTGAAAATGTCTGTCTAGCGGTATGCAGCTGGCTATTGAAGTAGCCCAACCTTATGTTCACTTTGCCCTTGAAAGCCCTAGCTTTTGCGCAAGTGGACGCTATCATTTCAGCTTCTGCTAAAGCTGGAGTTACTGGTTGCAGATTTGCTGTGGAACAAGCTCAAATTGTCTGCAAGTGTGCCTGGGCCGCATGAGCAGATTGTATGCATGTGTCTGCAGGCTGGGGAACATCAGCAGGCTGCTGCCAGTGTAGTCACAGAGCATTCACAGACTGTTCCTGAGGTTCAGAACCCTTCTGACAGTCCTCTCCCAAGCCCCAGCGCAAGCACCAGCAACAGCCCTGTCCCCTTTCCCCTTCCAGCCAGCCCCACTGCTGCCTCTCCACAGCATCTCAACATGATGCTTATTGCTTTGAAGATCCTGTATTTTTTCATGCATGAGGTCTCTGAAGCAGCCCAAGGCTGGGGCAAAGTTTTGGTACCAACAGCGCCTGAACAGGTAGGGTGGTAAGTCACAGATGATGAATCACATCACTGTAACACTGCATTTGTTATCTACTATCTTATCCATGAGTCATGATGATCTGCACATTGTCATGCAGTATCACGTGCTTGCCATTACTTTCTACAACAGTCTCACATTCCGCATCTTGGAGGCATTGTCGGCCATCTCCTGTGTGAGGTCAGTATGCAATGTTGTAGGATGAGTCTGATGCCAACACTTTGCCGGAGTCTGACATGGTGATGGCGGCAAATGCTGTCTCGGCTGCTTGGGACGTGTTGTATCAGCATCATGTGTACTTACTGCGTCCCTTCCTTGACAACCCAGGTACAACACCTCACTCTTCCAGATGCTGTTCCGCCTGCTGCATTGCTATTTATCCGTAATTTTCCCATCAATGTTGCACAAGGCCAAAGCAGTAAAACCTGAGATTTGATGTCTGCCAGGATGATGGGTGGCCAGATGTTGTACGCTGTGTAGCAACACTGTCTGGCACAGTATTGTCAATGCGCGTCGTGGCAAAGGCTGTTCATTCTTTGCTGGTCTCAAGTCTGCTGCTGTACATATAAAGTGTCAGTCTCGTGTCCTGCCAGTCTCACCTTGCTTTCTGATGGTTGCTGGCATGTGATGCTGCAGACACCAAGAAGATACTGATTGGTGCTCTGCTGAGCGAGTACCATGACACTACCCGCACCTGGTGCCTGCGCTTCTTGGATCACCTGGCTCAGCTAAGCTCAGATGCGCACCAATGGGTGCTTCAGCTGCTGTCAGACAACATGCAGGAGGCAGACTGTAAACCCTCCTATTGCCTGGCTTACTACAGCGTGTTTGCTGTCATGATCAGCAGTTTGCCTAAGCAAAACTCCCTGGTAAGACCATGTAGACATTGTTCAGCTGTTTAGTTTGCATCTGCTTTGCTGTTGCTTGACAATACATCTGAGGCCTTTTCATTGTACCCAGTCACATTGTAGTTCAAGCGCAACTTGGAGATGCCCTGCCTCTGAGCCCAGACCTTGAGCCCCAAGCCCTGCTGTTGTATCTGCCAGGTCACAGCACTTGCTCAAACGGCATATCAGGTGCCATGACACCTGCTGCTTGAAAAGCTGGGAGCCATTCCGGTCAACCTGCCTCCTCAAGAACGCATGGGTCACATGTCTGCGGTCCCAACGCAAACTGCTTTTCATTGTAGTTGCAGCAAATGGAGACACAGTTGGCAGAGCAGCTTCTGTCCAACCTGGTCGTCCTGCTGCCTCAGCTGTCGACTGTCGACGAGCATGACAAGCGCATGCAAGGCAAGCTGGAGCTCATCTTGCAGCTCATCTGTGTGCTAGGCAACAGGGGCCTGGCATCTACTGACTCTCACCAGCTTGTGCATTTGTTGCTCACAGGTCAGCCTGCCACTCTTCTGCTTTTCAGACCATGTTTGCGCTTTCATATACTTATCCACCTCGTCTTATGGAATGCCTCGTGTGACAGTCTTCAGATTACCCTGATTACTTTAGCCCTCATGTTACTCAATCATGCACTTCACGTGCAGAATGTGTAGACCTGGGGACGCCACACATGCTTACAGATCTGCGTTTGTATCAAATTTATCTACAGCTGAACGTTGCAGTGGTGGCTACCTCATTGCCAGTGACATCACTCCTGAGGTGTTGGTGCAGAGTTCCTGTTCCCGGAGGCGTATGTGAGGGTTTCATACACCTCCTTGAGTCAGATACCACCAGCACAGTTGCGTGCTGCCCTGGTGCCTCGCTGCAGCTCACCGCCCACTCGCTTGGCAGCCCTCAAACTGCTGAGGGAGCTCACACAGCACAGTGGCGCCAACTTGCAGGCCAGCCTGAGCCTTATCAAGCGGCTGCACCTCCCTCATGAGGACCCTGCTTTGCATGACAGCATGCCCCTACATGCCATCAGGTCTTGTTTTGGCTTTTGTTGTGTCTTATCAAGATACTTGACACAGGCCACAAGATAAAACTGCCTTCCTTCCTTTGGGTTGTCATTGTCACTCTGCTTACTTTGTCTGCATGATTGGGTGTTTTTGGGAAATTGTTCATGCTGTGCGTCAAGACAATTGTAGCTTTCTCATGGTTGAGCACTCGCCTGCAGATCGCCATTAAATACCTTTGTGGGACTCAAGAATGGTGGCGCTACATGCTATATGAATGCTGTCTTCCAGCAGCTTTTCATGCAGCCCTCCATACGCAAGATGCTGCTGTCAGTACCTGAGTCTTCTGATGATCAGACAGAGAACGTCTTCTTTCAGATGCAGGCAAGCAAGGAGGCTCAAGTCTAGTCAAAACAAGGGTTGCCTTCTTGGATATTGGTTGCTGTTGGCATGCTTTGAACTCCTGGCCTGCATACAAATGCCGTGCTTGACAGTGGCAAGAGAGTGTGACTAGTCTACCAAGTGCAAGCGGCAAAGTGAATGTGGACCACAGCGCTGTTTGTCTGCAGGAACCTGCATCTGCTGCAGAAAGCTTTGTGCTGACATATACAATTGCTGATTATGCAGAATATATTTGCAAATTTGGCACTGACTAATCAAGATCATTACATCCCCCGTCCTTTCTGGAATGCTTTCAAGGACTATGACGGCCAACGCCTGAACCTCCGGGAGCACCAGGATGCATACGAGTTCTTTACCAGGCTGCAGGTGCCCATCTGAGCTACATGTGTGCTGCACTGTTTAGCACAAGCCAATTTGCCTGCACCTTGTCACATGTTCCCTACGATGCTTGATGCTTGTGAAACCCTGTCTCATGACTCTACGCTTCAAACGTCAGCTTCTTGCCATGTGCTGTAGTCATAGAGTTTGCAGCAGGATATACTCTGGTCAGCGGTTCACACAAAAATCTCCTGGCTGTTTTCACACAGAACAGATGAGCATGCACTGTGCAGGACACAGCTGATCAGTATCTGCGGGACAGGAGGTTGCCCCCCGTGATGCAGGCTGTCATTGGGGGCAAGTTTGCCCAGCAGATCATCTGCAAAGGGGTGCCCTACAGAAGCGAGAAGGAGGAGGAATTCTACCAGGTGCGGCTGATTTGTGCTGCTGTGTAAACTGACTGAGGCTCTGCAGATGATCTGATGCCTTGAGTGAACCTCTCAATGAATTGCAGGACACAATGTACAACCGTGTGACAAAGTCTGTAAGGCTTTGTCAGATGTCAGCTTGATGCATGCATTGCGGCTGAGTTACATAGTGATGTACAGTTGAGTCTGGACGTGAGAGGAAAGTCCACCTTAGAGGAGTCTCTGGACCTATATGTGCAAGGGGAGCTCATGGAGGGGGACAACCAATACCTTTGCGAGGAAGCTGGCAAAAAGGTGTGCTACTGAGTGCCCCTGTACAACCTGCATGCCACTGCAGCCTCTGCACCAGCAACAGCTGCTGCTTGCGTCAGAAAGGTGCACGCAAGACAGATAAACCACAAGAGCATTGCTGTGGATACAGCTCACAATGCTTTCTTTTATTTGCAGCACATGTCCTGGCTCCAAGCATTTGTGCTGGCATGCACCACATGTATATGCTCGCACTGCGACATGGGTAATGCAACATTTGTTGTGCTCAGGTGGATGCTGTGAAGCGCAGCTGCATCAAGAGCCTGCCGCACACCTTGGTCATTCACCTCAAGCGCTTTGAGTTTGACTACGAGACCATGACACGCTGGAAGATCAAGGACAGGTGACAGCTGTCGGCTGTGACCTTAGTGCATGCGTGTCAATATTGCAAGCTCTATCCCGCCTTGAGTTGACTGTGAGCCAACAGCTGTGACGACATTGCATAGTATGAAATCATTCCACAAGGGCAGCCTGTTTTGCCTCGTGTGTTTCACCTGCTGCCTTGATATACCAAGCAAAACTTGCTTGTCTAGTTTTGAGCGTTCGACTAATGTTGACATGACATAACAAGCGTCCAAGTTGGTCTTGTTCAAACTATCCTGAACTTGCAGGTTTGAGTTTCCTCAGGCTTTGGACATGTACAAATATACTGTGGAGGGTTTGGCAGAAGCAGAACAGGCAGACATCAGCCAGCCTGCTGCCAGCACTTCCTCAGATCCCAATCCTCCTGTACCACACAACAAAGACCACTATCAGTATCAGCTGAAGGGTGTGGTGGTTCATTCAGGCACAGCCTTTGCTGGCCACTACTACTCATTCATCAAGGTGGGCTGACCGCTGCATGTTGCTGCAAGATTTCTGGTCTTTCACACATTTCTGTGGGCAGGAAGCATGCTGGTAGTTTTGTCACAGATGAGTGTACACTCTGCAGACGGAGCTACCCTTTAGGTGTGTGATCTGCATACATTCCCCACCTAGCATCACAAATCGCTGAGTGCACTCAGCGCACACAGCTTGATATGCATTTGACTTGAATCCATTGCTGAAGCCTTCTGTCTGTTGCATAAAATTCTGGCAGCATGGCTTGCTGGAAGCTTTTTGATGCAATTCAATGCAAGTAGCCAATGTCATTCAGTACCTTGCCCGCCATTGTATGCAGGTCCGCGCTGGTGATGCGTCACCAGGCTCGTCTGAACAGTGGTACTGTTTTGACGATGTCAATGTAGATTCATGGGATACTGCGAACCTGGACAGAGATTGCTTTGGGGGAAAGTATACGCTGAACCCACAGCACTTCAAAGGAGCCCAGCAGGTAGGGCATTGCCACGAAACATCATGGCACCGTACTATGCCAGGCCTGTTTTAAAGCAAAGGAAACTCAGAAGGTGCTATAAAGCTGGTCTCAAGCAAACTTCTGTTCTTTGCCACCAGACCATGCCACACATCTCTTGACAGATGAGTCATCAGGAGTTTCTCTGAAGGTCAAAGGCAGCATGCAGGAGGTGAAGGGCTTCGCTTGATCAAGCTGCACATCAAGACCTGATTGATTGCATGTAGGAGTATGACCGGCCAAACAGCGCATACATGCTGTTCTATGAGCGGTCAGAATCCCTGGAGCCTGTAGACCAGTTTCCTGCCCCCACTTCCGCCCCCTCCCAACGCCCAGCTGAGACTGATGTACCGTCCCAGGAAAGCGCTTCTGTCCAGTCCAAGGATCAGCTGGCTACTCCCAATCAGTCCCACCCACTTCCTCAGGAGGGCTCCACAGGACACACCCAGGAAGGCGGCTCCGTGCAGTCCCCTGATGTTAGCATGGTGCAGGCGCCAGCCGATCTAGAGACAGCCGTTGAGCGTACTCAGTCAGCACCTGCAGAAGCACAGGATGATGACCTGCCTACAGTCCCTGCCAGTCCAATGGTGTTGCAGACCAGCCCGTCTCCTGCTGCCACTCCCTGTAAAGGTGGACCAGCGCAGCTTTCTAGCCTGTCGCCCCTCAAGGTACTGCCAATACATGTTTGGGAATCTGCGCGCAGTATGTTTCCTTGTCACAACTTCAGGGGGACAAGGATGGTCACCCATGACCTCATAATGCTGCATGGCAGTAGCAAGCTGGCAAATGTGTGTAATAAGACTGCAAGACAGATTGATCAGCCATTGAGCCTGCAGGGCGTGAGCACCTTGGACCTTGGTCAAGATACAGTGATGGGCAGAGGTGACCAGGAGGTGTTGCAGCCTATGCGCTCAGCTGACCTCAACCCCTGCTCCACTGTCAGCTTGCCGCATGACATGCCTCGCCCTATATATGAGGTGACCTTCTGGGCTTGCATTCCAGTTTTGTCTGTTTCTGTCAAGATATGGGCACTGTCAGTGGTTGCACAGAATTGGAGAGATGAGCGTCAGATCTGTCCCATCTGCAGGGAGTCATGGAGAACAATCTGCAACTGCTGAGGGAAACACACCTAATGGACAGGGATTACTTCAAACTTATCTTCACTCTGGTGAAGGCCAGCTCTGAGATCTGTCACCATAAGAGCCGCCGCACAGGTCTGTATTTGCTGCTTCGACAGTGTGCATAAGTTGGGTCATGCCAAGGGCTTCATTGCAAGCACTGCCTGCATGAGCCCCACTGCACTGTCATGAGATGCTGGGCTTGTCTTGCAAGCATGTCTAGACTGTTCATGGAGACTTGGTACAGGTGATACACCCCATCAAAAGCTCTCTCGTTTGTGTGCCTGTGTTCATGTCGTTCAATTGTTCACATCAAGTCAGCACCGCAATGACAAAGTGAGAGCCTGCAGATGCAGCTGACGAAGAAGAGATGAATGTGGGAGCCAGCTCCAGACCTTCTGGCCCCTCCCGCAGGGCTGAAGACGCTGACAGCATGGCCCTTCTAGCTGTTGAGGTTGCCATCACCTTCCTGTTCAAGGTACACCATACTCATCTGATCCTGCTCGACTTCCTTTGAACCTCACTGATGTCATGCATGCCTAAAGCCGCTTTGCCTGTCTGGTGTGTCAAGCTCTCACATGTTGTAGAAACAGGTAATTTGAGTCTGTGGAGTCTGCGACAGATACTCTATGTAACTCTGCACTGCTTGCGGTCCGAGTCTGGCTGCACAAGGTGGGCATGTGTTGATGCAACTCTGGCGCATGCTTGGCCTGCAGATCTATCTGCGTATCCCTTTACAGCCGCGGGAGGACCTGGCAGGCTGGCGAAGTGTGCTGCAGAACATCATGGAAAGCAGTGCTGCCGCCACCCGCATGGTGCTTGTCACCCTGTCTTGCCCCTCGGAGCTTCGCAGACGCTATGTCCTCCTAGAGGAGACCATCGTCATGGGTCAGGTAAGTTGTAATTGATTGAAGTTCTTTTCATTAGCCCCACAGCATGCATGTGTTGGTGTTTGGCACCATCAATGTCACATCACAAGGCCAAGTTTTGCTGCCTGACATGACAGGCCTGCTGCATGGCAATTGTAACATGCTGCTGTTTGTTTGGGCAACTTTTATTAGCCTGTAAACAAATTACTCATTGTGTGAGTCATCATGCAATTGCATGGGTGGTGTTAGAGCATGTTGCGAGTCAAGACCATCTGTGACACATATGCCACAGGTTGACAGCGCATCTGCTGATGCGTAGGATGAGGTGCGAGAGTTTGCAAGTGGACTGGTCATGGATGCTCTGAAGAATGCTGTGAACCTTCATGGGGGTGCATATGATCCAGCAGGGGTACATATCGACTTGCACACGCACAGCATGCCTGGAGATGCATGGAACGGCAGACTAATTTTCTGCTGTCTTTGTCTGGCTCACAAGTCTCCATATGCGCCTTCTTGAGCCAAACTGACTTGATGCCATGTTAGTCAGTTAAGTCATTTTTTTACCTGGGTATTGGCCTTGATAGTGTTGTGTGTAGTGGTGGCCCTATATCATGGTGCTGTCTTGTGACAAACGCTCTAGGCTACAGCATGTGATGACTCTGTACGCCACTAAGGATGCCCATCTTGTTGCTGCTGGCCAGAATAGAGCCTGGTGGCCACACTAGACTTTGGCAAGAAAGTGCTTAAGTGAGATTCGTGTGAAAATGATGTGCAAGGAGTTTGTGCAGGAAGCCCCAGAGGCCCACAGCATGCCAGAAGCTGTGAGATTGATGATCAAAGGGCTTTTGTATGCTGGTCATTTCACTCTCCATGATGACAAAGCTTTTGACCAAGCTTACTTTGCCCACCTCATGGTGCTGTTCAGGGTATGTACTTCCTGCCCCAGGACCCCCCGCCCCCCCCCCGCCAATCTTGTTGGCAGCTTGAAGCTGGTTTTAGCAGTTGCTTGCATCCTGTAACAAGGTCTCATAGCCAGCACTGAGCATGAGTTGACAAGTCCTTTTGTGGTGCAGCAGCTTTGATGTCTGATCCATGACTCACTCAGTCCAGCTCAGTTCCCACTTGGCTGCATGACTTTGTCTTGACTCACATGGCTGGCTCATATGTAAAAGCTATGTGCCATTTGAGTCGCAATGCCTTTGGCTGTCTGTGGTGCAACTCACTTTCAAGTCTGCTGCAGCTTTCTGCAGTCACTTCATCTGCAGTCAGCTGTGGTAGCCCAGAGGTACTGCTAATCATCATTCTGCATCCGCATGATTATCCCTTGTGATCTTGATGTTGTATGTTTCAGGAGTACGGCGCACTAGGCCCCTTGCAGCGGCAGCACTTGACTCACACTCATCATCTGTGTGATCTTGCGGCTCAAATTGTGGATAATGTGCTGACATACCCAGGGACAGGGGACTACCAGGTGCAAGAGCTGAATGCGCCGCTGCTCCTGCTAGCCATGCTGTTCAGAAGGTACCATCCCTTGTTTTTGTGATGCTCTGGTGTACCTCTTGCTGTTGCTATGTAGTCATAGTCTGTGTATTAGGATACCCTGATATGGCTGCAAGCATGTGATGCAGCTGACACTCACAGACACTTGCTTGGCCTTGAAATCATTTGTTGAAGTTTTGAGCACAGGACCCAGTGCATGTCACTGACACATTACTCATAGCAGCAAAAGGATGGCTGCTGAATGGTTGCCACCTTGCATGCTCTGCCTGGATTGCTCAGTGACAAGTCTTGACGACGCAATGTTGCAGGACTGATATGCAAGAGCGCCTTGGGCCTGGCATGGACTCCCTCAACAATCCCTTCAAGAACCGTGGGGACACTAATCTCAGCCATCATCCCCTGAGCCCCATAGCTCTAGAGACAATCAACCAGATGTGTAGGACAGATCTTGTTGGAGAGAGTGTAAGTGCTCCTCTTGCAAGTCTTTTGGACATCACACTGCTTTGAGCATGACGGCAGCATTGTCAGTAAGATATGCAATGTTGCTGCCCCAGTCTTAGAAGCATGCTGAATTGATGACTGCGTGTGTGCAGAGCATCATGAAGGCCCTGCAGTACCTGATGTGGGAGAATATCAGCATGTCTGTCAAGGTGCTGGAGGCAGTCTACCTTGCTTGCAAAAAGGCCGATCCCCATGCCCTGTACCACGCAGCACCGGTATGCCTTAATCAAAATTGGCTCTTTGTGGAACCATGAGAGCAGGCAGCTAGCCGTCACCAACATGTGAAACCACATTTGAGTCATGCAATCTGGTCTGGTGCATGCCCTCTCGTTCTCTACCTGCAGAAACTGCTCAAAAGCAATCATGTAGCTGCTCAGTAGCTCATTCAAGCATGGAATACAAGTGCGGTTGCTTTGCAGGCGCAGGCGTGCTGAGCTGCAGTGCCTCCCATTCACAGAACTTGTGGTTCAATGCCTGCCAATGTTATGCAGGGCTGCACACACACAGCTCCAGAAGACTCTGCATTGCCGCATGAAACCCTTTGCCTGATTCTGCTGAGCATTTGTGGCACTGTAGTGACGAGCTTCACTGCACAGCAGTCAGACTTGATCAAAGCCTGTGCAGCAAGTGTGTATAGCCGCCAGCACACACTGAGATGGCTTGCGCGGTGCTGCAGCAATACGGCGCATTGCTGAGCCTGGACGACAGCATGAGGCATTCACGCCTGAGCTACATCCTGCTGGTCAGACAGGCTGACTCCATGCCGCAGCCGCTGCCTGGCCTGGCGGCCCTCATGCACTTGCAGAGAGGCAGCCGACACCTGTGGCGCCGCCTGGCTCTCTTCCGCCTTGTGCATATCGTCACCAAAGACTACCCAGATTTGGTAGGTCCAGTTTGTTCATTGCTCTAATGCATATGTGATCACCACAGCCAAGAGACTGCCAAACCACACAGAGTGCCATCTGCAGCTAGTATAGCTAGAACAGAGTCGCTACCTGCCAAACATGCATGACATCAGAAATCATGTGTCTGCAAGTCAGACAAGTTGGTCAACCTGGCCCACAGATCCTGCATCTGTAGACTGCGTGAGTTTACGATGGTCTGCGCTGCGTAACAACCGATTTTGCACCTGCAAGCCTCTTTGCGCAGGTGTGAATGTGCTTGCACACCAGTTGTGAGATCTGCTCACATACAGGCCTGGCAAAGTGCTGACCTGACATGAGACAAGCACACAGAGCAGGCGACACACTGAGGTGTATTCACAGCTTATTTAGTGCATCATCTGTGTTGCATTTGAAGCAGATTGCTGATGTTGCAGTTGATGAGCATAAGAAGTCAATTCCCGGATGCTTTGTCCCGTGACAACATAATACTCACTTTCCAGACCCTGGCGCGTGAGAAGATCCCACAACAAATGCTTCTGGATATCAGAGATTTGCTGCATGACTTGATGAGTGAACTAAATCAGCAAAATGTGCAGGCTTAATAAAAGCAAAATCTTTGGCACCTTGCTGTTTGTATATTATTAAATTTCCATGAGTACGAAGTAGACGCATTTAGTCAATTACGCACAACCCATTCAGGATCAGCATGAGCTGATATGTATTTGCTGTGTGTGCTGCTGTCTGCATGGCTGTTGTCCCCTGACTTCATTGGCCTTTTATGGCTACATTGTAAATGTACAAAATTTGCTGTAGCACAACCAGTCAGAAATGCAGTCGTGTCATTGCTTCAGTGACTTGACAAGGTTGGTGTCATAATCATGACGGATTCTGCTGAAACAAGTGCTGGCGTTCCTCGTATTGGCACGAGCTTTGGCTGTAAGAGTTAAACCATACCAATGTCCGTTCAGCAATTGGACACGATTTGCGACACCTTCATCGATTTGAGCATAGCAGAGCACACTCAATCACTAGGTTTGCCTGACGCATAGGGTTTACAGACGACCGAGTTGCCATGGCAAGTGCTGCTGTCAGTGCTGCTGTGCTGTCGTCAAGTGTGGCAGTGCATCCCTTCTCGCACCTTGGCACAAGATTGACAGCCCGTGCAATGGAGCTTCGCAGCGGCATATACAAAGGCGTGCATGGTGTGTTGCCTGTGCAGCAACGCGCTCAGTTCGAAGAAGGTGTCAACTTGTTGTTCTCCAGCTGGACCGCACTGTGCTTAGCAATAGACAATGAGTGGGGTGGACCATCAAGTCGTCAGAAGGCCGAGCAACTCTATCAGGACGTTCTACATTGGTTCTATAGTCACACAGGTGTCAATTTTCGGATCTCTTGTTGTTGTGTTGTGCGGCCCATTCGCACATGTGACTAGACCCGCATAGGTGTTTGCCAGTGACGTCGGTTTTCTCACCGTGTCCCTGAGCTGTGACGGGAGACTGAGGCCCATCCTCCTGACCCTTGTGTTTGTGGTTTTAGAGCACTATGCAGATGATCTGGAAGTAGACCTTGAAGCTGCCATGATGCAAGACTTCAATGCAGAGCTTCAAGATGATAGTCCAAGGCAGGTACAGTAGCATGACACCTCAACATCAGCTCTATTCAGACCTGTACTTCCTGCTAGCAGTGTTGCCACTGTCAACTGATGTGGTATATGCCTTCATAGGTGTCGCTAACTCTCGTGAGTTTGCATCAGGAGTGCTTGCAAGGCAACCTCAATAGAATACAACAGCTCAAAGAGCACATGAGCACTAATATTCATAACCTAGCACAGTCACAGCAAGAAGTGGTACGCCACAAGCTGATGCCGTAGCACAGCAGTTTTCAGCCAATCTGACTGCAAATGCTCACACATGCATTTTAGTAATTGTAGTTGCCCTCAGAAGTGGGAAGGCAGGCTATATTGCATGTACACTGTTACCTGCTTTTAATTGCTACAGTGGCTCCTGTGACGTTCATGCTGCACTTTACACATCTGTGTCCACAGTCATGGCATGCATTTTCTATGCAACTCAGCCGAATATTTTGGCCATCTGCAATGCAGATGGATAGGGACGGCACTGTGTTACTTGGTGATGGAGATGATGCAAGCAGTTCTGATGATGATGAGCAGGGGGTTGCATGCATGCAAGGGGCAGACCAAGCCATGGAGGAAGATGCTCCAGATGCAGTGCCCTTCACCGCACACCACCCAGGCCTACCTGTGACAATGCAGCAGGGCCCTGTCATTGATCAAGATGGCTTTCAGACAGTGCAAAAACCAACAAGGCGACGAGCTGTACAAACACATTGAATGCTCAGAACACATCTCAAACTAATGGTCCGCTATGTCACTTTGTATCTCCAGTTGCTGGTCACGAGCTTTTGCAGTCATGGTATCCGTTCTGTGTATGTTGCTCTCTTGTCTTTGCTGTATGCCATTGGTTGCGTAAGGAACATAGAGTAGACAGAGTAAGTGCTTCATTGACGACAGGTGCCCCAAGTGGTTTGCAAGGTCAAAGCAATTTGTAACATGACTCATTGGATGTATCTGAGCAATCAACAAATGTTTCTGGACATGCCACAATGTTGCTCAAGCTTGAAGAATGTCTGTTCAATTCAATTTTCAGTGCTTTTGCAAACTTGCAAAGCATGTGTGTTTTTGGTCTCAGGACTCTCTAAATACAATGTATTACCATCTGCGCTTTGGTTCTTAAGGATATGCATCCTGCGTGTGGCTTGACATCCAATCAGTTCATCTGTTCCATGTGACTTCTGGCTGGCTGAAGAATGGTGCGTCAGCCAGATGATGAGGTAGAAGGTGGACTGCCAGTCACGACGCCAGGCTGTGGAAAAGTGGGTCTGGCTCCAGTGAAGAAGGTGTAGTCAGCCTGCAGCATTGAACTGTGTCAAATAATGCAGATCCAGCACTGACAACACTGGCCAGTATAATCTATTGCAGAGGAAAACAAGACCATACACACATCCGGCTTTGCTGTTGGGTGCTGCTGTTATCTGCACCACAGCCAGAGGATGAGTGGTGGAATGACAAGTCGGTAGGTTCAGGGTTGCATCTTGAGCATCTACGATTACCTGATACGGAACAAACAGAGGGGCATTTGGAACGTTCTCAGCGCCTGTGAGCGCAAAATTCTAGGTTGGTGGAAGCAAGGGCAAGGGGCTGCTGGTTTGGAGCAATCTGGCCGCCCTACTCATTGTTTCGGATAATCCATGTGACGTCACTGCGCATGGCACATCACATGATCATATCTGTGATTTTGTAAGTAGTGGACCACAGCAACTATGTCAAGTGCACACAGGTATATGCTGCACCCATTTAAGCTCCAACACAACATTGTCTTGTGCAGCAGGTCATCAAGTTGATACTGCCATTTCCTGACCGCATTGCAGAAAGAAAAGAAAAGAAAAGGTTACGCTTTTCAGCGATCATAACGGGAGCCTCCCAAGGCGGCAGCCCGGAGCATAGATGGCTGACCGCATTGCATTGAACAGGACTTTGAGCCGTATAATGGCTGCTGCTGGCAAAAGGACACAACCAATGCCCACAGTTGAGCATACCTCAAGGAGCCTTGACCATTTATGTTCAGCAACACATCGCCGACAGATCCCAGTCCCCCATCGCCAGAGCGCACTGATGTTGCGCTGGTTGTTGCAACCTTCTGACCAATGGCAATGCCTGAGCCATCTACAGCTTCAAATGAGGGTGAACCTCCAATGAATGCCTACATACCACACATGCCGCAAGTTACGAAGACGCTGCAGACGCTGGCCTGGCACTTATTACAGTGGATTGGAGTCACACATGTGTCATCCGGGTCATGTCACTGTGCATCTGGTTCTTAAGACATGCGTTTGGGTACTCAATATTCACAATATATTGAAGTTTGGTGTGTGTAACGTGCTCTGAAACGATGTGAGATGTTACTTGGTGTCACAAGAAAGCATAAAGGATATGCTCTGTTTGCTTACCTCCGTCTTTGCTGTTGCATTGGAGAAGAAGTGCTTAATGGCAATCTTTGCAGACCCAGGGCCACACCAAAGGTCAGCATGAGCAGCGCTGTTCACATATGCTGAGGAGTCCGAAGCATCTGCGTGCGCCAATAATAAAGTGTTTTGATCGGGTGGTTGCACGCCATACACCGGACGGCTTTCTCCCGGGCCGCAATCACGCACTTGCAGTTACCACGTACCGGCAGACAACCGGGCGTACCGAGAGTCATAGGTACGCGCGTGAGTCGTGCACACGTATGAGTTGCTGACAAATACTTGTCCGTGATCAGGTAATCACAAGCAGAGCGCACTTGTAGTATAAATTTGATTCCCGACAGCGCGGCAAGCGAACAGGATTGTGCTTGTCTCGGTGTTGAGGTTGCTAGATGGCGCGACTGGAGTGCTGAAGGAGCCAACGTCGGCTGCTCCGTTTAAGATGGGGACCGGAACTTGTGTCTTCTCCCCAAAGCTGAATACCATGACATTTTTTGATAAAATGCTGTTTATTGTTTGCGAATTTGGAGGCGACTCGCTTGACAGCAACAGACGGTTGCGAGTAGCTCCGCTGATGCTCGCCGACACCAACAGAACCGCCAGTATAGCCATCAAGTACTGCTGCTGGCTCATCGCACAGTTACAGTGCCTTGACGAAGCACGCGTTTGACGAGAATGCAGTCGAAGTTCGGCTGAATACACCGCGCGAACGCGTGACGAGATGACAATAAGTCGCTGGAATGCGGGACAGTTGGATGGAAACGGACAGCACGAGGAACTTGGCACCTCATGTACAGCTCCAACTCACGTAATGAGCTTACCTCAGGTGACAAGCTTTTTTTAGTAAGCTTTCTCGTGCCTCCAATTGAACGCTCTGTGCAGCTGCCGTCAAAAGTCTGCTTACAGTAATGACAGTGCTTCAGCAGAAACCTTGGAGTGAATGCTGTGCGCAATGCAAGTGGCGGTGAGGCCAGCCAGTGTTAGCAGACGAGCCTGCGCACTTGCTGATGTGACCGTTGCCGTTGAAAACGCTTGTGCCGCAAGCTGCAAGGCTTAAGCTATAGCAGGTGAGTGAGGCAAGAAAGCTGGTGTCAGCCAACAGTCAGGTTCGAGGCTGCCCAGCAGGCAAGATTCATAGGAAGCAATACCCTGTGAAGGTCAAACCTTCTGGCAAAACAGGCCAGCTATCTTGCCTAGTATCTAGTTTTCCCAGCAAAGCAGCAAGCAGGAAGCAGTGGCTGTTTTTACACAAGGGGTAGCAAAAGCTTGCTGCCTGGACAAGCTTGCCTCTGACAGAGGTTGAGCCTGATCAGTCAGCAAACCTTTGTTTTCAGTGCAACCACTTGCACAGGCTTACCTAGCACATTGCACGGCCTGTGCAGAAAAATTGCGAGAGTTTAGCCCCAAGTTCCTAATGACTTTGACTTAGACTGCTGACTGCGTCAGCCTTTTGGCAACAGCTTATACCGTGTCTGGCTGAAAGTTTGAATCTGGCTAGGATTTGCAGGAATCTGAACAGCTAGGATTGCAAAGTTGGGTGTGCCATCCCTGATGGTGTGGTGACTGATGTTCATATGTCAGTTTGGGATGCACATCAATATTCAAGGCCACAGAAATGCAAATGTGTGTAAGCAGACATATGATGCCTGCTGTAGCTTGGGTCAGAGGTTGTGATCCGGGTCTCCAGATGTTCAGATTTTTTTATGCAATGGCAGGCAGCCAAGTGCATGGGGCATCATTACACATGAAGAGTAGACAACATATGCACCACTCTTGTTAACAACAGCCCCGCTTTGACCAGAGAGTTTTTAGCACATTGACGGATTCATTGTCATTGGGCATGGCATGGCACCATATACTATGGTCAAGTGACACAGACTCAATTCACACTTATACTGCATGTTGTCTGCATACTGCCTGACCTCCGAGGGAAGCAGCAACAGCAGCAGCAACAATAGCCTTAGAAGAGGCTATGCAAACGCCCTGTGCCATAGCTGTTTGATGCATGGTTTTTTGTTTGAGACATGGTAGACCTTCTGTGACAAGATCTTACTGCAATTGGACTCCAGCCAGTGAATGGGCTACTGTTGTACACCACTAGCACACTGTTCTTGGTATGACAATGTGTGCATTGTCAGGACAAGGTTGTGGTCAGCCTGCAGGTAATGCAGTTGTGGTTGGGTCGCATGATGATATGCTGTGTAGTGTGCCACAATAATCCCATGTTTACCCCATGTACTTTGGTTACTGTTGAGTGATTTTACTGTAGTACAAAGTTCAGGCTTTGAACTTCATCAATTGCCAAATGTGCACAGATGAACTGCAAGTTTGTCACAATCAACGATTGAACAACCCAGTTGGTGACTGTGTAACGCCCATGGGTGTGTATGTAACGCTTGGACACCTAATAAATGCGCTGAACAGGCCGGAGACGCCCTGTCATCGTCTGGGACGCTGCGTCTCTGGGGCTTCTCCTGAGACGTCCCTTCTGGAGACGGTCAAGAGAAGCTTAATCTCAGAGACGGTCTCAAAGACGGACCTTCTTGTGCCCTTCTTCACTGATCGTGAAGACGGGGCTTCTCAGATAGCGTCTCGAAGACCGCTCTCAAAATTAAGGATGTCAGTAACGGCACCACAGAAGCATTTCAGCTCAATGCTGTTTCTGTATGATCACTAATTTCCTGGATGCTCCATTCTGGGCTATATACCAATTTGCAACAGCAGGGCATGTTGTGGGCAAGCTAGTATAGGCTTGCCTGCCGCCACAATCACAGAGAAGCTGCACCCTGTGCATACTTTCAGAAATGCTGCCACAACTCAGATGCAGCCCAGGAGGGTCTGTTAGACATGACAAGTCAAGCTGGACTTGTTGTGTAGTGACTTTGAAGCAGCATCAGGGCTCTCAAATGGTCTGCTTTCCAAGGCTGTGCTGGCACTGTGTGACTTTGACAAGGTGCTGCTAGGGAACTGACCAAGATTCAATGCTTGATCTCAAGAGTATCATCCTCATTGACAAACTCCCTGTCAGACTCATTCGGGGCCAGATCAACATGCACATCACCTACAACCCAAGCTACTGCGACCCCAGACACAGCCTGTGGCATGCTTGCTAGAGGGCAGCCTCATGCACTGCATCAAGTTACTTGCTCTTGCATAAACAGTGCACAAGCAGCATGGCTGCACATGTGTTGTTGTCAAAGCCAATGTCCAAGCTTGTCAGGCAAAGTTAGACTTGAGCAGGTGAACACAGGTGCAGGAGCTGAAAGAAAGAATGTTCCTGCAGCATGTAACCAGTCCAGAACAAGACTGAGCCCTGAGAGCAGCATAACATATGGTTGTTCATGCAGCTAAGATTGTGCAAAGCTGCAGCCCCACTTGGCGGCTGTGCGGCATGCAAAAGAATGGCCTTCCTTGTTCAGTGTGGCACAATAAGACAGCTGCCACTCACAGGAGCCACTTTCTTCAGCAAAGCAACAGGCAAGCAGCAAGAGCGCTTGCAGTACATGTAGAAGCTTGCTGCCCAGACAAATTGCAAGATCAAAACGACTTGCCAAAATTTGGTGTCTTCAGGTCTCAATCGTGACTGCGTTGAAAGGTTCATGGCTGATGTACCCTGCTGACGGCAGGATTGTGAAGCTGTCAAGTTGGCAGCTGATCCTGCAACCCCCAAGGATGCTGACACAACTGCGAATTATGATCTACACTACAATCTGCAAAGTGCAGGTCTAAGTAGTCATAACTTTATCTCTTCAAGTTGTAGAGTGACTCTCACATTGACTGTCACAGCAATGATTGACTTTGAGGGGTTTCAATACACCTAAACGCGGTCAGATGCCTAGCGGTTTGGCCTGGATTTACATGCAGTCAGCAGCCCTGCAGCGCTAATCTTTCGCTACTCCACAAACCATCTCAGAGGGTCTTGTCGAAATTTACCCTTCAAGCTGCATTTCAGCAGTGCAGAGGTGTTGCCAGACATGGTTGACAGAGAAATAACACACTCGACTCTGGCCAGCAGGAGGACACATCACACCAAGTGTACAAGTAATGGGAACCAGCAGGCTTTGTGAGAACAAGATGAGACCGCCGCTGGAATTGTGGTACAGCAGCAGGGCAGACTGGTGAAGCACTGTGCTAGCATTTTCAGCACAGCACATGCAGCATGATGCTGAGGCCCTGCAGCAGATCATGATGCAGTCTCAGGCAACTGAAGCAGTCTAAGACTATGTCCCAACACTGCTTACAGCCCACAGGGAATGTTCAGCAGGTCAGCCCACACTTCAACTTTGCCTTTCATTCAGGTTCACTTATGCTGATTATGCCAAAGGCTTTCCTTCTTTGGTCCTGAAAGTTGAGGTGCGTGGAATGCAGTTGCTGCTTCCCTGTATGCAGCATCAGTCCAAACGTGTACGTAAACAGTGTCATGCTGCTTCTGCAAATGACCAAGCTTGGATTGGAATGCAGGTATCAGAACCACTCATGCTCTGTATGGCAATGCTCACCCTGGCTGATGCAACGCATGCGTGTTTCAACGCTGTGGCGCGCCCCACCAGGATAGCGTTTGCCATGTACAAACTTCCTGACGCTGGATCATGGATCACCTAGTGCAACCTCTTCAAAATTTGCTAAGCTAAAGCACCTGCTGCTTGGCGCATGTTCTGCAAACGTCTGCCCAACTGACTCGCAATCACCAGCCAACACCGCGTTGCAACAGAGCGGTCTGCAGAATTTTGCTGCTGCAGCCTGATTGTTTGTTTCCGTGACAATGGCAGAACTACACAATCATGGATTTGCATCTCTGCCAGTCCCCAAGCTAACGAGTTGTTGAATGCTGCCCTAGCTTAGGGCTGTGAAATACAGGCTGCTTGGCCTTGAGATCACGTATATACACACTGTATATACGAAATACGCGTATATATCGCAAAATACACCACGTGAGCATGTGTTAATGGTAAGCCTCTGCAAGTGGTTGCAGTGAAAACAAAGGTTTGCTGACTGATCAGGCTCAACCTCTGTCAGAGGCAAGCTTGTCCAGGCAGCAAGCTTTTGCTACCTCTTGTGTAAACAGCCACTGCTTCCTGCTTGTTGCTTTGTGTTTGCCTTTGGGGTTGACTCATAGGCAGTAGTCATATACAGCTGCCGTCAAAAGTCTGCTTACAGTAATGGCAGTGCTTCAGCAGAGGCCTTGGAGTGAATGCTGTGCGCAATGCAAGTGGCGGTGAGGCCAGCCAGTGTTAGCAGACGAGCCTGCGCACTTGCTGCTGTGACCGTTGCCTTCGAAAACGCTTGTGCCGCAAGCTGCAAGGCTTTAGCTAAAGCAGGTGAGTGAGGCAGAAAAGCTGGTGTCAGCCAACAGTCAGGTTTGAGGCTGGCCAGCAGGCAAGATTCATAGGAAGCGATACCCTGTGAAGGTCAAACCTTCTGGCAAAACAGGCCAGATATCTTGCCTAGTATCTGGTTTTCTCAGCAAAGCAGCAAGCAGGAAGCAGTGGCTGTTTACACAAGACGTAGCAAAAGCTTGCTGCCTGGACAAGCTTGGCTCTGACAGAGGTTGAGCCTGATCACTCAGCAAACCTTTGTTTTCACTGCAACCACTTGCAGAGGCTTACCTAGCACATTGCACAGCCTGTGCAGAAAGAATGCGAGAGTTTAGCCCCAAGTTCCTAATGACTTAGACTGCTGACTACGTCAGCCTTTTGCCAACAGCTTATACCGTGCCTGGCTGAAAATTTGTATCTGGCTAGGGTTTGCAGGAATTTGACCAGCTGGGGTTGCAAAGTTGGGTGTGCAATCAGGGTTCGACTCCCCACCCAGATCCTGCGCGGGCAGAGGGCATCCCCGCAAAATGGCCGAGCCAGAGTAGAGCACGCGGGCAACACTGAAGTGTGATCTCATAGCAATCAATGGTAAGGCAGATGTGCAGATAATGGATATGAAGTTGCTGGTCTACAACAGCCAATAGACATCAGTGATGATGATGAGGCAGTAGCTGAAAATGTTGATCAGTTTGTGATTCAAAACACGTACACTGAGGTTGTTGGTGGTGACGATGATGACAGTGTGGAGGCTGCACTGGGTCTGTAAACATCGCTGTACTTACATCTTTGCGACTGGCCAGTCTATCCATGGTTCAGCTTGCTGCACTGCATTCAGCAGCTGCGTGTGCGATCCAAAAAGTAATAACTTGCCCGCACAGCCATTTTATGACAAGTGGGCTGTCCCCGCAAAACCGCATCCAGCAGAATTATGGTGCGGACGAAGCCCACCCCAAAATTGACGACCCAGGTGGGCAACCTACTGGTTTTGAGGACCCCTGTCGAACCCTGCCAATCCCTGATGGTATGGTGACTGATGTTCATACGTCGGTTTGGGATGCACAATAATGTTCAAGGCCACAGAAATGCAAAGGTGTGTAAGTAAGACTTTTGATGGCAGCTGTAATTGAAAGCAAGCTGATCAATCATGTAAATGAGTAGGTTTGCAGGCTTTGTACTGTTGGCGCCAACGAAGTACAGCCTCAAGCTCCCTTTGCTTTTTGAACGCTCGCTGGCTGCACTTTCAAATGTGTAGTACAGCCTCAAGCTCTTGGAAGCACTGCTCTGGATATAATTAATGACGTCCGCATTGGGGGCAAGTCTGGATGCCGATACTCTGAAGCGTGTTTGGAGAGCTTACTTTAAAATTTTGGAGTGAAAAGGACTGGATCATGCAATCTGCATACATTTAATAATCAGCAGGCCTGGGTGTGGTAAGGGCTTTAATCGGTGATACACAAGGATGTCCTCATTTCTTAGCAGTCTGTTTGGTCGAGGCTGAAGTCGCATTTTGGATCTCGACGTGGTGATGCATCCTGCTTTACAACATCTGCTGATTTGCATCAGCTTTCGCTGGGACATTCGTCGACTGGTGTTCCTTCAAGCCACGCTTCAATTGTTGTCACTCTACCCAACTAACGTCAACGTGAAGGTGGTAAGCGATCGCCCGGAGTTTGTACACAAAGTTCTGGCAACATGGCTGCAAGACAGGAATTTCTCCGTTGGCAAGGGATACATGTTTCATGTCACGTCAGAAGGCCCAATCAACCCTTTGCAACACCTTGGCTGGTTGAATTGGGCACACCGTGACATTTTTGCTAGGGACCAATTGTTGGACAATTACACGTCTTTTATGCATATTGAAGATGACATGCACGTCCCATTTCGTGCCTTGGTCGCTTGGGCAGAGGACACAGACTTGCTACGCCTCCACAGCAGCAATCACTCCCGAGGGTTTTACAGAACCGTCTTTGATGTACATGGTGATATTCACCATTCCGACAACATCGTTGCCGATGCCATTGACTTTCCTCAGCATGCTTCAAAGTCTATAGTGATTGGCGGCCAGCTATTTGCACAGCTGCCTAATCCATACGCCGCTATGTGGGTTGCCGACCAACCTCTTTTATCTCGATACCTGAAATCACGGCACTGGCATGTGGTGAATGACTCTCCTTGGGGATTCACAGAAATGGGATCAGGATCAGTGCAGTTTGTTGACGTACCTGAGGGGTTTGATTCCTCATGGCTTGTCCCTATAGACAACGAAACACTTTGTCCGGCCGCAATTGCAGGCATCAGGCATTCCTCAAACAAGGGTCCCGACGATGTCAATGGTCCCTGGGGAAAATTGTCAATTTGCGACTTGTTTGTGTAGTCGATCTAGGTACAATTGGAAATTTACTGCTGCTATCATGAATAACAGATTATCAACCGACAACGCCTGACAGAGAAAATAGGAACACATGTACGTGTAATGCAAAAGCCATTTATCATTCCAGCAGACTGTCATTGCGGCCGCAATTTGCGGCCCTACAGCCCTACCCATGTGGCTGCATGTGTTGGGCATGTGGCTGCAGATGTTGGGCTGCAGCAGCAGCACAGCAGCGATATCAAAAGCTGCAACAGCACTGCAGTGCAAGCTAGCAGTCAGCATGGAAATGTGCCAAAGATCTCAGACAGTGAGGCTGAGGTGGACTTTAACTATGAGCTACTACCCAGCTTTGGAGACTACAGCACCACCAGCGTTGCTCATTTGTGGCAGATCAGCATTCCAATGAGATCCTTGTCCTGCTGAGCAAGTGCAAACAGCATGCTTCGTAGTGTTCACATGCCCCGCTGGTGCAGTATGAATATGCGACAGGTATGCATTGTATGGCACAGATAGGCAACAAAAGACGTTTCTGGCATAGTGTATCATGATCAGCTGCTGACTGGCTTGCTCATTTTGCACAGCTTCAGCTACCACTGTCTCCTGTGCGCACTCAATGCATGCATTGACCTCAGCCAATGTTGTCTTGATCAAGTCTCTCAATTCTTGGCAGAAATTGCTTTGTAGAATGTCTGTGGTCGTGTTTGACCTTGACCCAAGTACTGCTGCTGTATGTTGCAAAGCAGCAGCAATGCTGCCTGTAACCACTGGAAATGCACAGCAAACATGAAGATCTTGGCACTTTTGTGTGCATATGGCACCGTGTATGCCTTGAACTTGCCAGCATCTGTATTTGCACTGGAAATAAATGTTCAGCTGTAACAGCTGCATCAGGGGCAGAAGAGCTGATGAACTGCCACTGGCCACCTTTATCATCTTGACGAAAAGGAACCTTGGTCTTCAGCTCAAGGACACATCCTTGACAGTCTTGCTGTCTTTGTCTATCTGGCCATCTGTGGATGCTCCTACCAGTGGCAGCTGAACCAGATCTGTACAGGCTGTTTGCTTGTGTGGGGAATAGCAATACCACATAGAACGGTGTAGGAACGCAGGTCACTCTCAAGTGTAAGCAGCACAGTTATACAACAATGAAGGTGCCTGGCCTATTTAAATACACCCTTCAGACTCCGGAAACACCCTTGAAAGCCCTGGTGAAGCCAACTAGGTTTGCCAACATGACTTTCACTATGTACGCAGAAGCGTGCCAACACAGGAAAAAATGTGAAGCTACAAGTCAACCAAACCAATGTTGTTAATCTGCAACCCTGCACACAAGAGCTAGACACAGCAAAACACCAAACAGCGACATGTTAAGACCATGACAGGTTGTCTTTCAGCATCTGCTAAAAATCACCTTCAACTCCTGGCAGCTCACATGAAACAACACACGAAATAAAGTCTTGTGCCCAACTGAGCAAAGTGCAGGACCAGCAGCACCTGTGTAATGGTCTGCACTGTTGACTGGTCAACGCTGCAGCACATGACTCATAGGTGAGCATGTGAGGAAGAGGTATGCCGATTGGCGGCTGCCTGCTCACAAGGACAAACATGCTCAGTGGTTAAAGGAACATGAGGTACCTGTTGACTATCGTGCTAGGACAGGCACCGGTGACGGCGGTGATTTTGTCATTTTGATCTGCACATGATAGAGATTTGGGTTATTTTTCTTTTGGATAACCTGTTCATCATTTTTGGCGGCCAGACGTCAGGCAATAGGCGGCCCCATGGGTTCAGGTTGTTCAGGTGGTATTGTTAACTTGTATTTGTGCTCTTATGAGTTGGATTTTGTAGAGCAGCTTTCTGCCATTTACAAGTCCTCTAGTCATCCTCCAGAGCTGATATTGCTGGTGTTGTTGATACAGCAGGCTTTTTTGTTGACATCAAGATACCTTGATGATATTTCCAGACAGTATCAACAACCCATATTTTGAACAACTTCTGTATACTGACCAGACCTTTTTGGCTACCCCTATGCGGGGTATTTAAACACCCCCCCCCCCACCTCACTATCAAGTCAGCTGGATCTGGCCTTTCTATAATCTACTTGGATGTGACTGTCTGTCCTGATCCTCATGGCATCAATCGTCTCACCACTGTCCATTCTGACAAACGTTTTGTACCCCCCATGTCAGGTCATGCTATTGTCAGATATCCCCACATGTCTTCAGACATTTCTGAGGATGTGAAGTATAGCATTGTTGTTGGCCGTTTCCATTCTTTTCGCAGGGCTCTTATGAGCTTGGACAGTTTTGTGCATAGTATGGCTGATGTTGTGTTCAATCTGGCCGCTAAGGGCTATGACGTCTCTCGCATGCTTCAGGACATTAGGCGTTGCTGCTTACACCACCCAGAGCTTTTTGGCTTGCGCCCTCTAGATCTGCACTTACAGATTGGTGTTAGTGTCAACAGCAGGGGTTAGGTCGTTGTTGGTGTGATGTTTTCTGATACTGAGGGTGCTGCAGTGCATTTTTGCTTTTCCACAATGCTTGCATACATGCTTGCTTACTGCTTACATTTGCAAAGTTCTGCTTGAACAGCTTGCCACTGATGCCATGCTTTCTCATGGTGTGATTCATGTTACATCCGTAAGCATGTTATCTCATATTCTTGCGTGCATGTTTGCATTCAAATCCCTGGGACAGTTGCTATGATGCTCATTTGATACCTATATACGTGTATATAATCACCTTCCAGGGAGATGAGGCTACGCACTACTTATCATGGTCCCAGGGAGGGATTCATATTGTTTTTTGTTTGTTTTCAATCGACGATCAACTATCCAATAGTATCGCCAATGGCTGCAAACTGACACATTGACGGGATGAGGAGAGGGGGGAGAGGGTCTAAAGGGTGGGGCCAAGGAGTAGCGTGTATATACAATACTATATTATCTGTGTCTTTAGGCCTCATCAGGGGAGTCAACAGACAATAACTCGATAAATTCTGAAAATGCCGAGGTTGAATGAAACAAGTCGTTCATTGCTGTTTCGGGCCCCCAAAAAAGTCCAAGCTTTGTAGTCAAAGAACTACACGTCTGCCAAAGAAATCCTAGCACGCCGTATGGTATATCTAACAAGTTGCAAAAAGTTTGTGTTTGTCTCAACATGCTTCATGTCTTTGACAGAACAAACAAGAACATGAAATTGGTGAGCAAGAATTGTAATACAGCAATTATTGTATGACAATGAAGGTCAGATGCTCATTGCTTGCAAAAAGCAGCAAGCACTGTTCAGGTAACGCAAGACCAGAAAGGTTGTGAATGCAATCCATAATGACAATGATGGTGTCCTATGCAGCAAGTGGGACAGTGTCTGCTTTGTCCGTCTGGCAAAGACATGC
>JAABUP010002647.1_pt1 | contig 33900 bp, 33 predicted proteins | sample 5559201 | NCBI WGS metagenome assembly JAABUP01 (sample SAMN10711887, study PRJNA513373) | rock metagenome | isolation source: Antarctica rocks | place: Antarctica
CGACGGATATCGCCAAAATCACCAAGCGCGCCTTCTCGACTGACCAACACATTCCCCCAAATCCACATAGACCAGAGGGAATCAAAGCGTGGTCATGGCCGCAAGTGAATTGTGTGAATGCCGTAGGGCCAGGCGGCCAGGGTGCATCGTGCTCATAGGGCTTTCTTGGCCCTCATTGCACGGGATGCAAGCGTGGCGCGAACTGCGAGCGGGGCGCTGGATGCGGCCCAGCGCGGCTGCGCCTACTCTGCCGCAAGCGGCCGTACGGTCGGCGCGACGAAGATGTCGTCGGTTCCAAGCGGCAGCGGCGCCCAGTTCGTGGAGCGCACATAGTCCGGCCGCGGGCTCGGCACCTTGTTGGGCCGGTTCGCGACCCGGTTGTAGACGAGGTACACCGCCCAGCGGTCATGGCGCGACAGGTTGTGGCCGGAGCCGTGCAGGATATTGCAGTGGAACAGCACCACCGTGCCCGGCGGCCCCATGATCGGCACCGGCTCCGGGCTGCGCCGCATGATCGCCAGCAGCTCGGGCTTCGACACCACCCAAAGGCGGTACGACGTGGTGCGGTCGTCCATCTCGGGTTCGAGGTTGCCGACCTTGTGGCTGCCGGGGATGAAATACAGGCAGCCGCTCATCTCGGTTGGCGCGTCGAGCATCACCAGGGCGGTCGTGAGCTCCGGCTCCGGCACGCCGTCGCGCCGCCATGAGCCGTAGTCCTGGTGCCACTGCCAAACGGAGCCGTCGACCGCCGTTTTGAGGTTGCATTTGGTATGGTAGATATACAGCGCGTCGTCGCCCAGCACCTGCCGCGCGGGTTCGAGCAGGCGGGGCGCGCGGACAGCGGCGTGGAACAACGGCGACGCGGTCGGGCCATCGGCCTCGTGGACGCGGTAGATGGTTTTGGCGACGCCGCCGCTGCGCTCCCGCACCAAGTGGTCGGTGTCGATGCCCTGTATCCGCGCGAGTTCACCCTTCATGGCCGCGACCTCGGCGGTGGAGAACAGGCCGGGCAGCACGAGGAAGCCGTCGCGCTCGTATTGATCGAGCTGCGCGCGAGTGAGCTGCATGGCGTTCCCCCGAGTTCCATTGCTTCCTAACGAGCTTAGGTTATCGGGATGCCACCCTCAAGGCCGCGAGCGGTCTGGTCTCGCCTTGTATTCATCAAACCGTCAAACTCGCGGACGGCATCGGCACGTAAGTGTCCGGCCGCGGTTCGGCAACTGCCTTTATGGGGATTTTGGAATGCGCCTGTTCTATCGAAGCCTGCTGCTCGGACCAAGCCTGCTGCTCGGAACGGTGCTCGCCAGCGGCGCAGTGGCCCAGGGAACGCCAGCCCCGCACAACGTCATCCTGTTCGTCGCCGACGGCCTCCGCCCCAGCTCGGTGACGCCGGAACGCACCCCTGCGATGGCGGCGCTCATGCAGGGCGGCGTGCGGTTCGAGAACTCGCACTCGCTCTTCCCCACCTTCACCACCGCCAACGCCTCGACCATGGCGACCGGCCACCTGCTCGGCGACACCGGCGACTTCTCGAACACGGTCTATTCGGCGTTCAAGGTTCCGGCGGCGAAGGACAGCGTGACGCCGTTCCTGGAGAACGACGCGGTGCTCGGCCAGATGAACCAGCAGTTCGGCGGCAACTACCTGGACGAGGAGACGATCCTCGCCGCCGCCCGCGCCAAAGGCTACTCGACCGCCGCCATCGGCAAGGTCGGCCCGGTCCACATCTTCGACCCGACCGAGGCGAGCGGACAGCTCACCATCAACATCGACGACGCGACCGGGACCGCCGCCGGCATCCCGCTCTCAACCGAGATGCAGGCCGCGCTGGCTGCCGTCGAGCTGCCGCTGGCGACGCCGGGCCGTGGCGCGAACGGCGTCGCTGGCACCTCGGCCGTGCCCGGCGCCACCGTCGCCAACGTTGTCCAGCAGCAGTATTTCGCCAACGCCGCGACGAGGGCGGTGCTGCCTTTGTTCGCCCGACGCGGCAAGCCGTTCGCGCTGGTGTTCTGGTCGCGCGACCCGGACGGCACGCAGCACAACCAGGGCGACAGCCTGCTTAGCCTGACGCCGGGCATCGACGGCCCGACGTCGCAGGCGGCGGTGCGCAACGCCGACGACGACCTGCGGCAACTGATGGCGGCGCTGCGCCAGCTTGGGCTGGAGGCGACGACGGACGTAATCCTGGTCTCGGACCACGGTTTCTCGACGATCTCGAAGCAGAGCGCGACCAGCAACGCCGTCAAGCACACCTACAGCGGAGTGCCGGCCGGGCTGCTGCCGCGCGGGTTCGTCGGCATCGACCTCGCGATTGGGCTTGGCCAGCCGTTGCATGACCCGGACAGCAACTATGCCGCCGTCGACCCCACGGCCGCGTTCACCGCCTATGGCGATGCCGTGATCGGCAGCGACCCGGATGATCCCGCTGTCGTTGTCGCCGCGAATGGCGGGTCGGACCTGATCTACGTGCGCCAGGGTGACAGCGCCATGCTTGGCCGGGTGGTCAGCATCCTCAGCGCGCAGGACTACACGAGCGGGCTGTTCGTGGACGATGCGTTCGGCGCGGTGCCGGGCACGTTGCCGATGAGCGCGGTGGGGCTTAAAGGCTCGGCCGTGACGCCGCAGCCAACGGTTGCGATCAGCTTTGCGACCAGCGACACCGGATGCGGCAACCCGGTGGCGTGCGGCGTCGAGCTTGCCGACACCGGGCTGCAGCAGGGCCAGGGGATGCATGGCACGTTTGGACGCGCTGACACGATGAACACGATGGGCGCGATCGGCCCGGACTTCCGCGCCGGCTTTGCCGACCCGGCGCCGGCGAGCAACGCGGACTTGGGCATGACGATCGCGAGCATTCTGAAGCTGGATATTCCGCCCAAGGGCAAGCTGGTGGGCCGCGTGCTGTCCGAGGCGATCCAGGGTGGTGACGCGGCACCGGCGGCTACCCGGCAGACGCTGAACTCGACGCCGGATGCGAATGGGAATGTTACGCGGCTGGCCTATCAAGTGCTGGGCACGACCTACTATTTTGACGCGGCCGGCTATCCGGCGCGGACGGTGGGGCTGCAATAGCTCACTTATCGACGCTTTGGCGCAACCGGCCATGGTTTGAGGCACTACTCTCACGTCCGCTATTGCCAGCGGGCTGCAAAAGATTTACCGAAAGCGTGGTCAAATTGATAACCGAAGTCCATTGACTGTTTTCGATCAAAGCTATTGAATTTTTTGTATTTGCTTGCTTCGGGATTTCCTCCGGTATGATCTCCACAGGATGGGGCGCGGGTGCTACACGTTCTCCCTTCCTGGCCTGAAGTTTACGCTTTGGTTTCTCCTTCGGCTCAGAAGCAGCAGCACCAAGCCAAATGTGACCCCACTTTTTCACGAGCTCTTAATCCAGCTTTACTTCTGGCATCTCTCTTAGGGTGGCCATCAATCCTCCAACTCCGACAACCGCAAGGGCCGTTGTCGGAACGTCCTACGACAGAGAGTTGCAGGCAATGTGAATCGAGACCAACTACTCCGTACAACGTTCAGAGTTTTAAACTTCTAGGCGAGAAGCTGATTGAGTTCCCGCCAACGTTGCAACCGAGGCTGTTAAATCACAGAATTTAGGCGAAGGGGGCCATGCTCACCCCCGATGCCCAATGTCTCAAGGCTTCTGCGCCCCCACCGCATCAACATACACAGCATAAACCGAAGTGCTGGCCGCTATGAACAACCGGTTCCTCTTAACGCCGCCAAAGCAAAGATTGGCGCAAGTCTCCGGCAGGTGGACCTTGCCGATCAACTCCCCCGTCGGCGCATAGCACCGCACCCCGTCCTCCTTCGGGTCGGCCCAGCCCATGCTGCACCAGACATTGCCCTCGGTGTCCGTCCGCATGCCATCCGTAAAGCCCGGCGCGAAGTTCTCCGCGAACACCTTGCCGCCGGACAGCTTGCCGCCGTCCACGCTGAACGACCGGATGTTCGCCGGCCCGCCATGGGTGATCCCGCTGTCGATGATATACAGCGTCTTCTCGTCCGGCGAAAAACAGATGCCGTTCGGCCGGGTGAAGTCGCTCGCGACAACCGTGGCCGCACCGGTTTGCGGGTCAAGCCGATAAACATTTTTCGGCAGCTCGGCCGCCGCCTTGTGGCCCTCATAGGGGCCGTCGATGCCGTAGCCCGGATCGGTGAACCAGATCGCGCCGTCGGACGCCACCACGATATCGTTCGGCGCATTCAGCGGCTTGCCCTGGTAGCTGTCCATCAGCACCGCGATGCTGCCGTCGTGCTCGGTCCGCGTCACCCGGCGCGCGTCATGCTCGCACGTCACCAGCCGGCCCTCGCGGTCGACCGTGTTGCCGTTGGAGTAGTTGGACGGCTTGCGGAACACGCTGACGTGCCCGTCCTCCTCCAGCCACTGCATCATGCGGTTGTTGGGGATGTCGCTCCAGACCAGCCGGCCGCTCGCATGGAAGAACGCCGGCCCCTCCGCCCAGCGGAACCCGGTGGCGATCCGCTCGATCGCGGCGTTGCCCACCTTGCCGTGGAACCGCTTGTCGAGCACCTCGACGCGCGGGTCAGGGTAGCGCGTGCCCGGCAGGTCGCCGAGCGGCAGCGGGTCGGCATAGGCCGCCCGCGTTGCCGCAAGCGCCGTCGTCGTTGTTGCCGCGGCCAAGAAATGGCGTCTGTCCATGGCGGTCCCCTCTGCCTGCCCCGTCTTGATTGCGGCGCCAGGCAGGATGAGCTTAACTAGTTTGCATGTGCAAGTTCAAGCACTCCACCTGAACTGTAGGTGAGGCGCCCCATGGCAGCGAGCTATCCCGACCTGGTCGGCAAAGTGGTCCTTTTGACGGGCGGCGCGTCCGGAAACGGCGAGGCGATCGTCCGCCGCTTCGCCGCCCAGGACGCGCGCGTGGGCTTCCTGGACATCAAGGACGAGTAGGGCCGCGCGGTGCGGGGCGGCAAGGGCAGCATCCTGGGCATCGTGCTCGACGCCTTGGCGGACCAGCAGCTTGCCGACCGGGCGCACGCCGGGGGGCGGGAGTAGCGGCCGTGAACACGGGACCGCCCGCCCAATAGGCGGGCCGCTCGGAGGGTTGCCGCCTTGTGCGCCGCCAGTCCTCTCGCGACTGGTGCCTGCGCGCCGCAGCCTGTCGTTGATGACGCCTGCGCATTGGCTTCCCGGTCCATAGCGCATTGCATCATAGCCGCTAGGTTTTATAGGGTGCCGTAGAGCGCTCCGGGCCAGTCCCGTCTTCAGGAGGCGCCCGAACAGGAGGCGGCAATACCTATTTCACTTCGGCTTGCGACGCTGTTCGCAGCACTCGCTTTGGGCACGCCGGCGCAGGCGCAGGCGCCGGACTTCGCGGCGCTTGAGGCCGCGCAGAACGCTGCGAACACGAAGCCGGGTCCGCGCAACGCGCCGGCGCGGGCCTTCCCGGTGCCCCAGGACATCAGCCCGGCGGCGCAGGCCCTGGTCGGCGCTCCCTACCGCCTTCCGGCCTGGAACGCCAACCCGGCCAACGCCGACGAGTGGCGGGCGCTGGTGAAAAAGCTGGCCGACGCCTCGCTGCCGTCGCTGGCAAAGGCGCGGGAGACGCTGGGCGTCACCATGGAAACGACGACGATGGGCGGGGTGAGGTGCTTCGTCCTCACGCCGAAGACGATGCCAGAGGCGCACCGCAACCAGTTGATCGTCAACGCGCACGGCGGCGGCTACGTATACGGCCCCGGCGAGTCCGGCACCGCGGAGGCCATGCTGACCGCGGCCTACGGCGGCTACAAGGTCATCGAGTTCGACTACCGCATGCCGCCCGACGCGCCCTACCCGGCGGCGATGGACGACGCGATGGCGGTCTGGAAGGCCGCGCTCGCCATGCAGGACCCGAGCCGCATGGCGATCATCGGCACCTCGACCGGCGGCGGCATGGCGCTGGCGATGATCCTGCGCGCCAAGCAGGAGGGCCTGGCGCTGCCTGCCGCCATCGCGCCGGGCACGCCCTGGTCCGACCTGACGGAGACCGGCGACAGCTACAAGACCAACGAGTGGGTGGACAACGTGCTGGTCAGCTACAACGGCTACTTGGTCCATGCCGCGCTGCTGTATGCGAACGGCCACGACCTCAAGGACCCGCAGCTCTCGCCGATCTACGGCGATTTCCACGGTTTCCCGCCGGCGATCCTGACCTCGGGCACGCGCGACCTATTCCTCAGCAACACCGTCCGCACCCACCGCAAGCTGCGGGAGGCCGGCGTGGAGGCCGAGTTGCAGGTGTTCGAGGGCTTTTCCCATGCGCAGTACCTGTTCGACGCGACGGCGCCCGAGACGAAAGAAGCGTTCACGGAGATCGCGGCCTTCTTCGACAAGCATCTCGCGAAGTAGTGATGCGCCGACCGTTGTCCCGCGACCTAACAGGGTCCAGCATGGGTTCAACACGGCCAACCTCCGCTGGGCGATGCCGGTTTGATACGCTCAGGACGGGCTGATGGCGTATTCTGACGTCGAGGATGGCCCATCCCGGTCCACCGTTGCCTGGTCGCTCGCTATCGGCGCTGTCGTGGGCGGCGGGATCATCCTGGGCATCATGTCAAGCTGGGCCGGTCTCGCCGCGGAGGGCGCGAGCGTGCTGCGGGCGCTCTGGGTCGTTCCGGGGCTTGTCGGGCTGCACCTTGGGCAGTTGTTCCTGGCTGGGACGGCGTGGCGCTGCTTGTTCGCCGGGTCGGGGCCGGACGTCGGAACCTTTTACCGCCTGCGCATCGTCCGCGAGGGCATCGACTCCCTGCTGCCGGTGGCGCAGGTCGGCGGCGAGATCGTGGGCGCCCGCCTGCTGTCCCAACATGGCATCGCCCTGAGCCGGGCCGGCGCCAGCGTGATCGTGGACGTGACGGTCGAGTTCCTGACGCAGGTTGCCTTCCTGTTGGCAGGGCTTTGTACGCTGGCGTGGCTGTCGCACGGGGGGGCAGGGTGGGGCGCATGGCTGGGCGCGGCGCTCGCCGGCACCGGTGCGACGGCGGCGCTCCTCCTGGCCCAGCGGTTCGGCCTGCTGCGGGCAGTGGAGGCGTTGATGCGCGGGATCGCCCGGCGCTGGCCGGCTATGGCTGGCGCCTCGCTCGACGGGCTGCACGCGGCGGCCCTCGGCTTTTACCGCCGGCCCACGGCGCTGTCGTGGTGCATTGCGCTGCATTTGCTCGCTTGGGCATTGGGCAGCGTCGAAACCTGGGTCGTTCTGAACGCGCTCGGCGTGCCGGCGACGCCGTTGCAGGCGTTCACGGTCGAGAGCCTCGGCATGGCCGCCCGCAGCGCCGGTTTCGCCATTCCGGCCGCGCTGGGGGCGCAGGAGGGTGGCTTCGTGCTCGCCGCCGCGTCCGTCGGCCTGCCGGCTGGGCCGGCCTTCGCGCTGTCGTTGGTCAAACGGGTGCGCGAAATCCTCGTCGGCTCCATTGGCCTCGTGCTTTGGCGACTGGTTGTCCGTCGGCCAGCAATGCCTTGACAGGCGAGTTGTCCACCGGAATGGGCCTTCTCGCCGATCTGGCTGCGCTGCTGGCCACCTGCGGCCTGGCTGTCGTGGCGGCGGGCGCCGTCGCGGTGCAGCGCTTTGCGGCCCAGGCGGCCGGCACGGCGCGGCACCGCCCCGCGGTCACGGTGCTGAAGCCGCTCTGCGGCGACGAGCCGCTGTTGGAGGCGGCGCTGGCGTCCATCTGCGGCCAGGCCTACCCGGCGTTCCAGGTCGTGTTCGGCGTGCAGGACGCAGGCGACCCGGCGCTGCTTATCGTGCGCCGGATGCAGGAGCGCTTCCCTGCCTGCGACATCGCCGTGGTGGTCGACGCCACCTTCCATGGGCCGAACCGCAAGATCAGCAACCTGATGAACATGATGCTGGCGGCGCAACATGAGGTGCTGGTGTTCTCCGACAGCGACCTGCACGTGTCGTCCCATTACCTCGACCAGATCGTCACCGCCTTGGAGGCGCCGGGGATCGGCTTGGTGACGACCTTGTGCATGGGCCTGCCGACGTCGGCGGGGCCGGCCGGCCGGCTGGGGGCAACCGGGATCAGCCACTCGTTCCTGCCGGGCGCGTTGCTGTCCAGGGCGCTCGGGCGCGAGGATTGCTTTGGCACCACCATGGCGCTGCGGCGCGGCACCCTGGCGGGTGTGGGGGGGTTGGACGCCCTGATCAGGCACCTGGCCGACGACAACGTCCTGGCTCAACGGGTCCGCCAGCTTGGCTTGGGTGTCGGGCTCGCAGCCACCGTGCCGATGACGGCGGTGCCGGAACGGTCGCTGGGCGCGCTTTGGCAGCACGAACTGCGCTGGGCGCGCACCATCCGGGCGCTTGAGCCCCTGCTGTTCGTCACGTCCACGTTGCAGTTCCCGCTGTTCTGGGCCTTGGCGGCCTTTGCGCTGAGCGGCGGTTCCAGCGGGTTTGCGGAGCTGTTCGGCGTGGCCTGGGCCGTGCGCGCCGCCGCGGCGCGATGGGTCGACCGTGCCTTGTTCCAGGAATGGCGGCCGGTTGCCGTCGCGCCGGTATGGCTGCTGCCGTTCCGCGACATCATGTCGGTCAGCCAGGTTGCCGCGAGCTACCTGGGTGCGCGCGTCGTTTGGCGCGGCCATGTCATGCACGCCGATGACGGCCGGGCCTCAAGCCTTACGCGCGGCTGATGGCGCTTGGGACGCAGGCGCAGGGATTGGGCCGCTAGTCGTCGTTGATGCTGCCGTCGAGCTCGCGCGACATCTCTAGGGTGAACCGCAGGTTGTAGCTGAAACTGGCAGCGGCACGAGGGAAGTCGGTGAAGGCGAGCCGGTCCCAGGCGACGCCCTCATAGCGCGGCCGGTCGAAACCGAAGGAGAACATCTCCCGCACGCCTTGGGCGGCGCCGTCTGGCGCGGGTGAAAGCAGCACTTTCCATCGGGTTGCGCCGAGGTCGGGATGGCCGGCATACAGGCGTGGGACCGCGTAGGACGTCAGCAACAGGGCCAGTGCGTTGCCGTAGGTGGCCGGGCGCCTCTCCAACTCGCTGCCGGCAATGCCGTTTGAAAGGGCGCCATGCTCTTGCAGTGCCGGCAACTCCCTCAGCAGAGTCGCGCGGCTGGCGGTGACGGTGACGCGGCGCACGCCGTCGCCGGGGTCATCGCCGACTTTGATTTCGAGCGCCTTGAGAACCTCGGCTTTCCAGTTTTCCCCGGCTTGGACGGAAGCACGGCCGACGAACGCTGGCAGCGGGTCAGCCTGGCGCAGTGAAAGCGGGAGCAGCGAAACGGCGAACAGCAGGGTTCGAAGCATAGGTGGCTTCAATGAGGTTATGAACCCGGATACCACCGACTTGGGCAGCATGCTATCGACGAACAGCCCGCCTGGTCCGCATAGAGGTTAGCGAGCCGTTCGCGCGCAGCCTGATAGACCGGGCGGCCAAAAACCGTCCACCTATGGGGAGACGGCGAACACGACGGCTGCGGCGACGCGTGCTGACCTTGGTGCCCGCGTCGGCGCCGGCTCAACTGGAGTAGGTGCCATGAGCGACGACGCACTGAGCATGATCCTGGCGACAATGATCCGCCTAGAGGATAAGATGACCCGCTTCGAGGATAAGATGACGTCGATGCGGGCTGATGTCATGCTGCGGCTTGACCGGCACGAGAGTCACCTGGGCGACATCCGCGACGACATAGCCGTGTCCATGGGCCGTGCGGACCAAGCGGCGCTAGTGGCCGTCAACACGCGGGAGGAGGCCCGGCTACTCAGCCAGCAAGTCGCGCTCTTGCAGCGTCAGGTCAACAAACTGCAAACCCGCCTCGACCAGTTGGAACCCAAGTAGCTCGACCCTGCCCATGCGATCCGGACTCCAGACGGCACGCTACCGGCGCAGCGCGAGCGCCAGCCGTTCGTGCTCCGCGTCGACCGCTTCGAACTTGTGCATGAAGGCTTTGATGTCCGGGTCGGCGGTCCTTGCAGCCTCTTCGGCGGAGTCCTGCTTGTCCTCGGCGTTAACGCGGGTGGCCTCCTCGATAAATGATGCGTCGGCGGTGCTGCCAGCCTGGGCGTTCATGGTGTTCAGCCGCACCTGGTCATCCGCGGTCATCGTCATGGGCAGCGTGACGCCCTTGGCACTGGCCAGCTCATGCAGTGCCTGGTTGTAGGCCGCGTGGTCTGTGATGACGCGCGAGGCATACGCTTTAACGTCCGCGCGGGAGGAACGCTGCTGCGCCAGCGCCGCTATGGCGATCTCATAGGCGCTGCCCTGGGCGTCTTTGACCAGGAACTGGCGGTCCGTGTTGGTGATCGGTGCTGCGGTCTGGGCCATGGAGGAAACAACGGGGGCCATGACGAGCAACGCTGCGACGACAGTGGTCAGGATACGGGTCATGGACGCCTTCTATTGAGTCAGCCATCCCGAACGCCGCCACGCGGCAAGCGGTTTCACCTCGGGACGGCTCAGACTTGCAGCCGGTAGCGCTCGATCTTCCAGTACAGCGTGCTGCGCGACACGCCCAGGGACTTCGCCGCCGCGGTCAAGTTACCGGAACACAGCCGCACTGCGCCGGTGATCGCCATGCGCTCTATGTCCTCAAGGCTGGCAGACGCCTCCGCGCTGCCCGGCGCTTCCGGAACGGCGTGCGCCGCGCCGATCGGCTCCGACGACAACCCGGCCGCCAGCTCGTCGAGCCGCACGTCCGGCGCATCCGACATCAGCAGCAGGCTCTCGACGACGTTGCGCAGCTCGCGGACATTGCCGGGCCAGTGGTAGGCGGCGAGCAGGCGCAGCACGTCGGGGCCGAACCGCCGCTGCGGCACCTCATGGCGCTCCGCGAGCGCGGCGTTGAAGTGCGCCACGAGCATCTCGACGTCGCCGTGGCGGTCGCGCAACGGGGGCGGGCGGATCAGGGTCACGCTGATGCGGTGGTACAGGTCGCGGCGGAACCGCCCGGCCGTCACCTCGTCCAGCAGGGTGCGGTTGGTCAGCGCCAGCAGGCGCACCTCGACGCGGCGCGGCTGGCCGTCGCCGAGGCGGTAGACCACTCCCTCCTCCAGCGCGCGGAGCAGAAAAGGTTGCAAATCGAGCGGCAGCTCGCCGATCTCGTCCAGGCAGAGCGTGCCGCCGCTGGCCAGCTCGAACCGCCCCGGCCGCCCCTCGCTGGTGGCGCCGGTGAATGCGCCGCGCACGTGGCCGAACAGCTCGGCGGCGAGCAGGTCCTTGGCGACGGCGCCGCAGTTGAGCACGATGAACGACCGGCGCGGATCGTGCGCGGCGTGGATGGCGCGGGCGAACAGCTCCTTGCCGACGCCGGTCTCGCCCTCGATCAGCACCGGGACCTGTTTGCCGACCAGTTGCCGCGCCCGGCCCAGCGCCTCCGCCATCGCGGCGCTATGGCCCAGGATCGCGTCGAACGCGCCCTGTTGCCCAGGTGCCGCGGCGCGCGGGCGGACCGGCACCACCAGCACGGCGCCGATGGCGCGGCCCTCCACCCGCACCGGGCTGAACCACTCCGGCCGCAAGCCCTCCGGCAGCCGGTCGGCCCAGTCCTCGACCGCGAGAGTGCCGTCGAGGCCAGGCACGCGCTGGCCCAGTTCCACCAGGCTCGGCACCCGGCCGGTACGGTGCACCAGGCGTCCGGCGCGGTCGATGGCCACCATGCCGGCCACGTCCGCCTCGCTGATGCGGTCGAGGCACACTTCGAGCAACCGCATCCGCTCGTTCGCGGCGCGCTCCGCCAGGACCATCTCGATCTGCCGGGCGGTCGAAACCGCGAGGGACAGGTTGTTGCGCTGGTAGGTGGACGGCGGTCCCGAGATGTCGACCACGCCCAGCATCGCGCCGGTGCCAGGCTCGAAAATGGGGGCGGCGGCGCAGGTCCAGGCCTTGATCCCCTCGCAGAAGTGCTCCGCCGCGTGGACCTGGGCCGGACGCCCGGTGGCGAGCGCGGTGCCGATGCCGTTGGTCCCGACCGCTTCCTCCCGCCAGTCGCCGCCGCGGGTCAGGTGGATGTTCTCGCCCTGCTCCAAGGTCTGGCGGTCGCCGACTGCGTCCAGCACGACGCCGTCGTTGTTGGTCAGCAGCATGATCGAGCGCGAGCCGCTGAAGATGTCGGCCACCTCCGCGAACACCTTGGCCGCGGCCGAGAGCAGGTCGGCATGGCGCCGGCGCAGGCGCTCGACCGCCTCGCCACGGGCCGCGAGCGGGGCGGAGCGCCCCGTGGGGTTGATGCCAAGCTGCTGGCTGCGCAGCCAGGACGCGACGACGAAGTTGCGGGCCGGGATCGCGGCGCTGGGGTCGCCGGTCAGGAAGCGCTCCCACGCCTCCATGGTGTCGGCGGCGTCCGAGCGGCGGCCGATGGAGACGGGCGCCGGAAGGCTGGTTCCGTGCAGCCGCCGTTCGACCATGCGCGCCTCCCGTATATTGTGGCCGGTTAGAGCAGCTCCGCCCCGCCGCCCATCGCCGGGCCGGCGGTGATGTCGACGCCGTCTGGCTTGGCGGCGATCAGGGTTTGCGTGGTCAGGATCAGACCCGCGACCGAGGCCGCGTTGCGCACGGCCGTCGCGGTGACGCGCACCGGGTCGATGACGCCAGTCTCCACCAAGTCGATGAACTCGCCGGTCCGCGCGTCGAAGCCAATGCCGCGGCGCGAGTGCCGGACCCGCTCGACGATGGCGGCGGCGTCCAGTCCGCAGTTCTTGGCGATGCACGTCAACGGTTGGGCCAGCGCGCTTTGCAGCAGCCCGGCGCCCTCCCGCGCGCTGCCGGACAGGCTTTCGACCACGCGCTCCAGGTCGGGGACGACCTGCAGCAGCGCCGTGCCGCCGCCGGGCACGATGCCCTCTTCGACCGCGGCGCGGGTGGCGTTGATCGCGTCCTCGATCAGTTGCACCCGGCGCTTCTGCTCGACGGGCGTGGCGCCGCCAGCGAGGATGATCGCGGTGCCGCCTGACAGCTTGGCCAGGCGGACCTGGTACTTGTCGCGCTCGATATTCTGCGGCGCGGCCTCGTATTGGCGGGAGACCTGCTCGCGGCGGGCCTTGACGGTGGCCGGGTCGCCGCCGCCGGCGCGTATGATGGTCTGGTTGGCCGAGACCGACACCTGCCGGGCGTGGCCCAGGTCGCGCACCTGCGCGTTGGCGATGCTGCCGCCGAGGTCGCGGGCGATCACCCGGCCGCCGGTGGCGATGGCGATGTCCTCCAGCATGGCCTTGCGCCAGTGGCCGTACTCGGGCGGGTGGATGGCGGCGACCGGCGGCTCGCCGCGGTCCCGGCGCGACAGCAGGGCGACGACGCAGGCGGGGGCGACCTCCTCGGCGATGATCAGCAACGGGCGCTTCTGCCCGGCCATCAGCGCCTCGACCGCCGCAACGTCGTCCGTCGTCAGCAGCTTGCAGTCGGTCATGAGGATCATCGGATCGTCGAGCACGACCTGCATCCGCTCGACGTCCGTGACCATGTGGTGCGACAGGTAGCCGCGGTCGAAGGCCATGCCGTCGACGATCTCAAGCAGCGTTTCGACCGTGCTGCCGAACTCGACGGTGACGATGCCGTTGTTGCCGACGCGCTCCAGCGCCTCCGCGACCATGGTGCCGGTGAGTTCGTCGTTGGCGGCGATGATCGCGACCGCACGGGTTTCCGCGAAGCCGCGCACCGGGCGGGCGATGTGGCCGAGCGCCTCGATGGCCGCGGCGGTGGCGACCTGCAAGCCATGCACGAGTTCGACCGGGTTGGCGCCGCGGGCCAGGCACTCCAGCCCCTGCTGCACCATCGCGTCGGCGAGAACGGTGGCGGTGGTGGTGCCGTCGCCGGCGACCTCGTTGGTCTGCTTCGAGACCTCGCGCAGCACCTGCGCGCCCATGTTCTCGAAAGGGCACTCCAGCTCGATTTCTTGCGCGATGCTGACGCCGTCGCGGGAGATCATCGGCGTGCCGATCGGCCGGTCGATGATCGCGTTCATCCCCTTTGGCCCCAGCGTGCCGCGCACGGCCCGCGCCAGCTTGGACACGCCGCGCCCCAGCGCCATGCGCGCCGCCTCGTCGTGCAGCATCATTTTGGCCATTTTTCTTCCCTCGATCTTTTCTTGTCGGCACTGAACAGTGGAAGCCCTAGAGAGCGCGGCGCGGCGCCTCCTTCACGCGGCCGTGCACGAAATCCAGCAGGGTCGGCTCGCCCTCCGGCTCGTTGAAGCGCGCCGCGAGCAGCCCGCGGCACAGCGCGCCGTTGAACTCGACGTTGACAGAAACCCGGCGCAGTGTTCGCCGGTGCGCCGGAAAGTCCACAGCGGCCACAATGCGTCCGTGCTCGTCCACAAAAGCCGGGGCGTCCGGCCCGTCCGGCCCGACTACGCCACGGCGCTCCAAGTAACGCTCCACCAAGTGCGCGCCCGTGCCGCCGCCCAGCGACCGCAATTCCGCAACAGTGAGCGCCATGAGCGTGTCCGGCCCGTGTCCGGCTTCGAGCAGATGGTCCAGCAAAATCATCTGCCGGCGCTGGAACGCCTTCACCTCGAACACCCGGCGCAGCGCGTCCAGGTCGCCGTCCGCCTCGGCCGCGAACGCCTCCTGGAACGACTGGCCGCGCGTCATCGCCGTGTTGATCGTCTCAGCATACATGTGGTCGCCCAACATGACGCCCACGCCGCTGACCCAGGGCAGCCGCCCGACCTCGGAGCGCATGTCGTCGGCCATCAGGAAGGCGAAGTTGGCCGCGCACCAGTAGGTCGGCAGGCGGAAGCCGATCTCGACTCGGCCGGCGTCCGTCACCGAAACGCCGGTGACGAAACCGAGGCTCGTGACGGACTCGTCGAGTTCCGGGTCGTTCACCCGGTCGAGGCGGGCCAGCACCTGGCTGACCCGCTCACTGTCACTGCCGTTCACTCCGCCGCCACAAGCTCGCCGGCGCGCAGCTTGGCCTTCTGTGCCTCGATGTCGATGCCATAGATGCGCGCAGCGTTCAGCCCCAAAATCTTCTTCTTGGCCTGCAAGCTGAGGCTGACCCCAGTTTCCTTGGCAATGTCCTCCGGCAGCTCGAAGTCCATGAACTTTTCGACCAGCCAGCGCGGCGTCCAGATGGCGTAGTCGCTGCCATACAGGATCTTGTCCTCGCCCACCCAGAACAGCAGCTCCGCGATGATGTGGGCGAAATAGGCGGGCCGGCTGTGGATGAACGGCAGCGCCACCGCCAGCCCGGCGAACACGTTGGTCTCCTGCGTCGCGATCCAGCAGAAGTCGTCCAGCCGCGGCAGGCCGCAGTGCTCGACGATGAAGTTGAGGTTCTGGAAGCTGGTGGCCGCGTCGTCCACGTCCGCCACGTCAAAGGCGTCGCGGTTCAAGGGCAGGATCGTCGGCCCCTTGTGGACGTGGATGTTCTTGATCCCAAGCTTCTCCGCCGCCTCAAGGTAGCGGTAGGTCATCTTGTCGCTGAGCTTGTAGCCCTTCGACTCCCCGCGCCACTCGGCCGTGTAGAGCTTGACCCCTTTCAGCTTGTACTTCTCCGCCTGCTCGTGCAGGTCCTCCAGCCCCTTCTCGCCGTCGCGCGGGTCGAAGGCGCCGTTCAGGATGAAGCGGTTAGGATGCTTCTTCGCCATCGCCGAGTTGCGCTCGGTCGTGTTGAAACCGTTGTTGTAGAAGTCCGTGAGGAACGTCGGCTGCAGGATGGCCATGTCGTCGGGGCCGTCCACGAACAGGTCCCGGTACATCGTCTCCGCGTCGTACTTCTCGAACTTCTCCTTGGGCCAGAGCTGGTCCTTGGGGCTGAGGTTCGAGTGGTAGGCATAGAAGCAGTCGATGAACTGCGTGCCGTGAACGTTCTTCTGGTTGGCCTTGCTGGCGTCCCAGAAGTGCGTGTGGCCGTCGATGATGAAGATGTCTTCGCCGTCCTTGGTCCGGTACATCGCGCGCCCTCCTATTCGATATACTGCTTCATTTCGTCCATGTTGCCGAACAGCACCACGGTGTTGTCGTCCACCATGACCATCCGGCCGTAGTGGGTGGAGGTCGAAATCTCGAACAAATGCGGCGTCATCTCGCGGCCGAGGTACTCGCTCAGCTCGTCCATCTTGAACTCGATCTTGCCCTCGCCGTCGATGCGGATCATCGCCGGCATGTAGGTCACGCGGATGCCGGGCTTCTCGCCCATGACTTCGGCGATCGCCCGCGCCTCGACGCTGTCGTTCATTGTCACCCCGCACTGGTGCGAGATGGTCTGGTCGCGGTGCATGTTCTTCATGGACTCGAAAATGTTGTCGGTGTGCGACGACATGAGGCTTCTCCTTAACCGCCGATGAGGGGACGCACGTCGAGGCCGATCTCGGAGCCGATCGCGCGCAGCCGGTCGTGCGAGCTTTCGAGCACGTCGGGGAACTGGGTGATCTTGACCCGCGGCTGCGACCAGATCGGCTGCAGCAGGTTGGCGGCGTTGACCGCCTCGGTGCCGTGCTTTTCGATCCAGCCGTTGAACAGCGCCCGGTTCGCCTGGCCGTGCGCCTCGTCCAGCACCAGGATGCGGAACAGCTCGATCGCGTTCGCCAGGTTGCGCTCGTAGTCGCCCTCGGCGGCAGCGACCACCGACGGGGTCATGAAGTCGTTCTGCGACGCCGCGACCCGCATCACGAAGCCGCTGCGGAACAGTTCGGCCACCAGCGGCTCGAACACGACGTTGATGGCGAAATACTGTTCGAGGTAGTCCGTGCAGCCGCCAATGGTTTCGACCGCCCGGCGCACGCCCTGCCACACCGGGTCCTCCATCCAATGCGCCTTGCCGGCCTCCTGGTCGAAGCCTTCGAGGTCCATGCCGATCTCGCCGAGGTACAGCGTCAGGTCCTGGGCGAAACGCAGCTTGTAGGAGGAGTTAGTCAGCACGGCATTGTTGATCATCTGCGTGTAGCCGTAGCGCTGCGCCTGCATCGTCGCCATGCCGAGGCCGAACTCGGCGTGCTTGTAGGCGCCCAGATGGTCCTGCAGGATCTTGACCCAGCCCCGGTCAAAGCGCTTCACCGCGCCCGAGCGGCGGCCGTTCTCGACCACGTTGGCGATCATGCCGACGATGGTGGACTGGCGCTGGTAGTGCGTCCGCTCCCACTCCTGGTCGACCGCGCGGAACACGTGCCAGTCGGAGCTCTTGGCCGCGGTCCAGCTCTCGCTGTAGGTGGGGGTGCCGTCGGCGAACGAGATGATCCAGTCCTGCAGCAGGTGCCGCTTGGGGTCCGGCTGCACGTCGACCGTCATGTCCTCGTAGTGCGAGGCCTTGCGGCCCTTCGGCGTGAAGTAGTTGTACTTCCGGCTGTTCGACCCGGCGAATGTCGCAGCCCCGGCTGCGGCTGACTTCCGCGGCGCAACTGGCTCCTGGGTGACGCTCATCTGGACTTCCCTTTGTTGTTCGTTAGCGTGTTGCCGGCGTGAACTTGTCGAAGTAGATCCGCTCGGGTTCGACCCCGGCCATTTGCAGGATGGGCAGCACGGCGTCGATCATCGGCGGCGGGCCGCAGGAATAGGCGTCCATGTCGCCCGCCAGCTTCTCCGCCCGGAGCGTCCGGGCCACGACCTCATGGATGAAGCCGGTCTCGCCTTCCCAGCCGTCGTCCTCCCCGGCGTGCGACAGGGCCGGGATGAAGCGGAAGTCCGGCAACGCCGCAGCATGGGCAGCGAACTCGGCCATCAGGAACAAGTCGGCCCGCGTGCGTGCGCCGTAGAAGAAGCGGATGGGCCGCTTCTCGCCGCTGGCGACGTGGTCGCTCAGGATCGACCACAGCGGCGACATGCCGGAGCCGCCGCCTACCAGGATCAGTGGGCCGGTGCGCCCCTCGCGGCGGAAGCAGGTGCCGTATGGCCCTTTGGCCACGATGGCGTCGCCGGGCTCCAGGACGCCGGACAGCAGCGCGGAAAACGCGCCGTCAGGGTACTGCTTGATGATGAAATCGAGCGTCGTGCCGCCGTTGGGCGGGCTGGCCATCGAGTAGGCGCGCGTGACGCCGTGGCCCGGCACCTCCAGGTCGACATACTGCCCCGCCCAGAAGCGGATCGGCGACGTGAGTTCAATCGTCAGCTTGCAGATGTCGCGGGTCAGCGGCGCAATCGCGGTGACTGTGCCGGAAAATGATTTCACGGCGATGGACCGGCTCAGCAGGTCCTCGTCGTAGTTCAGCAGCTCGATCGTGAGGTCGCTGAAGGCCAGGGTGCGGCAGAGCAGGATGTGGTCGGTGTCGCGCTCGGACTCCATCAAGGCGAACGTCGAGTACTTCATCAGCTCGATCTCGCCGTCGATCAGCAGCGACTTGCAGCTCGCGCACTGGCCCTCTTTGCAGCCGTGCATGACGGAGATGCCCTGGCGAAACGCCGCATCCAGCACCGTCTCGCCCTCGTTCACGTCCATCTCAATGCCAACTGGCTCGAAACGCACAGTATGGACGGCTACATCGGCCATCGAATTACTCCCTGTTGGCAGTCCCGGAGGCCGGCATACTGCCGACCTCCGTTCGTCAAGCCGTCTCTAGTTGAACGGGTTGACCTTGAACCCGGCCCGGTACTCGGCGATGTGCTTCTCCCGCTCCACGTCCGACATGGCGCGGATGGCCTGCAACGGGCTGGCCAGCTTGTGGCCGCGCACGTCGTCCAGCTTCCACATCTTGCTGTCGTCGAAGTGCAGGTGCGGCTGCGGCGTTAGCGTCTTGCCGTCGTTGCGGACGAAGCCGAGGTCGGTGATCGCGTCCGCCAGGTCCCATCCGGCGTAGCAGTCCTCCCACTCGCGGCGTCCGCTGAACCGGCCCATCGCCGGGGTCGCGCGGCCCTCGTACTCCGCCGAGAACGCCACCTTGTGGGTCCAGCGGCACACCTCGGAGCAGTAGGTGTACAGCTTGCCGTCGACGGTATCGACGCAGAAGTCCTCGCGGATCAGCGCCGGCACCATGCAGGACCAGCAGCGGTGCGGGTAGACGTAGCCGACGTCCTGGTTGAACAGGATGTTGGTCTCGCCCGGCACGCTCAGCTTCGCGTACCACTTCCAGTAGTCGCCGAACTCGGCGTACCAGCCGGGGTACTTGTGCTCGAACCACTCGAAGTCCTTGTCGGTCTGCGCCTCTTGCCGCCAGAACGCCACCGGCCAACCCACGGAGAAGAACTGCGCGGTCTTATGCACGTAGTTCTTCTTGACCATCCGGTCCCACGCCGCGTTGACGTCGTCGTGGTGGATCTTGATGCCGTACTTCTCCAGCGGCAGCATGTAGGTCCGGTAGTAGTCCTCGTAGATCCACCGGTGCCACAGCTCGGCGTACGACTCCTTGTTCTTGTCGCGGTTGGTCGTGCCGTATTCGACGATGGTGCCCACCGCCGCGTCCACGATGGCGTGGTTCTGCCAGAAGGCGTAGCGCAGGTCGCGTTCAATCAGTTGGTGGTTGTCGGGGTCGTTGATGATCGACATCAGCATCGAGTGGCCGTTGCCGATGTGCCGGCTCTCGTCGGACTGCACCGAGAGGAACACGGTCGGCAGGGCGTAGTCGCCGTTACGGGCGGCTTCCGACGGCATGGCGACGAACAGCGTGTTGGTGAACGCCGTCTCGGCGACGACGGTCAGGTAGATGTTCGCCGCCGTGATGGCGTCGCCCGTCACGAAGCCCTCGGCGAACTGGCGGCCGATCGTGGTGGCGTAGCACTTGCCGAACGCGGCCTCGGTGATGTCGAACCCGGCCGGGTCGATATAGTTCTCCATGTACCACTTCTTCAGGTTCATCTGGATGGTCGAGTGGCGGAACTCGTCCACCATCTGCATCGTGAACCCGGTCCGCAGCTCCTCGCCCGGTGCCAGCCGTCCGACCATCGCCATCGAACGCGAGGCCGAAATCTCCGGGAACGGGATGATCGCCAGGAACAGCTTCATCCACTCGACCCAGCGCGGCTCCACGTCGCGGAACATGTCGCCGCGGAGCGCCGCGTCGAGCGCACCGTAGACCCGGTTGTCCTTCTCTTCCTGCATCGGGAAGTACGACCGCAGCACCTGCTTCATCGGGTCGCGCGCGGTCTTGGTGATCTTGTAATCGGTCGGGAAGGTCATCGCTTCCTGGACGTAGCTCGGCGTCCAGCCGAGGTCGGCGACGCGGCGCGCTGCCTCGCCGATGCTCATTCCTTTCTGAGCAGTGATTTTGCTGAGGCTTAGACTGTCAGGCATTGTGGAGTCTCCCTTGGCTTTCGGTTCAGGCCAGTAGTCTCAGCGCCGGGCGCGGGACCGGCAGCTTTAGTATCACGCATTCAAGTACCCGCCCTCTTGTCATAGGCAATTCCTGTACCAGTTCAGACGGTCAGTGGTGTTTGCGCAATGCTTGGTGTATTTGCCATCAAATTGCCGAATATTGCGATGCAGCACGTCCCGACTTGGGACATATTGCGTCGCAGCATGTCCCAGAACGATCCGGCCGCATGTGACAGCCTGGGACATCAGTGTGTCGCGTCCGCATCGAGCCGCGGGCCGAGCTTCTTGCCCTCGGCGACGAACCGCGCCGCCAGCACCAGCGTCCCCATGGCGAAATCCTTGCCGTGCGCCGCGATCATCCCATCCACGAGCTTACCCAGCATCTCGAAGTACTGGTCCTTGGAATGGGCTTCGTCGCTCATATCGCCGTCTTTCGGTTAGAGGGTTGTGGAAAGCGGAACAGCCCGGCCGGCAGCGCCACGACGCCGGCCTCGCCGCCCTCGGTCCCGACTGCCAGGCGCCCGCCGTCCAACGACCACGCGAGCGCCGTGACCGAGCCGCCGGAGGAGCCCTTGGCGAACAGGATGTCGTCGTGGCCGGGTTGGCAGAGCAGCACCGCGCCGTTGTGGTAGCCGGCGGCGATCAGCCGCTGCGACGGGTGGCACGCCACCATGCAGACCGGCATGCGGCTGCTCGGCATGCCGCACTCCGTCGGCTGGCCGTCGACGCCGGGCGGATCGAACGACCAGCAGACGACACGCGGCGCGCCGCTGCTGGCCAGGAAGCGCCCGTCGGCCGAGAAGGCGAGGGAGCGCGGCTGGCCGGGATAGCCGCCCATTTCGATGTCGCCGCCGTCCGATAGGCGCCAGCCGTGCAGCGCGTTCTCCTGCAGGCCGCAGACCACATAGGCGCCGTCCGGACTCCAGGCGACGGAACGGGGGCAGCCCTGGGTGGCCAAGACGCGGGTTTCGCTGCCATCGGCGTGCCACAGCGTAACGCCATGGTAGTGCGCGATGGCGAGCCGCGCGCCGGCCGGGTCGAAGGAGAGCGCCGTGACCGAACCCGGCGCCAACACTTCCGCCGAGCCAGGGCCAGACAAGTAGACATGGCGGCCAACCGCCCAGGCACGCCAGCCGGCCGACGAGACCGCGACCAGGTCGACCCAGCGGCTGGGGTAGTTGCCCATGCTGCGCACCTCGCCGTCGGCCCCGGTATGCGCCAACAGGCCATCATCGCCGCCGCTCAGGAAGCCGCCGTCCGGGTCCGCCGCCACCGAGAGGCAAGCGCCGCCATGCACGCGCTGGCGTCCAACTGGCGGGCGCTGCGTGGTGCCGGGCACCAGTTCCATCCCGCCGCCCTCCCGCGGGCCGAGCTTTGGCCCGCCGTCCCACTCGGCCCGCGCCGTGGCCAGCGAGCCGTCGCCCAATGCGAAGCCAGCGACCGTGCCGTCCCAGGCGACACCGGTAATAGGCGCATCCAACGACCATGACGCGCCGAGCAGGTCGAGCAGCGGCGGCGTTGGCCCATGTTGCGACAGACTAGGGGAGGACGGTTTCATGCGTCGGCCTGGCAGTGGCGCAGGCCCTGCAGCAGCTCGTCGCGGTCGAGGTTGCGGCCGATGAACACCAGGCGGCTCTCGCGCGCCTCGTGTGCCTGCCACGGCTGCGCCATGTCGGTGTCCATCATCATATGGACTCCTTGGAACACCAGGCGGCGGTCGGAACCCGCGAGGTCCACGATCCCCTTGGCGCGCAGCAGGTCCGCCCCGCGCTCGATGACGAGCTGCTGTAGCCAGGCCAGCAGGCGGCTGCGCTCGAACGGTTGCTCCAGGCGCAGCGACACGCTGTTGATCGCGTGGCCGTGGCGATCCTGAGAGTGGGCGTGGGCGTGGTGGTGCTCGGCATGGCCGTCGCCGGAGACGTCCAGCCGCGCCAGGTCGAAGGCGCCACGGTCCATGATCTGGTCGAGCGGCACGTCGCAGCGCACGCTGCGCAGCAGCCGGGCGCCGGGATTGGCGCGGTCGACCGCCGCTTCCGCCTCCGCCAGCCCGGCGGCGTCCACCAGGTCCGTCTTGTTCAGCAGGATCGTGTCGGCGAGCGCCACCTGCTCGGCCGCTTCCCGGCTGCTGGCCATGCTCGACGCCAGGTGCCGCGCGTCCGCCACGCAGACGATGCTGTCCAGCCGGGCGCGCTGGCGCACCAGGTCGTCGGCGAAGAAGGTCTGAGCGACCGGCGCCGGGTCGGCGAGGCCGGAGCACTCGACCAGGAAGCCGTCGAACCGGTCCCGCCGCTTGACCAAGCCACCGATCACCCGCAGCAGGTCGCCGCGCACCTTGCAGCAGGCGCAGCCGTTGTTGAGCTCGAACAGCTCCTCGTCCGCGCCGACGACCAGGCCGCCGTCGATGCCGAGTTCGCCGAACTCGTTGACGATGACGGCGTAGCGCTTGCCGTGCCGCTCCGACAGGATGCGGTTGAGCAGCGTCGTCTTGCCCGCGCCGAGAAAGCCGGTCAGCACTGTGACCGGGACGCGGCTGTCGGCGATGGTTGCCCCGCTCCCCGCTTGGCTCCCCGCTTGGCTCATGGCACCAGCACCGCGCGGCCCCGGACCTTGCCGTGGTGCAGGTCCTTTAGCGCATCGTTCGCCTGCACCAGCCGGTACTCGCGCGTCGCCAGGTTGACCCGGCCGCGGTCGGCCAGCGCCATCAGCTCCACCAACTCGGGGTAGGTGCCGACCAGGTTGCCGACGATGGTCTTCTCGGCGGTGATCATGTCCAGCGTCGGCAGCTCGATCTTGCCGCCGTAGCCGACGATGTAGTAGGTGCCGCCGTTGCGCGTCATCGCCAGGCCGCGCGCCACCGCCTCGCCCTCGCCAACGAAGTCAATGACTGCCTCCGCGCCGTGCCCGCCAGTGAGCGCCGCGACCGCCTCGACCTCGTTGCCGTCCGCCTTTACCTTGTGGTGCGCGCCGCACTCCTCGGCCAACTGCAACGCCATGTCGGAGCGGTCGACGACGATGATCTCGGCGGTGCACAGGGCGGCCAGCGCCTGAATGCCGACATGGCCCAGCCCGCCCGCGCCGATCACCGCGCAATATTGCCCCGGCAGCAGGTGCCGCGACGCCTTCTTCGCCGCGCGATACGCCGTCAGCCCGGCGTCCGTGTAGGGTGCCACGTCCTTTGGCGCGAGCGACTGCGGCAGCTTGATCAGCGCACGCTCGCCTGTCAGCAAGTATTCCGCGTAGCCGCCGTTGGCGTTGATGCCGGGGAACTTGCTGTCGGTCGCGTGCATGTCGTCGCCGCGGCGGCAGGCGAGGCAGTGGCCGCTGGTGACGAGCGGGTGGCAGATCACGGCGTCGCCGATCTTCACGCCCTCGACGCCGGGGCCGATCTCCTCGACCCAGCCGGCGTTCTCGTGGCCCATGATGTAGGGCAGCGCCACGTCGACCTTGCTGCGCCAGATGCCCTCGACGATGTGCAGGTCGGTGCGGCATACGCCGGCGCCGCCGATGCACACGATCACGTCGGTGGGCGCTGCGATGCGGGGGTCCGGCACGTCCTTGTAGTGGACGAACTGTTCTGCGGTGAGCGCCTCGTCATAGGCTTCGAGCACTGCTGCTTTCATGCGTCCGTCCCCTTGGCGCTGTGCCGCGTTGTCGTCCGACGGCTACGCCAAGGTTAGCGCAAGACACGTGCCAACACGTGGAACCACGGCCGCGCTGGGTTTTGGAGCATGGTGCGGTTGCGCCTGTTGCGTTTTGGAGCACCAACGGAACGGCGCACTGTTCCATTTTGGAACAGTCACGAGATTTGACTATTTAAGGCTTCTAAGCAGGGACTTTTTCGTCCTACGCTGCCCGATCCGGACGGCTGGCCGTCCGCACGAACGAGGCTGCCGAACATGCAGCCCATGGAGGAGGGCGTATGCCTGCTTCGGCTATGGACCGGCTCATCCGCGCACGCAGCACCATAGAGCGCGGAGACTCCACTACGGCTGACCTGGTGGCGCCGGAAATTTCTGCAAGCTGGGCGCGTTGCCTGGAACTAGGCTTGGACCCGCAGCGCCCGCCGCCGCTAGAGGCGATGGACGAGGCGCAACTCAAGGCCGCCCGCGACCGCATGGACCTGGTGCGGGCGCTGGCGCTGGCCGAGATGCAAACGCTCTACCACCAGATCGCCGGCAGCAACTTCCTGATCGCCTTCGCCAGCCCGAACGGCACCCTGCTGGACACCATCGCCGACCCGAGTTTTCGCAATGCCGCCCGCACCGCCAGCATCCGGCCGGGCACGATCTGGGCCGAGCCGTTGCGCGGCACCAATGCGCTGGGCACCGTGGCGCGGACCGGGCAGAAGCTGACGGTGCACGGGGGCGAGCACTTCTTTGCGCACTACGGCTCGCTGACCTGCACGGCGGCGCCCGTGCTCGGCCCCGACGGGACGCTCGCGGGCGTGCTGGACGCCTCCTCGCACTGCGGGTCGCGCCAGCAGCACACGCAGGCGCTGGTCGGCATGGCGGCGACGCAGATCGAGAACGGGCTGTTCCGCCAGCACCATCAGGGCAAGCTGGTGGTGGCGTTCCACAGCCGCAGCGAGTACCTGCACACGCTGAGCGCTGGGCTGCTGGCGCTCGACCCGGCGGGCACCGTGCTGGGCGTGAACGCGCAGGCGCGCTTCTTGCTCCAGGGCCTGCCCGCCACGCCCAACCGGCACTTCGAGGACCTGTTCCGCACCCGGTTCGCGGCGCTGATGGAGGGGGCGCGCTCCGGGTTCCAACGGTTGGAGGACCGCGTCGGCAGCGTCTTCGTGGCGGACGTGGAGAACCTGCGGCCGTTGTCGGTCCGGCTGGCCCCGGCGCGTGCGGCCCCGGTCGGGGCGCCTGCCTCCGCTCCCGGCTCCGTGGCCCCCAGTTTTGTCGCCGATGACCCCGCCGTCCGCGTCGCGTTGCGCCAGGCGGAGGCGGGGGCGCTGCGCCGTCTGCCGGTCCTGATCCGCGGCGAGACTGGGACCGGCAAGGAGCAGGTCGTGCGCCATGTCCATCGGGTGAGCCGCCGCCGGGGCGCGTTCGTGCCGGTGAACTGCGCGGCGCTGACCGGCAGCCTGATCGAGGCGGAGCTGTTCGGCCACGCCGACGGCGCGTTCACCGGTGCACGGCGCGGCGGCGCACCCGGCCTGGTGTGCGAGGCCGACGGCGGCACCCTGTTCCTGGACGAGATCGGCGACATGCCGATGGGCTTGCAAGCCGTGCTGCTCCGCCTGCTGGACGATTGGTCGGTGCGGCCGGTTGGCGGCGGGAAATCGCGCCAGGTGGACGTGCTGCTGGTAGCGGCGACCAATGCCGGGATCGAGGAGGCCGTCGAGGCCGGGCGCTTCCGGGCCGACTTGTACTACCGGCTGAGCACCGTGCCGGTGCTGCTCCCGGCGCTGCGGGACCGGAGCGACCTCGGGGCGACCGTCCGGCATGTGCTGGCGGACGTGTCGCCGGGTAGTACAATCGATCCGGACGCGCTGGCGCATTTCGCGGGCTGGCGGTGGCCCGGCAACATCAGGGAACTGCGCAACGTGCTGACGCGGCTGACGATGGACCGGCCGGGCCAGCCCATCGACTTGGCGATGGCCGCCGCCGCGCTGTTCCGGACGCCGCCGCGCGAAAGCGACGGGCGGGGCAGCCTGCGCGACAGCGTGCGGGGGCGTATCCTCGCGGCGCACCGCGACACTGGCGGCAATCTGAGCGAAACGGCCCGGCGGCTGGGCGTGTCGCGCAACACCGTCTACCGGGCCATCGCGGCGCGCTAATTGGCAGGCGAGCGGTCTTGAACCGCTGTCCACCCAGGTCTTGCCGATACGTCGCGACTACCTATCTACCATCCATGTGGATGGTATGGAGATGGTATTGACGGGACCAGCATACGAGCTTCGACCCAAGGTGCCCGACAGCGAGAAGATCACGATCAATCTCGGCTACGTCGACCTCGGCCATGTCGACCTGATGGTGCAGGACGGATTTTACTCGAACCGCACGGATTTCATCCGCACCGCCATACGCAACCAGCTCGACCGCCACGCCGACGTGGTCCGGCAGTCCGTGGCGCGCAAGGCGATTGACCTTGGGCTGCGGCACTACGGCCGCGCTGACCTGGAGGCGGCGCGGGGCCGGGGCGAGATGCTGCACATCAACGTGCTCGGGCTGGCCAGCATCGCCTACGACGTGACGCCTGAACTGGCGCGGGCGTCGATCTCGTCGGTGACGGTGCTGGGCGCGCTGCACGCCAGTCCCGCAGTCAAGGCCGCGCTGGCCGACCGAATCCATTAGGGACACGCCCGGCGGCTGCTTCCGGCTGCGGACGCAGACGCCTGGGCGGTTCAAGCGAAGGAAGACATGATGATGAAGCATATCTTGCCCGATGGCCTGCTCACCGAGGCCACTGCGGCGCTACAACGCCTGCTTGGCAACGCGGCGGCCCGAGCCAAATCCGAACCTTGGTCCAGCCGGACAGCAAACGGGACAGCAAACGCGGCGAGGCCGTCGCTTCCCGACGCGCTGCGCGGCTTGCTTGACCAAATCGGCCAAGGCGGGCTGCCCAGGCCCGGCGGCGGGGCCACCAAGCCTCCGCCGGCTTCGGCGCCCCTGGCGAACGGCGCAAAGTTCCTGGCGCGCAGCTTCAGCAACCAGGCCGGCAGCCGTCCCTACAAGCTTTATGTGCCAAGCGGCTACCGTGGGGAGCCGGTTCCGTTGGTCGTCATGCTGCACGGCTGCAGCCAGTCGCCCGACGACTTCGCCGCCGGCACGCGCATGAACGAGGCGGCGGAGCGGAAAAACTGCCTCGTCGCCTACCCCGGCCAGACCCGCTCGGCGAACGTGCAAAAGTGCTGGAACTGGTTCAACGAGCAGGACCAGCGGCGCGACGCCGGCGAGCCTTCGATCATTGCGGGGATCACGCGCGAGGTGATGCGCGATTTCGCGGTCGACCCGCGGCGGGTCTATGTCGCCGGCCTGTCGGCGGGGGGTGCCGCCGCGGCGGTGATGGGCGATGCCTACCCCGAGCTTTATGCTGCGGTCGGGGTGCATTCGGGCCTTGCCTGTGGAGCGGCGCGCGATGTGCCATCAGCGCTTGCCGCCATGCAGCGGGGCAGCGACGGCGCGACGCGCCAGGCTGGCCCGCGATCCGGCCTGCGGCAGCGCATGGTCCCGGCTATCGTGTTCCATGGCGACCGCGACACCACGGTCAACCCGCGCAACGGCGATGCGGTCGTGGCACAGGCGACGCGGGCAGCAGCGCTGCGGATGCGCACGGAGCAGGGCCGGACCGCCGGGGGCCATGCCTACACCCGCACCCTGCATGACGGGGCGGACGGGCAGACTGTGGTCGAGCAGTGGGCGATCCACGGCGCGGCCCATGCCTGGTTCGGCGGCAACCCCGCCGGAACCTACACCGATCCGCGCGGGCCCGATGCGACCGCGGAGATGCTGCGGTTCTTCTTGGAGCATCCGGCCCCGGCCGCCTGACCAGGGCCACCGGGGCTTGCCCGTCAACGGCCAGGCACAGCGCCCGGCAGCGTCAGCAACGGCACGGCGCCGCCGCCCAGCATGGTGGCCGGCAGCTTGCCGTCCCAGCGCCGGGCGGTCTCGTAGTCCACGACGCGCGGGTTGGCCGCGACCGCCGCGCCGACCTGCTGCACGGCGGTCGCCTGCACCTGGCCGAGCAGGGTCGTCGCCTGCGCCTCGCCCTCGGCGCGCAGCACCGCTGCCTCCTTTTCCGCGCGGGCACGGACCACTGCGGCGCGGGCCTCGCCCTCGGAGCGGGTGGTGACAGCAACGGCCTGGGCCTCCGCCTGCACCTTGGCCTGCTCGCCCTCGTAGCGGATTTTGCCGACCGTGTTCTCCGCTTGCAGGGCGTCGTTCTTGGCGCGCACCGCCGCCTCGACCGACTGGGTGAAGGCCGCGCTGTACTCGATCCGGCTGAGCTGCAGGTCCACCACCTCAATGCCGAAGCTCTGCTCGACCGCCTCCTGGATGGAGCGGCGGATCTCGTTGGCGATGCTTTCGCGTTCCGACGAGATAGTGACGGTGTTGCGCCGGGCGAACACGCGCAGCGCGCGGTCGGCGATGATGGGCCGGAGGTTCGCATCGATGTCGACATCGCCCGACCGCCCCACGCCGTAGAGCAGCCGGAACACGGCACCCGGCGGCACGCGGTAGCTGAGGCCAATGCCGATCCGCACGGATTGGTTGTCGATGGTGTAAACGCCGAGGTCAGGGGCCTGGAAGGTCGTTAGGCTGACTTGCAGGCGGTCGACCGCCTCGATGAAGGGCAGCTTGAAATGCAGGCCCGGCCCGATCGGCGCCACGCTCGTCACCACGCCGAACCGTCGCACCCCGGCCATCTCCGTCGGCTGCACGACAAAGAAGCTGCCGCTGGCCGCGAGAAACGCCACGATGGCGACAGCCGCGGGCAGCACCCAGCGGCCGACTCGTCTGTTCACTCGCGGGGCCGCGCCCAGGGTGGCCAAGTCGCTCATGTTCAAGCCTCCAGCCGCCTATATAGGCCGGTCCAGAGCTGGAACGAGTGGCCCGCTAGGCCGGGCGCGGCGCTCCCGCCCCGGTGGAGCGCAGCGCCAAGTTGGCGACGGCGGCGACCAGGACGTTCGCCAGCACCGCCAGCAGCCCGACATAAACGGTGTAGCTGGCGCCGCCGATCACGACGGTGTGCAGCGGCTTCAGCCCGTCCATGTAGGCGATGGTGCTGCCGCCGAGGAAGCCGACCGCCCAGCCCAGCAGCAGCGCCGGGGCGCGGAACCAATTGAAGAACAGCCCGAACACGACGGCGGGGAAGGTTTGCAGAATCCACAGGCCCCCGAGCAACTGCAGGTCAAGCGCGTACTGGACCGGGGCGAACAGGATGAACAGCAGCGCGCCGCCCTTGACGGCGAGGCTGGTGAGCTTGGCCACCTGTGCCTCACCGGCGTTGGTGACGGATGGGTTGATATAAGCCTTCCAGATGTTGCGGGTGAACAGGTTGGCCGCCCCGATCGACATGACGGCGGCCGGCACCAGCGCGCCGATGGCGATGGCGGCGAAGGCGAACCCGGTGAACCAGCTCGGGAACAACGCATGGAACAGCGCCGGGACCGTGTCGTTCGGCGTCCCCGGCTTCACCCCGGCCGCATGCGCCATGTAGCCGAGCAGCGCGATCAGGCCGAGCAACAGGGTGTAGGCCGGCAGCAGGATCGCGTTCTTGCGTATGGTATTGGCCGACCGCGAGGCGAAGATGCCGGTCAGCGTATGCGGATACATGAACGCCGCCAGCGCCGAGCCGAGCGCCAAGGTGGCATAGGGCCAATACTGCGACGCTTGTAGCACCAGGCCCGACGGCGGCACCGGCGGCTTCAGCGCGAAGTCCCTGCCCGCCGCATCGAACACCGCGCCGTAGCCGCCGAGCTTGTAGGGGATGAAGGCGACGGCCGTGATCACCACGACATAGATCATGATGTCTTTGACGAAGGCGATCAGCGCCGGGGCGCGCAACCCGGCGGAATAGGTGTAGAGCGCCAGGATCGCGAAGGCGGCGATCAGCGGCAGCTCGCCGGTCAGGCCCAGCGCCTTGATCACGACCTCCATGCCGACGAGCTGCAACGCGATGTAGGGCATGGTCGCCAGCAGCCCGGTGAGGGCGACGGCGAGTTCGAGCCCGCGGGAGCCGTAGCGGCCATAGACGACGTCGGCGGCGGTGACGTGGCCGTGCGCCTGCGCGAAGGTCCAGAGCCGGGGCATGATGGCGAAGACGATGGGGTAGACGACGATGGTGTAGGGCAGGGCGAAGAAGCCCTGCGCGCCGATGGCGAACACCTGCGCGGGCACGGCGATGACGGTGTAGGCGGTGTAGAAATCGCCGCCGACCAGGAACCAGGTGATCCAGGTGCCGAAATTGCGCCCGCCCAGGCCCCACTCGTCGAGGTGGGCGTGGTCGGCCGTGCCCTTCTGCCAGCGCGAGGCGGCGAAGCCCATGACGGTGACAAGGGCGAAGAAGAAGATGCAGACGGAGAGCGCCGTCCAGTCGAGGCCGTCGGCGGCGATCATGGCTCGTCCCCGTGGCCGGCGCGGCGCCCGTGTCCGCCGCTGAGATAGACGATCCAGGTCAGCAACGCCGTGACCGGCACCCAGGCCAGTTGATACCAGTAGAAGAACGGGAAGCCGAGCAACGCAGGCGTCGCCGAGTTATAGAACGGCACCCACAGCAACCCGATAAAGGGGAGCAGCAGCAAGACCCACATCGACACGCCTCCCCTGGCGGCTCAGGCCGCATTGCGTCCGTTATGTCCGGGCGCATCGTTGGTTGCAAGCCGGAGGGCAAGCGAGGGCTGCTTGCATGAGGCCCAGCCCATGCGACCCTGGCCTGCCGCGCCGAAACCGGCCCGCGACGGCGGCCAGCGCTACGCCGCCGCTAGTTGCTGTCCGAACGTGTGCGCCCGGCAATGCTCCAAGTAGGCCGTTTCGTGCGCCGCCATCAGTTGGACGACGCTGGACCAGAGCCAAGGCGGGGCGTCCAGCCCGGTCGAACGGCGGCTGCGCTCCAGCTCGCGCCGCCAGGCATTGCGCGTGGCCGCGTCCATCTGGCGCGCATGCGCGCAACCGACGACCGATGCCAGGTAACGGGCCGCCTTGACCGCCTCCTCGCGCGTCAACTGGTCCATCTCCAGCTTGAGGTCTTGGGGCAGCACCTCGCGCATGACGACCGGCCGGTCCAGCAGGCGCGTCGCGGACATGCGCTCGCCGAGGAACGGGGCGAGGCTGCGTGCGCCCGCGACGACACGCATGGCGTCGTCACCGGGCATCGTCACGCCGGGCGCACGCGGGGCGGCCGTCTGCACCGCCTCCTTGATGTCCACCAAGCAGAGCTTCTCATCGCGGCCCCGGCCGATCCCCAGCAGCGCCGCGAAGCGCAGCCGCCCAAGCGAGCTGCACCCTTTCACCCAGTAGGCGACATCGTGCACCGTGAGGTGGCCGCCATGGCCGGGATGCAGGGTCGTCATGAACGTGCTGGCCTGCTCACCCTTGAAAAGCCGTTCGATCTCCTGGTTCTCCTCGTCCGAAAGTGTCCAGAATTGGTCGCCCAGCGGAATTTTCGGCGTGACGTCCTCGATCCGCTCGCGCGCGAGATGCTTCCACTTGCGCCCAAGCGCCTGCCTGACGACGGCGCGGACCACGCCCGGCATCGGCTCGCCGCTTTCCGCATCGCCGTCGCCATCGGCCAAGGCGTGCTCGTAGCCCTTCGCCATTTCCTCGATCATGTGCGCGGTGGTCACGCCCGGCAGGTCGGAGCCGCGCGCCGCGGTCGCGAGCGAGAGGCCGAGGCGGATCAAGTCATGGGCCGGGTTGCCGATGACGGTCTGGTCGAGGTCCCTGATCTGGACTGCGACGTGGCCATGCGCGTCCGCGAGCGGCCCGAGGTTGCCGAGGTGGCAATCGCCGCAGATCCATACCGGCGGCCCGGCGGGCAAGGCCCCGCCGCTCGCGTCCAGCCATTCATAGAACCGCTGCGTGCTGCCGCGGACGTAGGCATGCGCCGAGCGGGCCATCTTCAGGTTCTGGCGCTCGGCCAGCAGCGGGATGCGCTGCGCGGGGTCTGGATACTGTCGCGTTTTTCTCGTCATGTCGGGAGCTGCTCACTGTCGCGGATGGGTGCTGCGTGTTCGGGGACCGGCTGGTGGCGGCTGCGCTCAACCTGGGTTTCGCCGGGCGGCGAGCAGCGGCATGCCGAACCAGAGCGCCGCCATCCCGGCAGCGCAGGCAAGCGCAACGGCGATCCCGGTCCAGGTTCCCAGCACGGCGTCCGTGACCACGAACACGTCCCCGGCAACGCCGAGTGCCAACGGCGTCGACGCGGCGAGCACCAGCCGCTCCGTGACGCGCTCGAAGTGCTCGGTGTTCTCTCCGCCCTCGGCAAGGCGGTGGTAGGGTGCGGGCCTCATCAGCAGCACCATCGCCAGCACGAGGAGGAACAAGCTCGCGGTATTTGCCACCTTGGCGGGGGGCGAGAGCTTCTCGAACGCCGCCGTGGGGTATGATGCGAACTGGAGGCCGAGCAGCGCCTGCACGCCGGGCAGGACGATGCGCGCCTCCGTCAGCAGCCCGGCAATCCTATCTTTAGTCGAAACCATCTCGTCCCCCTTGGGGTCGCCTCTCCGGTGCCGTGCCAGGGCGGGACCGAACCAGCATAGCAGGGCGGCTGCGGCCACCGCCGCCCCGATGCCGCAAGCGGCGGGCGGGCCGATCTGGCGCGCAAGGACGACGCCGAAATATCCCGAGCGCCAACGCGAACGGCACCAGCGCGAGCAGTGCCATCCGCTTCGTGTAGCGCTCCGCACGGGCCGTCGCGTGGCCCCTTGACACGAAACGGTGGTAGGGGGCCGGCGCGATCATGCAGGTCATATTCGCGACCAGCAGCACCAAAGCTGTGACCTGGAAATATTGGGCGGTGCCCGGCAAGGAGGGGAAGCCCGGCTCAAACGACGCGCGATACTGGAAGCCGAGAAGGATCTGTGCGCCCAGCACCAGCATCCGAACCTCGTTGAGGCTCGTTTCGACCGGTTCCTTCTCCGTCGCCGTCATGTTCCCCTATGGCCGTGTCACGGCCCTGTCACATAATTGACATGAAACGGCAATGTAGGTTGTGGGTTCCGCACTTAAACCCCCGGCCCAGGCCGCCCGTCAGGCGCCCGCGTCCTCTGCGCCGGCAAGGCGTTCATGTGCCGCTTGCAGGGCCGCCACGATCGCCTGCAACGCCGCGAGTTGCCGCTGCGCCAGCCCGGCCGCTGTGGTTCCGGAGCCTTCCGCGTCGCTGATCTGCTCCTGCAAGTCCGACGCATCCCGGGTGAACCCGTCCCACAGCGCCTCGATCCGCGCCTGGGCCATGGCGCCAGCCATGTCCGCCTCGGACGCCCAGCCGGCAACCAGGTCGCCGACTTCGAGCGTTGCCCGGGCGGGCGGCGCGCCCGCGGCGGCCAGCTTGCCCAAACGCGCCTGGGCCTCGTCCAGCGGCGATGAGTCCATCAGTTCATCCATGATCGCGCACCCCCTGTGCTGCCTGGCTCAACGCAGGGTGAGCATAGCGCAGCAGAACGGCGCGACCATCGCAAAGCCCGTTCGCAAAGCCCGTTCCGCGTGCGTCCGTGCATCTCCTGCGGCATCCAGGCGTTCTTTCCCCTAACCGCTCCGACGCCCAACCAGCCCGTGCAGAAAAGGACTCCTCCATGCAGGTCGCCGACATCATGACGCCGAATCCCCGTTCCGCGCAGCCCGGCGAAACGCTGCAAGCGGCGGCGCAGGCCATGGACGAACTCAACGTCGGCGTGCTGCCGGTGTGCGAGGGCAGCCGGCTGATCGGCATGCTGACCGACCGGGACATCGTGGTCCGGTCAACCGCGGCCGGCCAGGACCCGCGCGCCACAACGGTGGCGGACGCCATGACCGCAACGGCGCACAGCATCCGGGAGGACGCCCCGGTGCTCGAGGCGATCCGGATGATGAAAGAGCACCAGCTCCGGCGCGTGCCGGTGCTGAACGCCGACGGCAGACTGACAGGGATTCTGTCGTTGGGGGACCTGGCCGACGCAGGTACGCCGGAGGCAGCGGACGCACTGGAAGCCATCTCCAGCCCCGCCGAGCCAGACCGGTAGACGTAAGCTAGTAGCGCTGCACAGAGGTTTTGACGGGTTGAGATAGGCCATGCCTACCCTGCACCAGTCGCCTTGGACCCGGCGGTGTCGGGATA
>JAABUP010002648.1_pt1 | contig 33894 bp, 37 predicted proteins | sample 5559201 | NCBI WGS metagenome assembly JAABUP01 (sample SAMN10711887, study PRJNA513373) | rock metagenome | isolation source: Antarctica rocks | place: Antarctica
CGATCGGGCTCGGGCATCGCTCCGAGATCTACCGGGAGCGGTAGACAACTACTCGCTGGCTGCGCTGCGGAGCGCTGGACGTCGCACTTGGCGATCCTCATCTGACCGAATCCGCGAGTAGCGATTCATGGGTCTGTTGATCTTGGTCGCGGGGGCTGCGCGGCTCTCGTATCGGGGTGTGCGGCGTGGCTGGGTGCCCGGGGTGTCGCTCCGGGTCGGCGGGTTCGGAGTTCCTGGTTCGTGGTGGACAAGGGGTGGTGGGTGCTCAGCCGCTGGGTGCGGGCAGGGCCCGCAGGTCGGCCATCGCCTCGGGCAGCAGGTCGTGGCCGGGGGGTAGTCGCAGGGTGAGACTGCGGGCGTGGCGGATGACGCGGGCGGGCACCCGGAGCAGCTCGTGGCGCAGCCGGTCGCCTGGGCGCGGCCTCGTTCAGCCCGTGGTGCTGTCCGTCCTGGGGTACACCCCAACCCCACGCCAGGTAGAACCGTTGGAATATCAGTTGGAGCGCCATGCGGTGTCCAGCGCGCTCTACAACGGGCCGGGTTTCAGCGCGGGGCGGCTCTGCAACACTGCGGGAACTCTGCTCAGCGAGGAGAGCCAGGCTTGCGCGGCGGGGTCGATGAAGCCGGTGACGCGGAGTAGGTCGTCGTGGCGGTCGCTCAGGTTGCGACCGTGGATCGGTTCGTGGTGGGCGATGCGGTTGCGCAGCCGGTTGAGCTCATAGACGGGGGAGTAGACGAGGTCGCGCCGTTGGGGCTGCAGGTGGGGAAACGCACGGCGCAGCGCCGGTGCCCACAGCATGGTCTGATAGCGGCGGTCGAGGAGGAAACGCCAGAAGCCGAAGTTCAGTTCGGCGACGACTTTGCCGGGCGTCTCGGTCTTGCGTTCGCGGCGGATGCGGTCCCGCGCGGCCGCGACATCGGCATGCCGGCGTGCGTCGAGCACCCCGGCTGGGTCGTCGTACCAGTGACCTGGGCGGCCGACGGCCGCGTGCCAGGCCGAGAGCTGGTCGTACAGCGCGTTGCGTAGCAGAACTTCGAAGTGGCCGAGGGTCGTCACCGTTGAGGACCGTGAGCGGCTTCGCCGTGAAGCCGAGGTCACAGGCCTCACCCAGACCCAATTTTTCGAGCTGCGGATGTTCGGCGCTGCAAGGCCGATTGGTATCACCGGTCGGCCGCGGAAGCTCCGCCGCGACCCCGCGCAGGAGGTGTTGCCCGAGAGCGCGTGAGGTGAGCGGCCGCGTGGCCGCACCCAACAACTGCACACGCACCGGGTAACCCCCTAGAACGCCGAAAACCCGCCCCTGGCAGGGCGGGTTCGGATCCAGCTAGGGCCGACGAGTTGGTAGCTCGCTGACCTGGTGCCCTCACAGAGCGGGACTTGGCTGTCCGTGAAGTGGTCGTCGAGCTGCATCGAGAGAGAGTACTGCCCCGCTGGTTAGCACTGGCTGCGTGACCCTGCGTTGCAGGTCCGGATATCTGAACCGTTAACGTCAGCGCATGCCCCGCACCGGTGCTACTCGACGTCGAGCCACCCTGGCGACCCTGGCCGCGTCCTTGAAGGTGTCGCGGACCACGGTGTCCAACGCCTACAACCGACCCGATCAGCTGTCCCCGGCGCTGCGGGAGCGGGTGCTGCGGGAGGCGGCCCGATTGGGCTACCCCGGGCCCGACCCCGTCGCGCGTTCGCTGCGTACCCGCAAGGCCGGCGCGGTGGGCCTGTTGCTCACCGAGGCCTTGTCTTACGCCTTCCGGGACCCGGCAGCGGTCGGGTTTCTTGCCGGACTCTCCGAGGCCTGTGAGTCGGCCGCGCAGGGCCTATTCCTCGTACCCGCGCATCCGGGCCGGGATCGGGTCGACGCTTCGCAGGCGGTGCTGCGGGCGGGGGTAGACGGGTTCGTGGTGTACTCCGTTGCCCAGGACGACCCGTACCTCGCCGCCGTGCTGCAGCGTCCGGTGCCTACGGTGATCTGCGATCAACCGATGGGGCTGGCCGGTGTGGACCGGGTGGGTATCGACGACCGGGCGGCCATGCGTGACCTCGGTGTGCACCTGATCGGCCTGGGGCACAACCGTTTCGCGGTGCTGTGCCTGCGACTGGGCCGTGACCGCAACGACGGGCCCGCCGCACCGCGGCGGTGGCAGCAGGCGAGGTTCCATGTCCAGCGCGAACGCATTGCCGGTCTCGCCGAGGCCTTGGCCGCGGCCGGTCTCGACCTGGCGGGTATGCCGGTGATCGAGCGGTTCGACAACCTGTTGGAGCAGGGGCAGTCGGCCGCGGCAGAGGCCCTGACCGCCGACCCGTCGATCACCGCGTTGGTGTGCACCACCGATGTCCTCGCGCTCGGAGCGCTGGCGCAGGCGCGAGGGCGAGGCATCGACGTACCCAGCCAGCTGACGGTCACCGGTTTCGACGGAGTCCCCCAGGCGCTGGCCGAGGGGCTGACCACGGTGCGCCAGCCGGTGGAGGACAAAGGCCGCACCGCCGGGCGTCTGCTGCTCGAACCCACCGACCCCGGCACCGGGCGAGCCGGACCGCGCACGGTGGTGCTGCCCACCCATTTCGAGCTGGGCCGCACGTGCAGCTCACCGCAGTCGCCCACGTGGTTTTCCGGGCTATAGAGTGCGGGCCGGCTTGTGCCGTGGTTCGGGGATCGCAAGCCCCAGCGCCCGTGAGACGTCACGAGCAGTCGATACGACCAAGGGCGCGCAGTGTCGGATCTGGTCTCGATCGAGGTCGAATGCGAGTGCCGACATACTGATGCCCCCGATCGGTACGGCGCGGTGGTCCAGAACGACCGCGCCGATGCACCGCGTGTGGGTTTCGTTCTCCTCGTTGTCCAACGCGTACCCGCGTCGAGAAACCGATCGCAGATGCGTCAGTAGTGCATCGGGATTCACGATCGTACGTTCGGTCATCGCGGTCATCGGCCGCCGGCTCAGAACGGCTCGAGTCTCGGCTTCGGGCAGAGCGGCAAGAATAGCCTTTCCGATCGCGGTGCAGTGCAGTTGAATGGCCAGGCCGACGCGGGAGCGCATGGCGTAGGCACGCTTGCCCTCGAGCTTGTCGATGTAGACGGCCTCGTCGCCCTGACGCAACGCGAAGTGAACAGAGTGGCTGGTCGTGTCCCGGAGCACCTGCAAGAAGGGCCGCACCGTGTGTCGGATTCCCGCGTCGCTGGTGGCACCGCCAGCCAGCGACATGAGCCGGACACCGGGTAGATATCCCCGTTCGCCGTCGGCCCTGACCCAACCGACGTCGACCAGCTCCTGCAGGATGCGATGCACCGTCGAGGTCGGCAGCCCCGTGGCCCGACCGATGTCGGAAATGCTGCGGTGATCCGCGAGCGCCTCGACCACCAGCACGGCCTTGCCTACTGCGGTGGGTCGCCCTGCGGTGCCGGTCGTCACGCTCACCTTCCCATCCACCCTCCGTCGACGACCAGGGTATGCCCGTGGATGTAGGCCGACGCCGGCGCCGCGAGGAAGACGACGGCACCGGCCACCTCTGTGGGCTCACCCCAACGTCCCGCGGGGATTCGGGCGCGGATGGCCGCTTCGCGTTCGGGGTCCGACCGCAGGGCGCTGGTGTTGTTGGTGGCGATATAACCGGGGGCGACGGCGTTCACATTCACTCCTAGTCCGGCCCACTCGTTAGCTAATGCCTTCGTAAGACCGGCAATGGCGTGCTTGCTCGCCGTGTATGCGGGAACGAACACGCCGCCCTGAAACGACAAGAGGGAGGCTATGTTGATGATGCGGCCGTGTCCGCGGTCAATCATCCGGGAACCGAGGCAGCGGGACAGCAGGAATGCGGAGTCGAGATTGACGTGCAGCACCCGCTCCCAATCGGGCCAGGAGACTTCTCTGGCCGGCGCGCGGGAGATCAGGCCGGCATTGTTGACCAGAATGTCGATCTGGTGCTCGGCGGCGACGGCACTGCCGACCCTTTCTACGGCGCCGAGGTCGCTAAGGTCGGCGGCAACGACGACGGCGACCCGACCCAGCTTCCTGATCTCCTCGGCCACCGGAGCCAACCCGGCCTCGTCGCGGCCCCAGAGCAGAACGTCGGCTCCCGCGGCTGCCAGAGCGACCGCAGCAGCGCGACCGATGCCGCTGCGAGCTCCTGTGACCATCGCGAGTCGACCGTCGAGGCGGAAGCTCGGGGTGGTGCTGGTTGCACCGCTCACAACAGCTGGTCCGTGGCGACCGGGTCCATGTCGTCGTAGGCGAGGTTCTCTCCCGCCGTCGCCCAGACGAATCGGTAGGGGGCAGTCCCAGCACCCGTGTGGACCGACCATGGTGGGCTAATCACCGCCTGTTGATCAGCCACGATAAGGCTGCGGGTTCGCCCGGGCTCGCCGCACAAGTGCACGACACGCTCCGCAGCGGGAAGGTCAAAGTAGAGGTACACCTCGGTGCGACGGTCGTGGGTGTGGCACGGCATCGTGTTCCAGACGCTGCCCGGTTCCAGCGTGGTGATGCCGAGGGCGAGCTCGCACGAGCGCACTCCTTGTTCGTGCACGTACTTGCGAATCGTCCTCAGGCTGGCCTTGTTAGCCTCGCCGACCTGCACGCTGTCGGCGTCGCCGCGACGAATGAGAGTGGTGGGCAGTGCCCGATGCGCCGGGGCTGACACCAGGTAGAACGTGGCATCCCCGGTTACCGTGATGTGATTGGTGCCTTGCCCGGCGTACACGATGTCCTCGGCCGTGACGTCGTGCACGTGACCATCTGTCTCCACTGAGCCCGCACCGGACAGGCACACCACACCTACCTCCCGCCGATCGCACAGACTCTGTGACCGGATCTCGGGTGGGGCGACCAGGTCGAGCCGGCCGCCGGCGGGTAGCGCACCGCCCACCAGAAGGCGGTCCTGCTGAGACAGGGCGAAGCGCACCTGTCCCGCCTCGAAGAGGTCGGTGAGCAGGAACCGTCCGCGCAGCGCCTCCGGGCTGAGCACAGCGAAATCGCCGGGGTGAACCGCATTCCGAACATCGGTCGTCAAGACTCCTCCTTGGTCGACTGTCCCGTAGAGCGGGAAAGGCTTCCCTTGACACGGAACGCGTTGGAGTATGCCCTGAGTCAAGCGACGGAGCCAGAGCGGTCGCCGACCGGCGGCCCGCGTATCAGAAGGTGGTGTGTCCATATGAGGGTCTCAACGTTGAGTCTCGCGGTCGCCGTGATGGGGGTGATCGCGGTCGTGTCGACCGCATGCGCGCCGGGCGCCCCGTCCGCCCCGAGCAGTCCGGCCAGCGGGCCGGTCTCGGTCGACATGAGCAGCTTCAAGGGCAAGACCCTTACCTACGTGTACTTCACGGACGGTCCGGATGAACAGGCAACCCGCGCTGCAATCAGCAAGTTCGAGGCGGCGACGGGGGCCACTGTGAATCTCCAACTGCTCCCATTCGCCGACGTCAGCACCTCGCTGCAGGCGCGGCTGGCAGCCGGGAACGCACCGGAGGTTGCCCGCGTTGCCGACTGGCATCCATATGCCACGGATGTCGTCGACTTCAAGAGCTACTTCGGCGCTGACTACCCCGCCCAGTTCAGTGACGGTCCCGCGAAGTCGGTGCTCGACGCATCGGGCGCGATGCTCGCAGTGCCGAGCGACGTCACTATAAACGGCCCGTTTGTCAACGTCGATGCCTTCAAGAAGGCTGGCGTCCCGGTGCCCACCGACAAGACCAAATGGACGTGGGACCAGATGGTGGCCGACGCCCAGAAGGTTCAGCAGGCCAACGGCATGGAGTCGGCGCTGGCTATCGACAAATCCGGGAACCGCGTCAGTACCGTGCTGAGCCAGTACGGGACCATGATGATCGGGGAGAACGGAAAGAACGCACTGGACACCGCTAAGGCTGAGGCTGCGATCGGCATGCTGACAAAGTTGATCAGCACCGGAGTTGTCTCCAAGGACTTCTGGCTGGGCGCTGGCAGCAAGTACAAGGGTGCAAACGATCTGTTCCTGGCCAAGCAAGCCGCCGTTTACCTTTCCGGGCCGTGGCAGGTAGGCGCGTTCGCCAAATCGGCGTCATTCAACTGGGCGGCGGTGGCGAACCCGTGCGCGGAGCGCTGCGGCGGCTACCCCGGTGGCAAGTTCATGGTCGCATTCAAGAGCAGCAAGGAGTCGACCTTGGGCGCCGCGTTCGTGGAGTGGATGAATCGCACCGACAACCAGAGCACGGTCGACAAGGCAGCATTCTGGCTACCCACCCGCAAGGACTTGGTGAGTGCCGGGGTCACCTATCCTGATCGAGCCGCGGACATGGCCACGTTCTTGAGTCAGGTTGCTGCAACTCCCGCCGACACGTTCGTCGGGGCGAACAGTCCCGCATTTGCCACCTCGGCGACGGCGCTCGTCAAAGAAATGGACAAGGTCGTTGCTGGTCAGGAGGATGTAGCTACGGCGGTAGCGAACACCAAGGTGGCGATCGACGGCGCAATCAAGGCAGCAGCAAAGTGAGCACGGCGGTACAGCCCGCCGACCTTGTGCGCCCGCCGTCTTCCGCACCGCGTCGTGGTGCACCGTGGTACACCGGCCGCAAAGTGGCGCCGTACCTGTTCGTACTTCCCAACATGGTCGTCTTCGGCTTGTTTACAATCTGGCCCGCGATCAACGGTTTCAACCTCAGCTTTTACGACAGCAGCAATGGGCGGACGTTCGCCGCAGTCGGTACGGACAATTACCGCGCGATACTGGGTGATGGTGGCTTCTGGATTGTGGTGCGTCATACGGTCATTTTCGCTATCAGCTTTGTCATCGTGTCGACGGTTCTTGCTACTGCACTAGCGTTGCTGTTGAACGCGCAGAGACGGGGCCGCGGCGCGTTGAGTGCCGCCTACTTCTTGCCGGTTCTCATCTCACCCGTTGTGGTGGGAATCATCTGGTACGCGGCGCTGCAACGACAGACCGGCCTCGTGAATGGGGTGACCGCGGCGGTAGGCCTTGGTCAGCCGGCTTGGCTGCTGGAGCCGTCTCTGGCCCTCGTCTCGGTGGTGGTGGTAGGGGTATGGATTCACCTCGGCTTCTACGCCATGATTGCGCTGTCCGGCCTCCAGTCGATTGATGACGCTGTGCTGGAGGCCGCCAAGATCGACGGCGCGGGTACCTGGCAACGCATTTGGCTGATCACGTTGCCCCTGCTCAGGCCCACAACCATGGTCGTGATCGTGCTTTCGACGATCGCTGGCTTCCAAGCCTTTGACTTCATCTACACGTTGTCCGGAGGCGGTCCGGTCGGCGCAACCACACTCATCGTGCAGTACATCTATGAGAATGGTTTTCAGTCCCCAATCCAGTACGGCATCGCGAGCGCCGCGGGCGTAATTCTGTTTGTGACTGTATTTGCGATCACATTCTTGAATTATATGGTGGGGCGACGGGCGGAGGCGATATGAGCGTGGCCACCCGTGCCCACGTGAGTGGCGCTGCACCCGGCGCGCGATCCTGGACGTCCACCTCTGGCACCATGCCGTCGACGGGTGAGGTCGCCCGAGTCACAGTGTTGGTCGTCGGAGCCATCGCCGTGATGGCTCCGGTGCTGTGGGCGGCATTGTCTTCGTTCAAGACCCAGCGTGAACTGGCCCAGCAGCCGCCTACGCTGTATCCGAATCAGCCCACCTTGGACAACTATTCGACGGGGCTCCGCGCGTTCAACTTTGCCCAGTATCTGAGCAATAGCGTGGTCGTGACAGCAGCCGCGACCGTGCTGACACTTGCGATCAACTCGATGGCCGCGTATGCCTTGGCGAAATATAATTTCCGCGGACGTAACCTCCTTTTCCTCATTACGTTGGCAACTATCATGGTGCCGCTGCAGGTGATTCTGCTCCCGGTTTACCAGGTGGTGTCGTCGATGGGCTTGACCAACTCCCTGCTTGGCATGATCATCCCGCCGGCAGCTACGCCCACGGGAGTCTTCCTGTTGCGTCAGTACATGCTTACCCTGCCGGACGAGATGATCGAGGCGGCGCGGATCGACGGCGCGGGGGAATTCGCCATCTTCTGGCGAATCGTGTTGCCATTGTGTAGACCCGCTTTGGCCGTCGTCGCCATCTTCTCGGTCATCTGGCGGTGGAACGACTTTCTATGGCCACTGATAGTCGCCCAGGACGAGTCGGTGCAGACCCTGCCTGTTGCGATCGCCAGATTTGCCGGACAGCAAGCCATTCCATTCAACCAGATCCTGGCCGTTTCGGTAGTGTCGATCATACCGGTAGTCATCCTGTTTCTCGTGCTGCAGCGCAACATCATCTCCGGCCTGTCGCAGGGGGCGATCAAGTGACGGCGTTGCCTCCGACCGGTCGGACGGTTCACGGACTTGATGGAGCGGGTTTTGTCCGCGACTGGCTGACAGGTCCGGTCTGGTCGACTCCGTGCCACGATCTCAGTGAGGTCCTCGACTCGGACGGTGACCCATGGGGCGAGGGGGGCCGGTGGGTACTCACGAATGGCCCGGATGTCGGGCCGTTGAAGAGAACGTTGTTTGGTCGGAGACCCTTCCTGGTCGAGCAACCGCTGCCCGACCCTGTGGAGGGTGCTGCTATTCGGTGGCAGCTGGGTGGCGTTGATGGGAGTCTCGGTACCGGGAACTGGAGACGGGCGCATACCGGAACGGACGGGTTACTGGACTGGAGTCGCTTCTGTTTCACCCCCGAGTACCGAGAGAGCTTGGCCGTTGCCGTGCTGGAGGTCGATCAGGCAGAGTTTCGTAGCTTGGAAGTGCTCTGTACCGGCCCGGTGGCGGTGTTCGTGGGCGGTGCCCTCGTGGGCCAGTACACCGATGTGTCCTACATGGAACCGGTGCGACACCGTCTTCCCGTGCGGTTGAAGTCCGGCTTGACCGTGGTTCACCTGTTGACCTGGCAGGTCGCCTTCCGGGAGGTGCGCCAGGTGGTGGGTCTGCGTGTGATCGGGTTGCCGGTTCGCGTAGTCGTGTCGACCCCGGGAGCCGACGAGTACGTGTCGGCGAGTGCCGAACAGCTCCTGGACGCTGTTGCGCTCGGGCCCTGGGCTTTGACTGGCGATAGCTTCCGGGTCACCGGACCGCCGGGGGGGTGTCTGATGGTGGCGGTGGGAGATGACGCACCACGCAGAGTTCAGCTTACTGACGGTACGGGCAAGGTCAGCCTCAGTCCGGCGGCCACAGGTAGCGATGATCGCGACCTGTCCGGTATGGACAGTTCGGCATCGATGCTCTCCACTGGCGAGAGCGTTGTCACCATTCGAGTCGACGATCCACGAGCCGCCGTGGTCCGTGAGGGTCGGGTCGCGGTGTTGCCGGCCACTCGACGAGCAGCATCGTCGGTGGCCGACCCTGCGGTGTGGCGAAACGAGTTGTTACATCATGTGGTCTCGGGTGCGGCAGGCGTCGCTCGTGCGCTTGGTCGCCATGCCCTTGATTCCGCCACCCGTCTGTCCCAGTCAGATCTCGAGCCGCCGCTCGCGATGATCGAATCCCGATCGGATTGTGCAGACTTTGAAGCAATTGGTTTCGTCCACCTCATCCACCGTTTCGCCTCCGGTGACGCCTGGAGTGCTGGTCAGCGTACCCAGGTCGAGGATGCGTTATTGGGCTTGAAATACTGGATCGATCAGCCCGGCCTCGATGCGATGTGCTATTTCACTGAGAACCATCAGCTCGTCTGGCACACGGCGGAACTGCTTGCTGGGGAGCTCTTCGCCCACCGCGCCTTCTCCAATACCGGGTGGCCTGGCAGCCGACACCGCGATCACGGCCGTCGAATGGCCTTGGAATGGATGCGCCGCAAACTCACCGGGGGTTTCAGCGAGTTCGACTCCAACGCGTATCTTGCCATCGACTCGTTGGCCCTCGTGTCCCTCGTCGAATACGCGGAGGATGTCGAGATTCGCCAGCTCGCAGAAGTGATCTTGGACAAAGTGCTGTTCACCTTGGCCTGCAATTCGTGGCGCGGTATTCACGGCGCAGCGCACGGCAGATCGTACGTACCCACGCTCCGCTCGTCCAGGTTCGAGGAGACGGCGCCGATTATGTGGACGCTGTGGGGGGCTGGGTCGCTGAACGCGGCGGTGCTCCCCGCCGTCGCTTTGGCTACCGCTCGTTGCTACACCGTGCCCGCCCTCATCCGGGCAGTGGCGACCACAATTCCCGAACAATGGGACGGCCAACAGGTGTATAGGGGTGAGTACCGTCGGCACCATGACCTGCTCAGCCGACCCTACGGCTCGGACCTCCGGGTCTGGCGGACGCCGGACGCGATGTTGTCCAGTGTGCAGAACTACCGTTCCGGCCTGCCCGGCCTCCAGGAACACATCTGGGGGGCCACCTTGGGTCCGGAAGTGCAGGTTTTCGCCACACATCCCGCGGCCGACACCAACAGTGCCTCTGCCCGCCCGAACGCGTGGGCCGGTCAGCGAGTGCTGCCGCGTGTTCACCAGCACCAGAATTCGATCTTGGTCTTGCACCGTTACCCCGATGACGACTGGGCTAACCACACGCATTTGTGGTTTCCGTCGCAGCAGTTCGACGAGTGGACCACGCAGGACTGCTGGGTGGCTGGCAGGGTCGGCGCAGGTTTCGTCGCCGTCGCCGCGGCAGGGGGGTTGATACCGAACACCGCTGGTGATGAGGTTGGTCAATGCTGGCGACCGGTGGGCGACGGGCGGGCATACGTCGTGACAGTGGGCCGAGTTGCCGCCGACGGTTCATTCGAAACGTTCGTCGAATCATTGTCTGACCCGCAGTTCGGTCGCGACCTCGCCGGTGATCCCACCGTGGCCTGGGATGGCCGCGGTGGGCACCGCCTCGGGTTGACGTGGGGGGGTCCGTTCACGGTGAATGGCTGTCCCGCAATCGATATCGGACCGGATGGTCACCTGTCTGATCCGCCCCATCTGTCCAATCCCGCATGTACGCAACTGTTCGGAGCTGACCAGTTGGAGGCCGAGTGGGCCGGTGAACGGATGGTGCTCGATCTCGTCGCTGGTCGACGATTGGTCCCAGCCAGCGGGGTGCCACGGGCCACCGGTGGGCCGGACTCAGGGGGTGGACGCGGTGGTCGGTGAAGATCTGGCCTCCGTTCGTTTCGCCCCGCCGCCGCTGCCCCCGTTCGCGACGACGGATATCGATCGAGACTCGCTGATTCGGCTGGGCGAGTCCGTGTCCCGGCGCATGTGGACCGAGGGCTTGTCGGCCTGGTTCTGGGGCGAGGGGGTCTGTCTCCTCGGCATGATCCGGTTCGCGGCCGCCGTGGGCGCGGAAGTACCACAACGCGCCGTTGATTGGCTGGAGGAGTATCGACGGGCCGGTGTGGCGATCAAGCACGTGAACGACCTCGCACCCGCGACAGCAACGGTCTTGGTGTCAGCTGGCCGCCCGGCTTTGCGTGAATTCGCCGTAGAGCTGGGAGAACGGTTCGAAGATTTACGGGCGACCAGGGCGCCAAACGGTGCACTCGAGCACTGGCCGGGTGCGGTTTGGGCCGACACCACGTTCATGGCGGCGCTATTCCTCGGGCACCTTGGTGAGTTGACACGCCGACCTGAGTTGGTCGCCGAATTGGAACAGCAGTTGCTTGCGCACGCGGAGGTACTGCAAGACGCTAGTTCGGGTCTGTTCGCGCACGGCTCACACGCCGGCAGCACCATCTGGTCGTTCTGGGGCCGGGCGAACGCGTGGTGTGCACTGACTGCCGTGGAGTACCTCGAACTGGCAGCTCGTAGTCCTGACCTCGTGAACCCGCGGGCACTGGCTGCGATCAATACCTCGCTCGCACGGCAGCTGACGCGCCTAGCGGAACTGCAGCCGCACCATGGTGTGTGGAGTGTCTTGGTCGACGAACAACCCGAGAACGCCGGCATTATCGAAACGTCGGCAGCAGCCGGTATCGGCGCGGCCATGTTGCGAGCCGCGCCACATTTCCCACACCGGCGTGACCTGCTCCTGACGGCCGGATGGCGGGCCATCCGAGGTGCGCTGGCCTATGTGGGAGTCGACGGAACACTGAACCGGGTCAGCGCGGGGACAGTACTGCAGCTGATTCCTTTCGGGTACAGCGTGATTCGGGATGACCGGATACAACCCTGGGGCCAGGGGCTCGCACTGCATGCGATTGCCGCCGCGCTCGACGCGACCGCACGGGGGGACGGCCCTCGATGACGTCCGGGCCAGGTGGTTCCCGCACGGTGGTGCTCTGTGTGGGTGAGCCGATCGTCGCACTGACACCACCGGTCGGCCTGACCTTGCAGTCGGCCCCAGATCTGCTCGTCTCGACGGGGGGCGCTGAGGTCAATGTCGCTGTTGCGCTATCCCGGCTTGGGGTGCCGAGCCGGTTCGTCGGGCGCGTGGGTGACGATCCGTTCGGACACCGGGTACGCGCCGACCTGATTGCGGCAGGTGTCGATACCAGGTACGTCGAAGTTGACCAGGACGCGCCGACCGGGCTGTATCTCAAAGACCCGCTCCACCCCGTGACCAACGTACATTATTACCGCCGGGGGTCAGCTGCGACACGTCAATGGCGCGTGCCAGCCGGCGCCATGGCGGGGGTCGGACACATCCACCTGACGGGAATCACGCCGGCGTTGTCCCCCTCGTGCGCGGAACTCGTCGAAACACTCCTTGAGACGACCGACGCCACGGTGTCCTTCGACGTCAACTTCCGCCCCGCGCTGTGGGCCGCTGCAGCGGCAGCCCCGATCCTTCTTCGCCTGGCCGCCCGCGCCCAGCTCGTGTTCGTTGGGTTGGACGAGGCTGCATTGCTGTGGGGTGCGTCGGCGCCTGAGGCGGTGCGGGAATTGTTGCCCAAGGTACCGGAACTCGTAGTCAAGAACGGCGGGGATCCGGCGACCGCCTTTACAACCGGGCACCGGGTGGATGTGGCGGTTCCCCCGGTGGAGATTGTCGAGCCGATCGGGGCTGGCGACGCATTCGCAGCGGGTTACCTGGCAGCTCGGCTAGCGTCCGCGGAGCCGACGTTGGCGCTGCGCTCCGCCCATTCGCTGGCGGCCTCAGTGCTGGGCGTCCGCGGCGATCATGATTCAGCCGGTGCAGAACCGCACCTCGTCATCGCATCCAACAATGGATGACCCCGTGCCCGGAACGGAGGCACGACGCGAGCTTGTCATCGCCCGACTACGCTCAGCCAGGGTGATCCCGGTGCTCCGTTCAGCATCGGCCGCAGCGTCGATCGAGGCAGCCAACCGCTGCCTCCATGCGGGTGTGACAGCGGTGGAACTGACAACCACAACGCCCGACTGGTCGTCGGCGCTTGCGGTGGTGCGTGCTGAGCACTCTGATCAGCTGGTCGGGGTCGGAACGGTTCTCACGGCAGACGACGCCAGGCTGGCTCTGGACGGAGGTGCGGACTTCCTGGTCAGCCCGTGCCCGGCGCCGGCGGTCCGAGAAGCGTGCGGCAGCGGTGAGCTACTGATCGAGGGAGGTCTCACCGTTGGGGAGGTCCTCGGCGCAGCTCGTCACGGTCTGGCGAAGTTGTTTCCGGCGCACGTCGGCGGAGTGCAGTACCTCCGTTCCATCCTCGCTGTCGCGCCTTCCGCGAAAATTATTCCTACCGGCGGAATTCGCCTCTCCTGCGCTGGCGAGTGGTTGGCTGCAGGCGCGTGGGCAGTCGGAGTCGGAAACGATCTGCTCGGGCGTGAGGATGTCGCAGCCGCGATCGCAGCGGCACTTGACACGCAAGAATAGTCTTCTACCCGCCGAGGGTCGGGTCCCGGCTGTTCCGGGTAGCCGTTCGTTCTTGGAGCAAGAATTCCAGTGCTGCAAGGACATCCGCCGGATCGGCGACCCGGAATGCGGCGTTGCTCTCGCCCACGCCCACCTTGACCCCCACGTCGCCCGGCCGCAGCCGTCGAAACGCCTTCTCGTCGGTGACGTCGTCGCCGAAGAACACCGCCGCGTCAGCTGCGGAGCGCTCACGCAACAACTCCAGGGCCGCGCCCTTGTCGGTGTCCAGCACCGCCAGCTCGACCACCGACTTTCCCTCGGTGACGTGCACTCCCGCCCAGCCGGCCGGCCCTTCGCGGACCCCGCGCAGCACCTGCTCGGCGACGTCGACCGCGGCGTTGCGGAAGTGCACCGCAACACTGGCCGGCTTGACCTCCAGGCCCACCCCGGACATGCCATTCACTGTGGACTTCAAGGTGGTCAGCAGTCGAGCATGTAGCTCACGGGCTCCGTCGTCGAGCAACTGTGCGAATCCGGCGTCGAACTCCGCGCCATGGCTACCGACCAGGTGCACTGGAGGGCCAAGCCCCGTCAGTACCGCAAGGTCACCCAGGGCGCGACCGGAGATCACCGCCACCGCTGTGGCGGGCCTCGCGGCGAGATCGCGCAGGGCTTGGGCGGTCCCGGGGTACGGGCGGGCAGCGGCGGGGTCGGCAACCAGGGGTGCCAGGGTGCCGTCGAAGTCCACGGCCACCAGTAACCGGGGCGCGGCGGTGAGTGCGAGCAGGGCCTGGGTGAGATCGCGCGGCAGGCTCATGAAGCCCGCAGCGCGTCGAGGAACGACCGCGCCCAGCGGTCCACGTCGTGGGTGAGCACCTGCCGGCGTAACGCGCGCATCCGGCGCCGCCCCTCGTGCGGATCCTGGGTCAAGGCGTTGACCAGGCCGTCCTTTACCCCGTCCAGGTCGTGCGGGTTCACCAGGTAGGCGCTGGTCAATTCGGCGGCGGCGCCGGCGAACTCACTGAGCACCAGGGCTCCACCGAGGTCACCCCGGCAGGCCGGGTATTCCTTGGCCACGAGGTTCATCCCGTCGCGCACCGGGGTGACCAACATGACGTCGGCGGCGACGTAGAACGCCACCAGCTCCTCGCGGGGCACCGGCTGGTGCAGGTAGTGCACCATCGGGTTGCCGACCTTGCCATGCGCCCCGTTCAGCGCCCCCACCTCGCGCTCGATGTCCTCGCGCATCCTGATGTAGTGCCCGACCTTCTCCCGGCTGGGGGTCGCCAGCTGCACCATGACGGTGTTGTCGGCGTCGATCCGACCCTCGTCGAGCAGCTCGTGCAGGGCATAGAGCCGGGTGTCGATGCCCTTGGTGTAGTCGAGGCGGTCCACCCCGAGGATGATCCGCTGGGGATCACCTAGCTCGGCGCGGATCTCCGCCGCCCTGGCCTGCACCACCGGGGTCCGCGACAGCGCGTCGAGTTCGCCGGCGTCGATGGAGATCGGAAACGCCCCCACCCGCACCGCCCGCTCACCCACCTGCACGGTGCCCGGCCGTGATCGGACCCCCACCGAGGCCCGTGATGCGGGTTGCCCGGCCAGTCGTCGCGACAGGTACAGGAAGTTCTGCGCCCCGCCCGGCAGGTGGAAGCCGATCAGATCGGCGCCGAGCAACCCTTCGACGATCTCGGTGCGCCACGGTAGTTGCATGAACAACTCGACCGGGGGGAACGGGATGTGCATAAAGAACCCGATCGTCAGGTCCGGCCGTAGCTCCCGCAACATCTTCGGCACGAGCTGCAGCTGGTAGTCCTGTACCCAGACCGTGGCGCCGTGGGCGGCGGAGTCCGCGGTGGCCTCGGCGAAGCGCTGGTTGACCCGGACGTAGGCGTTCCACCAGTGCCGGTGGTACTCCGGGGTGGCCACCACGTCGTGATACAGCGGCCACAGGGTGCCGTTGGAGAATCCCTCGTAGTGCTCGGTGACCTCCTGCGCGGCTAATCGCACCGGGTGCAGGGTCAGCCCGTCGGTGACGAAGGGCTCGACGTCAACGTCGGCGACGCCGGTCCAGCCCACCCAGGCCCCGTTCTGGCTGCGCAACACCGGCTCCAGTGCGGTGACCAGCCCGCCGGGGCTGCGCTTCCACCGCCGCTCACCACCGTCCCGCTCGTCCAGGTCCACCGGTAGCCGGTTGGCCACGACGACGAAGCTCGCGCCACCGGTACTGCTGGCCACGGCAGGCCCCTCCTCGTCAGGTTCGCGCAGGATCGGATCGCGAGGTCGGCTAGGCCCGGACGGGTCGACCGATGCCCAACATGTCCAGCAGCACCACGCACTCCTCGGCGTCCTCGGCGTAGGCGGCCACCACCCGCTGCGCGGCGAGCGCGGTCTCGTCGGGCACCTCGACCTCTTCATCCAGATCGTCGGTCACGGTCTTGGTGCTCTTGGCGTCGGCCATCGAGGGCCACCTCCTGGAATCGGATGGGGGAGCGGATCGACCACCAGTGTCGCACCGGTTCACCCACCGGTCCGATTCACGCTGGGTCGACCTCGTCATCGGAGCCGAGGCCGGTCGCCGCCAGGGCCTCGTCGAGGTCGGTGTGACGGAAGACGGAGACCACCTGGTTGTCGACCACACGGAAGGCCGACGCGACGGTCGCGGTCCCATCGGCCCAGGCCGCCTCTTCCTGCACGACGAACACCCCGTGCTGGGTGAACATCCGGCCGGCCACCAGGTGTACCCCGGCGTCCTGTGCCCACGAACGCAACGCGTCGATGCCCTGGCTGGCGCCTCGCGGCCCGGCCAACTCCACATCGTCGCTGGACAGGTCGATCAGGGTGTCGACGTCCCCGGAGTTCAGGGCGTCGTGCCAGGCCAGGACGGTGGCGATCTCGGAGGTGCTCACCTCGCCCAACCTAGCGGCACTACGATCATTCGCGGTCGGTCCCGCACCGGCCAGGCCGGGTTAGCTCAGCTGGTAGAGCACCGCTCTTGTAAAGCGGTTGTCGTCGGTTCGAATCCGACACTCGGCTCAGCGAGGGGCGGGTAGTGCCCGCGCCAGTTCGGTCAACACCTCCGAGCAGCCCCCGTCGACCTTGACCGTCGCCAGGTCATCGCCCCTGGTCCATCCACGGTTGACGATCACTACCGGTTTGCCGGTCTGCACCGCGCGGCGCACGAACCGCAGCCCACTCATCACGGTCAACGACGACCCGGCCACCAACAGTGCTTCCGCGCCGTCCACCAGCTCATAAGCCCTGGCCACCCGGGGCTTGGGCACGTTCTCCCCGAAGTACACGATGTCGGGCTTGAGCATGCCACCGCACCGCGCGCAGTCCACCGTGCGGAAGCCGTCGGTGGTCGCGAGCACCGCATCGGCGTCCGGGGCAATCTCCGCATCGTCCACGGTGTGCACGCTGGCGAACTCCGGGTTGAGCGCCTCCAGCTGCCCGGCCAGCTCGGCGCGGCTGGTCAGGTGCCGGCAGTCCAGGCAGATCACCTGGGCGTAGGTGCCATGCAGGTCGATGACGGTGCGGCTGCCCGCCGCGGTGTGCAACAGATCGACGTTCTGGGTGATCACCCCGCCGAGCACCCCAGCTCGCTCCATGGCCACCAACGCATGGTGACCGGAGTTCGGCGCGGTGCGATGCACCTGCCGCCACCCCACCTGGTTTCGCGCCCAGTAGTGCCGGCGGAAGTCCGGGTCACCGGTGAACTGTTGGAACGTCATGGGCGTTCGGGGCGGGGAGTGCGGGCCTCGGTAGTCCGGGATGCCGGAATCGGTGGAGATCCCGGCTCCGGTCAGCGCCACGATCCGGCGCCCACCAAGGACTTCGACCACATGCGACACCTGGTCGGTACTGGGTGCGGCGGTGGACACCCCGTGATGTTACGACGGTGCGCCTGGCCACGCGGGGGGCGGCGGTGTTCACTGGGCACATGCCACTAACCGGTGAGTACGAGCCCAGCACTCAACAATGGGTCCGCGACCAGGTGGAGCTCTACGAGAGTTCGGGCGGGACCGAGGGCGCCACGATGCGAGGTCTGGCGTGCATCCTGATGACCACCCGCGGGGCACGGTCGGGCAAGCTCCGCAAGGTTCCCTTGATGCGGGTCGAGCACGACGGCCGCTACGCCGCTGTCGCGTCGTTGGGTGGCGCACCCCGGCACCCGGTGTGGTACTTCAACCTCAAGGCCGATCCGCTGGTGGAGTTGCGTGACGGCACCTCGGTGCAGGACATGACCGCCCGCGAGGTGACCGGTGCGCAGAAGGCTCAGTGGTGGGAGCGGGCGGTGGCCGCCTTCCCCGACTACGCCGACTACCAGCGCAAGACCGATCGGGAGATCCCGGTGTTCGTGCTGGAGCCCGTCCGGCGATAGGCGTGCGATGCGCGGAGACGGTGACGGCTGGTCGCTGGGCCCCGACGGAAACCGGCGCTGGGGTCGCCACGGTGCTGCCGGACTGCTGTTACGTTGCCCGCAGGAACCGGGCGTACCCGCAGCGTTTCCGGGCGCACCCGCAGTGCTACTGCAACACCGCGCGGTGTGGAGCCATCATGGCGGCACCTGGGGTCTGCCCGGTGGCGCGCGTGACAGCCACGAGACGCCTGTGCAGGCCGCGCTGCGGGAGGCCGCGGAGGAGGCTGGGGTGCGCGAGCAGGACGTCCGGGTACGAGCGACCCGCACGACGGCCACCACCGAGCAGGGGTGGAGTTACACCACGGTGCTGGCCGATGTAGCTGGTGTTGTTGCGCTACAACCGAACCGGGAGAGCGCCGAGCTACGCTGGGTGGCCGAGGGGGATGTCGACGCCCTCCCGCTGCACCCCGGGTTCGCGCACAGCTGGCCCGTTCTGCGTGCCCGCCCCCTACGCCTGTTGGTCGATACCGCGAATCTGCTGGGCGCCCGCCCGGACGGCTGGTGGCGTGACCGCGCCGGCGCCACCGAGCGGATGCTGGTCCATGTTCGTGCCGCCATCCCCCGCACCGTGGCCCTGCCCGAAGGGGGTTACGGGTGGGTGTCGGCGGTGGAGGCTGTTGTGGAGGGGGCAGCCCGGCACGTGCAGGTAGGCGGCGTGCTGATGCACCGTGCGAACGGCAGTGGTGACGACGAGTTGGTGCGGGTCGCGCACGGCGCGCACCTGGTCGTTACCGCCGACCGCGGACTACGGGCGCGGCTGCCCGCCGACGTAGCCGTCGTCGGACCGAGCATCGTGCTGCGCTGGCTGGCGGAAACCGTTGAACGCGCAACTTAGGTTGTGCGCACCGGACCGGGTGGGTTAGCGTCGTTCTGCGCTGAGGCTCCAGCAGCTGGGTATCAGCCTTCCGAAGTTTTCTGCTTTAGAAGGTGGTCCTCCATGGCTGATTACAGTCGTCTTCCCGGCCCCGTCGAAGATCATTGGAACTGGCAGGCCGAGGGCGCGTGCCGCGGCTTGCAGACGTCGATGTTCTTCCACCCCGATTACGAGCGTGGTCCCGCACGGGAGCGTCGGGAGTCTCAGGCGAAGGCCGTGTGCCGCAGCTGCCCGGTGATGGAGCAGTGCCGCACGCATGCCCTGCAGGTGCACGAGCCCTACGGCATCTGGGGCGGTCTTTCGGCTGAAGAGCGTAAGGCGGCGTTGCGCGCCCAACGCCGGGCCGGTGCTTCCCCGCAGTACGCACACGCCGGGTCCTGACCGCTGGGTCCCGACCGGGGGCCGACGCCCCGGATCGACCACCTTGACCAACACCGAGAGCGACCCGGCCGAGTCCGCAGCGGCCGGGTCGCGGTGACTTCGGGTCGCGGGTGCGATGAGACCCTGCAACAGTGACGCGGAGTTGCGTTCCGCGGAACGGTGAACCGATCGCAGGGCCTGCAGCGAATGCAAGGGCAGCCTGCGGTGCACTAGCCCGCTGAGGCCGACGCACCTGGAGGGTCCATGTTCGAATCCGTCACCGTCCGTAGGATCCGCACCGCGATCGTCGCGGCCGTGTTCGCTGCACTTGCCCTCGGCGGCACTGCAGTCGCCTCGGCGCAGTCGGCTCCCACGCCGACCAACCCGAGCGGGTTCGTCCGGGTTGGCCACTTGGCAGCTGATGTCGGCCCGGTGGACGTGTACCTGTCATCGGCGGCCGGCCCGCAGCCGGCGGTCCTCCCCAAGGCGCCATACGGGGCGTTCACCGCGTATCAGACGCTCGCCCCCGGCGAATACACCGTTTCGATGCGTCCGGCAGGTTCGCCAGCCGCCGCTGCGCCAATGTTCACCACCACGGTGACCGTAGCCAAGGGCGCGGCGTACACCGTGCTGGCAACCGGCCCGGCGAATGCGCTGAAAACGTCGGTGATCAACGACGACCTCACCCCGCCCGCCCCGAACGTCTCCCGGGTGCGATTGGTGCAAGGTTCCGTCGCGGCGCAAAACCTCACGGTGCAGGCGGTGGGGGGCCCCACACTGGCCCGCAACGTGAGCTACGGCAGCGCCACCGGTTACGCCGACGTACCGCAGGGTCGGTGGATGCTCCGAGTCACCGCGGGGGACGGCAGCAACGCGATGGCCTCCTCCCCGACCGTCGACCTGCGCGCAGGCTCGGTGAACAGTCTCGTCGTGACCGACGCGCCAGGCGGAGGTTTCGCGGTCACTGCGGTGGTGGACGCTGCTGGGATCAATGCCGCCATGGCGCCTGCTGGTGGGGTGGAGACCGGTGCTGGAGGTAGCGCCATCGGGACCAGTGGTGCGGCGTGGGCTTGGGTGCTGGGACTCGGCGGCGCAGCGCTGGCCGTCGTATTCAGCCTGGTCGGTGTGCCCAGCAGGACGGTGACGGTCCGCTCGTGACACACGCGGCCATGACGACGAGGGTGGCGGGTGGGTCCACAACGGTGCTCGCCGCACTGCTCGTGGTCAGCGGCTGCGCCAGCAACGCCCCGACCCCGACACTGAGTGCACGGACGCTGAGTTCACCGACGCCCACCAGCGGTCCCGTCGCCCCCGTCGAGTCCACCTCCCCCGGTGAGGAACTGGTTGGTCCGCAACCGATCCCGGCATCGGCGACCATTACCCCCACCCACGTGGTGATCCCGGCAATCGGGGTGGACCAGACCAACCTGGAGCAGCTCACCCGCAATCCCGGCACCGGGGAGCTCAACGCTCCGGTGGACTTCGACAAAGCGGGTTACTACGTCAACGGTGCTACGCCCGGCGACCCCGGACCGGCGGTGATCGCCGGGCACGTCGATGACACCCGCGGCCCCAAGGTGTTCTATCGGTTGCGCGAACTCAAAACCGGTGACCCAGTGACGGTCACCCGCTCCGACGGCGCGGTAGTAACCTTCCGAGTCGATGCCGTCGAGCAGTACCCGAAGGGGGCGTTTCCCACCGACGCCGTCTACGGGCCGGCACCGGGCAGTTCGCTGCGGCTGATCACCTGTGGGGGAGTGTACGACCCCGCCGCGCGGTCCTATCGGGACAACATCGTGGTGTACGCGAGCGAGGTCCCGCCACCGTAGCCGTGACGCTCTGCGTGAGCATGACGCGTCAGGTCAGCCCAACGCAGCACGCAACGCGGCCGCTGCTGTGTGCGGGTCCGGTGCGCCGGTGATCGCCCGCACCACCACGACCCGGTGGGCGCCAGCGTCCACTACCTGGGGCAGCCGGGTAGCGTCGATACCCCCGATGGCGAACCACGGGCGCGTCGGTGCGGTCGCGGCGGTGGCCCGCACCAGGTCGAGGCCCGGGGCCGTGCGACCCGGCTTGGTGGGCGTCGGCCAGCACGGTCCGGTGCAGAAGTAGTCCACCCCCGGTTCGGTGGCTGCGGCGGTGGCCTGCGCTTCGTCGTGGGTAGAGCGCCCGATCAGCACCTGATCACCCAGGATGCGGCGGGCCTGAGCCACCGGCAGGTCATCCTGGCCGAGGTGCAGCACGTCCGCCCCCGCGGCTAGCGCCAGGTCGGCCCGGTCGTTCACCGACAGCAGCGCACCGTGGCGCAGGGTGGCGGCGCGCAGGACGGCCAGCGCGGCGAGTTCCTCGCGCGCCTCCAGAGGGCCGTGGGATTGCTCACCGGTCGAGCCCTTGTCCCGCAGCTGGATGATGTCCACCCCGCCGGACAGCGCCGCGTCGGCGAAGTCGGCGAGGTCACCGCTGTCGCGGCGGGCGTCGGTACACAGGTACAGCCGGGCGGTGTCTAAACGGTCGCGAAGGTGCACAGCCGCGACGGTAGCGACTAGGGTCTGTGGTGTTCAGCACGGGAGTCCCTGACAGGGGCTGAGAGGGAGCTTGCACTGGGTGTGCGACAGCTCCGACCGTCGAACCTGATCCGGATCATGCCGGCGCAGGGAGCAGGAGAGTGATGAGCACACTAGCTGTGGTGGGTGCGGGAGCCGTCGGGCTCTCCGTCGCCTGGCGCGCGGCGCAGGCTGGTTGGTCGGTCACGGTGTATGACCCGGACCCCGCACGGGGGGCGTCGTGGGTGGCCGGCGGCATGCTCGCGCCACTCACTGAGGGTTGGCCGGGTGAGGAGGCGGCCCTGGAGCTGGGGGCGCAGTCTTTGCGACGGTGGCCGGGTTTCGCCAGCGAGCTGGGGGCCGCCGCCGACGCCGGACTGCTCACCACCGGCACGCTGGTGGTCGGGATGGACAGCGCGGACGTCGCCGAGCTAGAGGTACTGGCTGGGTGGCTGGCAGCGCACGGCAGGGACGTGGCGCGGCTGACCCGCCGTGAGCTCCACCGGCGGGAACCCGCTCTGGCCCACGGTGTCCGGGCGGGGTTGGACGTGCCCGGTGACCTGGCGGTGGACAACCGGGTGCTGCTGTCGGCGCTGCTGGCAGCCTGCCAGGCGATGGTCGTCACCGAACGGGTCGAGGACCTCGCGGCGTTGCCGGCCGACCAGGTGGTGCTCGCGGCGGGGGTGGACTCCCCGCGGCTGTGGCCGGACCTGGCGGTGCGCCCGGTGAAGGGGGAGATTCTGCGGCTACGGGCACGCCCCGGGGCACTGGCGCCCCCACGGTGCACGGTGCGCGCGGTCGTGCACGGGCGGCACGTGTACCTGGTGCCGCGCCCCGGCGGCCTGGTGGTGGGGGCCACCCAGCAGGAGGTGGGCCACGACCGGGAGGTGACGGTGGGCGGGGTACGGGACCTGATCGCCGACGCCGAGGCCGTGCTGCCTGGCCTGGTCGAGTACGGGCTGGCCTGCGCTGAGGCGGGGTTGCGGCCGATGACACCGGACAACCTGCCGCTGATCGGGCGGGTGAATGAGCGCACCGTGCTGGCCACCGGGCACGGACGCAACGGGCTGCTGCTGGCCCCGCTCACCGCTGACGCGGTGCTGGCGGAGCTTACGGGGGCACCACTGCAGGAGGCGGCGGCGGCGTTGCCGGGGAGGTTCGGATGAGGGTGCAGGTGAACGGGACGGCGCGGGAACTGACGGAGGGCACCACGGTCGGTGAGGTGGTGGCCGCGACCGGTGCACTGCAGACAGGGGTGGCGGTGGCGCTCGACGGAGCGGTACTGCCCCGCGCCCGGTGGAGCTCCCCACTGCGCGAGGGGTCCACTGTGGAGGTCTTGACGGCGGTGCAAGGTGGCTGAGCTCGCGGGGTTGGAGATCGCCGGGCGCAGCTTCGCCTCCCGGCTGATCATGGGCACCGGCGGGGCGGCCAACCTGGCGGTGCTGGAACGCGCCCTGGTGGCCTCGGGCACCAAGCTGACGACGGTGGCGATGCGCCGGGTGGATGCCGCCGGCGGCAGCGGGGTGCTGGAGTTGTTGCGGCGCTTGGACATCGCGGTGCTGCCGAATACCGCCGGCTGCCGGGGTGCGGCCGAGGCGGTACTCACCGCGCAGCTCGCCAGGGAAGCGTTGGCGACGAACTGGGTGAAGTTGGAGGTCATCGCCGACGAGCGCACCCTGCTGCCGGACGTGGTGGAGCTGGTGGAGGCCGCCGAGCAGCTGGTTGACGACGGGTTCGTGGTGCTGCCCTACACCACCGACGACCCGGTGATCGCGCGTCGGCTGGAGGACGCCGGGTGTGCCGCGGTGATGCCGCTGGGCTCACCGATCGGCACCGGCCTGGGCATCGGTAACCCGCACAACATCGAGATGATCGTCGCCGCGGCCGGGGTGCCGGTGGTGCTGGACGCCGGGATCGGCACCGCCAGCGACGCCGCCCTGGCCATGGAGCTTGGCTGCGACGCGGTGCTGCTGGCCACCGCCGTCACCCGGGCTGGTGACCCGGAGCGGATGGCCCGGGCGATGGCCGCCGCCGTCACCGCCGGGTTCGACGCGCGGCACGCCGGCCGGATCCCGCAGCGGTTCTGGGCGCAGGCGTCCTCCCCGGAGCGCGAGGCGTGATCCCCAACGTGCTGAGCATCGCCGGCAGCGACCCCAGCGGGGGAGCCGGCGTGCAGGCCGACCTCAAAACGTTCTCCGCGCTGAGTTCCTACGGGATGACCGTGCTGACCGCGCTGACCGCGCAAAACACCCGCGGGGTGCAGGGCGTGCACCCCGTCCCACCGGAGTTCGTCACAGCCCAGATCGACAGCGTGTTCGCCGACATCCGGGTGGACGCGGTGAAGATCGGGATGCTCGGCGACGCCGCCACCATTGGCGCGGTGGCCGATGCGCTGCGGGTGCACCGCCCGGCATTCGTGGTTCTGGACCCGGTGATGGTGGCCAAGAGCGGGGACCGGTTGCTGGCGACCGACGCGGTCGCGAGCCTGCGCGAAGAGCTCCTGCCGCTGGCCGGCCTGCTGACACCCAACCTGCCCGAGGCCGCGGATTTGCTTGGGCTGGCGCAGGCCCGCACGGAAGCGGAGATGACCGAGCAGCTGCACCGTCTGGGGCAGCTGTGCCCGCGGGTGCTGCTCAAGGGCGGGCACCTGGCGGGGTCGCACAGCGTCGACCTGTTGCTGGATGCCGGGGAGGTGACCCGGTTCGCTGCACCGCGGGTGGTCACCGGCAACACCCACGGCACCGGGTGCACGTTGTCCGCGGCGATCGCCGCGCTGCGGCCGCAGCGCGGCGAGTGGGTGAGTGCGGTGCGTGCGGCGAAGTCCTATCTCACGGCGGCACTACAACACGCCGACGAGCTGGACGTCGGGCACGGCCACGGCCCTGCCCACCACTTCCACCCCTGGTGGCCACCCCCCATCTCAGCTTCCTGCCCCCGCAAATAACGGGCGGCCCCCCGCAAATAGCGGGCTATTTGTCGTAAAACCGTCCGCAAACCCGCGAATAGCCCGCTATTTGCGGGGCTCTCCGCAGGACCCCGTCAGCAAGGAGCCACCGTGACCCAGACCGAGCCACCACCCACCCTCACTACCGGCCAGCCCCGCACCCTTGGCACGGCCGCCCAGCTGGGCTTGTGGGGCAACCTAGGGATCTCGCTGCTACTGCCGGTTGCCGCCACCTTCATCGTGCTGCCCGGCCAATCTCTGCTCACCACCCTGGTCGCGGTGGTGGTGGGCGCAGTGATCGGCAGCGTGCTGCTGGGCTTGGCCGCGGCCGCCGGGGCCAGCACCGGGGCGCCGGCGATGGTGCTGCTGCGTGGTTTGCTAGGCACCCGGCTGTCCGCGCTACCCACTGTCGCCAACTTGCTGCAGTGCGTCGGGTGGGCCACCTTCGAGGTGTTCGTCATCGCCGAGGCCGCTGCTGCGCTGACCGGCGGGCCGCGCTGGGTATTCGTGCTGTTGGCCGGGGTGCTCGCGACCGGAATGGCGCTGCGGCCGCTGGGAGTGGTGAAGGTGCTGGCCCGCTACGCGGTGTGGCTGGCGGTGGCCTCCACGGTGTATCTGCTGGTGCAGGTGCTGCGCCAGCCGCTGCCGGCGCTGACCGACGGCAGCAGCACCGGGTTCTGGATCAGCCTGGACATCGTGATCGCACTCCCGGTGTCCTGGGTGCCGCTGGCGGCGGACTACTCCCGGCACTCCCGGTCGGCCAGAGCCTCCTTCGTCGGGGCCAGCGTCGGGTACGGGGTCGCGACCATCGTGTTCTTCACCCTCGGGGTGCTCGCCCTCGTGGCCTACCAGCTCACCCCCGGCTTCGACGTCATCGGCACCCTGCTGGTGCTGCCGCTGGCGGCCGTCGCCCTGCTGGTGCTGGTGATCGACGAGTTGGACGAGGCGTTCGCGAATGTGTACTCCACCGCGGTCAGCGCACAGAACCTGCGACCGGGTTGGGACCGTCGCCACCTCGTGGTCGCCGTCGGTACGCTCGCCACGCTGCTGGCGCTGTCGGTGGACGCCTACAGCTACGAGCCGTTCCTGTTCCTGCTGGGCGCAGTGTTTGTGCCGCTCACCGCGACGTTCCTGGTGGCGTTCTTCGTGCTGCGCCGCCGCGTCGGAGCAGGGGGCTGGGACGTCACCGAGGCAGCGCCGTCGCGCCCGGAGATGTTGGTGCCATGGGTGGCCGGGTTCCTCGCCTACGAGCTAGTGGCGCCCACGATGTTCACCGGGTGGGCCGCGGGGTGGACCACCTGGTGGACGCAACGCCAGACCGACCTGGGCATTCCCACCGGGTGGTCGGCGTCGTTGGTGTCGCTGGCGGTCGCCGGCGGGTTGACGCTGGCCCTGGGCATGGCGCGCCGACGGTGAGCCTGTCCGCGCAATTGCAGCAGCGGGGCCAAGCTCTGCTGAGCGAGCAACTGCGGCATCCGGTGGTCCGCGGACTGGGTAGCGGCGAACTCGACCCCGCGGTGTTCCGGGCCTGGCTGGAGCAGGACTACCTGTTTCTGCTCGACTACGTCCGGGTGTTCAGCCGGTTGGCGTGGCAGGCTCCCGCAGCGCACCTCGCTGACCTGGTGGACCTGGCACACCCACGTATCACGACGAGCTCCGCCTGCACCGGGAGCTGGCCGCGCCGTTCGGCGCTGACCTGAACGGGCCCAGGCCGAGCCCTCAGTGCGCGGCCTACACTGCCTTTCTGCTGGACGCCGCCGCCGACTACGGCCGGGGCCTGGCCGCCCTGCTGCCCTGCATGTGGGGGTATTCCCAGCTTGGGCAGCACCTGGCCGCCACCGGTACGGCGGGGCGCTACCAGCGCTGGGTGGACACCTACGCCGACCCCGGCTTCGCCGCGCTGGCCAGCCGGTGCGCGCAGCTGCTCGACGAGGCCGCGCCGGACTCCGACGTTGCCGAGCGGGTGTTCCTGGCCGGCATGGGCCACGAGCTGGTGTTCTGGGACGCCCGGTGAACCGCGCCGAGGAGTTGGTCGCCGCGGCCGGGTCGCGGTGGGTCGGCCTCGCCGAGCACCCGTTCGTGCTGGCCACCGCGGACGGCACGCTGACGGTCGCGAACTTTGACCGGTGGCTGCTGGAGGACCACGCATTCGTGGTGCAGTTCCGCCGGTTCCTGGCGGGGGTGCTGGTGGCGGCCCCGGACGAGGTGGCCCGGGACGTGCTGGCCGGGGGGTTGGCCGCGCTCACTCCCGAGCTGGAGCTGTTCCGCAGCGAACTGGCGCAGCGTGGACTCGACCCGGGCGGGTACGAGGCGAGCACGGTCTGCCTTGGCTACTCCGGTTGGATGCTGGCGAGCCTGAACTCCGGGTACGACGTCGCGCTGGCGGTCCTGCACGGGGTGGAACGGGCCTATCTAGACGCCTGGACGGCGGTGCGGCAGCGATCTGGGGGTCACCAGTACGAGGCGTTTGTGCGCAACTGGTCCTCGCCGGAGTTCGGTGTCTGGGTGCAGGAACTCGGGGAATTGTTGGGGCCGGGGCCGCCGAGTCCCGCGCAGGTGTACGCCTACCGACAGGTCGCCGGGTGGGAGCACGCGTTCTGGGACGCGGTGCACCGGGGCTGAGTCTGTGTCGCTGCCCTCCCTCCGGGCCATTCGGAACCCTTTCGCCGCACCAGGCCCGCCGTCCCGGGCGATTCGGAACCTTTTCGCCGGAACCCCGCACTGCCGCCGCCGCGCTGCCGCCTCCCGCGGAGAGCTACCGTGCGCCCATGGCGCCCACCCCGTTGCCGGTGCGCGACGGGCTGAACCCCACCAGGCTGCGGATGCCACCCGGGCAACCCTGCGCAACGGTGCTGGATTACCTGCTCGCCCGGTGGCCGCACGACGGGGCTCGGCTGCGGGAGAAGGTGGCAGCAGGGGAGGTGCGGCTGGACAACGGCGCGGCCGTCGAACCCGCCACGCCCTACCAACCCCGGGGCTTCGTACACCTGTACCGGGACCCGCCGACGGAGCTGCGGGTGCCCTTCGAGCTGCAGATCCTGCACCGCGACGACGACTTGGTGGTGGTGGACAAGCCGCACTTCCTGGCCTCCACCCCGCGCGGGGTGCACGTGGTGGAGTCCGCGTTGGTGCGGTTGCGCACAGAGCTGGGGATGCCGGAGCTGAGCCCGGTGCACCGCCTGGACCGGCTCACCGCCGGGGTGCTGGTGTTCACCACCCGCCGTGAGCTCCGTCGGCCGTACCAGACACTGTTCGACGCCCGGTTGATGGACAAGGAGTACGAGGCGATCGCCGGTTATGACCCCGCGCTAGTACTGCCGCGGACGTTATGCAGCCGCATCGTCAAGGAGCGCGGGTCGCTGCAAGCACGGGAAGTCCCTGGTGAGCCCAACTCCCGCACAACGGTCGAGCTGGTGCAGGTACTCGGCGGTTTTGCCAGGTATCGGCTGCGCCCGGTGACCGGCCGCACCCACCAGTTGCGGGTGCACCTGGCTGGCCTGGGCATACCGATTCTGGGCGACCCGCTGTACCCCGACGTGCGCGAGGTCCCCGCCGACGACTTCAGCGAGCCCCTGCAGCTGCTGGCCCGCTCGCTGGCCTTCGACGACCCGTTGGCCGGGCGGCGACGGGTCTTCACCAGCGCGCGTCAGCTGACCCCACCGTGAGCACCCCGGGTTCACTACCGGGACGTGCGGGTGGCGCCCACGCGATCGAGGCACGCTGACGTCCTGGTGACCATGTCAGTGCCATTGATTAGTTAGTACTACGCAACTAGCATTGGGTGACCCCAGGAGGACCGTTGCCCCGCACAGACATCGTCGCTGATCCCGTGAGCACCGGCCCAGAACCTGGGCGGCTGCGACGGTTCGATCGCGACCACGTGCACTACAAGTGGGTGGCGTTGACCAACACCACGCTCGGTGTGCTGATGAGCACCATCAACTCCTCGATCGTGCTCATCTCGCTGCCGGCGATCTTCCGCGGTATCGGCCTGGACCCCCTTGCGCCGGGCAACGTCAGCTACCTGCTCTGGATGATCATGGGGTACCTATTAGTCAACGCGGTGCTCGTGGTCACGCTGGGGCGGTTGGGCGACATCTTCGGCCGGGTGAAGATCTACAACCTCGGCTTCGTGGTGTTCACCGTAGCCTCGGTGGCCCTGTCGATCGACCCTTTCCACGCTGGCGGGGGTGCCATGTGGATCATCGGGTGGCGCGTGGTGCAAGGCATCGGCGGCGCGATGTTGTTCGCCAGTTCGACCGCCATCCTCACCGATGTGTTCCCGCCGGGAGAGCGCGGCCGGGCCCTGGGTATCAACCAGGTGGCGGCGATTACCGGCTCCTTTCTCGGCCTGGTGATCGGCGGCGTGCTTGCCGAATGGGACTGGCGGGCGGTGTTCTGGGTCAGCGTGCCGCTGGGGCTGCTCGGCACGATTTGGTCGTACCGCTCGCTGCACGAGATGGGCTCTCGCCGAGCGGGATCGGTGGATTGGCCCGGCAACATCACCTTCGCTGTGGGCCTGTCGATCCTGCTCGCCGGCATCACCTACGGCATCCAGCCCTACGGGGGGCACTCCACCGGTTGGACCAGCCCGTGGGTGCTGGGCGGTGTCGGCGGCGGATTGCTGCTGCTCGCGGTGTTCTGCGTGGTCGAGACGAGGGTGGCCGACCCGATGTTCCGGCTCGAACTCTTCGCCAACCGGGCGTTCGGGCTGGGCAACCTGGCCGGGTTCGTGGCCTCGGTCGGTCGCGGCGGCCTGCAGTTCATGCTGATCATCTGGCTGCAGGGCATCTGGTTGCCGCTGCACGGTTACGACTTCGCGTCGACCCCGTTGTGGGCGGGCATCTACCTGCTGCCCCTCACACTGGGCTTCCTGGTGGCTGGCCCGATCTCCGGTGCGCTGTCCGACCGCTACGGTGCCCGGCCGTTCGCCACCGTCGGCCTGCTCATCGTCGGCGCTACCTTCCTGGCAATGCTGGCGATCCCGGTCAACTTTCCCTATTGGCTGTTCGCCCTGCTGATCGCCCTCAACGGGGTCGGCTCCGGGTTGTTCTCCTCGCCGAACGCCGCGGCGATCATGGGCAGCGTCCCGGCCGGTGAGCGCGGTGTCGCCTCAGGCATGCGGGGCACGTTCTTCAACGCCGGTTCCGCCCTGAGCATCGGGGTGTTCTTCTCGTTGATGATTGCCGGGCTGTCGTCCACCCTGCCCGGCACCCTCAGCGCGGGCCTGCAGGCCCAGGGAGTATCGGGCGCCGTCGCCAGCCAGGTAGCGGCGCTGCCGCCGGTCGGCACCTTGTTCGCCGCCTTCCTGGGGTTCAACCCGATCGCCGCCCTGCTGGGCCCGACCGGGGCGCTGACGCAGCCCGGGGTGAACGGCAGCGTCCTGACCGGCCAGCAGTTCTTCCCCGAACTCATCTCCGGGCCGTTCCATTCGGGGTTGGTCGTGGTGTTCGTCGCCGCCGCCGCGATGATGGTCGTGGGTGCGGTGGCCTCCGCGCTCGCCGGGGGTCGTGACGTCCCCGCCGATGTCCCCGCCGATGTTCCTGCGCGCACGCACGAACCGGTCCCCGCGGGGCGACGCCGATGACGACAGCAGGCGTCGCCGAGGCGGCCGAGCTCTACCTGACCTTGGGTCGCGTGAGCCGCCTGCTGCGCCGCTGCGCCAGCCCGGGTGAACTCAGCCCAGGAGCGATGTCCGCGCTGGCCACGGTGGTCGGAGACGGTCCACTGCGGCTCGGTGAGCTGGCGGCCACCGAGCAGGTGGCAGCCCCGACGATGTCCCGGATCGTGGCCATCCTGGAGCAGGCCGGATACGTGGTTCGGGAATCCGACCCCGACGACGGGCGGGCCGCCCGGATCGCGCCCACCTCGGAGGGGGTGCAGCTGGTGACCGGGGTGACGTCACTGCGCACCCGGCACCTGGCGGCGGCACTGGGTCAGCTGGATCCGGGCCAACGCGACGCGGTGATCACCGGTCTGACAGCGGTGGCGCGCGGGCTGGCCACCGGTGGCTGCACACCTGAGAATATGCCGTGAACCACTGCGGCAGTGTCTGATTCATCAAGTTCTGCGCAGAGTGTGCCGACCGGTGATCCGTACCGTCGGGCAGGTGGGAAAACTCGGTGTGCTCGCCAGGCTCGGCGGTGCCTGCACGATCGCGGGTGCCCTGGTCGCCGGGATCGTGTTTCCCGCGGCCGGCGGGGTGGGCCTGTTGTCCAACGCGGTCAGCGACAGCGTCAACGGCGTTTCCACCCAGCTACAGGCCGGCCAGGTGCCGCAGATGAGCACCATGGTGGACGCCGCGGGCAAGCCGCTGGCCTACTTCTACGACCAGCGCCGCACCCAGGTCGCTGCCAGCCAAATTTCGCAGGCGATGAAGCTGGCCATCGTGTCGGTGGAGGACAAGCGGTTCTACGACAACACCGGGGTCGACTGGCGCGGCACGCTGCGCGCAGCGCTGACCAACGTCGGCGGCGGCAGCACCCAAGGAGCCTCCACCCTCACCCAGCAGTACGTGAAGAACTACGAGCTGCTGGTGCTCGCGAGGACCCCCGCGCAGCAGCAGGCCGCCACCGCGAACACTGTGGCCCGAAAGGTGCGCGACGTCAGGATCGCGCTGTCGCTGAACCAGCAGCTGAGCAAGGACGAGATACTCGCCCGATACCTGAACCTGGTGCCGTTCGGCAACGGCGCCTACGGCGTGCAGCAGGCTGCGCAGACCTACTTCGGGGTGGATGCGGCGGCGCTCACCGTGCCGCAGTCGGCCATGCTCGCCGGGATGGTCCGGAGCAGCTCCGCGCTGAACCCCTACCTGCACCCGACCAGCGTGCTGACCCGGCGCAACGTCGTGCTCGACACGATGCAGGCCAACGGTGTGCTTACCGCGGCCGATAACACCGCGGCCAAAGCCACCCCGCTCGCGGTGTTATCGCAGCCGAACATCCCCACCAACGGCTGCATCGGCGCAGGTGACAGCGGTTTCTTCTGCGACTACGCCCTGCAGTATCTGCAGAACTCCGGCCTCAGCAGGGACCAGATCAACCGGGGCGGCTACACCATCAAGACGACCATCGACCCGGCCGTGCAAGCGGCGACCAGGGCGAGCGTCACCCGCCAGGCCCCGGCCACTCTGCCGGGCATCGCCAACGTGATGAACGTGATCTCCCCGGGCAGCACCGCGCACCCGGTGCTGGCCATGGCGAGCAGCCGCACCTACGGATTGGACGCCGCCGCGCAGCAGACCGTACTCGGCCAGCCCTACACCACCGAGGGCGACGGTGCGGGATCGGTGTTCAAGATCTTCACCACCGCAGCGGCGATGACGCAGGGTTTGGGTATCAACGACACCTTGACTACCCCGCAGACGTTGCAGCTGAAGGGTTTCGGGTCCAGCCAGGGGGTGAACGGCTGCCCCAAGGACACCTATTGCGTGCACAACTACGACCCGAACTACAAGCTGTCGTATTCGGTCACCGACGCACTGGCGCAGTCGCCGAACACCGCGTTCGTCAAGCTGATCAGCCAGGTAGGGGTGGGGCCAACGGTGGACATGGCCGTCAAGCTCGGGTTGCGCTCCTACGCGGCCCCCGGATCGTCGGGCATCCCCCGTCTCAGCCTCGCCGATCAGATCAAGAACCAGAATCAGGCGTCGTTCACCCTCGGGGCGACGCCCGTCAACCCCCTGGAGCTGGCCAACGTCGGGGCGACCCTGGCGTCGGGGGGAACGTGGTGTCCGCCCACGCCGATCAACACCGTCACCGACTCCACTGGCGCGGCCGTGGCACTGCAGCAGCAGGGCTGCGAGCAGGTGGTGGACCCCAACTTGGCGCACACCCTGGCCGTCGGGTTGAGCAAGGACGCCATCAACGGCACCGCTACGGGGGCCGCCAAGACGGTGGGCTGGACGTTGCCGGTGTCGAGCAAGACCGGTACCACCGACCGCGAGTTCTCCGACGCCTTCCTCGGTTTCACCAACACGCTGGCCGCGGCGGACATGATCTATGACGACTCCAGCACACCGCAGAGCATGTGCACGTCACCGCTGCGGCACTGCCCGACGCCGCAGGCCAATCTCACCGGCGGGGCCGAACCGGGCCGCACCTTCTTCGGTGCGCTGGCACCGGTGATCGACCGGTTCGGCCCCGTGGTGCTACCGGCTACGACGCCGCGTTACCTCACGGGGACCGGTGCTTTCGGGAAGTGACCGGCCGTGGCGGGATCGTCTTGAGCGCCACCACGTCGGCGATCGCAATGCTGACTACGCGGCCTTCGTCGGTGCGTACCGCCACGGGATCGCGGCCCTGCAGCTCTCCGAGGACGTCGGTCATCGGGTGGCTCGACCCCGGTGGCAGTCGGTATCGCAGCACCACCCGGTCGCCGATTTCGACCATCAGTGCCCGAACGGGTCGGGGTCCACACCCGGGGTCCAGCTCAACCCGGGTACCCCCCACCCGTGGCGTTTGACGGCCTTGCGGCCGGCGCGGGCGTGCCGCCCGATCAGCGCATCGAGGTAGGTAAGCCCATCCAGGTGGGCCACCTCGTGCTGCAGGCACCGGGCCAGGAAGCCGGTGCCCGCCACCGTGACCGGGTTGCCGCCGGCGTCGGTGCCGCTGACCTGCGCCCAGTCGGCTCGACCCAGCGGGAAGGCCTCGCCCGGCACCGATAGGCACCCCTCCTCGGTCTCCTCCGGGTCGGGCATGAATTCCGGCACCGTGGAGGTCTCCAGCACCGGGTTCACCACCACACCGCGTCGGCGGACCGGGGGTTCGGTGGCGTCTTCGCCCGGCTGCTCCGCGGGGCAGTCATAGACGAACAGCCGCAGGCTCACCCCCACCTGGTTGGCAGCCAACCCCACCCCGTTCGCGGCGTCCATGGTGTCGAACATGTCGCGCACCAGCGCGTGGAGTTCGTCGGCGAACTCGGTGACCGGGGTGGTGGGGCGGTGCAGCACCGGGTCGCCGACGATGCGGATGGGCAGGATCGACACGGCAGCAGAGCCTAGTGACGAGCTGGCGACGTGGTTCAATACGGGCGAACCACACCGGTGTAATTCACCGGGTGGGCGCGAGCGCAGGGAGGAACTCGAG
>JAABUP010002650.1_pt1 | contig 33870 bp, 39 predicted proteins | sample 5559201 | NCBI WGS metagenome assembly JAABUP01 (sample SAMN10711887, study PRJNA513373) | rock metagenome | isolation source: Antarctica rocks | place: Antarctica
GTTCGGTTGTTTGTGCATGCTGACTCTGTTGCTTCATCTGGTCTGTCAGTTAATAGCCAACCCCCTCTGCGCCCGCCCATTCTCCCATCAAACCCCTCACAGCAGCCCCCCCCCCCCCTTTTCTGGTGCCTCCCCCCCCTTTCCAACCCCTACCCCCTTCCCGGTTCTGCTTGCCTTCAAAAAGGCGGGAAACACCCCTGCCATACTGACTCCCATACTGCTCAAAATCCTTGACATGCAATGCAGCAAACCTCAAGTCAGGCTCTGATGCTGACAAGTCTGACTAACAACAATGGTCGTTCCTCTGCAGAGCAAGGGTGAGATCAGAGGCTGACTTGGCCGGGCTGCAGCCACCCCCTGACATGGGCTCATTGACCCCCGGGCTGTACCTGGTCATCAAGCACATGACTGGTATGGAGTCTGAGGCTATGAGGCAGCTGGCAGCGCGTGAGGTGACAGTGCTGGAGGCTGTGTCTAAGAAGCCTTACGTGCCAACCTTCCATGGCTCATTCAACAGTCTGGAGACAGAGGAGGGGAGTTCGGTTGCGTGCCACAGCGCAAACCTACTCATTGGGTAGGATACTTCTCAGTCTCATGTTGAGCAACGGCACTTGCATGCATGTATCTTGCCGTCCGTGGCGGTATTTGGGTACTGCATCAGAGCACAATGCGATAATGCGTTTTGAAATGTCCAAGCTTGTCACAGCATGTGTTGATCACATGAGTGCAATGATTCTCCCAGTCTGCATTTCTGCAGGCAGCTTTTTTGCATGTACTCACTGATGAAACCGGCTTTGCGCATCTCAAAGGTGTAGATTGCAATCTGATAATCAGGTGTGTTTGCTTTCAGGCTAGCAGCAGGCAAGAATGTGGATGAAATCATGGGCTTGGTCAGCGCGCGAGTGCGCAAGTACAGGAATAACCCTGCCAAGCTTCAGGCAGTGAGGGAGTGGCTGTGGTCCTTCACCCTTCACACTGCATATGGTCTTGCCAAGGTGCCTGCCTGCTCCCTGTTCTTGACTGCACTCATGTCACACGCATTGGCTCAAGCCAATATAGGCATGTCGCATCAAGCATTCACCTTGTCAACTTGCCGACACCACTCTGCTGTGTGTGTGGTATGTGTAAGCACACTCGCGCACACACACACACACACACACACACACACACACACACACACACACACACACACACACACACCCACACCCACACCCACACCCAACCCCACCCCCACCCCACCCCCACCCCCACCCCCACCCCCACCCCACCCCCACCCCACCCCTGCAGTATCCGATGCTACTCAGTGCTGTATGCAGAATACAGCCCGCCTGGTACTGGCAAGCAGTTCTGCACTTTTCTTAGTCAATAACCACTGAGTTGCTGTGATGCTTTCCAGATCTTTGCTGAGCTGCACAAGGACAGGAGCCACCGGGATGTGAAGCCACACAACATCATGCTGTCCCAGAGGGGGGACAAAGTCAGCATCAAGCTTATTGACTTCGCTAGCAGTCGCCTGCACTCTGAAGGTAGACTGACTTGCCTTGCATGATGCGTGAGGGGCGCACTGGACTGAATGTCATAATAGAGTATGACTCAAGATCATATTATGATGCATTTTCACAACTGGACAACAGCTCTTGAGCTGGTCAGAGTTGCTAACAAAGTACTGTGGCTGATCCATTGGTGTGTCTTGAGTATCATTATCACCGGAATTGGACCCACTGAGACCAGATTTATGATGCTTACATTTTGCAGTGTGTGCTGCCAACTACCCACAGTGAGACCTTGCGAAAGAGAATGTCAACAAATGTAGACATGTATATCTGTAGTGATGCCATGCCTGACTTGACTCTGCTCATGTAACATCAGGAGCATGTGATTGTGCAGGTGATGTGTTGAATGACACGTTCTCCCTCCCACAAGCTGCCCCGCAGCTGGTGCAATGTGTTGGGGGGGTCATGGTGGGTATGAAGGATGCGGCCAACGACATGTGGGCAGCAGCCACTGTGCTCTTCCAGCTTCTGATGAGCGGCCATCCCAAATGGGAGAAAGAGGTTGGGCCTTTCATGTTTGGTCCTAGGAGAGAGGACATGAAGTCATACAAACAGACTGATCAGCAGGCCTGGAACAACTTTGGGCGTGAAAAGATCATGGCAGAGCAGAAGCTCTGGGTAAGGCCCTGGCTTATGATTACTGTTTGACAGCAACTCGTGGCACATGCATTAGTATCAACATAGCTGCCATCCTTGTTTACTTGCTGCTGGCATACTGTGTGGCAGAATTATTGTTGGCACTGTAGGCACTGTCATTCCTGGTCATGTAAAAGGGTTTTGGCTTAGTCCTGATTTCCTTGGTGCGTGAGGCTGCTCTGAGCTATAGAAAAGCAATAGGAGTCACATCTGACTGGGGTGCTGCAGGCAGACTCTTTGTTGTTCAACAAGCAGAGCACTGTGTATCCTGCACAGCTGGCGGCAATTGACGAACTGACTCAGGGCTTGTCACACAAAATACAAGGCGAGGCCAAAGAATTTTCTAACTTGCTGCAAGGAATGCTGCATCCTCAGGCTCAGGCAAGGATGACTGCCAGCAAGATGTACAACCTTAAATGGCTACGTGATGCTGCCAAAGCGGCTCTGCCCAAATGTCCTGTCTCTTTCTGAGCTGTGTTTCCAAATGTACACATGCTTGCTGCCAAGGTCACTACACACGGTAGCTGCAAGCTATTGGTAGGCTGTAAGCTGGGTCTTGCCAACTGCTGTTTGTCACACTACCTGGCCTTGTCCTTGTTGTCATGTTGGCTGTGTACATTAAGTTCACAGACTTTTACACCTGAGGTGTCCTGCAAATTATGCTGTTGGCTGAACTATGCATGCTTTTCAACCTTTAGTTGCGTGATTTGAGCCCCAATTGTTAGTTTGTTTAAACTACACTGGTTGACCATGAAATAGATGACAAGTGTGTCTGCGATGCTTCTGCATTCCAATCTGTGCTGGCTGCGGGGAGTTTTAGTCACCACAAATCACTTTGATGGCCTATTATGACATACCATGTCTCTGTAAGTTGCAAGCACTCAGTTTGAGCATAGGGAATCTGGCAACTAACTGTATTGTGACAATGCCAATTGCATTGCGTTCAAAAAACACATCAAGCAGGCCTGCTGTTGGCAGCATTGCTGTCTATCTGGTTCCATAGCTGAGTTTGACTGTATACTTCATTGCCCATGGCGCAGCATCAGATGCACTCGCCAGAATAGGCCACATAATATTATTTGGTGTATGCAGCAGTCACTGAAAGACCTAACAGACAGGGTAGCATGCACAGTGCTGGATAGACCAAAAGTGCTCCCCTACTGTAACAGTGAGAAGCTAGACATACTGGTTTTGCATCAAAGTCCAAGGGCAAAACGGACAGATGCTGCCATGGTATGCCTGATTTCCAATTCCGCATCTTGTACATCTTCTTCATCTGGATCCAGCTCTTCACTCTCAGCATCTGACTCTTCAATGTCACTGCTGCCATGAGGTGACTCATCCTCATCATGGCTGGCAGATGGGGAGTCAACTCCACTGCTGCTGTCATGAAGATCCCCGCCTGCTTGTTCCTCCTCCTGCATCCGGTCACATCAGTAAGCACATGAACAGACCAACTCTGCAGAGCAGCAGATGTCTTGCGCACTTTTACAAAGCATTTGGCATCTTTGCAGCCAACACAGTTCCAGCTAAGGCAACTCCATCAGTGAAGGGATATGATGCAACCAGTGTTGCAACATGGGACCTCAAGAGATGTGCAGCTGCTTGCTATAATTGAGGGGATTGCAAGTATACCTGTGCACTGGAGGACTGGCGGTATTGCCGCAGATGAAACGACTCGTATTGGCTGATGTCAGCTGGAGCCAAGTACAGGAAGATCTTCATGGAGACAGTGAAGACTGCAATTTCCCTGGAGTCTGTGGACGCCAGCCTCAGAGCATGTACATCAGCCAGGATGGGATCCATCAGCTTCATTGGCTCTACTCTCCAAGTTGGCTCTTGCCACTGGTCCAGTCTCCAGTTGGCATCACTTATGGCATCATTCTGCAGCAAAACGCAAGCTAGTTTGCTATGCATCATAGTCTCTCTAGTCAGCTTCAAACAGCTTCAAACAACTTGACTAACACTGTTGCTAATGGTTGCCATCTCCTGCCCTGGAAGAGGGCATGCAGTTTTTGTCATGTTCATGATGCTTGTGCAAACTGGTCAATGACAAAATCCCCCTGACTTACAAGCGGGCCAAGCTCAGCAGCAGCTGTGCATGGCTTGAGCATGCAAAGCTTGTAAGCAGAAACATATCACGAGCTGCCATTCTGCTCAAACAGGTTTGTAAATACTTGTGACTCATCCATGAATGCTTGAAAGCCTTCCTTGGCTTAGAGGGAGGCTGTCAAAGCTTAGCAATACGTGCTGCAATCATGGTAATGCAGGCATGTACATGGCTAAAATGGGTAGGCAACAGGAGACAGTGACGCACATAAAAGGTGAGCATGCACAGTAATGTAGGTAGATGGTACCCAGGAACGTGACAAACGTTGGAAGCCCACCTGAAGTTGCAAGAAGTTGTGCGCAGGCTCAGACAGTTCCTCCGGTCTGCTAGCCCACGTGAGGCCATCAAGCTCCAACACATCCAAAGACTGCAAGGCATACAAGAACAGGTTGAAGTGCTTTGTGCTTTGTGCAAGACGCTAATCATAGCTAGCCAGAAGACATCACAGAGAAATCATGCATTGAGTTACAAAGTGTGTCACATATATGCTGCAGCTGATTGTTCAGCATTGTCTATAGCTTACAAAAGTAGTGACTTGCACACATAGGTGCGCAGCACAGAGAGTTGCATCACTTGCACTGAGACACTCAACACAGCTGTGGACAGTTATAGCAACACCCACAAGATGTGAAGAGCTATGAGGACTGTACTCTGAGGTGACAAATAATGCATTTTGTGTGCCATAACGCACTACGCACCGTGTACATTCAACAGTGCTGTCATTGTACACAAGTGCAGGGCTGCTTTATGCATACATACCCCTTCTTGCAAGTCTTCTTGGACTTTGGTGCAGAACTCTGTCCAAGACGGTAGCACAATGCCACACCACATCCACACATTGTTGCGGACATGCCTACCCATGAGGAGGACCTTCCTAAGGCTGGACTTGGACGTGTTGCAGGAGGTGATTTGGTTCATGGCCCTCCAGCCGAGGCTCACCTTGGCTGCCAGTTCCTTGGCTTTAAAGGAGCCACCATTAAAGATCAAGGTGGTTGTCGCTGGATCAATGACTTGACCATAGCAGCGTACTGTGACAGGCTGTGAGCTGTCAACAGACACCTGTAGGTGCACTCTGACACCTTCCTGCATCTGTATGTGGTCAGATTCGACCCACGTGCAGCATGGGTCGTTGGCCCCAGTGACTTGCTGTAGAAGATGTTTGTTGATTGGCAGATCCCGACGGACCCTGACGGACGAGAGGTTTACAATTTGAACCACCCGGTTGCCTCTGAGATGCGGGCGGATATCACAGTAAAAGAGGGCGGGAGGGGAGCTTGGTGAGCTGTATGCCATCCGCCTGAACAAAGCCAGTGCTGCTTGTCATTTGTTCTGTGGCCCGGCTTTAGGCGACTGTTGAGCAAAAGTGGCGGCAGGGGGTTGTGTCACCTGTAAAGGGCCTTTCCACGCGCGTCACGCACAACGTGGGCAGCTACACAAGGGTGTGACAGTGATCGCAAGCCTAGAGCGTGCTTCGTGAGCAGCAGTCAATGCAATAGCCAGATTCGAGCAGCTCTGCAAGAAGGTGCTGACAGCTGTCACACGGCAAGGTCAACAGCGGCAATCTACTGTCAATGTCAAAGAGCACTTGAGAGGCGGCCAGATGAGTGCTCTGCTGTCAATGTCCTGCTTGAGGATGGCGCAGCAAACTGTGATGTCGAGAGTGTCGGGTTCATGACTCTTGGACTGCACCATAGGCGGTTTTTGGACCCTACAATCTGCAATCCCAGTAGCAACAGGCAACCCCCAGTTCAATGCGTGGCAACAGAATCTCGGCAAAGATTCATGTTTAAAATAAACTCTGAAGCGCGATCGCGAGGGAAGATTCATGTTGACGTTATGTGTTGCGTGGACGTCACAGCTGTATACTGGTACTGCTCTCTGTTCTTGGCACAGGAGCCAGCTTCTGATGCCTTCTTGTAGACAAGGTCTGCACCACTGATTGCAAAGGGCAACCAGCAGCCCCTTGCAGGAGAGATAGATGACACCGATTGCAGATGTGCAGGCAACCACGTGCTGTAGGACAATGCAAAGATCATGACACTCTATCCAATTCAAGCTTCATGCTTGCTCATGGAAATCACGCAATGAGTGCACAAGCATCATTGATGGGCAGGCTCTGAGGTGGAGAGTTCATGCAGTGTACCATGGGCTTACACAAAGATAATGCCTGTCTGCTGTAAAGACTGCTAGACCTTGGCAGAAAGCTCAGCACAAAACGTCGTGGCCAATTGTGCAGCAAGTGATTGATCTGCAGTTTGCTGCCAAGTAACCAGCACTGCTGCCATCAAAGCTGTGTTTGGCCATTCTATGCTTTGTGTTTCCTGCAGAGCCTAAATGGAAGTAGAAAACTGTGGCTTTGATTGACCATAGTTGAGTGCACCGCATCGATGCATCTATATCGTGACAGTGCTATCACACAATCCAGGACTTCCACAAACGCCTGTGTGCTTGCTGTCTGAGTGACCCTACTTGCTTTGCTGTCTTTTATTTTCAAGCAGAGCCCTGCATGAGAACAGCGGGCAGGGCCATGTTGTCTTTCTGGACTATAATTGACTGCATAACCATTTGTCTGAGCCTCTAATTACACATGCCTACAACTAAACGTGTTACATTTGAAAGAACTGCTTGTTCTAAGTAGTTGCTGAGGTGCGTACTAATCCTCCCCGACGCCCAGTGGTGAAAGCTGCCCCATCATAAACTGCATTGCCATCATCAGCCTTGCCCCTGTTGCCCTTAGTGCGCGCTGGCTTCTTCTGAAACTTGTACTCTGGCCTCTTTGGCTTGCTCTCCACCACTGCAGCACCATCACACCTTCTGACATGAACCCTGAATGCATGTTCAAGCCTAACACGCATCCACTGTTCATCCATTTCAACCAATCATTGCTTACACATCTTCCCTGAGGGTCAGCTACATACTGCTCTGAGTAGATCTCTGTACGAAGTCCTTGTTTGGGCACTTCCTGTTGTCCTCAGTCGCAAGCCTTGACGCGCAGAGCGTGGACTCACGGCCGAGCCTGTCTGTGCTGAGTCTGGATACAATGTCAGCTGTGTCCGATGCTAGATCTGAGCTGAGCGCTGCCGGTTACGAGTCATTAGGCACAAGCAGATTGTTTGGGCACTTAGCAGACCAACTGTGATGTTGATGTTTTTAATACTAGACTGAACAGCTCCACGGCAAATTTTGCGACTAGTGTCTTTTGCCTGCAAATTGACAGAATCACCTTCTCAGGCAGCCTGTCAGCAATCACGCATTACACATGTCCTATGTCAGCTGATCCTCAGTTCAAAATTGATGGTGGACATGCTGTACTGCAGTCTGCTTCCATAGTCTGTGAGACCTGTTTCTAGGGGAAACAACAGCACTGCTGCCACACACAAAAAGAGCTCAACAACTCACCCTTGATACAGCTCAACAACTCAACCTTGATACAGCTCAACAACTCACCCTCGATACAGCTCAACAACTCAACCTTGATACAGCTCAACAACTCACCCTTGGTACAGCTCAACAACTTGTGACGTCACTGTGCAGAGTTTTGACAAACGTTTGGAGTGGGTGCACATGTTACCTTGAGGAGCAGACATGGACTCCATGAGCTCACGGTCAGCATCACTCATCACTGGCACATGTGCGGTGGAAGCTTCTGCTTCTGAGCTGCTGCTGACATGGGCACCATCTGAGCCCTCTCTACCCTCTTCTTCAGAAAGCTCATCAGCATCCTGCTCAGAGGAGTCCCCCAGTTCAGCTGCTGAGTCACGTTCTGAGTCCGACTGTGAGTGAGGGTGTCCATTGAGTTGTGCCTCAGCTTCATCAGATTCCAGGAGAGATGAGCCTGAAGCCCCAGCCCTAGTTGTTGGAGCTGCTAGCTTGCTGGGTGCAATGTTCTGGCCAGAAAGCCCCAGCTGAGTATTGCTCTTGCTGCATGTGGGTGGGCGCTCACAGTGCAGCAACTTGCCGTTCACAAAGTCCTTGAGGATCTGTCGGCCTGAGCGAGTTTCGTCTGGCAGGCCGGAGGCTGCTACCCATCCCCTTGAAAGCGCATAAGATCTCAGCAGATCTGCTGCTTCTAGCACCCTGCATAGCAGCACACACTCCCTTGGCAACAGCAGCAGCCGCAGCAGCCAATGCAGTACACAACATTCTGGAGTCATGAGTTGAACAGTTAAGTCTGCAGCACCAGCACAAGGCATGCCAGCATGCTTACAGCAAACACTGGTCACAGAGACAGCAGAGCAAGCAGCTGCAGCATGTGCTCAGCATGCCCAGCATGGAAGAAACCTACTGAAGCAGCACCGTGAACAACTTGGAAACAAACAAGCAGCAATGTCTGCCCAGCTGCAGCATGCAAGGCTGAGCATGAAGCAGATGAAAGGATGCCTCACGTGTTTGGTGCATCATGCTCATCAGGCTGTGGCAGCTTGAGGCCGTACACCCTCTCCAGCTCAGCCCTTGAAATACGCTGGCACACCACAGCCACTGGAGTCCGAACATCTGTCAACCTGTCAATGGGAATGACACCTGCACAGCATCAGTGCGGTGATGTTAGTATGCCTTGGTAGACCGCAACTCGGGGACTATGATGCCTGACCAAGAAAGCAACTCAGGAACTGTGATGCCTGACCTGAAGAGAGGCCTACTCTGCATAAGAATCAGGTTGGCTATCTCACAGCAATCAGCGTTGCTCATACAATTCTGTACTAGCGGTGTTAAGTGAGGCAACGGAAATAAGCAGTACAGCAGACACGCCTGCACTGTGCTGAAGTGGGGTAAGAAAGGACCAAGCCCACAAAACCCATACCTGCTGCTACCATCTCAGACTTGGACTGTGCATATCTGGGCAGCACAAGACCAGGGCAATCACACAGGGTGAGGTCATTGGTAATGTTGAGGGTCTGGAAATGCTTGGTCTTGCCAGGAGTTGGGGCCACTGCTGTCTTCTTGGAGCCAAAGAGAGCGTTGATGGTGGAGGACTTGCCAACATTGGGGTACCCGGTCAGACCCACTGTCACCCGCCCACCATCAGCCTGCACCGTGCACTTGTCAACATCCATTCCTTCTGTGCTGTTGGCTATGTCTGAAGCTGGTATGCATGACTCATTATTACATCTGTAGATTCTTGCGCAAACATGCAGTGCATCGGAGCCCTTGCGCAGCTCGTGAATTGTCAGACAACATTCCACAGCTATTGAGGCAGGGCATGTGTCTCTGGACATGCCTGGACTCATCAAACAAGCTACTGATCACCATGCTAGTAGGTGCATCCTATTGCAAACATGATACAGCAGATGCTGTTCTGCACAACAAGGCCAGACGCAATCAAAGATGCACATGACATGTGACACAGGCAGAAACGTCCACACAGGGGCATGCATGCATAGTTCCTGTAAGGCAAGCTTCTTTGTCAGGGGAAACAAATTTTTGCAGCTGTATCCTGACAGGGATAAGAGCTCACATGCCCCAGATGCTCTGATGTATCATCCCTGCTGTCAACAGCCTGCTGTGCCCTCCTTTGCAGGTAGGCTATCAGCTCTTCACTGTCAAGCACCCTAGCACGAGCGTCATCAGTGTCATTGCAGCGCAAGACCGGACCTGCACACACCAAAGTTTTACAGCAAGGCATGGTCAGACCTCCTTCCCACTGATGCAAGCAAGGCTCCTACTGCTGATGTGCTGTTGCCTACTGCAAAATGATCTGTACACACAGCAACAGATACAGTACAGCACACATGGGCAGAGGAAGTTTGTGGCAGCACCACCAGTAAGTGCAAGTGCAGCAACAGTGAAATGCTCAGACAAGCGTTTCACAAGCTGGCTGAAGGGTCATGAACTTACCTTGAGCTGTGAGGCTGTCAATGCCAGCCTTGGCAGACCAGAAGACATACTCCACAGCGGCCTCATCAAAGTAGTCAGCCCAGGCGCTGCGCAGCGCAGCAGGCAGCAGGTCTGCTTTGTTCAGCAGCAGAACTGAGCCCTTGGTAGGGTGCAGATGCACAGAGTAGCTTTCAAGGTCCTCAGAGCGGTATCTGAGAGGGTCTCGTGCATCAAGAACCTGCAACAGGCATTCATTTGGAATCTCATGGACAATCCTCTCGGGCTGGTGCAGTATACATGCTGCCTTGTTGCTGTGTATGTCGTACATTCAACAAATGAAGCCTGCATACAGCATGCACACCTGAGTGCAAAGCAAGCAACATTCAGCATTCTCTTCTCTCCATTTCACTTGGCTTGCACTCAATTTGGCAACATAGCAGATCACAGCAGGATCAAAACAGGTGCGCAAATTGCATGTTCAGACTTGCCTGCACAACAATGTCACTACGCTCCAGGACCCTCCACAGCTGTCGCCAGACTTCCAGGTTCTTCTCAAATGGAGTCAACACCAGACCCTCATCATCTTCCAGCCTGGTGCCCACACATGAACAGTGAGCATTGCTAGGCTCCAACACAGTGCGCAATGTGTGCTGCCAAATTCCCACAACATCATTCTATAGCTCAGCAGTATCCTATGGCTCGGCATTTATGCATTGTGCAATGCAAGGGGTCAGTGCAGTGCAGGGACTCCTCATGTGCCACTGTGCGGCTGCACCTGAACCTTTGATTGTCTTGCTGCACAGCTCAAGGATGAAACGCAGGAAGAGTGATTTGTGGCCTTACTTGGCAAGGTCTCTGCGCCACTCCAGGAAGGATGCCCTTTCCCTTTGTTCCAGAATTTCTGGAGACATGTCAGTGGTCCACGCTGGCCGCCGTGGGATCCTCAGTCTGCAGCAAAAGCAGAAATGCTGTGAGTCCTGGTGTGCTGCACATGTGATCTCGTGAGCACGGCAATGATGCACAGCAGGTCGAAACTGCCAGCTCAGATCTGATTGCCAAAAGGTGTGGAGCTGCCCTACTCATGGTGCACAAAGTCCAGGCAATGATAAGGCCATGATCCTGGAAAGTACATGACTTGGTGCGTCTTTGATTGGCCATGTGACTCAGGTCTGCTTGCTGAGTGCCATACTAGACAGCCGGAGCAAGCTGCAAACAAACAGCTTATCAGGGATAGCACAATGTTGTGTTTACACACCTGTGCTCATGCCTCTGCTCCGCAGCTCGTCTTTCTAGCGCATTCCTTTCCTGATCCTTTGCGGTCATGGCTTTATTGTTGCCAGTACTGATCACAATGACTTGTTGCTTCTCAGCTGTAAAATCTTTCCCAGCCAAATCTGCCTGAAGGAGAAACAAGTACATGATGGAAGCATGAAGGTGTGCTATGCAAGTGCAGCGAGATCCCCAGTGCTTGCTCGTGACCATAGTGCAAATTAGAAAATGAGGCAGAGACACAAATGCGGAGAACAGCGGTCAGTGCAGCCAAGACATCGTGTACCATGGTCAATAGCTCGGTCAGATCATTGTTCTCAATGACACTCTGCATGTTCGGGGCTCCTTGCGGATCTGTGGTATGTCTAAATTCATCAATAGCTCCGATTTTGCCGCCCTTGCCTCCCTGACACAGAGTGAATAGGGCAAGATCACAAACACGCACACATGTAGTAGTCCAGCTACAAGCCACTGCATATGCAACAGTGCCAATGCACTCTACCTTTCTAGCATTGTTGACCAAAGCAGATCCGACTTTTGCGCCGGACGGCCTTGCTTTGCCGTTGTGTTTACCCATGCGGTTTCAAGTGTGGGGCGATCTGCAGACTAGAGCAGAAAGAAATCAACGGCGAATGCAGCGACTTTTCGCAGCGATTACAACCAGAATGGGTCGTAGGACCTGCGCGATGCACTGCTGCAATTTCTGCAGGGAAGTTCAGGACTGAGTAGGGTTGCAGAAACCTTACGTGTACGTACTTTGAATGGCGTTTGCAGCCCGGGCTCCGTTTGGCGCGAGGTGCATACATGTATGGTATTTTTCAGTTGCACTCATTTGCTGCATGACCGCAATCGCCAAGGGGAGATTGATCAGCTTCTGCTCGTACGTAGCAAGCCAAGGTTGCTATCGCTTGCAGAAACCTTGCAGTTCGCAGCCTAGCATCAGATGGCTGGTCAACGAGGCGGCTGAGGGCTCAGCACAGTTTACAGGCAATACGCCCAATAAGTGGGGATCCGATCTCAGACGAAGTTTGCTGGTAGGTTCTGGCTGCTTTGCACGGATCTTTGCAGGCAGCCCTGCCTAATGTTGTGTGTGCTTAAAGCGCAGAAAGCAGCAGATGAAAACAACCTTCCTGTTGTGGAGAATGTCTTGCGGCAATATGAGCATGCAGGCCGCCATCCCGAAGTCTCGTCGCTCAACGCAGTTATCACCATGTACGCCCGAATGCGACAGCTGGACAAGGCACTGGCTACATTCTCCAAGCTAACCTCGACACCAAAACTATCACCAAATGCAAAATCGTATCGTGCCGTGCTGCTGGCCTACGCCAGGGTGAGGTGCAGTATAGCGACTGCTTTTGTCTGTTTCACTGCACTGTGGAGTCACAAAGCATTTCTGACAATGATTGCAGCCAAGTCACGCGGGGTTCAATCTGGAGCCATCTGTTGCAGCAGAAGCTGAGGCAGTCTTCAAGTCTATGGTGGACGCTGGTCATGTTGCAACAAGAATTGCATACCACTGGCTCATGATGGCTCAGGTGTGATACTTGTTCACGGTGTTCAGTGGTCAGTGTCCTGCATCAGATCATCAAGCATACACTTTGCATTTTGCATGCTCTCTTGCAAGCAAAAATTTGTGTATGGGTGATGCATGATGATGCGTAAGGCCAACAAGTCATACTGTCTGCATTCAGGGAAAGGCTGGATTGGTTGACAGGGCTTTCCTCACATATCAAGAAATGCTGGCCAAAGGTCATGAGGCATCCACTCATAGCGTAAACATCCTGTTGGATGCCTGTGCAAGAGCCAATCAGCCTGCTCGTGGACGGGAGTTTTTTGACACAGAGATACCATTGCGTAACATTGAGATATCGCATACTGAGTGGAACTCATTGCTCAGTCTCTACAATGCGGCTAGAGACATGGTATGTGCAGTATGCAAGGGAACCAGACTCCACCGCATGCATGTTGCAACATTGCATTTCTGTGCTGCATGTAGTCTGGCCCAATGCTCAGTTGGCTAGGGTTGCTATCATGGATCTAGCTTGCTGAATGCATTGTTTGTACAGCCTGCACTCTCGTAATTGTCTGATCAACGCAACCAACAGCAGGTATATGTATGTCAAATGCACATTCACTAGCTGCATTTCATGTCTGTTGTGAGTGTCTTCTCATCGAGGTTTCACACAGACACCTGTACAAAGCAAAGTCAGACATGCACATGGGGAGCCTGTAGAATTTCTCTAAATTGATGGTGCACATGTATCTGTGAAGACATGTATCCAGCGATATGCTGCATGTTGTGGCAACATGTGTTCGCACACTGCTACAGGATGGTGCACATGTATCTGCAAACCAGCGATATGTTTTATGTTGCAACATGTGTTCGCACACTGCTACAGGATGGGGCATATGCTGTCTGGCAGCGTATGATCAAGGCTGGCGTAGCGCCTGACGAAGTCACACAGCGCATTCTTGTGCAGTGTTTCAGGAACAATCTCCAGATGGCATCAGCCCTTGTCAAAGAAGCTCGCCAACTGAGGGTGCGATGCATGGCTAACTTGTCACTGCAATCCTGCTACACTTCTTTGCACAGTGCTACACTTCTTTGCACAGTGTTGATCCCACCCAACAGGTTGCTAATCACCATACATTTCCCATGCAACAGGGTGTGACTCTGGAACACCAGAGCAACCGTCACAATACCACCTGTCGTGCTTATTGCATCCACCCCTGGAGGCGACATTTTGCACTCATCAAGCCCGCAATTTTTTCGCAAATGTTTCTGTCAAAAGTGATCTATACACAAAATGGAGCGACCTGCCTTCTGCAGATGGCAGCAGAAGCTGATCCAACCAAACCCAAGATCATGTCAAAAAAGGGGATTGTGCGTGGGCAACAAACCTCCCAGGTTCACATCATGGAGGGGAGCATTGATAACAGGGGGCCCTTCGTCCTTGACCTGCACGGTCTCTCAAAGCCCGCAGCACAGCTGGCTTTGCAGCATGTAAGATGCAATGACTTCCTGCCGTCGCATGCACAGTAGTGTACTGTAAACTGGCATCAAGTTGCTGCCAGCATCAACATACTTTGTCCCACGGCGTGTAATGAAATGAAGCATGAGCAAATGTACAACTGCAGCTGCAACAGAGCTGATTTGGTGTACTCACAACATTTTGCTTAGTTCCTGAATCATCATTTTGCTATTGCTGATGTTACATGTCAGCCAAGCACAGCATTTACTTGCTGAGCAAATCAGGACTTGATGCCTTCATACGCATTTGGCTGGACTGTCCAAATCGCCGAGACGAGGCATATGCCATGAAGCTACTGACATATTCTGGCTTGCCCTGCAGCGAATTGAATATCTTGTGGATGCGCCGCACCTTTTCCAGGCTGCAGCTGGCAGGCAGCTTAGGCCCACTTTTCTGATCATCACAGGCCAAGGGAGTCACAGTCATGCGTCAGTTGCAGCTGACAGCATGCAAACTGCGGTCACAAGTCTGCTAGAAAATATACAGCTGCCATATACTGTTTCAAAGCAGTTACCTGGCAATGTGCATGTTCCGCACGATGCTTTGTGCAGGTATGCAAGACAAAAAGCGCAGTCGTCAGCAGTCAGTACATTCTTGCATGAAGCAAGCTTTCGGTATTTGATGGTGTTTGGGGGTGTTTCCGGGTTGTGTGGTGCAACGTATGTGATACCAAAACTGCTTTCAGTCTACCACTGACTTTCCTGTTTGAGCCTGCATTGATCAGTGACTTTGTACCATATCACCGAGGACACGTTTCTGTCTGCTGTGCTTGTATAAAATTTGAATAAAATTGCTTAAAAGATTTGTAAAGCCTCGTCCACATGAATGCAACATAGCTACTCTGTCATCTGTCAAAGTGGCAGGCTTGCGACTCTCAAAATCGATTGTTGCTAAGAGGTCATTGCCTTCCTTGCTTGACTGCAGCAATGAAGGCAGCAACCTTCTGCTTGTCTTTTGTGATGCCATCATTTTGTGTCACACCACTGGAAACATCAACAACAGTAGGACGTAGTTCACTCACAGCCTCAGCAACATTGTCAGGGTTCAGCCCTCCTGCTAACAACCAGCCTCTTTCAGCCAGATTATCGGGGACCTTCAGTTTGCTCCAGGGAAGCGTCTGACCACTACCACCTTGTTGCCCGTCAATCAACAGCCATTGCACATGCCTGCAGTATCAGCATATCGTGAACAGTTGGCCGTCGACTGCTGTGAAGAAGACATGTGTGTGGGCACACTTGACATGTGAATGTCAGAACTACCTCTGCTTGAACAAATGTTCATCATAGGCAGAGTTAGCACAAATCATACATGTACATAGCTGTACCTGCTCAAGACCTGCTCGCTTTGCTCTGCTAACTGAGCTGGAGATGGTGTTTGAATGATGCCATGATCATCACTGTTCATGACATACACCACGTGGAGGTTCTCAGGTAATTGACAGAGAGCCTGTCTTGCTCCTTTGCCATGCAGCTGAGCAACTTGAATGCTTGATTTCCCACACATGTCTTGTATCTGCTGGGCATTTTCATCTACAAAAACTCCCACTGATTGTATGCCGTAGTCCTCAGCGACTGACGCAATATCACGTGCGACTGATGCGGAGACGGCCCGCTTTGCCTTTTGCCACATGATCATGCCAAGCATGTCAGCTCCTGCTGACGCTGCAAGCTTGGCATCTTGTACAGAACTGATGCCGCATATCTTGACTTGAGGTGTGTGTTGTGAGGAATCGGATGTGCCATGGGTAGCCGTGTGCAAATGCCTGCACACCAGATTCATGATGAGGTTTTGACCAGTTGGAGCAGCTGTATGCTCAGTGTGTGTACCTGTTCTTCCTGGTATTGGGAGGCAGAAATTTGCAAGGCCTCGAGCCTGACGTAAATGGCTTGAATCCAGGTATGCCTTGTAACATGGCCTGATGGCAGGCAAGGCGACAGGCAAAGGCAGATGTCAAGCGAGGGATCAGTTTTGCACTAAAGCTCAAACTGTCAATTGCCGCCTACAAGGGCAATAGTAATCCCGGATCAACACCTTGTGGACGCCGAAGCCAGAGCGTCGCTACTGAGTGGCAAGCCTCTATAGCGTCGCGGCTATCGGTTGTTCTATAACGCCTGCAACGACGGCGTTATATACGACCTTCTAGCAGCTACCTTAACTTCACGACCACTCTCGTTGAGACGTAACTCGTCCGCAAGATAACAGACTGAGCGCGATCTCGTCGTTCAACGTTGCACTGGAGTTCCGGAAGCGCTCCATTGGCAACTGACTGCGCAGGAGCCATAGCATGCAGAGGCTCGGTCAAGCTGCTTCAAGCGTTTGCAGACCCCTGACCGCGAAGTAAGAGCTATGGCTGTTCCTGGTATCATCGTATACTTCCAGCTACATAGTCTGACTTCCTGTGCAGGCAAAGCTACATGGTATGCCAAAGTTGGCTACCAGCTGCAGCCCAAGCTCAAACAACTATATCAGAAGCCTGCTGCTCTACCTCTCAGCACACTGCCCCAGCAGCAAACCTACGTGGATTCAGTAGCCAGGGCCTTGCAGACACTCCTGCTGCTGATGCTCCTGAAGAGCAAGATAGCAGACAGCCTTTAGCAAGGTGCTCTAAGATGCGCTACATGCGTTAGCCCTGATGCTGAGTTTATCAGGCTCAAGTGAGTGTGCTTGTATGTAGGATACAAGCTAAGGACATGATGGCCATGTATACATGCAACATATGCAGTAAGTACCCCATCCTAACTCTGTGCTGTTTGCCATGCCAGCATGTGTGCACTTGCTCGTTGCCTAGCTCTGTCTTCATGCAAGATTGTTTGGAACCCTGCAGAGACAAGGTCTGCAAAGATGTTCAGCAAGAAGACATATGAGACGGGCGTTGTGATTGTCACCTGTCCTGGCTGCAAAGGCAATCACTTAATTGCTGATAGGTTGGGCTGGTTTGGTGAGCCTGGCAGCATTGAGGATTACCTCAGCGCGCAGGGCCAAGGTACAAACACATGTCTCAAGCCACAAGCTGTGCTCAGGCCATACTGAAGGCATCAAGTTTTTCAACATACAATGTGTTTTCAACATCTCCACAGCCTGCTGATCTGTGTATCCTTCAACTCTAATGTGTGCTTGTTGTGTGGAGCTTTGACTGTATATGTATGCAAACTTGCAAAGTCCTGCTGCATTGCCCAACACCGATCTGAATGCTTGCTTGCCTGCAGAAGCTCAAAAGAGGACAATGGATGGAACAACTCAATTGACTGCAGAGGACCTGATGGGCTGGTCAAAGGCCAGGGAACTGGCCAACCAGCAAGATTCATTCCCAACCACCAATTGATGTGGTTCCAAGCATTGAATGTTCCTGCGTGATTTGTGCCATCACGTCTGTAGTGCATGTTGGGCTTGGCATGGTTGTGCCTTTGGCTCAGGCAAGGCTGCAGCCTTCCATTTAACATACTGGGGCGCCGGTCGATTTATAGATTGTAAATGGTATCATGCTTGCTGGTGTTGCGGTGACAACTGTGGAACAGCGTTCGCAACATCGTGCTTCTTGCTCTGTAGTATAGTTACTGCTGCAGGTAAAAGCACACTGTCCTCAAGAGTAGTGCAACGTGTGCCAACGTAGGATGCAGATTACCAATGTTTAGCACTGCAACAGCACTGCATGTATTGCCTTGCCTATCAATGCAGGTTGCACATGCATCAGCAGCAAGAGCGAAAGACTATAGCGGTCAAAGTTGCGCTGTTTGTGCTCAGAATTGCCATGCAATGCATGTTGCAGCTGATGCAATATGTGCAGTCTTGACTTTGGGTCTGCATTTGCTCATACCACACGTCCTGCATAGCAACGTATCAACAAAAGGTGCGTATGTAGTATATTGCTAGCACTGCATGATGTGACATCAATTTATCGGGTTCTACGACCTAAACCAAACACACAGATCCCCACAGCACGGGATCAGCAATAGCTAAAGCATTATAGGCAACCACAGTACTCAACAGTGGAGACACCAGGCGAAATCCAATAGCTAAGCAGTCAAAGAAAAGGACATGCGCAACACCACTTACTACTGTCTACTTGGAAGCAACTAAAATGCAACTCAGTCTGCTTTGGGTTTTAGGTCAGCATATTTGCTATGATGAAGAACACCTAGATGGTAGCTGCCTTGTCTGTTCATCAATACGCGCAATCTGCCATAGCAAGAGACCATTCATGACCAACTGCATACTGTATCCAATGCAATACCCCTATGATCCAGATCCAAGCTCTGCAAATTAGTGTATCCTTGGGAAAAAGTATCTGAGATCCAATCTATCAAGGAATTCATGAGCAAGTACATGTACACTTCCAACTTTTCAAACTTTGTGCTTGAATGCACGCTCATCCCGTCGTGAACTAGATTCTGCCGGTAAATTGCAGAATGAGCTGGTATACAGAGGAGTAAATGCCAAAGATGGACAGCAGAACAGACACAGGAATCAGCAAGAAGCACAGTGCCTGCTCCCATACAGGCATCTCACGACGCATGAGGCACAGACAGAACAAAGCAGGCAAAGCGTATGCTGCTGACAGGTCACCAATGGCAGCAATGAGGCCCATGATTGTGCTGAAGAACGGCAGAAGATATGCCATGCTGGCTGCAAAGGCAATCCCAATCACGCTTGTGACCAGCCAGAGCATGCGCTGTCGACGAGGGGACTTGTTCACTGTGGTGCTTCTCCTTGCTGTGAAGTCCAGGATCAGGTCTGTCCACACATTGAGGTCAATCTGGTACGCAATGATGCAGTGTGCGAAAAGCCCAATGTTCATGACTGATGTCCAGATGTCTTCGGGTAGGACACTGGTGATTGGTTTGCTGTGGTCAAAGTCAAGTCCCATCTTCCAGTAGCCGACCCCACCCAAGATGAGGTAAAAAGTTGTCATGAAGATGCTGCCGACTGTAGCGCTGTACCTGAAGTCAGACTTTTTGCGCATGCCGCCGATGTACCTCATCCAGTTCTGTTGGCCTGCACAGTGCACATGCAGTCTGATGCAGCAGCCTTTGCATTGCATGTGTAAACAGTGTGCCTTGTGCAGAGTCCTCAGTAAAACTTGCTGCGCACACAACTGCAAGCATGCTCTAACAACACGCACAGCTACATGTTTATAGAGCCAAGAGTACAATGTAGTCAGCATGCATGACAACACAGAAAGGTTTCACATGCAAAACATGTTCTTGTCTGCAAGCACATCATATGTCATGGTAGCATCCAGGCTTGTGTTTTGCAACCTGTGCATGAAAGTTTTGCACCCTGTGCATGTGAGCTGTGACGCCAGTTGTTAAGAGGTCAATACATGGTGTCCTCGCAGACATTTCTCAGCCTCACCTCCAAAAGTGAACACAATGTCCATCAATGCAACAATGGCGACATTGAAGCCATCATTGTGCACCGCTTCATGGTGTGCTCCCTTCACGTCCATCATCAGCAACTTCAGGGTAGCAATGACGACAGCTGTCATCATGCCAACAGTACCAATGATGGAAATCAGAGCCACTTCACCAATGTCCTGCAGCTGTGACAGCGGCAGCATGATGACTGATACCACGACTCCAGACACCCACAGAGGCACACTCTTCTGGTAGAAGATCTGCTGCAGACTCTGTGTTGCTGTCAGGTGGAATATGATGGGATCCAGGAAGATGACTAAGTAAACTGTGCTGTATACCAGCCACCGACCATGCTTGCCCAAACTAGCAGCAGCGAAGTCTTCATACACTCTGGCTGTTGGGACCTTGGCTCCCAGCTGAGAGAACAGCAGGCCTGAGTACATCATGCCCAGGCAGAAGAGGAGGACTAGGCCAAGTCCGACGGCCCAGCCCAGGCGGGCAAAGTCAGCGGGTAGGGTAAGAATGCCCAGGCCAAACATCTCAGCTACCATGACAAAGGTTGTCAGGATCCAGCCTGATCCATGAGATTTGAGTGCTGGATGTCCTGCTGACTCCAAGTCTGCAAATCAGCAGTACCGTCTGTTCTGCATGCTGTTGTGCAGTAGCAAGGAAGAGCATGCTGAGATAGAGCAGCAGATAAAGGCAAGGTACAGGCAAACTTGCAGCGTAAGACGCTTGAGCTTGATCAGCATTCTGGTTCTTCCAGTTAGCAAAGGTTGCATCAAAGAAGATAGTAGCAGCAGTGATTGGTGCAAGATACTGTAGCAACAAACGCATGCTCATGTGAGAAGCAGAAGGGCCAGGTAACCAGCAAAGCAGACTGTGCTTGTCATCTGCTGCAACTTACCAGGATGCTCTGCAGCAAGAACAGGTTCCACATGCCTGATTGGTGCATATGGCATGTCTGGAGGAGGGGCGTGCTCATCCAATAACTGCACTAGCAGACTTGGATCCAGAAGGCCAGAGCCAAGATTTTCTAAACCCCCTGATGGGGCAACTTTTGGGCTATCAGACTGTGCAGGTGAGACAGTTCCCTGATCCATGGGCTGGCTCTGCAGAACCGGCGTGCGCAAATCATGTCTTGTGGGGGTTTGTACTCCGTCGTTGGAGGAGCTGGCTCCATCAGCGTCCCTGTGCGGGCTCTGCACTTCTGGGTCTGAGGGGATGTTTACTTCAGCCGACACGAGAGATGCTTTGTCTGATGTTGCTGCGGGGCTGCTCACATTAACTTCTGCAGGATCTGTAGTATTTTCCATAACGATTTTTGTCTGCTGACTTCCTGTACAGAGAAGAGCAGTGTCATGTGATGATCAGGCATGCAGCTGACAGCACACAGCTGCTTGAGTGGCCTTGTAAGCCTGTGGCGATTCGCTCTGCAGCAGCGGCGTTTGCAAATCCTCGTTGTCATAAGGCGTTTCGGCCCCGTCTTTTTCAGAGCCGCTCCATGAGCTCGAGTTGTCAGAGAACTCGACATAATGTGCAATGACATTGACGGCCTTTTTGAGGGTAGCCAGACCGAAAGGAGACGCCTGCTGCGACTCGGGACTTGCGGGGTCCATGAGTCCTGCAAGACGCAACGCGACAACAGGTCATAGGGAGCAATTGCGACCTTGGTGCAACACTGTGACTGTTGAGACTTACCTATCCAGGTGGAGGATCGTTTCGGCGACGACTGCATATGGTGCGCCGATGGAAACTGGCAGTTGAAGACAAGACGAAATATTTGTACGGATCGCGTATACGGATCGCGCTTGCTTGACGAGAAAAAGCATTGCAAATTCTCAGGTCCGTCACAAGCAGTGTAGTTTAAGCAGTGGAAGGCTTACCAAGGTGACTGCTGGTATCTGCATTGCCCTTGGGAGGATCTGCATCCATGGAGGCAACAGTAATCTGCGTAGACAATAGCGAGTGGACCAGAAACTCTGATTATGCACCTACAAGATTTCAAGCTCAAGCTGACTGCGTCAACCTCCTGGCTGGTGCGAAGACTCAGGCCAATGCTGAAAATACTGTTGGCGTATTGACCATGGCTGGCAAATCACCTAGGGTCCTCGTCACACCAACACCTGACCTGGGAAAGATCTTGAATGCTATGCAAGACTTGGACATCGGAGGCGCATCAGATCTGCCAAGCTCTGTGCAGATCGCTCAGCTTGCCCTCAAGCATCGGCAGAACAAGAATCAAAGGCAGCGAGCTGTAATTTTTGTTGGCAGTCCCATCAAGGAGGACAAGGTTAGTCGAGATCACGCCAGCTCGTTGCTTCTGAAAGGTCAAGAAGGCATGCTCTCTGACATGATCTCTTCTACAGGACAAGCTGGTGAAGATAGCGAAGAAGATGAAGAAGAACAATGTTGCAGTAGACATTGTCAGCTTTGGCAGCGAGGAACAAAACACAGAAAAGCTTGAAGCCTTCCATGAAGCAGTCAACAGTGGAGACAACAGCCACCTAGTCACTGTGCCCCCCGGCATGATCCTCTCGGACTCCCTCTTTGGCTCACCAATCTTCCAGGGTGAAGGAGCAGCAGGCTATGGCGGCGGGGGTGATGGTGAGGCAGCTGGTGGAGGTGGTGGCACAGGCTTTGAATTTGGCATTGACCCCAGCCTGGACCCTGAGCTTGCCCTAGCTCTGCGTGTCTCCATGGAAGAAGAGCGTGCCAGAAATGCTGCTGCTGGTGTTGCATCTGGTGAGACCAGCGAGCCAGTTCCTGCTGCAGCTGGTCAAACTGAGGGTCAGCCACAATCAGCAGACACACCCGTCCCAATGGATGAAGACGCACTGCTGCAGCAGGCTCTTGCAATGTCTATGCAAGTAGACCAGCCAGAGGAGGCAGCACAGCCAGCTGCTGAGACCACCAGCACCATTGCCTCAGCCAAGCAGGATGAAGAGATGGAAGACATGGATGAAGAGCTTCACCGTGCTCTTCAGATGTCAATGCAAGACCATGGAGACACCTCTGCTGCCCCTGGCGGAGACATGCAGCAGGTGATAAGACGTTTGGCATAGCACTGCAACTGCATGACTGAAGAGTTGCATGGGTGCCCTGCTGAATTGCACCTGCATTGCATGTTGTGCAGCATACGCTGACCAGAACCCACCTTGTTTGTCGACACTGCTGCATCTCAAGCAACCACAAGCATCACTCCTTGTAGTTTCCAGTGGGTCAACTTGATCCTTGCAAGGTTGCTGTACAAAATTACCATTGCTTGACCATGTTTCCTAGCCTTTGACTGTGAAACTTATGAATGGTCTGAGTTCTGAAAGTTACGCGCGCAGATTTTGCAGGACTCTGCTGCGCTGAATTCCATTCTGGGCACCTTGCCTGGTGACCCTGCCCTGCAAGCCTCCCTGCAGGCATCCCTGCGTGACATGCAAGATAAGGACAGCAAGGACAAGGACAAGAAAGATTCCAAATGATAGGCAACAAGTACATGTTTGTTACAGCTTGAGGCATTTAGCCTGCTTGTGTGGAATCCACAATCCTACCGCATGCATGAGCAACACTCGGGCTTGATCAAGAGCTGCATAGTGTGCTTGTATAGCTGCTTCCATATTGAACAATTGAGGCAGTGCACTGCAGTTTGAGATCTTGCTGTCAAAAGGCGCTGTTGACACCCATTTCATGTGTCTGAAGCATCAGCAAAATGTGCTTTCAATGTCAAAGGAGTGTCACATAGAGTCAACTGACTTGACCTGCCCAAAAAGACAGTTGCCAGAACCCAACTGCAAGCAACCCGCCTGTACTGCTGTGACCTTTATGTGACATAGTCTTGCCAGGCACCATTACACACAGACGTCACTTTAGACTTATCACCTAATCACTGGCAGTCTCAGTAATGTGCTGCATATCTGGAATAGGCAGTAGCACGTCTCAAGCTTCATAGTGCACACACTGACATTGGCCAGTGCACCCTTGTTGCAAAAAGCCATGTGCATCAAGAATGCTCATGCTGCTGCCCGTGCTGAATGCAGCTGCACACGTTTTGGAATCTACACTTACGTATGCGGGCATCCTCAGTGAGGATTCCTCACTCAACTCAGAAGAAGAAGGAGAAGGGATTTTCAAGGTCATGTCAATCGAGGCTGTCATGTCTGCAGTGCAGACTCTGCAGTGCGTTGCGATGGCCATCATGATGGTTTTCTTGCACTACGCTACCTTGTCACAAATACGCGAGTGCAAGCTTGGCGTTTGCATCACAGCTTGTGACAGGTGTCTTGATATACGCAGCTTGAATCGCTCAAGCTCATCATACTTGAAGGTCGTTGGTGTTGCCTTCAGCAACTCGACACTGGCCAATCAAGCTTGCCCTATATCAGCGTGTCCTTATGGAAAAAGAGCGCGTCAGAAATGCCGCTGCTGGTGTTGAGCCAGTTCCTGCTGCAGCTGGTCAAACTGAGGGCCAGCCACAGTCAGCAGTCACACCAGTTCCAGTGGATAGAAACGTACCGCTGCAACAGGCTCTTGCCATATCTATGCAAGTAGACCAGCCAGAGGAGGCAGCACAGCCAGCTGCTGAGACCACCAGCACCATTGCCTCAGCCAAGCAGGATGAAGAGATGGAAGACATGGATGAAGAGCTTCACCGCGCCCTTCAGATGGCAATGCAAGACCATGGGGACATCTCTTCTGCCCCTTGCAGAGATATGCATTAGGTGACAATGACGTTTTGCCTAGCACTGCAACTGAAGAATTGCATTAGTGCTTTGCTGGACTGCACCCGCACTGCATGCTCTGAGGCATTTGCTGACCAGAAATTGCCTGGTCTGTCGGCACTGCATCCCAAGCAACCACATGCATCAAGACTTGTAGTTTTCAGTGGGCCAACTTGTCCCCTGAAATATTCCTACACAAGATTACAACTGCTTGACCAAGTTTTCTAAGCCTTTGATTGTAAATCATTTGACTAGACTGAGTTCTGACACTTACATGCGCAGATTGTGGAGGACTCTGCTGCGCCGGATGCTGTTTTGGGCACATTGTCTGGTGTGGATTCTGAGGATCCTGCCCTGCAAGCCTCCCTGCAGCCATCCCTGCGTGACATGCAAGTTAAGGACAGCAAGGGCCAAAACAAGAAAGACTCAAAATGATTGGCAACAAGTAGATGTGTCAGCAGACTGGGTACAACTGCGAGAGCTGCTGTTATAAGGTGGTGGACAACAGCAACAGCAGTGCTATGTCTGAGGGGTGTTGCTTTGCGTTGCGCTGCGTTGTGTTATGTTGTGACGAGGCCTAGCAGAGCCTATTTATGCAAGAATTCAGGAAGCCATAAAGCATCCAGTGAGTGCAAAGCAACTGAGACCAATCTGACTTGTCAATACGATTCTCGTAACTTAGTAGGTGCATTTTCATCACCATAAACAGTCAAATTGTGTATGGCAGCCTGATGGCTGCTTTGTATGAGGATGATAGTACCAAGCTAACTGCTGCTGAATGCGTACTTGATTGCTGCATAATCATTGCTTTATCAAAGATGTTCATGACAGTATGACTTGAAAGAGGCAATCAGCCTGCTTGTGTTGATCAATAATCTCATGAGACTCATGAGATGAAAGTCTCATGAGACCATAATGCAATAGCAGGCATGAGCATCATACAAGGTGATCAACAGTTGCAAAAAATGCTTGCAGAACAGCTTCCTTGTAAGAAAAAGCAATGCAACGCACTGCAGCTTTAGATCTGGATGGTCAGGAAGTGATGTTGCCATGGCCGTTCACCCATTCCATGCAGCCTAAAGCATCAGCAACATGTGCTTTCAATGTTAAAGGAGTGTTTCACACAGTCAACTGACTTGACCTGCCAAAAGAGACAGGCGTCAGAATACACCCATGATGTCCTAAGCACGACTTGCCAGCCATTTTGCCCTGGATGGAATTTTCTCTCTAGTATGTAGTTACAAAATGGTCGTTAGACACAGTCAGCCGGCATACATGTATATAGGTCAGTCATTTGCATACATGTACATAGATCAGTCATTCACAATTGCTCGTGCAATCCAAACTAAAAGCGGTGTTGCAAGCTAGAGACGTCAAAACGGTACAGCTCAAAACTTTGGCTGCTGTATTCATCACACAGTTTTCAGTCAATAAAAGCAAGGGATCGCAGTAAAAGCACTTGCATCTGCCAAACACAAAACAAAATCCATATTGCATGAAAACAAAATTACACCTTGCAGAAGGAAGAAAAGATAGTATCCCACAGCTAGATTGCACACCGCAAGCTTTGTGCTATACTCCTCATTGTGTACTTGGTAACACAATGTGAGGTTACCACCCAGTCTCGTTTGTATGTACCCGTATGGTTTTTGCTTGCCTGCACAGCTAAGGCAAAAGCACATCCCAAACATAGTCAAAATTCCTGCCACAGCTCAAACCAAAAGTAAAAAGCAACACCCGATGCCATATGTGCACCTGTCTTCACTGTATCATGCTTGCTAACAGCATGGCCAAAAAAGGGTATTGCCTAGCACAGCCTCAACTTTGCCATCTTGAGCACCAGCTGCACAGCAGGCACATCTGTTGCTCAGACTGTTTCTGCTATTTGGCTCGTGTATGCCGTCTTGCTCAAGCTTGACTCCTGGAGGGCCTTTCACGTAAGCCTGCATTACACCAGCAAGATCACAGGTCTGGCAGATGCTGGAGCATGCTAACTAATTTAGACATCATAAGCTTGCACTATGTACTGATAAACACCGGTATGAAAGGCATGGACACTTGCAGGCACATACAAAGAGAGCAACCACAGTGCTGTACATTTCACCATGAACAGCTATATCATCAGGCATACCTTCCGTTCAAATCATGTTGATTGGTCACAGGCTGGGCCCAGCACTTTCACAGCCCTGCTCCTCAGTCCCAATCAGATATGAGTCTAGATCTTCCCAAAATTCAGCATCAATATCAAGTGTTTCCTGCTGATTATGCTGTGAACATCCATATGGCTGTGCTGTACAACTGCCAACTCTCTCCACAAGCTCCTCACCAAATTGCGGTGGTGCAACGGCTGTGTCCAAATCTGAGAAGTCCTTCTTGTGAGTGAGTGCATGCATGTGCATAGCTGGGCCCAGCGGCGACAAGGGCTGACTCACTGCTAACTGGCAGAATGCATCACCCAGTGGTGGGTACTCAGCCTGCTGTGAGTAGTCAGCCTGCTGTGGGTAGCCAGCCTGCTGTGCATAGTCAGCCTGCTGTGAGTAGTCAGCCTGCTGTGAATGGCCAGCCTGCTGTGGATGGTCAGCCTGCTGTGAGTATTGGGCATGCTGTGAGTTGTCAGCCTGCCATGAATGAGCTGCATGAGGGGGGGCATCTAGCAGATGGTACAAAGGTGCAGCTGTGGTGCCCCAGCTGCCACAGCTGCTAGATTCATGTTGTGTGCTGGTGTACCGGTATGGCTGCATGGGCTCAACAGGCTGCAATGGGGACGCTGACGGTGGACCACATGTGATGACCTGCACATAATGACATCCATGTCAGCTGCATTGGGCAGGCAGCGACATCCAACGGAGTTGCATCACCATCTGGTTAAAAAATCATAACCACAGGAGAATGATGAACTTCACAAAAAGTACGCAGAACTACAGGTGGAGGTGCAAATGCTTTTGCCTGTATGTGCTCATGATTGTGCAAAGCAGCTAGAGCATTGCAAACATAACAAACCAGTGCCAGAACACACCTGCATATACTTAATACCATTTGGAAGATATTTGGTGACAGCTCTGGGTCCTGAAAGGTGGGTCTGCCCCTCAGCATGTGAGTAATCAGCTCCAGCCAGGGCACTCAAGGCATTGTCTGCATGTCACAACACCACATCTTCACAGATGCCTGACTTTCAACTGGTTGTGCACAGGTAAAGGTCGCTGAAAGCTTGCATCACGCTGATGCAAGTAAGCAAAAGCTGTGACAAGGCTCATAGCAAGGCATTGCATGGTGTGGCACGACACAGCACAGCACAGCACAGCACAGCACAGCACAGCACAGCACAGCACAGCACAGCACAGCACAGCACAGCACAGCACAGCACAGCACATGTCATTTTGGGTGAGCATGACTGTAGCAGATTCACCTCCAGAACCTGGCAGCTCCTCAAAGCCTCTGAGATTGTCTTGCGGTGGAGGAAGCTGATATTGTTGCAGAGCTGTGCCGGCTCCAAACTGTGGATACGTCCTGAAATGGCATACAATGGTGGGCATCAGTCATGTTGCATAAATTGCTTGTCAGAGCCCACATGGCTGCTGCTATCCATGTGCAGAATCTCTTGCAAGTTACCATAGTTCAAGCTTGATATTCAGCAAAAATGCAGCATCTTTTTCAGGACATATAAGGGCTTCATGAAATTTTCCAGGTTTGAAGCAATTCAGCCAATGAGATGCAAAATGCAGTTTCAACTTCTGCAGGATGTGATCATATGCTGCATCAAACCGTTCCTATATCAAACCAGATCCTGTGGAGGAATTGTCACTGCAAGTGGTTGTCATAACAGGTATCAGTCAGTCTTGAGGCATGTACAACTTGGAGTGACTGAGGAATGTGCACCTGTCACATTGACTGTTTTGCTCTGGCTGAAGTTGCATTTGAGAGGTTCCTGGTGTAGCTGTGTTGGTTGGCAGAATCACAGAGCTCTCCCAGGGTAAAGGCGCAAGCAATTCCTCTACGGGTGTCTGCACGTACACATCAGCAAAACATTGACAGCTTTGGGGTAACAGTAATCACGGTCTCACGGTTTTGCTTTGCAGAAACCTGGTGTCAGCACAAGAGCAACCAGCTGCTGCTGCTGTCACATATCACAAAGGGGGCTGAGTGGTTGCGGCCATGCATGAAATCAAGCTGCACCTGCATGTTACCAACTGCCCAGCATTTTTTGAGATGGATGCGTTATGTCCAGCCTCTGTCATGCAAACAGAAGTATGGTTTGCGACTCTGACACTGGTTTTGAGGAGGTTGCACAGACAGGCAGTGTTGTAAACACTGGATTGCAGGCTCAGTTCTGCGCTGCATAACATGGTAGAGTATGGCATGGCATGATGCAGTACAGCAGTGGGCTGTCGTTGATGCATACCTGGTGTAAGTTCAGGAACTGGCCCTTGTAGGGGTTCTCGGTGCAGAAGTGCACAGCATCAGCATGCCCAGTCTTGATTGCCACGCGTCTGTACATCTGAATCCCTTCTTCCTTGGTGTCAGCGATACCCAAATGTTTCTGCAGAGAACATGCAGAATTTGCAAAGATCTTTTGTGCAGCTCAGCCAAGGACCAGGCATGATGAAAAGCATCATATGTTTTCTGTGGGTACTAACCATCATGACAGAACTTGGCATGGAGGCAGAGCGCAGTGGCATTCAGAAAGAGCCAAGAACTTTGCCCTTGCTCGTCTATCTCCCACTGTGCATACAAGTTTCTGATGGCAGACACTGAGCACAGCCTTTGAAGAGGTAGGCACATTCTTCACAGCAAGTGCAGATCTGCTGATGCATTCAATTCAAGACACTGTGGATGCTCAGCAAGATGGCACACAACTCAACAAATCTCAAATGCCGTGTCAAGAAGACCGTGACCTACCCGGCCTCCCCCGCCTTCAATGGCAACTTCATATCGGACGCTCCCATCTTTCCCTGGCCTAATCAACAATGCAAGGTAAGAGTACACACGCGAGTAAAAGCAATCATGACTGCTGACATACAGTTGCAGCTTGTATTATGTAGTCCGTATAGCTGCTCTATTTAACATGCATATGCGTCAGAAAATGCACTTTGTGGCCAGAAAGCTGTAGGTGAGCAATGCAGGTATTCGTGACATATGCAATTCATGTTGAATGAGCATGGTGTGCAGAATGCATTTCAGATGTGCTCTTTGCAACATGGCATTGGGTGTACGACTTGATCAAGGAGGATGGTGCAAGACTGTGGGTTGCCTTACACCACACAAACATGCCATGCTTCTGAGCAGCTCACCTTGGGTACAATCCTTTGTGACCTGAGGACCCTGCAGAAGAGACTTTAGGCCTGCACTGTACTTTTCTGCAAACAGAAATGAAGGCATTGAGTCATTCACACGGGTGTGTTGCCATCTGCAAGTGTAGCAGGTGTGATCAGCTCACAGAAGGTTGCAGTAATTGTGCCCCAGCCGTACCGTTGCGTGGTCTCTCTGGCCCGCAGGATCGTTTTCGTACGTGGCCGCCTTTTATTGACTTTGATGGACCTGGCCGGCACCGCCTCCGCAGGGTCAGATTGTAGTTGACTCGAGACCTTCCTCCTGGGCTGCCTGTAGGCCGGCTCCGCAACGCTGCTTTGACAGGTGGTGAAATTCATCCTGCAGTTTGTGCAAGCCACCTCGACACGGAAAGAGGCTGCCAGTCGCGCTGTGCGGTCTGCGATCAGAGTCAGCTAGCTACTACTGCAAGTGCGCGGGGGAAGCCTGTTGCTTCTTGTCAGATGGTAAAACTCTTACAAGAAAATGTGCGCTGATGATCCGCATATTGAAGGGAAGCACGGACGACTTATTGTAAGTCTGTACAGATCTCCATCACTGCAGACACCATGCTTACCTGGCCAGGTGGGCTAACTGTCTGTTCAAAATTGAATGTGCCTTCTTGTTGGTCTCGGTCCACGAAAACTTGGAGCGGCACGTTCGATTGTCGGATTGTGCGAACCTCTTTCGTGACATGACCTCGAATTCGAGGTTTGAACCTCGAAACGTAACGCTCATTCGCATGACCTCGAATGTAACGCCATCATTTATCCTGTTTAATGATCCCCACAGAACGATCCCGGGGAGGTTCGTGTTCTGAAGCTGAGGGTGCAATGAAGTCATCTCTGTCTCTTCTGATGCATGGTACACATGCATGTACAATGTACAGCAGAGCGTGTAATCTTGCATCCCTGCATGCATACTGTTTGCGCATGACATTCACAATTGCACACACTAATTGCACGCTACATACTAATTGTTGCACACACTATTTGCACAGACCAATCAAATACAACATATTACAACATGCGCACTGCATAGCATTACTGGCTATCATAATATGAAAGACTATGCATGATGGGTCTGGCAATAACCTCATGTTACAATTGTCGCACTCATGAGTGACCTCATCAGTGCAACCAATATTCACTGTGGGAAGTGCTGACCAACAGCTATCCAATGCTTAGGCATACATATTTCATGTGCCTAATGGCAGTTGAGATTTGCACACATGCCTTTCACAGAAATGGTGCCGCAGGTGCATCAAGCCTGGTGATGCTGTATGTGGGTCAAGATGAACACCAGTAGCTTGTCTGCGGACAATCTGGCCATCTTGCCAATTGCTGACATGCATTTGATGTCTCATGTTCATTCTTCCATCTGATGCCCATCTGCATGTGCTGCCTCCTCAGCGCTGTCCTGCAAGGCATCATCCATGCATCTCCATATATGTTTGCATACTCGACAAGCAAGGCAATCAGCAAGAGCCCTTTGTAAAACGCCAAGGCCAAACTAGATCAAAGCATACCTGCGCAACTGTGGCATTGCCACCACTCTCCTGCTCAGCAGCCTGTTCAGAACCACCCACAGCAGCTGCAGCATCTGGTTCTGAGACTGTTGGGCCAAGGGGTCTTGGGGGCTCTGCTGACTCTTCAGGATCCAGGGAATTGACAGCATGAGCAGCAGGTAAAGAACTTGGCTGCAGCTGGCTGAGTGCAAAGTCATGCAGCCAATCATCGTCCTCCACAATCATGGCTTGGTAGTTGCCTGGGGTGCCGCTGTTGCCCATGTGGGGTATGTCTGTCAGTGCTGGCTCCTGACCCAGTGAGGGCTCATGGTGGTCTGCACACAATCTCAACATCTGTCATGTAGTATCCTGAAGGGTAGATCAGTGCGGATCGCAGCTAAGTTTGTCAACAGGCCTGGTCGGCAAGATGAACCAGGCACAGTGAAGATGCGCAGCAGGTAATGTACACAGCTCACCTGTTCTGGGCTGATTGGCGCGAGCTCTTGGTGATTGTGGGTGCACAATGGACAGCGCATTGAAGATGTCAAACACGGATGTTGGCGTGTCATGCCTAGAGACGTCCCCAGGCGCATTCTTCTTCGTCACAGCAGTGTAGTGCAGGCCCTGTTGATTGTTCCATGCAGCATGCCCCATCTGATCCTCATGGCTGACCCCACTAGGGTCCAATGCTGCATGCTCATCCAAGCTGCCATACCATGTGACCGCTGCACCATAGTTGCTGTTGTCATAGTTGCCATTACTGTGGCTTGTGTCATAGGCTGAGTGTATGTTGTCCACATTGATAAAATGTTCATGCATAGCTGGGGATTCTGCAGAGCTGACCAGTGTGTAGCTGCCATACTGCTGCAAGTTCTGGACTGCGCTGTCTTCTGAGGTGTGGTGCAGGTCTGTTTGCACCAGCTGCACATCTGAGAAGCCCTGTTGCCCTTGATGCTGCATTGGCTGGGCTGCCTACAAGCATTCAAGCTGTCACACTGGTGCTATTACTGTGGCAGCAAGGTAGCAATCAGACTGCACAGCTGTGAAATCGGTGTGTTGCATGCCAGTACAAAGCAACATCCCTTGAGTTCTCTGAATGAGCACATTTGGCTGCAGGACTCACACTGCAGGCTGTGACTCAGCTTATGACAGAGCGTGTGACATGCCGGCAGAATGTAGCCACTACAAGCATGATGTGACAGACAACAGCGTTGACATGATTTGCCTTGCTGCCAGTGCAATTTGCAGGAAGCTGCGCACCATCCAACAATTCCTACCATATGGTGCAGACTGCTCGCAATCGAAGACATAGGAATCACACAGCAGGAATGAGGCTGTGATATTCTTGACCAGGATGATATGTATGTATCCACGTACAGTCAGCAGGCATGCCTGCGTGTAGTAGACGCCTTGATTGGTCATGGTTGTGACATTGCCTGTAGCGGTGGGCTTGGGCTTGAAGAGGTGGCGAGACTCAGCCTCTGCAATGCTAGCTTCATCTACAGCGCGAGGCAAGCAGTTTCAGTGTTCATGATAGGAAACACATGAGGCGCATGTGTTGACCGATTTAGCTGCTGTCCAGGCTCCAGGCTTTGTACCAGAAAGTAGTATGTTAAACGCACAATTTTGCTGATGTGCAAGATGCTCAGGCTGGAGGTCTGAATGCTGCTCAACGTGCACCAGTGCATGCGACATAGGCCAAGCACAAGGCTGATGTGCTCGATATTGCCTTTGGCACCAAGACAGCAGCTTGGGTTTCATTAGTGTACAAACACAACCAAGGGGAGGGCTGCAAAAGCAGACACTGTCGCGAAAATGCAACCCCAACATTCAGCTGCACAAGCACAAGGGTCACGCTGAGGGGCACAGTTAGGGGCAAAAACAGGGGCAGGGTCAGGGAGCAGCATGGTTAGGGAGTAGCAGGGAGCTGGGGAGTAGCAGCAAGGACATAGCTGTTGATGATGTCAGGGAACACAGCTCACCAAGGAGGTCTATGTACTCAGCAAGGTCAAAGTTGGTGACAGCATGGATGCCGCGCCGCCTGACAGCCTCCCTGTCATAGGCAGTGGCTGCAACTATCTCCTCCTTGTACAACCCCAGGTACCTTCATCATATATGGAATGTTGTCAGACATGCACAAATGAGATCATTTATTGTTGCAATAGTCCATTCAGTCCAAGCTCCGGGCTGCCACCTTAGGAGACTCCCGTTATGATCGCTGAAAAGCGTTAAGTTTTTCTTTTCTTTTCTTTTTTATTCACTCCAATGTTGGGGCATGCGTTAGCAGAAGACTATGCAGCATCACAATCCACAAAGCTACTGCAGGTTGGCCAAGCAGGATCACAATTCTCAAAGGCATTGTGACAGGGCATGCATGAATGCAGTAGCAGGTGCACAGAGAACGCCAAAGAGGACTTACTTATATTTGCGGCCGACCATTTGGCCGATGCGGGCTTCCCATTTGCCTTTCTGGTGCTTGGTGACCCCCCGGTACTGGCTGCTGGTCTTCTGGGCCCCCCTGCTCTGCTTGCGCAGGCTCTGCACCACCTCCTCCTTGCTCACCTGACTCACATCCCCAA
>JAABUP010002651.1_pt1 | contig 33864 bp, 44 predicted proteins | sample 5559201 | NCBI WGS metagenome assembly JAABUP01 (sample SAMN10711887, study PRJNA513373) | rock metagenome | isolation source: Antarctica rocks | place: Antarctica
ATGAGCAGTGCCAGACGCACATGCATTGCAATTGTATGGCATCGCGAGCAGTGTCCACACAGATCAACGGTGAGAGCCAACAGAGATAATGACAACTACAGCAGCATGTGCAACACAGGGTTACAGCTTAGTGTGGTTGCAAGCTAACTATGCATGAGAAGTTGCATTGCAGCTGGCATCAGGAAACATCACCAAGTCTTGCCTGATTTAGGGTCTTTCCAGAATTTAGGTACACATAGCCTGATTCCCTGACCCATACTTTCTGCAGGTGCACAGCGTTGTGAGCAAGCTGATGATGGATGACAAGCTGCACAGCAGCTCGGACCAACCCACTAGCATCGTCATGATGGTTCAAGTTTGCATACCCTAAATGCTCAACCCATACTTTGTGCAGGTGCACAGCATTGTGAGCAAGCTGATGATGGATGACAAGCTGCACGGCAGCTGGGACCAACCCACCAGCACCATTGTGATGCACAACGCAGAGCCTAGCAGGCTGCAGTCTCTAGCCATGCAGTTTGCTGACAAGGCTGCAACCATGGTGGACCTGAATGAGAGGGCCCTCACCCTGAGGACAGGGGGGATGAGGGAATCTGAAGATGACATGGGCAGGGGCTACCAGGAGGGTGGTGGAGGCAGAAGGTGAGGGCGCAGTGTCAGGCTCAATTGTTGGCCCTGAAGTAAAATTTCCATTCATAACCACTAATTTCAGGAGCAGCAGCAGCCGTAACATGGGATCATCGTGCAATCCTTGCAGGCTAACATCAGTAGGCAACCATTGGCGTTCTTACTAGCTTGTTGTGTATGCATATGCCTTGAGAGCTTCCGGTGGCAGTTTTCAGAGCTACATTTCTGCATCACAGCCTGCAGTTGCGCTGAATCAATGTAGGTGGACAGGGAGGTCAAGAAGGCAGTTGTGATGAGAGAGTCTGGTGGTGATCGAACTAAGCATCTGCTTGACTTCTCCACTGAGTGCTTTCAGAAGTGGTCAGTAGTTGTTGTGTTTGTGTTTGTAAACCTGGAGGTTGTGTCAAAAAAACCCATGATGCCACAGCTGTCTCATATGCTGCAGCTTGGTTGTGGCAATACCAGTGGAGGTATGCCATGTGGCTGTAATGCATTTGGTGGTTATGCTGCTGAAAACCGGCCTGATCACCAAATGCGTTACTGCCACATGGCATATCTCCACTGGTGTTGCCATAACCAAGCTGAGGCATGAGACATCACAGAGGCTTCAGCGCTGACAGCACACACAAGTAAGCGCTGTGGTAACTTCACGCTGCTGCAATACTTTTTTGTTGCTCATCTGTGATTGTTTGCTGCTTGCAGGGGTGGACGTGGGCGTGGAGGTTTGCCAGGTATGGGTAGGGGTGGAGGCAGGGGAGGGATGCTAGGGGGTAGAGGAGGCCGCATGGGTGGCACCAGATTTGGGGACAGAAGCGACAGATATGGCACTACTGGTCTGACTAGCAATGTCAGCAGTTTACCTGATAGATTCCAGCGGTCAGGCGCATTCAGGCAGCAGCAAAACCCCAACATGCAATCCATCGGACAGTTCACCTCGGGGAGGATGGACTACAGGAGGAAGTAGTTGGTTAAAGCTTTCACCCTTTTCCCCTCCCCTTGCTGGTGCTTTTGTCAGTGCAGTGGCTAATCGACTTTGAGCCTTTTGAGCGAGCAAGTCAATGTGCTTTTGTGCTCCTTCTCAGCTTGACATATGCACACCAAACAGTCATTACTGCATGTCAGCCCATCACTGCTGCTTGGTTTGGGACATTATTTTGTTGATAAACGAGACATTGTGCTTAGCTCTGTTCCATCACCACAAGCGAAAATTGGCTTTGACGATCTGTACAATTGTATCTGTAATGCAGTATACACCAAAGTGTGGTACGTGCCGAGGAGGCAAAAGTGATAACATGCAGTTTCTGTGCCTACACTCCACCCGCGTCATCCGTGACTGAACTGATGCATTCGCCCATGTGACACAGACGTATTCAAGAGCAAAGATAGCACAGCATTGTGCGTCAATGGAAATGATGAAAAGCTTTAACTCATTGTCTTGTTCGGAGCTGTCATAAGAAAATGATGGCATGCTTGATTGCTCAACGTGGGATGAAAAAGATAGACTGCCGTGACTTGCATTGCATTTCAACCTTTATGGGTGTGAATGTTCATTTGATCACTGTCCCTTCACTCAAAGCAGACTGTATGATCGTTGCTGTTGCATGTTTACTTCATCTGGCCAACTCTTGCTTCAGCAATGTCAGTAACCGGAAGGTGGGTTACTCCACTGCAAAACAATACGAGTGCTCAGGTAGTAGAGGCGCCAACTCAAGTGCAGCAATGACAACATGACAGAGAGCAACTGCAGTGCATGTACACATTGCATGACTTTGTTTGCCAGGCAGACTCAATGTAGCACCTGATATCAACAACTTGACAACAAATGGAAGCCAGCACAGGACACACAACACTTTAACTGGCTGTGCATGAGCAGTCATGCAAACACAGCTGCATGTGCTGTAGAAGCGCAAAGCGTAAGGGTACCTGTGCATAATTCAATGGCAACCCCATAGCCATGGGTTGGGAAACTGTTGTGCCGTCATCCCCTGCATCACCATAATACTGACCCCTGTCCTGCATCTGGTGACCCAGGACACCCCCCACCATCCCCCCCACCCCCACCCCATGCATCTGCTGCTGATGATGCTGCTGCAGAGCAGCCATCTGAGGCTGATGCTGGAAATGCATCAAGCCACCGGGATGCTGCTGGTATTCATGAATCCCCAGAGCCATCCCTTGCTGCTGCTGCTGTTGTTGATGCTGTGCGCGCACAATGTCAGGCCGGTACTGCTGATAATGCAACAGAGCGTCTGAGGGCTGTTGGTAGTGGGCCACCCGGGGCATCATCTCCTGCCCTTGCTGCTGCTGCTGCAGCTGCTGTTGATGAAGCTGTTGCTGCTGGTGCGAGGTCACAGGAGTGCGGTGAGTCATCACGGGGCTGTGGCCTCTGACCTGAACCTGGGAGGGAAGCTGAGGGGGCATGTGGGGGACGGCATCAGGGCTGGGGCGGAAGTGCCTTTGTGCCTGCTGCTGGACCCGTTGCTCTTCAGCCTGATCAGGTGTGATAGTAGAGGCAGCAACCTCTGATGAAGGCTGCCCATGTGGATCATCCTGCCCAAAGCAAGCCCAACTGGTGATATGGCATACTTAGCATGTGTGCCGCAAATCACTTGCATCTTGCGCTAGCAAGAACCTGACAGCCTGATCAGAGTGTGCAAACGCCACAACCCTTTCTGGGGGGGGGCAAACTGTACATGGCCTGGTGTCATTGACATACAGGGTTTGCAAGGGCATGATGCTTTGCTCAAGCAGAGGTGATGTTTGTCAACATCCCAACAGCGTGCATGGAAGCAGGTTTGGAGGGCAGGTGGATAGACCAGTAAAGATATCGGCCAACAACAAAGCAACGCAGGTACGTCTTTGAGAGCGCCTGCATATGTGCATGCATTTGTGCATGTGTGCAGATTCACAAGCAGAAGAAGACGTACCTGAGGGCTCAGCGGCGGCTGCTGCTCAGCAGCATCACCACCAACAGGGGAGTCTGAGTCAGCCTCAGCAGGGCCAGCCCCGTCTGGTGCAGCCCTGTCCCTCAAGACCTGAGCAATCTGCCCTTCTGCTTCCTGCTGAGACCTGGCCTGAAGCTGCTGTATATGATCACTGTGATGTGGCGCTTCATCTGTATCAGCACGTCAGATCTGTTGGTAATGACAAAGTTGTCAATACTGCAATGAAATGACCCTCCAAGGCAACGAAGCTTGCTATGTACATCCTCTAGCTGAAGGCTCAGACGCACACACAGACTGCTACTCCACACACCAGACTTGAGGCAGGGGGGTGGGGGGGGGATGGGAGGGGAAGAAGGAGGTGGCGGACCTTGATCTGCATCACCCTGCTCTTGACGAATGGCGTCCTCAAGGCCGTTGTCATACTGGTCCTCCTCTTCTTCTTGCTGCAGAGTGCCCTCCATGCTAGGGTCCATGCCCATGCTGGGGTCCAGCTGAGCAGCCATGTATTGTGGCACAAGCAAATTCCCATCCTGGAAAGCAGACGATGCCCCGTGAGGAGTGCATGCAGGATGAACATTTGTTTGCTGCTTGCTTAGATCCTGTCTGCAGAGCTTCTGGTGATCGATTTGATTGACTTGAACCTGTGCCAGCCTTTGCTCCGGGATTAACTAGCTCTATCCAATCCCGACACATCTATTTTTACTCAGAAACGCCATCCCTACACTGGAAATCTGAACTCAGAAACGTCAGGGAACAGTAAAGACGCGTGTCTACATTGTGGATATGTTTTAGGTAGGTATCAGGTATGCCTCACACCAACTCTAGAGTTCATGCAGCAGGCTTACTTTTGTCACCCAAGGGTGTGCAGTGAATGTGGTAAGCACAGCGCTGCATGATTTCTCAGGACAATCTTGTACCTACTTCAACTGCCTTTGATCCAAATAACAAGTTCCAAAGAACCTGGTATCAAACCACTGACCAAAAGTCTGAGAGGCAAATCGTCTAAATCATAAGCTGAGTGGTCCTAATGGGGTGAAAGATCCTGGTGAGATAATAGAAAATGCACAGAGCAGGACTTCTAATCAGGTGAGCAGACTGCAGCGTCAGCAGCTGCTGCCAACTGCGCACGCATGTGGGCTGCGCCTGAGTAAATGCCAATAGATTGATTGGTTGATTGGTTGGATTGATTTGACCGATCCATCAATCCCATGGCCTGTATATTGTTGACAAAAAAGATGCAGGAACATCAGTCAAAGCTGAGACTGATGGAGCCCAATGCATGCACCTCCAGCCTACATCGCCTTGCGCAGCTTGTCAATGTGATGCATATGCAAGCAAGCAGAAGAGAAGAGGCTGCTATACAGCATGGAATGTGGAGTTGCATACTGCACAGCATGAAGACTTGTGCAAAGCCTAGGAACCCCTGGATGTCTCGTAGATTCTTATGCACCCTTGGGCGTGTTCATGGATCCATGCCTGTTCTGCACAGCTCAGCCTTATCTCTTCCAGCACCTTCCATGTACTCATGCTTGAATGCACTTTGGAGATGCTTGGAAGGTGCGTCCAAAATGCGTACAAGTATGAGTACATGGAAGGTGCTTGGAAGGTGCGTCCAAAATGCAATCAAATATGAGTACATGGAAGGTGTTGGTTAAGATGGAGCGCGCGCTGTCCATGCATGGCATGAAAGTCTTACTTTCCCCCTCCCCCCCCCTCGGGGCCCCGCCCTGCCTCCCACATGGTGTCCCCCAATTGAGTCTATTGCAGACATATGCACAGATGGAACAAGATGTAGTTTTGGCCTGTATCGCAGCCTCTGATCACTCACAATGAGCTGTGTATGCATGCATGCAGGCACAATGCATTATGCAGCCTCTGACTAGTCACAATGAGGTACGCATGCATGCAGGCAGGCACAAACACATCTTGCAGCCTCTGACTAGTCACAATGAGCTGTGCACCAGGTTTTGGCATGTTTTGCAGCCTCTGATTAGTCACAATGAGCTGTATATGCACGCAGTTGACGCCAAAAGGCATAGTCTTTTCTTTCCTAAATGCATGCAGGCAGGCGCAGATGTATCTTACAGGGTGATGCATGGCTTGAGCAGCCAGCACCATGATGCGCTCTTCCGGCGTCAGCAGCTTCATCCTAGCATACTCCGCCTTGCTGGCGTTGCTCTGGGTCTCATAGGGCTCCTTGTCCTCGTTGCTCATGTTCTTCCACCTCTCACCAGCCTCTCGACCAATGATCTTGACAGCTGTAGCCTCGTCTGGATGCTCCCTCTGCAGGCACAGCCGCTGGCAAATTTGGGAAAAGATTGTTTGGACTAAAAACTAGTTGGGAAAGATGATATTATGTTGTGGGGACTGACAAGTAGCCACAAAAGGTTACAGCCGCTGAGTCATGAATAGAATGAAGCTGTGCAGTTTGCCCAAGTCTGGCGGAGTTCTGAAATCCTCATTGCTGCTGCCTAAGGAGGAGGCTGGCAAATAGGTTCAAATTGGCGCAGCTACAGCTTCATCTGTGTGTGGGACAAAGCTGCTGCACACCACTGTTGTGCAAAATCAGAAGTGCCGCATGGCAGTGAAGATCAAACTGTTATGTCACGCTCAGAATCATGGTATATTTGCAGTAGACCAGGGTCTGGGTGGACAGCCTGTTGCGCAAACTAATCTCTTGACTGCAGGGCATCTTGGGAAACGCGAGGCCACCAAGTCACCAACCAGCAGAGAGTGGTCACTAAAATTGTGCACAGGATCTGAGCTTGCCCATTGCTGCATCATAAGTACAACATTCCCAGAGCGTTCAGCTGTGCTGGCCAAATGCTGAGACACAATGACAACGTTCCCAGCATGTCAAGATGCGAGCTGGTGAGCAGACTACACCCTGAGCGCCTCTCTCGTTGCATTAAGTCATGGCAATCAGGTGAGACTCACTCACCTTGTACTGCTCTCTGAAGTCTGCAAGGAAGAAGAAGTAGGCAGACTGGGGGCGCTTGAGCTCAGTGGGATCTCTGGCACGCTTCTGTCGCCTTGGGGGTTTTGGATGATCCTTCTCATACTCTGCCATGATCACACGGTAATCCGCCTGCAGGAGCAGTTGGGACCACCTGAGCCTCTTGCTAGCCCATGCCACATGATTCAAGTTAGCACCAGCCCACACAGCACAGACGCTGTCAGCCTGTCTGCTAACAAATGCAAAAAGATGCCATATGTATGAAAAGCTGCAAGCAAGAAGCAAAGCAAGCCTGTTGTGGAGTCTGTCACTGCTGTTGCCAAAGTGCGTTCTTGCATAGGAGCTTTTGGTTTGAGGTGTGGTGATACAGATACAGACACTGCGCAGCTGACAACAATGTATATGCTGACCTTAGCCTTTTCAGAAGACTCCTCAAACCCTCGCTTATCCTCTTCTGACAATGACCTCCACTTCTCTCCCGCAGCACTTGCAACCTCAGCGACCTTCTTGCTGTCAGGATTGTCAATCTGTGTGCAGGGCAAGCAGAGTCAGAAAATAAGAGACAAACTTGTCAAGCCAGTCTTGCCAGGAATGAGCTTAATCACGACCTTGTACTGTTCCCTGAACTCTCCAAGGAAGAACATATAGGCAGACTTGGGTCGCGTGGGGGCATCCACAGGCTTCTTAGATCGCTGTCGCTTCTTTGGCCTACAGGAAACAAGCCAACTTGGAAATTTTCTAGGCGCTGTAGCTCAGGGGAACGACGCGTTGTCTGCCAGGGCACTTCTTACTTGTTTGCGTCCAACTCGTTTTTGCGGTTACGTCGTCGAGGTAAGTGATCTGACAGCTCGGCTTGCTGTAGTGACTGCAAGTGCTGGTGAGGATCTACGGGACCGTGCTGAGTCATAAAGTCTAGGCCAGAGGCATGTTGCATGCCGCCGAGACTTGACTGAGGCTGGTGGTGCATCTGGGTTACCGCTTGTAGCAACGGCATGTTGTGAGGATGCTGGTGCTGGCCCATATGCAGTGTGTGGTGGTGCAGCTGGGGTGCAATAGGGAAAGGCATATAGTCTGCACAGCACGCCATATTGCTGAAGGTGCAACAAGAACGCAAGCTGCAACCTCGACGGCACTTTTATGTTTGACTCCTCACTTATGTCTAACCCGTTGGGGTCCATACTGACTGAGGGCAACCACTCAGAGCACTCCAAGGCTGCGTATGAGCAGTGTCGAGGCTGCTCGCGCGACAGGACCTTCCGGCACGGCTTCTTCTTGATCGAATTCTCCCACCAGCTAAAACGCCTAAAGTATTGCACACGCCTAAAGTAGCGGCAAGGTGTCTGTTGCTTGCAAAGTACAGGCTTGTACTTTTGGCCATCATTGCCAGAGTCTCTAAAGAAAGTTGTGGGGAATGGCAAATTAGTAATGCAAGTCCGAGATGGGCGTTTCCGACACCGCATCCGCAGTTGCATCGCTTGCATCGCTCTTTTTTATGAACCCATTATTACATTTTGTTTGCATCGGTGTCGTTCGATGTGGAAGGTCAAAATGTTTGACACAGTCGTTACCTTCTCCAAATTGTTGTACTCATCTTCCTAGTTATCGCGGTCTTTGCGTGGCTAATTTCGAGCCCTGCTCAGCTTGTTAACCTACAGGTGTATCACTGCACATTGTGATCATGCTTTAAAGATGCTGAGCTGCCTCTTAGTGTGTTCAGTCAATTATGCATGTCAAGCATCCATCAACAACGCTGATGCCAGACTGAGCGGCGAAAAGCTGGCCAGAAGCTTCGCACGGTCTCAAGGGCCCTTCAAACTGGCTGCAAGTTTCTGCATTTTGTCACCCGTATCCTGGCACTGCTGCGACTGACACTGCTGCAGCTGACTTGGGCGCAAAAATCCAGCAGCTTGGTGGCACATGTTTGTCACTAAGCTGATGATTCTTGGGCTTTTGCCAGGACATACGATCCCAAAATGCAGAAAGGTGCAATGAGTCAAAGCAGCTCAAAGGCCATGTCAAAACTTCTGAACAGCCAACTTAACGCTTGAAGGTACCAAGTGGCGTCCAGCACTATTCAAGACGGCTAGTGCATGGAACGAGGCTTTTTGCAAGGTGCACTGCAGAGGATGAGACTGTGAGTCAGCAGCACAAGCTTATTTGCTGTCGCGCCTGATATTGCAGTGTACACACTCATGAGTATGAGCCTATCAAAGCTAGCAAAATTCACAAAAGAATGCTGCAAAAATTGCATGTCAAGAGTGATGTCCAAACACACACAGACACACCTCGCTGATGCAAACATCTTTGCATCAAGCATATGTCAACATGTGTTAAGCCTTCAATGCCTGCAGCTGGCAACAAGCAGTGGTATCAAAAAGCACTACCTCACAGCAAGCCCAATGTTTTCTGATTAACATAGCAGTCTTGCGCATTTTTCATGTACGGCAAAGCACTTGTCTCTATCTGGCCTGTGGCAGCCAGCCAGCCAGCCAGTGGTGCCTTCAAACAGCTTGTATGGCTGTGGCAGTATGCAAGAACCTGCAGCAGGTGTAGGTCTTGCAGTGTTATCCAAGATGAGAATCACAATGACGCATTACACAGGCAGTTCAGCCAGCAGTTGAGATGTTTCAGAGATAACACAAACTCCATGCCTCAAGGCATAAACAGCTTTCTACAACTGTAAGGGAGGTCTGGCGGCCATCTGGAGTCAAAATTTGTCTGAAGTGATGCTGTCACACCTCACACTCTTCCACACACAGCTGGGAGCAACAGTGCGATTTACATGGAGCAGCAAGCTGACCATGTCAACTGCCAAGTCTTGCGATTGCTGCTTACGCTTGCTGTAAGTCAAACGTGAGCAACTCTGAGTAGCTTCTTGGAGAGAAACTGCCAATGCCCATTGACAACCATGCGAGCTGTCAGGGCAGCAGCCTAGAGTTGAAGCTGTCACAGCCCAGAGGGGGAAGAAACAGCTGCAGCCTAAATTTGTAGATAGCACCTACAACAAGGTCTAGGCTGAGGCTTGCTGCTGTTCCAAGACCAGAGATACACCTTTGTTGCCTATGCCTCAATGCATGTATTTGCTGCATTTACTGGCTCAAACTCAGGCCCAATAGCAGTAGCTTTCTGGAAGTCAATGTACTCATCGTCCGTCATGTCTGAGTCACTCGGCTTCATGAACGACTTGCGGTGCTTCTTCTTTGCAGCTAGGATGTCCGGGAATGTGATGGGCGCATACTTCTTCTCTGGCCCTTGAAGCAGAGTGCTTGCCCGTGTGTTTGCGAAGTATGCTATGCTGTACCTGTCTCCCTGCACAGTAAGTTACGTGTAACACATGCACGTCACAGTGTGAAACACACGGCATTGTTTTGTGAGAGGAGTAATGACTGCAGAGCTGCGGCTCAACAAGTCTCTGTCTCAGACCATGCTATAAGACAGGTCCACTATGTAGAGTCGCCTGATACAGTTCCCCAGGCGTTGTTGAGTTTGAATTGACGCCATGAAACAGCCTAATAAAATCGGCGTTTCTGAATTACAGCGAGCAATGACTCATCTCGATTGTGCAGCACTCTTGTGAAGTATGTGTACTGCTGATAGAGGGTCTTGCATGCCCTCCATGGCATCTAGATCTGCCTGGCTGTACACATGCTCACTAGTTGATGCAAGCTATGCAATCTGCAAGGATTGCAACATCAGCCTACAGGTGATCCTTATCCCCACACCATTTCAAGCAGTCACCACAAAGCAAGGGCAGACGCGCTTGCCTGAAACTCCTCTGCTCTAGGCATACGCACTCGGTGGTATGTAGACTTCAGCCGGCCATCGCCCCAGTACTGAAGGGCATCCCTGATGTTGACAGTGATTGCCCCCTCCCTAGGGTCACATGGCACCCACAATCCAGATTGCATAGCTTGTTGAGGAGTGGTGCCCTTCCCGGCACACACCTCCAGACCAGGCTCACCTGTACAGCATTTATAACAAAGAGATGATAACAATAAAAACAACAAAAATCAAAAGAATAATCATGACGGCAACATGGGCTAATTGTGATGACATCAATAATGATAATAATAATTTGTAGGCTTAGCCAACAGGCATGAGGTGCATGTGAGGCAAGTCAGTTGCTCAAGACAGGCTTAGTCTGAGCATCACTTGTACTGTGCTTCAAGAGCATCATGATCATGTTGACCGGTCAAGTACAGGGTATGCGGTGACAAGAAGCTGTGGTGAAAGACAGCAAAGGATTGCAGCTGATTGGCTCCAAGCTGTCACCGCTGACATTCTCACTATGATCCACACTGAAAGGCATAGACAAAGGGGGCCAGCGGAAAGGAAAGCATATGCTTTCTTTTATTTCCTTTTCCGAGTATCAGAAAGCTGAAAATCTGACATATATGACTATATAGAAGTACGCAGGTCAGCTGTGCTTGCATACCAGGCATCACATTGCATGTGAGTGTGCCTGGCAGCAAGCACAGAACAGGTTCATTGCTGGGGACAGACCTGACCGTTGGAATAGCAAGGTGACAACCTCAAAGTCTGTGTGTGCTATTCTGCGTAGGGTGCCCTCTTTATGGGCCTTGCCCTCCCATGATGGGTACTGATTGATAGACATGGCAGTCATGCAGTCTGAGGCATCTGGATCCATTGGCTGCAGTTGTGCATGACAATGATCAGTACCAAGAGAAGAAAAGAGAAGAAAAGAGAAGAAAAGAGAAGAAAAGAGAAGAAAAGAGAAGAAAAGAGAAGAGAAGAAAAGAGAAGAGAAGAAAAGAAAAGAGCAGAAAAGAAAAGAAAAGAAAAGAAAAGAAAAGAAAAGAAAAGAAAAGAAAAGAAAAGAAAAGAAAAGAAAAGAAAAGAAAAGAAAAGAAAAGAAAAGAAAAGAAAAGAAAAGAAAAGACCACGCCTTTTGGCGTCAGTTTGATGAGAAGCCAAGTATTATACCAGGCTGCCCAGGTGATCAGTACCAAGAACAACAGTCATTCATGGTCATCATGGTGGAAATAAACACAACCAGTGATTGTCATGGTGAAATTCTCAGCGTGACAAGCACATAAAAACATCGCGACGCTGAGCACTGCTGTTTTGCATTTGCAACAATGCGACAGGTGTCAGACAGCAGCATGTGCTGCTGCTCTGTCTTGCCTGTATCATGTGGCTGATTTGTGCTGTCTGTTCCAATTAGCTGCACTTACAAACCAGAACGCTTGCCAGCTTTCAACACCACATTGTGTTTACCTCAAGCTGGGTACTCTAGCTAATCAACATGCCGGTGCATGCAGCAACACATTTTAAATGACACCACGCATACAGTGACACCAGCTGCGCATGCATGGGCCAAAACATGCATGGGGTAAAAACAATTCCCATAGCTCAGGCGCATCAGGCAACAATCAGGGACAGCATGTGGTGCAAAGGCATTCAAAAGCTGCTGCAGACAGGAGAATGTGTTGCACCTGGAGATAATAGTCTTCTGGCAGGCCAAGTCCTATGGCCAGGCAGCTCATGATGTCCATGGCAACTCTGTGCACCTTGTGCATGAAAGTTAGCATAGTTTCTCTGCATATGCAATGCAAGACTATGGAGGCTGCAAGTCTGAGATGCAGACTGTGCTGAATTGATGCATTAAGGATTGAGGTGTGGATCAAGCATTGACAGGGCATTGACAGGGCATTGACAGGGCATTGACAGGAAAGGATTGCTGTGGCATCATGCTTAAAACGCTGAATCAGACATGTCTGCCGTGATGCAGTTCACATGATCAGCAAGCACATGCATGCATACGTTAGTCATCTGCTTGATCACACATGAATGAACATGTATGAGTATTGACATACAAAGGGTGTGTACTTAAAGCCAGGACATTCCTCCTCACTGGGCCATAAGCCTTCCATTCTGGGACTGTCATAGCCCATCAGCATGCCATGCGTCAGTTGTCCAGCTGCAAAGTCAACACTGCTGCTCTCCAGACAATCATTACTTCCAATGCACAGGCTGGGCTGAATTTTACCCTTACATATGGATCAAACAGTGTGCTGTCACACCTAAGCAGGTGCAAGCCAGGCCATGAACCATCCAGGCAAAGCTGTGGCTGTCATTTGCAGATGCAAAGGCTGTAGGCCCTCCTGAAAGTCAGGCTCACTTGACAGCAATTCAAAAGCAGCAGGCAGGTGAAGTGGGCTTCCACCTGACACTCGGCGTTCTGACCAGCCAAGAATGTAAGCTGCGTTGGACTTGTCTTTGACATGTCGAGCTCTGGTCTGCTCAGGAAGGCTGAGGTACCTGCAGGCCACTGCAGGCCTGTGCAAAGGTAGAAAGAAATGATTCGACGGTGCCATAGCCTATTAGTGCTTGACTTCCACTGCAGTAGACTAAACAGCAGCACACTGGCGGTGTGTGCCGACTGTTCAAGCTGACCTGACACTCATTGCGAACGCTGCATCAATATCAGCTTGTGCAAGCCCATGCCCTGCACCGCACACGCACCGCACATTTCCTCAACTAGTGGATATAGTGGCGTCAATTCTGATGTAATGCGCTTGCCTGTCACATAGAAAAAGCCGACTTTGGAGGCCGCGGACATCATCTCAGCGCTGATCTGTGCCTTTCTGTTTGGAAAATCCGTAAGGGCTATGTTAGGAACGGTGGAGATAGCGTAGGGACACTTCATCTTGGTGCTAGCAGCAACCCAGCTGTAACACGGTTTTGCACAGAAGCACCGCAGGCCAAATACACGCGATGGCTCACTAGGCTGATGTGCAATGCTTGGTCCAGTGCTTGGTCTTGACAATCCGGACGAGATGACGCAGTTTCCGTTGCAGCTTCTTTGCATGCAAATGCCAATTGTCATACGTGATCGCTGTCCCTGCTTGCAAGCAACTGAAAACCATTGACAAGCTGATTGAGGACGCAAACATTCTGTAAGCACGAAAATTAGGGCAGTGCTCTGCACATGCTGACGCTGAAGCATCAACAGGCTCGAGCTCTTTGTCGAAAATCCACAGTGCAACAGCGCCTCTAATAAGCTTGAAAGACATGTAGCAACTTACAAAGATTGCAATCTGCCCTGCTATTCTGGATTATACAGCCCCTAAATTCTGATAGCTCAAGTCTAGGCGTTGCAACATAGGCCATTTAGGGCACAGCTGTTGTGACGCTACAAATCTGCTGCCTTCAAACACATTGCGAACAAAGCCCAGCAGTGGCTTGCTTGGACCACCAAGGATCTGATATGCAGCAGGATCAAGCCTGTTCTGAGAAAGGTTGAGCTGCTGCAAATCCGGCCAATCAGCCTGAGGCAGTGCACCCAGACAATGATTGTCCAGTCTGTTGTTCTGCAGATTCAGAATTTCCAGCAACCGCCATTTCCCCTTGACCAAATGGATGACTCCTTCATTGCCTAGATTGCTGCCCTCTAGCACCAACTCTTTCAAGCAGGGCAAATGAGCAATTGTCAGTTGCGACACTGCCTCAACACTTTCAAAACAAGCATAGCTTAGTTGCAAACACTGCAAATGCAGCAACTTCCAATGACCCAATGCAGCTAAATCACATGAAGGTGGAATGCAGGAATTAAGATGGAGTGTGCGCAGTGCTGGCCAGTTTTCCCGTGCCCAAGTATGCAAGACTTGCGGTGTCAGTGTTGTGTAGCTGAGATCTAAACACTCAAGCTGGGACCAGGTCACATCCCCAAATGCTTCCAAAATGTCATCGGTGAGTTGACTTTTGTCGAGAGACAGTTGCTTCACAAAAGGAGACAAGAAGGTCAGAGCTGCACATGTGCCATGATGCAACCAGCAACCTAGCAGCTCAACAACCTGGAGATGCTTGAAATTAGCAATGGCTGCTACTGTGTCAGAGACGACAGCAGCTTCACGAAGGCGCAGCGTATTGAGCAAAGGCCAGATGGGATGTGTCCAATGCTCAACAGCTGTTGCACCTTCCCAATTTTCAATATACAGAGCCTTGAGATATTGCCACTTGCTCTCTGTCAAGCTATGAGTAGCTGCTAACGTGAGCCCTGATGCCACCAGTACCTCTAAAAGAGGCCATTTTGCAATGTTCAGCTCATCAATGCATTCTCCATTTACTTCATTGAAATCCAAACAGAGCTCATGCAGCAATGGCCATTCTGCTTTGGCCAGTTCTTGGCACATCTCATGGTCTAGCCGTTGCTGTGGGTCCTTGAGAACAAGCTTCCTCAATTTTGGCCACTTGCTCTTTCCCAGCGCCACATATGCTTCCAGACGCAAGCCATTTTGGCCCAGCTCCAAACACTCCAATCCTGACCATTCGCCATCGCCCAGCAACCTCACAGCTCAAGTGGCATTTGACAAGCTTGAGACTCTGTAGGACCGGCCACTGTCCTTGTACCAACGCTGACATGAGGGTCAAGTCTATTGAGCTGCGGCTCAAATCCAAATTTGTTTCAGCTGCGGCCAGCCACCATCCACCAGTGCTGTGATGTCCGGCAGATCAGCCTTCTTGAGTGTGAGGGCAGTGGCAGATGTGTGCACTAGTCTGCGCAGACTAGAGCTGGATGACAACAGTGCTGCCATTGTGTTGGGAGTGACGTAGTCAAGAATGGATGGCACCTCTTCAAGGAGACTCATGACTGATGAAGGGGTCACCTGGCAGCACCACACGCAAAATTGCAGGCAAGTTCGCCAGTTGACACAGAACTTCAGCGCTGGCAGCAAAGCTTGTATGGGTATGCGCAGTCAGGGATGTAATCCACTTTAGTACGATGGGAAATGTTAGTTTTGGATGTTCAAGAATCTTTTTTTGCCGTAGTCTTGTGCATGCAAATCAAAAGCCATTCCTGCATTGGTACCAAAGTACCATACACTGTGTACCTGTGATGTGTCAAGCGCAAAATGGAGTCCTGACCCAACGTATGCTGTGCTAGCATGTTTTGTTATGATTTGCTCAATTCCCACTGCTTGCAGTCAAAAGTTGTATGGCTGTGGGAGCAACTCACGCTTGTCTAAACTTAGTTGCCTGAAGGCAATGTCCGTTTTCAACCTTTTGTGTGGCTGTGCACCTTTGACAAGCCAGGCTTCATTGCAAGATGCAAATTGTGTTCAACAGGATAGTGCAACTCTTGCTTACTGTCTCTAATGCAGATCCTCGCAGAGCTTTTCCACAATGGCACCAACAGCTCCCTCTTCCCCTCTCCCTTCCTCCTTGCTGTCCTGTACTGCTGCTGAAAACCTGCTGCTGTGACACAAACCCCTGCAAGCATCACAGGTCAGCTTTGCACTGCAAACATCTGAGAACTGGACCGACTGCCTGCAGTATCGCAGTTTCAACAAACACGTGTGAGCAAGATGTGGTTGTGTGACAGTCCAGATCACGGTGCATCAGCATGCAGGCAGTGGATTACCAAAGCAGCAGCATGAGATATCATGCAAGATCGCATCAGAACGTGCCTAGCAATACCGGGGACCCTGACAACACCTGCTCTTTTTAAAAGATCAAGCAGCACGGAGAGGAAGGCAAAAGTCTGCCAGCTGGGAGTTGGTTGAAACACTGAACGAGGTGTTGCACGCTGGGAACCTGATGTGCATGCTACCGCGTTATGACGGCATGAAGCTCAGCCATAAGTAAAGCGGCACTCAATATGGCGTCAGCAGGATTCGGATTCATTGTCAATCAATCAATCAATCAATCGATAAATATTTAATGTCCTGGGGGACCAACAGACAAGAAGCCCAGTTCAGTGAATTCACACAGACAAGATTTGCTCCCTACATGCAAAGAATTCCTAAGGAAGCAACCACATGTATCATCTATCACACAAAGTCATCAAGTCTGCAATAGTACAACAGTGCTGCAGTAGTTCCAAATGCTGTGACTTGATATGGCGGTACGCGTACGCTGGGCATTCAAACACAAAGTGCTGCTCGTCATCCACACAATCCAATGAGTTGCACACTAGACACAGCCTGTCTGTCCTGCCTAGGTGAATAACGTATGCCCAGCAGCCTGTGTCTACCTGCAGACCATGGCATCCAGTCCTAAACCTACTGATTAGCCTTCTACATGGGCGCACACTTGACAACAGACAGATACTCTGCAGGTTTTGCACTCAGGCTGCATTGTCCTACATAAGATCAAGCTGATGTGCTGAACATCTGCAAACACACTCAAGTGCATGCTGATGCTCAGCCCTTTCTACGACAGATGCAATGTCAAAATTGTGAAAAGCTTGAGATAAGGAATCTGCAACCTTTTCCAGCACAAATACATGAGATTGCTATCAGATCCACAGCAACACCAGAGCCAAAACTGGTGGAGAAAAAGTTTTGCACAGTACCATGGTACCAGGTAAAGCAACATGCACATAGACATAAAAATGGCTACACCTCCAACACAAGACCTGTGGCTAACTCTGAAAAGCCAGTCAGTGGCATTTGTGCAAAACTGATTATAATATACAAGCCAATGCCATCCTACTGCAGACTAAATATGCTCTGCGGAGTGAGATCATCCGTCACAAGGCTTGATACTACTTGAAGAGCTTTGACTGCCATGCTGGATTGGTCGGAATGAATCCCATTGGCTCTTGCTGAAGCAGTCAGATCTGCTGCTGAAGCACAAGCTGTTGCTGTATTTGAGTCTGAGGCTGTGGCACATGGCAGCTGGTCGGCAGCTACATTGACGCTGTCAGGCTCGTCATTCACCTCTGCAGCATCCAAACAGGGCTGTGTTCAGAAAGCAAACAGCGTCCAACATGCTGCGACAGGTTGGACAGACCTGCCTGTGTGTGGTGCCACCAAATATTGGCATGTGACAGTGATAGTGACAGGAACAACCATGCTGAAGAGCAGTGACTGTGAGATCGAGATTAGGGACATTGTGTGCGGAGCATTATGTTCAAGATGAACAACCATGCTATAGACTTTCAGGAGCGCAACAGCAAGTAGTTTGATGCACATGGAGTAGTCCTGCACTCTGCCCTGGCACATGGCTGCAGCTCTCAGCTCACAGCCAAGACTTGAGCATGCAATGTGCTTTATGTCATGCTATGTGCCCAACAGCATATGCGCTGCACTATATCTTGAAAAGTCGCAGCAACATACCTTGAGCAGTCGCAGCAACATACCTTAAACATTCACAGCAACATACCTTGAATAGACGCTGCCTCACAAGCATCTGATGCAGCCTTGAAGGTCTCTCCAGAGGGCTCGCCCTCTTCTTCTGCCAGAGCATCTACCACAGCAATCAGATCTGTCGAGTATGGGAAGGCATGCACTATCGCAATGGCAGCCTGACGCACTGTTGAGATCTGCGACACAACATGACGGTCTTTGCATGATTTGGTGAATTCTTTATTGGTACTTTGAAGGGGAATTTTACATTTCTAATTTAACGAACAATAAATTGAAACCGCTTTCCAGCGCATGACTCGGCTAGGTACATGCAGGACAAGTCTGTTTATGCAGACAGCATGTTCTATGACTGACTTGCTTTTGAAAATGACCCCTTGTCTCAGACGGCCATACATCTGACGCAGCAATACAAGCACTGGCGACGTTCAAGAAAAATTTGTGCAGGCTGCATAGTCACATGCTCATCCCAAATCATGCCAATACGCCATGCATACTTTGCAGCCCTGCTCTGAGAGAGCAAGTGCAATCTGCACATGCATCACAGCACAATGCTATGATGCAGCATAGAGAGGCAGCACAGCCTGTTCACATTTATACATACTGCAACAGACAAGCATCTCTGACCTAATTTGTTTAACTTATTGCTATGACAAATTGTGCAGAAACATTATCCACTTTACTCACCTCGTGCCCAACTTTCCTCAGGTACAGCATATAAGCAGTATGCTCTTCTGCCAACAGCTCTTGTAACTGCTGTGTGATACTGTCCACAATCAAGTGGTTACTAGCCAGGTCAGCAATACCAGTGCTCAGCGCCCCAGGTGCTGCCTGAAGCTGCTGCAGCAGCTGCTGGCGGCGGCAGGAAATCAGCGCAAGCTGCTGAAGGTAGCTGCGCCGTATGCAGAAGATAGCATGCTTCTGTGAAGGGCTGTAATGCATGACATGCTGCAGGAGGCACAGACACATTTGGTGCTTTGGATATGCTGCATGGGTGGTTGTTGCACTTAGGGAGTGCTGCCTTGTGCTGTTGTAATGTGTTGTAGCGTGCCTGCAAAGCTTGACAGTGACTAAAGCGTGCTATATACATAAATGCTTGTGCTGCAATGCATACACCCAAAGGGTGTGTTGTATGTTCTGCCTCTTCCCGGGTGAGACCTTGCAATGCTGCCACATAAGCAAATGGCTCCTTGCAAATGGCTTGCAGCGTACTTGCATGAAACTCCATGCATACAACAACTTCGATACAAAGACAAGTTGTCAGTAGCACATCCACTGTGCATAAAGGATTGCAAACAGCAGGTCAGCAAGATGACTTCATTGTGAGCCGTATCCTGAAGACTTGCTGCTGTCAACAGCAATTGCCTAAGTCAGGAATTGCACGCAGTTGCAATGGACATGGCTGTGTGTTGCTCACCGCAACTCCAAGAGGGTCAGGCGTAAACTGTGCCTGTGCCATCAACGCTTTGTGGCCGAGAGGGTCTGCTCTGGCCTTGACAAAATTGGTGCAGCAATACTCATTCAGCAGTTGCTCAACACGAGATCCAGAGAAGTGATAGTCTTCATCTGGGCCTGTGCTTCTGAGAGACAGCGACATGTCTTTGATCTGGCCCTGCAAGGTGATGGCAATATTGTTCTACTCCATCGCAGATTTCAAACGGGCCCATTTTATATCCGCAACGCAGCAAATCATGTTTCCCAAACATGCTTCTATGCGTTGGTGCATTTCTGCACATGGCTGAGCCATATGCGAAGGCCGCAGGCAAAGCTGGAGTGGCAACAGGCATGGAGGTATGCTGTTTGCAGCTGTCCGGTTGAGGCGTATCTGTTGGAGGCATATTTGGCATGGCATCTTGATGTTTTGGCATCAAACACAAAAGCTTTGCATTTGGCTAGCACGCAGCGGAATGTGCATGTGTACAATAGGCCTATCATGGCTAAATATATGTGTCTCTTTGTCGCTTCGCACCATCTCATCCTCAGACGTGTGAGTATTGCAGACCATCAGATCAACAGAGGTGTCTCAGGCAGCACAGCAGAGAACACGGAGGAAGCACCTGCCAGAGAATAGCCAGCTGCTGCGGCCCTAGACTGCCCACTTGTTGTACAACACTGGCTTGATCCTCTGTGAGGCTGCATGTGAAGATGGTTCCAGAATGCCATATTGGCATGATTCGGTGGAGGAGCTGGCTGTCCACAACATCAGCCCCCTGGAGCGCAATGCTCAGAATCAGCATGTGCCATCAGTATGATGCAACAGAAAAAGGAAATCAATGCTCAGAATCAGCATGTGCCATCAGTATGATGTAACAGAAAAAGGAAATCGAGGAGCATTGCAGACAAACCTGCCACGGCAAGTGAGGCACTGGCATCAAGCTGCATGCATGAGCGTTTGCTTTCTGTGCCAGCGTGAGCATCAGGTGCTGTTTGTCAGACTGCATGTGCTGCATGGCTTGTCGCATCTCATTCAGCTCTGCTTGGAGGCTTTGCAGCTCAGTCTGCAGGGCACAAAGTCTACGTCTGATATGCAGCAAGACTTCGCTGCTGCCAACAACCAGGCAATTTGTCTGCAATATGCAAAGCAATGTAGGGGTTTAGCCCCTACGCTGCAACCTACCTTTCTCTTTTCACGATAGCTTCGCTGATTTCGTCTGTTTACTTCTTTGCTTCGGATTCGTTGACGTGGCGGTCTTGCGGGCTTGACAGCCAAATCCAGAGCCAGTTCTGCCTGGCTGGCTTGTTGTTGTTGTTGTGCACTTTGTGAGCCTTGGGGCGTAAGGCCAGCGTGTGCTAGAAAATCCGCGAAGTCGTCCATGTGATCAGACGTACTTGGGACTGGCTGGAGACGTCTTGACGCCTCGTTCAAGTAGGCGTGGACACCCGGCTTCGGATCTATTGGCCAGTGCTCAGCGTCGAGCTCGAGAAGGCTCTCGAGGCCCGACGTGACGGCTGTCATCAACACGTTGACATACCAGGAGAGGTAGGGAAACTCGTGTCAATAGCGATGCCTGCGCAAACTCGCAATCGATCACGCGCATGTATGGGATGTTGGTCTCGAAACCGGGTCCCGGGGATCCTGGTAGGTAAGGGAGAAGCTTTCTGCCACAGCATTTACGTATCGCTGCAGCTAGCTGCTGCTGCTAGCTGCAACTCGGTTATGCACATCACTACCATGCGCGCAGCTGTACCCGTCTCAGGCATTTGACTTGCAGTTGCATTGGTTCTCTGCTTCTGCAGGGACATGCTGAGATGCATCAGTCAGGCTAGGAGCTTGGTAAACCTAAGCAGCTTGGTAAACCACCCATGCCTCCAGGTCTGCTGCAATGCTGACCGGCGTTAGCATGCTGGAGACAACTTGAAGGTCATGCAGTCAAAAAAGAGGCCTGATGCTGATGCGCCAAGTCTTACCTGATCTTGGCGCAGACATCTTCTCCTGACCACGCCCACCAGCATCTTTAAAGGCAAATGAGATACAGCATCAAACTTTGTACGCCTCAGAAACGTGGACTCTTGGATGGCACAGCAACTGTGAGCAAGTCACTAGACCCAAACGGCCTCCTTGATGTCTTTTTCTCTACCGCGAAGCCTGAGCAACTCTCTGATTTGTCACCTCTGCAGCTTCCTCTTTCCCTGACGTGCTGACAGGGTTTCGGCTGACCAACTGCACATCACTACTGCTGATGCTTGCTTCATCAGCCTCCCTAAGTATGGGACTGAGCATGAGTCTGAAATGGGAAGGGGTGTCCACACTGCACCCAGGAGATTGGCCCGAACCCATAGGATTGAAGCAACCCTTCTGATCAATCGCAGATGTAGACTGCAGATAGCTGCATGTCTATAGATGCTTCAGGGAACCGCTGATACTTGGTTTTCGAGAGAATTTCCAGGCTTGTCTGATCTGCCTGCATATTGCAACCATGCATGCTTGAGTACAATGTCAGAAGGCCTAAGCGTTGGAGGGAACAATGCATGTCACAGGCTTGCATTGCTGTTGCTGTTGTTGCTAAAATGCTGCACTGTGGCGCTCCTTTGCAACAAACTGTCATGGGCCAGACATCTGTAGTAGCACCTTGCAACGCAACATGCATCCAAGACACCTCATATCATGCAGGTGCACAACATAGCCATGGGCAGGTGATCTGTAGCATAGATTGTGCAATGCCATAATGCACATCTCAAAGAATAGCGCAGGGGTGGTCACATACAAACAAGCCATAGCCTTACTTGTCTGTAATGTGTATGAGAAGAAGCACTGCCAACTCAATGTTGACGCGCTGCGCCAGCAACACAATGTCCCTGATGGCAATACGGCTGGTTGCAGGTGCAGGGGCAGGGCTGGACCATGCAGAGCCTTAAGCCCCTGCCCACTCTAGGCTGACTGTCTTTATCACGGCTTTGTCCACCTGAATCTGCAACAGCAAGCACGGCACAGCAGGTGATTCACAGGAGAAATGCACAACATTTGGTAGTGTGAACTGCCCAAATGCTTGTATACATAGCAAACAACCAAAAGAAGTCTGTGCTGGCAGTATCTGCAAACTTGGCAAAGGCAATGTCTGGCAGCGTGAAGGTTGTGATGACTCACCACCAAGACTGGCTTCAGGTATGAACAGGGTAACATCATGTACACATAAGAGGCAAGGTGATTCTATATTGTGCATAATTCATGCCTGGAGGTCTCATGGACATTACATCATTTATACATGAAGAAAGACGGTTTTATATTGTGCATAATTCACCCCTGGAGGTCTGATGGACATTGCTGCAACAGGGTGTTCAAGCAGTATTCCCAGAGCCCTGGAACTAGACTCATCTGGGTGCCATGATTTAAGCAACAGCAATGACATCACAGCTGTTGGTGGCTTGAGACAACTGTGACGTGGTTGAGTGATCACCTGACTGGCACTGCAGCCTGACCAGAAACCAGCGCCTCTGTTGACTGGAATACCAAAGCGATTGGCACGGTCTGCACATAACACAAGAGTGTTCATATATGAGGAAATACCAGAGTATATAAATGTATGACCCAGCAACATCCTGACATATGCAAGTGTCAGGATGTTGCTGGATGCAAGTGTCAGGATGTTGCTGGGGTGGCCTTCAATGAGCACCTGTCCGGGGCTTGTTGCACTACACAGCTCTGAGTAAGTGCACGAGCATGCTGATCATGTCATGCTGATGTGTTGCAAGTACTTCTTTATTGAGTACATAGCAAGTGAAGCATCATAGCAGGCACACGTACACTGCGTGCAACCGTAACATGCATATACTGACCACGCTGTCAAAACACGCACACGACGCACAAGTAAGGGGCGCACCAGCTAGCAAAGGTTGACCGACCGGGTCCTACCGCCTACCATGCTTTCTTTACCCTGCTGGTATGGCTGCTGTCGATCGGCAACGCAGTACACCGCAACTCAAATGAGTAAGCAATGAGGATGGAGTACCGCATAACTCACAGGGTATTTGCACGGGTTGAGCTCGTGCGCGAGCAGTGCGCGCACGCTTTTGGTCGTGGTATGCAGCTACTCCAAGACCCATACTCGCCTATGTGACAAAATTGCAGTCTATATATATGGAACAAGACACCTTGTGTAATGAGCGACACAACTGGCAACTTCCCGAAGTTGAGTCTCTGGCTCGCTGGGCAAGCTGTGTGACTCATGGCTTTCCGATCAGTTGACCATGCATTGGCCGTTGGCGGATGCATGGTCGACCCACCCTTGGGGGTCGGATGGTAGGGCCATGGCCTAAACATGATCACATGATTTACTACCCATCTTTTGGTCCCATTCCCATCTGCTTTTGCAGTCTCCCGCAATCAAAACTCTGGTTCTGGGCAAGACTCTTGAGATTTGAGATGCTGCCACCAACTGTCAGCAGCATCTTTGTCTTTGTGTTTACAATGAATCAGCCTGCTACTCAAGACCTGCTCAAGATGAACGGGACTGCCAAATCTTCCCCCAACTCAGGGGGTGATACACTTTTGTGGCTAGTCATGTTGTTTTACGTACTTGTCACGGTGATTTGCATAGGTCTATTAGCAACACTGCAACAGGTGCCTTGATATGGCCTCTGAGCACTGTTCAAGGTAGCATTGCCAAGCAGGCAATGCATATGAGGCTCTATCTCAAGTCATCAGCCGGTGTCAGCGGCAGCCTACAAGTCTACCTTGCAGGCGCCTTCTTTGAAATATGTCAAATTTGATAGCCTTTTTGCTTTCATCAAAGCACCATTGGGATGTATCAGATAAGCTCGTCACTTGCATCAGTGGTCAAACTTGACTTGATTGTAAAACATTCAACAAATGATTCTGGCAATGCTTTGATGAGCATTCGGTTTTCACAAAATAACCTCCACGCTGTTGATGCCGTGTTTCCTTGATAGATTGGATCTCAGATACACGTTCCCAAGGATGCACTGATCTGCAGAGCCTGGTAAAGTGCCTGGATCATAGGGGTATTGTGTTAGTGTTAGATACAGATGCCGTGTTTGTTTGGGGAGCACATGCATTGCAGCATCGCAACTAATCAACAGGCCTGCTCATATGAACATGACTAATGCATATACGGTATGACATACCCTACAAGTGTGTATGCATATGTCTTGGTGTGCTAGCACCGATGGTGCAATATTTGAATTTGGTTTTTGATGCAAGTTACAGTGGTTTGAGGACAGCCACAACCTGTGTATACGTACGTACAGACTAATCAACCACTGTTTGACACCTGCACATGCATAGCTGATCCCTCAGCTACAAAGCAAACATTGAACGGTCGCAGAGGTTGTGCAAAGCATATATTTGTGGCCTCAAGGCAGCAAGCTTGCAACTGACTTTGTCTGTGCTGCCACTTGCGTGGGGTTGCATAGGAAGTTCCTTTCTGCACCCTTGCTTTTATCCTTCAAGTCCTGCTGTCTCAACCTTCTGCTGCTGCACTTGTCTTCTCAGCAATATACCCTCAGCTCAGCGGGCTAAAGTGCCAAAAAATCAAATCTACAGCTGCCATGTCAGCTCAACAACAACACTCAGTGCTTCATGTCTTTGAGCGCCTGGGAGCTGCATCTTTCATTACAAAGTACTCAGCAGCCGTCATAAGCTTTTCAGATGCTTGCTGCACATCAAGAGACTCTGCATCTTCATGATCAAGGCCTTCACACACTTCAGCAGCTTCAAGTTGCCAGGAGACAGGATTCATGAGATCTGGCCACCAAGGGTATGTTGCACATTGGGTGGGCCTGACTTTGTAAATGCTGCACAACTTGTCCTCGAGGAAGATGCAGTCCTGCAGAATGTAAAACACAGCAGGTTTGATCTGACAGAAGCATTGACAGCACCGCAGAGCACTGCTTGTATACATGTCAATAAAATGTGATGCACATCTCCTGCCGTACACACACTGTCTTTGCTGTATAGATCATAGCCAAGGAAGGCTTGGCTGAGCAGTGCATCAGGTGAACACTTCTCCAGCATGAACTTGCACAGCATAGGAAGCAAAGCACAGTGATTGTACTTGAACGGATAGCTCAAAAGACAAGACCCAGGAGGAGGTATACCTTGTCTGGTCCTGCTTTGTACTTCAGCATGCGCCAACCAACCACTTTACTGAAGCTTTTGCAATAGGTGCTGAGGAAGTCTTCCAGCTGCAGGTTGAGATGAGCAGCGATGCCCACGCATTCTACCTCACTTACCCAAACTTCTCCAGCGCCTGAGCAGCACTTGCCACACTCTGTACACTTGAACCGCTTGTCAGCAACAAGCGCAGCTGCACTGCTGTTCAGTGGCTTGGCTTGAGCTGTAATGATGAGACCTGCAAAAAGTCAGCTTGAGATTTCAACCTTCTTTGTAGGCAGGCCAGCCACAACTTTTGACTGCGCACTTTCGAAGCGACGTCTGGCGCGAATTCGACGGCAGGTATGATTGCCGGTGTCCTCTACATGCGGCCGCCTTGTGGGCGTTGGCGAGATGGCGTGAATGTTCATGCGGGTGCGGGTGGGACGGTAGCGCAAAAACGCGAAATGGTGAGGTTGACCAGTTCTGCGGGGATTTGAAGTTCAAACTATGGCATGTGTAAAGCTGTCTTTGATAGACTTTCTGCAATATTTGACGCTGGTTTGGCAGCCACATACTGAAGCACTGCAGTGTCTTGTTGTATGACTCAAGCTGTGCCTGCAGGCAGTGAACTTGTATGTCTGACAGTACTCAATGTATTGAGACAGTATGTATACGCCACGTTGCTCAAACAGGGCCATGTAATCTGCTACACAACACAGCTAGGTGCTGAGATGCATCTGCATGCCATTGCAATTGACTTGATGGTGGTAGTCTGTATGCACTGTTATTTGCTTACTGCCACATGTCATTGAGACAAGGAGATAATCCTTATGCACTCAAGCCTTGGGGTAGCAGCACTGGGACTGCTGCTTATCATGAGGACACATTGCACGTGCAGATGAGAGTACAGCCAGTCTGGCTCACGGTGCCTGAATAGTTGCCGACAGCTTACGACATCTTGACTGTTGATACGAAATTGTCCACACTCAACAATAGGATCGACCTTGGAGTGAGCAGCTTGAAAAGGTGACCCCAGCTCAATAGGTCACTGGCAGACTGCTGTGCAGCAACTTGCAACCTGATGGATGTGATCACCCAGACAGCACTGCTGCAGTGTGAATGAGCAGCAGTCATGCAGAGCTCCATATGTCTGCAAAGCTGCAAAAGTGGGCAAAGCACCAGCAGTCTGCCGGCAGCGTCTTCTGCAGGGCTGCTGTCACAATGGCTGAATGCATACTCAAATGAAACATCCCGCGCTGTTGCAAGGCTGCTCACAGTACTAGCAGCCTGTTGGCACTTCTCTGCCCATCGCTGCTGCCAAGGCTGCTCACAGTACTAGCAGCCTGTTGGCACTTCTCTGCCCATCGCTGCTGCCAAGGCTGCTTCTAGCCGGAGGAGGCAGAGGGGGCAGGGCAAACTCTGAACCTGCCCCAGCAGCTGCCATGGCAGCTACCCTTGCTGCAGCAGCTGCAAATGCTGATGCACCTGTGTGCATCAGTACAAGCTTCACGACAGCACCCACTGACATTTGTCAGCAGACCTGCTGCACTTGCATATGCCAAAGCAGAAAAACAATGTATGACTTGGCTGTGTTTCAGCTGTAAACTAGCTATGCATGAGCAGAACTGTTCTTGTGTCGCAAGGCAGCAGAGGCCGCCCTAGTGATAACTGCAAAGATGGTTGTGAAATTGTTCAGTCTGATTAGAACACATCAGCGCACAGTATTGAAACGCCGATTGCCCAAACAGGGCCTTATACAGGAAGCTGCTCAGGGCTACATGCACCTAGGAAGACCTGCCCGGAGCACAATGCTTACTTGCTGGTTTGGCAGGCTCTGGACTTGATGCTATTGTTTTGACATGCCACTGATTCAACATGCTGTTCTTTTGATTTGCCGTTGATTTGATAGGCTGCTGGTGTCATGTGCTAATGATCCACATGATGTGCTGTTGATATGCAAGTACTGTGCTATGACCTGTGCTTTGACCTGCGGCCTCACAAGACGCTCTCAATGTGTAACCTTTCCTCCATGATCTCTTTTTCAGCAGTGGGGTTTGCATTGGCGTCATGCCACCTCTTGCAAAGGACACTCTCCCTGTCTAACCTCATGTTTTGATGTTTTTCCAGCTGATTTTCACTTCGTTTAATACCTTACAGTCTGGGGTGTGGAGCAAGATGTGACTCATCAGCCATCCTGGCAGGAAAGCACAAGTGTATGTGATGTGCGACAAAACCAAGCTGGTGGGAGTTCTGTTTGAGAAAGAGCCTAAGGTCATATTGATATCATCTGCTGGGAAACTTCTGTGGGGAGAACATTAAAACCCATCGGTGACATACCTGATCCTTGAGAGCTAAGGGTTGATCCAGTAGATCGACCAAGAAGACTCCTGCTCTGGGGCCGGAAGCTTCCTTGCAGCACGGCAGCTGCCCACTTGGCTGCTGCTGCAGTTGTCATTGGCGGGGCTGCTCTCAGGCCCCCTGGGACCACCTGAGGGGTTAGGGGCCGGGAAGAAGAGCGCAGGGATGATGCAGCGTAGGGGTCAACCACTGTCACAGTGTCCTCTGGAAGGTACCTGCAGCAAGATGCAAGCACATGAGTAAGATCACACGAGTAAGAACGCATGAGTAAGAATGCGTGAGTAAGAACAGCATCAGTAAGAACACATGAGTAAGAACACATGAGTAAGGACATGTGAGTAAGAACATACGAGTTAGCACATGAGTAAGAACACATGAGTAAGGACATGTGAGTAAGAACATACGAGTTAGCACATGAGTAAGAACACATCAGTAACCACAGTTGGGCAGAGATCTATTTGCACCTGTTTGACTGTCAAGTCAATACACGCTCAGAAAAGCTCTGCAAGACTTATAGGGTCACAAGCCAGAGGGCTGTTCTGCCATGCTACTGTGCTAGAGTAGAAGGAGAGGTTCTACTGGGCTGTAATATTGAGTGCTACCCAGAATCCACTTACATGTTGCTGCTGGATGTGAGGAGAGCTGCGCTGAAGGGAGCGCAGCCGAGAGAAGTCGACGTTTTCAGACAATGGCAGGCAGAGCTGCATCATGTGGCATGCAAGCACTCACAATCTTGACTCTGTGCTCATTTGCATGCCCAAACATTTTGACCGCAACTGCTGCACAAAGTCAACCGCAGTTGCTGCACAAAATGAACCGCAGTTGCTGCACAAAGTTGACCGCAGCTCTTGCTCTCCTTTCAAATGCTCTTGGCCCCCTTCCAAGGTGCCAGCGCCACATCAGCGCTGGAACTGTCAATCCAAACACAAGCACAGAGAAATGGGGTGGAAGGCTCACATGCTGATGAGGTACTGCAGCTGGCCAACCAGCAGCTGCTCTGCCAGGTAGGCAGCTTCCGCGTCAGACCTCCAGAAGCTGCTGGAAGTGCGCCAGCTGTCCCTCTAGTGCAACCCCATCTTTCCTGGCTGAGGAGGGCAGCAGCACCCGAACCTGTTTCACCTGCACCAAGAATAATAATAAGAATAAGAAGACGAATAATAATAATAATAATAATAATAACAATAATAATAGTAGTAACGAGGGTGATAATAACAATAACAATGACGCTTTCCAGCTCATGATGAGCTAGGTACGTGCGGGACAAGTCTTGTCTTTCCAGAGCAGTCTGTCTTGTGCATCTCTCAGGTCTACCAACTCGACACTTTTGACAATTACGCATCATGCATGGTCCGCATTTTAGTTTGTTGTCTGTGTTGCTGTCAGTGCGTGTCTCTGGGGCGTCCACACCGTGTCTGTCCTGTTGTCAGTATGTAAGTGTCTTCAGAGCGTCCATTCTGTGTCTGTCCTGGCGTCAGTGTGTGTCCCTGGGACGATCACACTCAGTCTGCCCAACCATATCACTCCATGTGTTGATTGCAAGCTGTTGAAACTAGCCTACTTTCTACACTATATGTCCATATGTGTGTACGTTCCTATGACACATATGCTTTACGAAAACGTGCATCTACTAATTCAATTCTACTGATGCAACTCAAGCTCGTTCGGACACACTGTGAGCACTGCGCACTCAGCATTGTACTTGCATAAGTGGTCACTACATCATCAAGGTGGCTCAGAACCTGCAAGTCAGCAGCAGAGCCAGCAGCAGAGCCAAGGCTTTGAGGCACAGGAGATGGCTTAGAGAAGAAAAAGAAAAGACTACGCACTTATGCAGTGGCGTTGTATATGGGAAGTCAGGGATTAACGCCTAAACCCTAAATATAGACCACAGGAGATGCCTTACTTGTTCAGTGAGGGAGGGTGTGCAGTTGGCCTAGGAGATGCCTTAGGGTTTTGAGGCACAGGAGATGCCTTAGGGTTTTGGGGCACAGGAGATGTCTTAGGGTTTTCGGGCACAGGAGATGCCTTATGGTTTTGAGAGTCCCAAATTGAGACACAGAAGATGGCTTAGGGTTTTGAGGCACAGGAGATGGCTTAGGGTTTGAAATGCCTTAGGGTTTTGAGACACAAGAGATGCCTTACTTCAGTGAGGGAGGGTTTGCAGTTGGCAGCAGGGTTCAAAGCCTAACCCCTAGATATAGACCACAGGAGATGGCTTACTTGTTCAGTGAGAGAGGGCTTGCAGTTGGCAGCAGCATCCTCCAGCTGCTTGAAGAGAGTGTCTCTGAAGGAGGCACTGGGCGTAGAAGGCCTCCAGCCAGTGGGAGTTGCCAACTGAGCTGCCCCAAACAGCCTACAGAACGAAAGGCAGCCTCAACAGGCACAGGCACATTCAGAGAGCGCATTGAGTGTCTGAAGCACAACTGCATTTGGCAAAGGCAGCGCCTATAGCCACATGGTCATGCCATTTGTAGGTCTGCATGTGACAAACTGCATAACAACGGGTAACATCGGCGGGTATAGCCCCCCCGCTTGGAGGGGTGGGGGACCACCCAGGTGGGGGTGCAGCCTCTGGTACTGTTCCAGTTAGCTTCGCATTACACGTCATACACAGCGTAACAAATGTCTACTTATAAAGAGTAGCACAGGTTTTCCAGCGTGTTTCAAGACATTGCTGCGACAAGAACAACAGAGGTTCTGACAGCATGTCAGCATGATAATATCAGGAAACTTTTTCATACTTATGCATGATACCTACTTCAACTTGTTATGTCAAGGGCTCCCAAATGCCTGCCAAGGCACACCTAGCAGGCACTGATTTCCAAACGCCATACCAAAGGCAATGACAAAGGCAGAAGCAAAGGCAGAAGCAAAGGCAACAAAGTGAGGCATCCCATCCAGCAAGGCAGGAACAGCGATCTGATGAATGAATGCTTGTAAGCGCATTGGCATGAGGCTTACCTGCAGTCAAGTTTCCACATGCCAAAGCCATGTGTCCGGGCTGCGTCCACAAAGGCGTCTGCATCCACTGACTCCTTGGCCACCGCCTCTGACACTGCGTACTGCACGACACAAGGCAGAGTCATCGCTTGTCAATCCACCACACCATGATGAAGGTGAAAATATTCATGACCTGGAGATTGTACTAATTAGGTGTAAGTGTTATAAGCACTTGTTGCAGACTTGGGCGGCCCTGTCGATCTACAAGTCAAAGGTCTATACGCACTGATTGCAGATTTGAGTGGCTCTGTTGATTTACAAGTCAAAGGTTTCACGTTTAAGGTTGAGAGGAAATGTTAGGGGTCAGGTACGAGTGTGTACAGTGGTCATAACGCCTAACAAACAAGCCAAGCACAAGATGGATGGCTTGACTGCAGGCTGGAAATCTGTACACTGGCTGTATAGCCCTTTAGCTACAGTCCAGAGATAACCGCCATGATGAGCATAGTGCATCAGTTGTTCATACGCCCAAATGGTCAGCTGATACCTTGAGCGCAACAGCAGATACTTGGGTGTCTGTGTGGGGCGCAGCAGATCAGACAGCTGCTGCATGTTTGTGAATGCCCAGTAGCAATGAACAGTTCACTCCTGGAAGACCGATAAAACAGACATTCATTTGCTAACAGAACTCAGACAAAAGCAACTTAGGGTTGCAAAAAGACATTCTAAAACAGGGTGTGTCTTGGCATGAGCATAGTCACCTTCTCTTGCTCCAGCCATATGGTGGTGATGGCGGTGTCAGTCAGATCAGGCTGGGCAAGGGTCAATGCAGCACGGGCCTGAGGTCTGTCCAAGAGACCGTCACCATCGCTGTCTGCAGCCTTGAACAGGGCCTGCAGGGTGGTCCTGTTGACTGACAGGCGCTTGAGGTAGTGGTCCAGCAAGGCCTGCATGAGGGGGTCTGCTGGGATGGTGCCTGCCTTCACGTCCTGTGCCAGACAGACTCATCACATGAGTGGCAGCGCCCGACCAACAGCGATGCGCAAGGGCACGGCATGGCAGGGCACAGCACAGCACGGCACAGCGCAGCACAGCACAGCACAGCACAGCACAGCTCAGCAAGGGACAGCACAGCGCACAAAGGCTGTAAACATGCACAGCAGCACACAGAGAAGCCCATCACAGCCCCTCTCCATCCCAAGCACTTTGAACAAGCTGCTCTGCAAATGGTACAAATGACGACGAGGGGCAGCCTGGCAGCCAGGCAGTCAGCGCAGGCTATACCCTTCTAGGGGCTTTCTATAGCTAAAATCATACAGCATGACATCAGCACCCTTGTTGATGGTTTTGACCAGGCGACTGAACATCCTGGCACATCTGTACAACCTTGTTGCTTGGCGGAAGATACAAAATCCTCCCCCTCCTGCAGTTACCGTGACAGACAGACACTCTGCTCATAGCAGGTGAAAGCAGAACAAACCTGCAGATTCTCAAAGATGGTGTGCTGGATATGTACCATCCACCCCCTCCTCCTGTGACCGTAACAAACAGACACTCTGCTAACAGCAGGTGAGAGCAGAACCAACCTGCAGATTCTCAAAGGTGGTGAGCTGAAGATGTAGCATCCACCCCCTCCTCCTGAGACCATGACAGACAGATCAGATGAGAGCAGAACAAACCTGCAAATTCTCAAAGGTAGTAACAAAGAACTCTCTGCCAGCTTCAGGGTCCTCCAAGTGCTTGAACACCGCCTTCACCGTGTCGATGGCTGGGGTTACACGCAGGGCAGGGGACACCTCACCATCCAGGAAAAGGGTTAGGATGGACGGCGGCTGGCAGGCTGTGGCGGTGTTGTTCAACAGCATCTGGTAGAACTCATGGTCCTCCTTGGCAATCCTGGGGACAGCACAAATCCCTAAGATGCTGGGGACAACAAAAATCAGAGATGGTGGAGCTGTTTCAGCCCCAAAACGTCTAGTCTAATTTAGGAATGTCATCACTACACAGGAAGTCTAAACTCAGAAACGTCTGGGGACAGTGAAAATGCGTTTCTACATTGGGGAGATGTTTCAGGTTTCAACACACCTGCAATGATGGAGAAATTAAAAATCAGGCAGGGTAAGGACAGCAAGATCCAATCATGCTGGAAGCAACAATGTTGGATGCAAAGATCACTCACGCCCGTCACATGTATATCACTTAACAGTCCAATTGATTTATTCATTTTGACAGTATATCACAACAGTTTATGCAGTATGGACGTACCATCTTGGCAGATTCCTGCTCTGGATAATGGCGGTGAGCTGACCAAAGTGAGTCACCTTGGCGGACTGCTTCCAGCACACTTGCACAGACTTGATCAGATCAGCCAGGTTGATCTCTGCCAGATTAGTCAGCCCAAACCTGTGGATATGCCAGTCATACACCCACTGGCAGAACTGCAGGCACATCAGCCTCCAGTCAGCGCAATAGCAATGACAAAGATCACACACCACAAAACGAAAATTGGGATTCCTTGTGATGCTGCAATGACAGATCAACTCTCACATCAAAGTGGTGCTTTCACACATCAGTTAAGTTGGGTATTTGCTGACGCTGCTTTTCATGCCAGCTGCAACTCATGCACTGTCGCAGCAATGTGCATCCTGTGTCTGCAGTTGCACCCATCAGCACACACAGTCAAACATTCAGGGTGGGTCAAGCCCAGGTGCTCACTGAATTGCAATCAGCATATACAGTCATAAGTTTCAGCGTGGGTCAAGCCCAGGTGCTCACTGATTTGCCATCAGCATACAGACTCAAACTTTCAGGGCGGGTCAAGCCCAGGGTCTCACTGAATTGCAATCAGCATATACAGTCATAAGTTTCAGCGTGGTCAAGCCCAGGTGTTCACTGATTTGCCATCAGCATACACTCAAGTTTGCAATGTAGGTCAAGCCCAGGTGCTCACTGAACTTGCCATCAGCATACACAGTCAAACTTTCAGTGTGGGTCAAGCCTCAGGTGTTGACTGAATTACCATCGCATACACACTCAACTTTCTGGCGTGGGTCAAGCCCAGGTGCTCGCTGAATTGCCGTCAACATACACACTCAAGTTTGCAATGTAGGTCAAACCTAGTTGCTCACTGATTTGCCATCAGCATACACAGTCAAACTTTCAGTGTGTGTGAAGCTCAGGTGCTCACTGATTTGCCAGCATTCTGGGTTGGGTCGGCAATGTCCTGTGCACATCTGTCTGCCCAGAGCTGGCCCAGCACCTTCAGGATCCAGGACTTGCTGTGAGCACGCCCCACAGGTCTGCAGTACAAGCACCACAACATAAGGGAAGGGAAGGGAAGGGGAGGGGAGGGGAGGGGAGGGGAGGGGAGGGTAG
>JAABUP010002652.1_pt1 | contig 33851 bp, 54 predicted proteins | sample 5559201 | NCBI WGS metagenome assembly JAABUP01 (sample SAMN10711887, study PRJNA513373) | rock metagenome | isolation source: Antarctica rocks | place: Antarctica
TGACATGTTGACTTGCTTGCAGTCATGCATGACATGAATTTATGCTGCCACCAGAGGCTTGGGCCTAACAGTAAGCTTATGCTACCACCAGAGGTCTGGGCCTAACAATGAGCACGTTACTCACAGGATGAGGAGATGGTCCAGCCTAAACGCCTGGACCTGCGCCCCCTCACACCCTTCCTCAAGCCCAAGCCCCAGCTTGATGACCTGGCCCAGCAGGTGACAACCCATAGCACTCCTTGCATCTACCTTTAGGACAAATGACCTGCTGAAAGAGCTGCAACGCCTGCCTTTTCATGTACAATGTTGATCACTTATCTTGCAAGACATCCTGATGTCAGCATTCTAGGCCTGAAGAATTCTCCAGAGTCCAGTCTGGCTTCAGACATGCTAGAGTGTCTTGTCCGATTCTGCCCAGACTCAACGCATCTAAGATGACTGGAGTCTGTGCTGATCTCCATCATTTGCCTTAGCAGTGCTTCATTCATCTTCAGGGAAGCCCAATGTATCTCACCCTTCGACTTGTGTCTACAATGAATGCCACAAGGCATAGTCTTTTATTTCTTCTTTTGTTTCTTTTCCTCTTATGCTTCATCCACCTGACCATACCTTTCTACGGCATTCCCCGCGTGAATGCCTTCCCTCACCCACTCAGCAACTGTCCTGAATGCAGATGGCTTTGCTGCAGGATGCAGGATAATGCTGTAGGGAGACTGCTATTGCAGTCAGCTGTACATCACTGTGCTGCTGCACCCTGATTGGCAGAACTTGCTCTGATGTAATGTGGTGTCAAAACTATCATCTCAATTGACCTTGTAGGAATGCTCAGAACAGGCTACTGTGGAGAGACAGGACTTGCCCTGCACATAGCTAGCTCATCATGAGTTGGAAATGTTGTCATTGTCATTGTTATTACTATTATTACAGTTATTATTATTATTATTGCTAATGTGGTTTATTGGGTGATGCAGGCTCAGGAGGAGGTGCCTCAATTGCAGCAGCGCCCAGTTGCAGCAAAGAGTACCACTCAGATTTTCCTGCCCATCTTGGTTCGGCTGGTGATCTTCATTGGTGCTGCTTTTGGCAGCTGGCGTAGCTATGGGAGCCTGCCCATGATGCAGCTGTACCACCACCAGACTGACCACAGCTTGGGCAACACAGGTGAGCAACCCTCAGCTGGCTGGTACTAATAATAATAATAACAATGATAATAATAATAATAATAATAATAATAATAATAATAGTAATAATATGTATTTACCCTTTCCAGCTCACGATGAGCTAAGTATGTGCAGGAGAAGTCTTATCCCTCCAGAGCAGCCTGTCTTGTGCATCCCTGGCTGGCTGGTACTTCTCCATTTTCTGCTTCTTGCTCAACCTGCACTGCATCTTTTTTGTTACTACTTGAAGTTTCAGCAACTGGTACGCATTGTGCCATGTTCCAGAGAACCATCGACGGCTGTGTATATGTAACTGCCAGGTAAGACATGTGTATTGTGAAGAAATGCCTGAAATGGTAACATCACTGGGTTCACGCATGAATTGGGAAATGCAGGCACTTGGCCACCTGTGTCTTCAGCATCTGGCAGTACATTGTGCCAGTACTGCAGATGTACAATAGCCAAATTTTGAGCACCTGAAATACGTGCGTGTGCAGGCCTGACTTGTCCCTTTGACATCTTCAGCTGAGATGTCATTGCACCTAATCCTGTACGGCTGATTCAATCAGTACATGTCTGGCTCACTTGCAGCTTTCATACTGCAGCGCAAATGTCATGTGCAGTGTCTAGTCTTGAGCTGTGCATGCACCTGAGCTTCACATGCACGATGCTTGCATCAGTCACATCCTGCAAACAACGAAGGCTTCCATCCTGACCAACTATCAATCAAGCACACACGTGATCTCCTGAACCTGCTTGCTGACGCTCAGTACTGATGTTCATGCACAAGGTGCAATTAACACACCATCAGCTTAGACTCAACATGTTGTGATTGTGTGCAGTTCCATACATGTGGTCTGGTGGACCTCTGACTGGCTCTCTAGAGTTGCCTTTCACCTATGCGTCTGACATGCTGCCATGGATTGCCCCCGGCATCGACTCCCACCACGCCTTCACGCCCAAGGGCAGACCCCCTGTGCCCAGTAAGGAGGACATCCGACAGTCCTTTCAGTTTGCTCGGCAGCAGCAGCCTCAGGAAGTCGACTCAAACTTTGGTCATGCTGTTGTGGACGCTCTGCATGCTGAGATGCAAAAGGCACTTGATGTGTCAGCTGGTATGCGTGAGGCAGTTGACAGTGCTCGGAGAATCGGACAGTCTGACTTGGGCATTGGCTCTGACTCTGAGCATGCAGTCCAGGTGAGGACCCTTGCATCGATGTCTACCTTGGCGGCATGCCATCACTCTAACCTGAAATGGTTGTGCAGTACATGCGCACCAGTCCTGATAGGTATTGGCCAAGTGAAACCACCGCTACCATGCACCTTGCTTTGGTGAAAGTATATGACGTGCAGTGCAGACTATATGCAGTGCAACTCGCTTTGTGTGGGTGCATGCTGGTCAGTGCTCAGCCCAATAGCTTATCATCTAGCAAGCAATCTGCGAACCGATGCACAGTTTCATCTCACATCACAGCGTACTGTGACAATGTGCCACCAGCCTCTGACACTGCATCACAGACCACTTGGCTGTGCCTTACCAAGCCAACTTACCAAGCCAAAGCGTGCTCTGCTGTAGGGATCAGGCAGTCACAGCGAGCAGAGCAGCACAGACAATGATGTTGGTTGTGACGAGACCGCCAGCCACACTGCCTCTCCAGCTGACAGCACCAATGGTGCTGACTTGAGCACAGCTTCTAGCAGAGATGCTGCTGACAATGACATTGCTGTTGGCAATCTGGATGCCACCGCTTGCTCTGGCAGTGGTGCCAGCTGGACCAAGCCTGAGCCTGAGGCAACAGGGCTGGAAGGGTACCTGCAGCACAGCTGGGGTAGGGCAATGACCCTGGCCAGGGCAGCTCAGCAGCCTATCAGCCTCTCCAGCAGCAAACAGCCTCAGCCTGAGACAGACTCCCCTGGCAGGGGCAGCTCTGCTCAGGATGCTTCTATGTCACAGTCTGCATACTCCCCTTACCCTGTCCAAACAGCAGAGCCTTTCTCTGAAGCTTGGCGTCAGGCTTCACATACAGGCTCCCACCTGCTGTCTGGCGCACAGGCTGCCGTTGAATCAGGCTATACAAGCGTGTTGCACAGCCTGCAAGGCTGTGCCAAGCAGACTGTCTCTGCAGTGCAGCAAGGCTGGTCCTCAACAGCGCAGTATGTGTCCACCACCAAGGCTGCTGTAGCTGACAAGTCTGGTAGAATGCTGAACTGGCCCCTGCATTCCTCTTCTGGCCCTGAGGTACAGTCCTTGCCTGCTTCATATAGATACCCAGGAGAGCAGCTTTGACTCTTGTGAGTTGTGTTGTGTGTCACAATCCCCTGTGACGCCAGAGTGGCATGTGACGGACTGACATTGCCTGAATAGGCAATGTCAGTCCGTCACAACTTGGGGGTCTTGTGGTTCTGTGTGCAATCTTCTTTGTTGTTGGTCAAGTTATCCAAATCCCTTCTGCTCAGTACATGTGTTGTTCTCAAAACGCCATCACATTGAGCAAACATTGCAGCATCTCTGCCTGCTGTCAAATCTGCTTCACTGCACATCAACACAATGCATACTTTGCATATACATCCATCCTTACGGATTTCCTCGGAACCAATGTTGTCAGACTTGCTGCAGGAGGAATCAGACTCATCGCCTGATACACATGCTGCACAAGGACTGGCAGATGCCTCGGCCCAGCTCATGCAGTCCCTGGACAACCTGCTGGGATCCTTGGAGGTCCCCACAGAAGACACTCCTGACCATGCTGACTTGCAGCAGCAGCAGCATGATGATTATGACTGGCTGCCAAATCAGCAGAGATTGCAGGCTGATGCAGAACCTGAGGTGGAATCAGGCAGAGCAACACCTGCTGAAGAAGGTGAGCACCTTGACAATGCTGACCACTGACTTGGACAAGCCAACACAAGCCTGACCGCCATCTCTTGATCCGGCTTTGCAAAGCGAACTGATGGCTGTCTGTCTGTTTGTCAGTCACTCCTCTGCATGTCATGCCGTGGAAGATGCGCTACAGTTGAGCTTGTTCCCTGACCGCTGCAGAACTTGTGCCACAGTTGTTGACTGACTGCTGCAAAAGTCGTGCTGCAATGGCTGTCTACTGACTACAGCAAAAGTTGAGCAACAATTACTCTCTGCCGACTGCTGTACATGCCATGCTGCAGATAGCAATGCTTACATGGCTACAGCTGATCATGATGCTCCTCCCAGTGACAAGGACATGACAGTGAAGTCTCTGAATCATACTCTTTGGCCCTTGGCTGCATTGCTGGCCGCCACTGGAGGTGTTGGTCTGCTGCTGCGCCTCTTACGCAGGTGAGCTTGCTGAACATTGCTTTGTCTGCATGCGTCATTGCACAAGTGTACAGGAGAGCAGTGGCTGAGGTTCTATCAGACTGCATGACTATATGCAGATGCTGTTTCTTGTATCTTGTTTCAATACGGCAGGCAGTAAGGCAAGGAGACGACGTCATAGGGTGTTGCCAAGCATGCTCTTGGGTGCAAAGAATTGTGCTGCTGTCAGAATCATCGCCCAAGGACAGCCTGACTGATGTAATTTGGGCGTGCTAGGTCTGCAAAGCTTGTCTTGCAACAGGTATGGCAGGGCTCTTTTGTGATGCTTCCAAAGAACAAACCATAGGATGATTGTGCGCAACAAGCTATGCATGATCTGAATGAGTCCACAGGCATTATGCTGATCAGCAAGCAAAGGAACACATGTGAAAGCCTGTCTGGTGCAGAAGCCCTGAGGAGCATGAAGAATATGATGATGATGATGCTGAAGAAGCAAGCGACAGTCCCCCTGTGTCTCGCCGCCTGGACTCCTCCTTCGCCAACAGCGGCGCAAGGCCTTCTCAGTCAGGTCAGACTCTTGACTCACCATCTAGTGTATTGACTCATACTCCAGTGCACCATGTGTTGCCCCTGAGTGCATGGCAAACCTCTGCCCATGACAAAGCAAATAGTGCCATCTCAAGTCAGCCATCAAGACGTGAGCATGCATACACTGTTGTCAGTGCTTCATGACTGTTTGTTTGCAAGGCAATGAGTGCCCAAATCTGCACTTAATTGCAATTGTCCACTGCGTGTGTCTTCTTCCCTGCATCACACAAGGTCTGTGGTTTATTGGACACAACTAAAGAAGGCTGACTGCCTTGCGTGCAGGCACTGTCAGCAATGCAGCAGACCCCCTTGCTGGAGGCTCTGACCTACCTCCAGCAGGGCTGGCTCCCAACAGCCCTGAGGAAGGCACGCAAGGCCCTCAGGCCTCATTCAGCCAGCGTGTGACACGCAACGTACAGAGGGCTTTGTCCCACAATGGTGGCCAGACTCCTGCTCGCCATCCTGCACAGTTCCCTGCATCGACTTCCCCAGCTGTGCTTCAGGGTTTGGCAAATGCAGGCCCATCATCCCAGCCTGGCAGCAGGTGAAAGTCACGTCTTCAGTGCTCATGCATTCAGGATCTTGCAAGCGTGCCAGTGCCTTGCCACATGCGCTCATGCATTGAGGATCCTGCAAGCTTGCCAGTGTTTTGCCCCATCTGAAGTCCCTTGTCAGTGGCAACACATTTTGGTGGTGCCAAATGTCAAAGAGGTTCAGTTCGGACCTTGCCATAGTGATACAGACCATGATTGCAATGCCATTCTTGCTTTATGCTCGGAAGCGGACAGCACTCATGTGCTGCTGTCAAAGTCTGGGGGCTGAGAGATGCTGTCTATGCAGGTCAACTGTGAGACGTAGCACCAGGCTTCACAGTCACACCGCAGCTCAGCCCATTCTTGAGTCACAGGAAGAGGTCAACTCACTGAAGCCTGGCAGGCGCTCAGGCCGTCAGAGGTAGAGGCAGCCGTGGTCAAAACCTGTTGCAATGAGTTGCAAGTTGCTGCTAGTAGTGTTGTTTTTGAGATGACTGCAAGACCATTGTCATGTGAATTAGACGTTCCTGACACAAGTAATTGTGCTGTTTTGCGTATGTTGTTGTGTATGAACATGTTGATCAGCAATAACCAAGTCTGTTGTACAAGCACATTGAGCTTTGCTTTTCTTTGGTGTCTTGCAGTCAAGTGGTGTGAGCCAAACTGCTCTGAACCAGCTGTGCTACAGAAGAGCCCACCAAGCCGCATTAACAACATCTGGTTGCACGGCGCATCGCATGAGGTCAATCACACAGTGTTTGCATTGCATTGTATGACAGTTCTACGCAACCAGGGCATTGCTGGACTCCGACGCTTCAGTGATGATGCGTCCATGGCTTTGTGTGGAGGGAATAAGATGTGTATATCATTAACTTGGACATGCTACTGTACGTTCCAATGTGCATGGCATGTGAACATCAAAGAAGAATGCAACACAAATTTGTTGGAATTCTAAGGCCACGTGCATTTGTAGTGCATCCTGTCAATATCTGCAGTAACCATTGAGCTGGCCATGCGGGCTGGCATCAGTCACTCTCAAGTCATGTCTGTGGTGGCTACGCTAAACTTCATTTGTTCAATGCTTGCTTTATTCACCATTGTCACAGCACCAGCAGGTGGCGCTCAGCATGATTGCGTCCCATGTTTACAAGATGATATATGAGTGTGCAGCGATGGCTGGGAACTCTCACGCTTGTGATAGCTTCAAAAGCATCCTGAGCATAATGGCGGTTTTGTCAACATGGACTACAAAAAACTCACTGTACATGAAAATGCAGCATTTCAAGGTCATGACGTTGGTGAGAGCGCTTCTATACTTGTCAACCAAAACCAGAGGTGATTGGGTCAGAGGTCTCGCAAGCAGGCAGCAGAGAAACAAATGACAGTACTACCATCTGCAAGTGCGATAGTCTATTGTAGTAAGAAATTATTTGTGACTGATTACTGACAACTCAGCAGAAGCAGATGACAAGACACAGAAGAATCAAGTATGCAAAAACTCCACTGCACTATGAGCCGTCCACGTACGGCCACATGTCTGTCATGTCAACCTGACTAATTGCACTTCAAGATCACAGAACTTTCTTTGATGTTTCGTTTGCCACACTACATGTTCTCCGAGGGATCATACAACTCCTCTGGGTCATACTCCTCAGGCGCTTTTGTGGAGTTGACCATTTGATCTGCCAAAAAATCATTTGGGTCAGGCGCAGGTGGTTGCTGAAACACTGACGACAGGTTCAGACCGATGGCATCTCTTTGCTCCTGCAGCAGCCACAGATCAACATGGGATCAAGGATGAGTATGCAGTAACAAGCACCATGCATTCCAATTGGAAAGACCTGATAACAGCAATGCACACTGTGAGAAGCCAGGATGGCGTGACAGGCCTTTGCTGCCCCTTGTTCTCAGACATAATTGCATGGAAACTTTGCATGGTGTTTTGCATGGAAGCATTTGCATGGTGTGGTGCGCATCCTCACCAGGACTGGTCTCAATGGCCACTGATGCGTCCTCACATGCCATGCACAATGATGATGTGCCCTCTATAAGCATTCTGATGATTCACAACTGCAACTGATTGAAATCTGTGGCAGCCTTTGCTCTTGCATCAGCCAGATAGGTATCAGGAATGCTTCACCACAGTTCTGAAAGGCCATACAGTGGGCTTGTGCACAACTGTACAACGGCATTACCAACGCGCAGCTGGACCAGCAATTCAACTGCGACTCACACATCAACAAGCTGACACTAATTTGGACTGGTGTTATGAGGAAGCAGTTGTTGCAGCTGACCTTTGGAAGGGCCTGAAGAGCTTGCATGAGAGACAGGGCATCAGGGCCCACCCCCTCCTCCTCTAGGGGGGCTGCATAGTCTCCTCCTTCACTTGCACCAGCAGCTTCAATTGCAGGTGCCACTCCATTGCCTGAAGAAAGCATCATCAATAAATTCTGCAGAATCTGAGATCTCCTGGCAGCCCAGTGTCAAAGTGAGCAAAACCAAAGTGTGACCATCATTGGAGTGGTTCAGGGAAAGAAGGAATGAACGGATGGATGGATGGATTGATGGATGAATGAATGCAAGGTTGAATGAATGGTTAAATGAACTACCGGAGAGATGCTGCGTAACAGTGGCATGAGCTGCGAAGACCCCTCCGCAGAATCTGTGAATATCGTTGTGAATGTGATTGTGAATGTGAATGTGAATGTGAATGTGAAAGAACACCGTTGTGGCCACATTGACCAGTGGCGTTTTGAGATCTGTGCAGCTGGCACATTGGCATTTGTTCAGCATGCAGAAGCCGCCAGTCTGACAAGAAGACTGATGTGCAGCTGGGGCAAGAAATGGCAGCATGACATACCTTGAAAGCCTGGGTCAGACATGTATGAGCCTGATGGCTGTGCAGACAGTCCAGGGCTATACAGCTCATCTGGCCCTGGTTCATGCCCCTGACCTCCAGCTGCCTGTGCCTCTTCTTCATGGCCATCCTGCCCAAACCCAGCATCACTGCGCTGCCCGAAAGGGGGCTCTGGGGGGACCCCAACTGCACTGCCGGGGGGGTCAAACTCCATGTCAACCTCATCATCCTGATTGGCTTGCTGATCATGAGCATGTGGGTAGTCCTGATCATTCTGGTAAGCCTGATCATCCTGATAGCCTTGATCTGGCATAGGAGGGTGTGCATGTGTGTTGATGCTGTTCTCTTGCATGAAAGGTGGTTGAGGCTGTTGTGCTACTGCTGCAGCACCGCTGTTCAGGCGCTCCTGGATGAGCAGCTGCTGTTGCTTGCCTCCCTCTAGCTGCTCCTGGACTTGTTGCACATTTTCCTCCTGTGTTTGCATGTGCCAAAGTTAGTGCACTTGTACATACAACAACATGACTATTCAGCTTTGTGGTTGTTTGAATGTAGCAAGTAGAAAATAAGCACAAAAAGTGATCTGAAGCTCTGAAGCATGTACACTACTTGCATGGTTACAAACATTCACGAGACGTCCCAATCATCAGTGGCTTGATATGAGCAGTCACACGGACAGAGGCTTTCTGACACCCTCCTGATCTGAATGCTGTTCATGCTGATTTTGTGACTGTGACGAATAGCATTGATGCGCACTCATGACCTCTGATCACAAGTGGTAGTTGGTACAAAGCTATGCAGAGGTGTTTGCTCCAAGATGCTGACTTGACATGAGATGCGCCGCTGCGCATACTGACAAAGCAGTTGATGTACAGTCTGTCACATGCAGGAAGAAGGAGTATGCTCAGATATGCTGATGCTGGTAAGCTGATGCAACACTTCTCACCTGTTCAGCAAGTAGCGCCTGCAGTATGTGTGCTGCATGTTGATGTCTGCTGAGCTGGCTCTGCAGAGAGCCATTGTACTGTTTGAGCAGCTGACCCGCTGCCAATAGATCTGACTGAGTGCCAGTACTCAGCATATCCTGTAAAGCATGCACAGTGTCAAGCCTGGGCAGCCCGGTATGCTATTTGGCTTCTCATCAAATTGACGCCGAAAGGCATACTCTTTCCTTTCCTTATCTGCACAGTGTCAGCTGAAACCTGTGAATGACCGCTGCGTGGCACTGTCTAGACATGCACATACAATGAGACAAATCGAGAGGCACGATTTCACAATGCAAAGGGGATACTTGCAAGCTCAGTGGATGTCAGTGATGTGCAGGCAAGGAGGACACCTTATGCAACAAGAAATGATGGCTTACTATACCTCATCAAGCTGGAGGACCATCTGGACCAATGCATGGCTTCTGTCTGATGTTGTCTGAGACTCGCTCAAAGCATTTGCAAGGGCCTCCAAAGGGACAAACTTTGCTGGTACGCCCTGTGCTTGCTCCTGCGCAATGCCACTGCCAGCGCGCTTGGGGGTCTCTGCTTCAGACGCGACCTCTCTGAAGGGCCTGGTACCACTGTTACCAAAAACCTGTGAAGCAGATCACTGGCCTGGTGAATGGCATTGAAACTAAATGGCTTCACAGCTTTCACAACCATGCGGGCACTGACCTTTCTGTCCTCCCAAATGTCAACAAGTCTGTTCACAGCCCTTTTGACCTTGTCGTCTCCGTGTTTCAGCAGGTGCTTGACCGCTCTAGGTAGCGTTTTGTAGAACTCGTGAACGAACTCAGGGCCCTTCTTCCTACTGTTCTGCAATATGTCGTTTGCAAGATATGACATCGCAAGCTGTTTCGGCATTGGCATCTTGACAAACTCCTGCTCCCATATGGAAACAACCTTGCGGGCATCTTTCCGATAGAAACTGCACCAAGCTGACACCGTCTCAATACTTTGCTGCGTTGAGTTCAGATTGTGCAGCTTATCTACCAAAGCGTTGTTATTGACGCTGACCATGATGCACAGTGCAGCCAAGCATCTAATGTGCACAGCTCGCTTCCACTTCCGGTTCTACTCCAACTTGCTGCGGTTTTGCTGGTTCAGCTTCGATTTAGGGTTTCAGTTCGAAGCATTCTGCCCTAGCTGCCGGATCAGCAATTGCCAGCTGCTCTAACTGTAATGCACCCACCTTGATCGGGCCGCGCAGACAGTGAGACGTTCAGCCTGCAAGCGTGCACTTGCTGGTTCGTCAGCGCTGTTTGGTAGGACTGCACACGGGCGCAGCAGAGCTTTTCAGGCTGGAAATTTAGGTCAACGCACAAGCCAAAATGGCATCAGCTGCAAAGCACGCATCGGAGGTATGCAAAAACATCAGTTTTGCAGTGCTGATTGTTTCTCGAGTCCGGTGCAGGCCTAGGGAAGACGAACGAACCCATCTCCTTTTCTGTGTGCAGGGTCAGGCAAATACAGCCAGGCGAGATGAGCTGCTTAGGTACCAAAAAGAAGCTCAGGAGCGGTGGCAACAGGACAAACTTTTCGAAGTCGATGCACCTGCAGAAAGTAAGATCATGTAATGCATTTAATGCTGTCGTGACGCTAACAAGTCACCAGATGCAAAATTGCGCTTGTCCTTGCCCAATGATCAAGCACAACCTGCATGTGCAGATCATGACGACATAATCATCAAGTCTGTCTGTTGTCTGTGCAGGTGAGACATGGGATGCAGGAAAGTTCTTTGGCAACTTTCCCTACCCTTACATGAATGGAATGCTTCATCTGGGACATGCATTCTCCCTTTCCAAGGTGCGCAATCAGACATTCATGCTGTGTGGAATGTGCTGTACATCAGGCTAGTTCTCAAGCATGAGAACTGCTGCTCAGTTGCACAGATGCATTGCAAACATGGAAATGACAGTAACGGTTTCTGCCTGTTTGCAGTTGGAGTTTGCCACAGCTTTCCACCGGCTTTGTGGCAAGAAGGTGCTCTTCCCACAGGGCTTCCACTGCACTGGCATGCCCATCAAGGTACCAAAATTTCATTCCTGGGCAATCACCAGTTTGTACCATGTCTTCACCTCACACCTGTTCCTGGTCATTTCATTTTCATTTTATAACTCACAGTCTGGGGTCGCTCTGATCTCTTTTCCATGCTTGTCTGCGTCTCAGTATATTGCTGCATTGGCTGCCATACTGCAGACTAGCAATGTTAGTGTATGGGAGTTCTGCAACAAGGCTCCAGTCTGCAGGAAGTGATTATGTTCAGCCAATCAGAGGCTGTGATGCTGCAGGCATGTGCTGACAAACTTGAGAGGGAGATTCAGCTGTACTGTGATCCAGACAAGCCAGGCAGCCCGCCTGTCTTCCCAGATGAGGAACCTGGTGCTGCTGTAAGTAAACATTTCGGCCCTGGTGATGCTACCAGTAAATGTCCTAGCCCTGATGCTGCTGCAAGTGAATATCTTTCCACCACTGTTGCTGCAAGTGAATGTCTCAGCACCACTGCTGCTGTAAGTGTGACCTGTCTCAGCACCACTGCCTTATCAGGAAAGAACAGTCTGTGCCTCTCAGCAAGCATGACAGGAGCCTCCTAAGGCGGCTATCTGGAGCTTTGTCTTGCCAGTTTGATGTTATGCATGAAGGGCTTGCATGCAATGTTGTGCATGAGGGGCTTGCATGTGATATTGTCCAGTCATCTCTACAGCCCCATGCAAACACAGCTTGCAGTGTCAGCCAATGTTGCCAAGTAGCCGCAGACATTGTTGCAGAGTTCAGTCTTCTTGTCAAGGCAGGAGCGGCAATGCTGTGTGCTGCTGACGTGGGTCTCTTGCCATCCATTCAGTGGCAATGATGTGTGCTGCTGATGTGGTACTTTTGCATACCATTCAGAGGCAATAATATGTGCTGCTGACATGGGTCTCTTCCCTTCCATCCTGTGGCAACATATGTGCTGCTGATTTGGTGCTTTGGCATGTCATTCAGGCAGCTGAGGCAGAAGTGCAGGCTGTAGCAGAGCAGACTCCAAAGGACCCTGGAGCAGGCTTCAAGGGGAAGAAGAGCAAGGCAGCAGCCAAGCAGGGGACAGCCAAGCGGCAGTGGGAGATCCTCCGGGACAGCGGCATCCCTGAGTCTGAGATATCAGAATTCAGGTGGACCATCTCTTTGCGTCTGGTCTTGCAAGCAACAGCTGCTGGCATGCATTCACTTTATTTTCTACATGCATTTGCCATGTGTCTTCCCCTAGCTTCAGGTCCATACAGCCCTGAGTAGCTCCCTGTTTGTGTCCCTGTTTTGGCAGTCAGGGCAATATGTATGACCTGTGGTACGGCTGGTACCCAAGAGGGTCCTGCAATCTTTTACAGCATCACTGTCTCAAGGCTGTTGATGATGCATGCTGAGGAACAAATCAGAAGTAAGCAGGACCAACAGCAAGGGCAGGGCGCCGTGCAAAGAGCAGGTGCCTTGACCTGGTTGCTGAAAAGTGGGCATCACTGTTTTTGCAAAATCATAGAGCTTGTCCTGCACGTATATTGCATCTCAAACTCACCGAATCGCACTCGGCAAGCTTATCTGCACCATTGCAGGAAGAGGAGTCCTTGGCTATGCTACATTCTCCCCCTGGCAATATGTAATGTGGCCTACAATTCATGTTCGCGATGCCTAACAGTTTACTATACTTGTGCAACATTGCAGGAAGAACATGGGCTGCATCAATTCCTTGTCTGGCAACACACAAACCGCAACATGGCCTCCAGCCTTTGTTCACAAGACCTGCGCTCAACTGTTGGTCTTGCAATGTTGCTGGAAGAGTATTCACTGGCTGCATCACTTTCCATTCACAAAAATTGCCACGTCACTGTTGGTTGTGCACCGTCGCAGGAAGAGTAGTCACTGGCTGCGCTACTTCCCTCCTCTGGCAACGCGTGACATGACAGCCATGGGGTGTGGCATTGACTGGCGACGCACCTTCATCACGACAGACGTGAACCAGTACTATGACTCGTTTGTTCAGTGGCAGTTCCGCACCCTGAAGAAGCAAGGCAGGGTCTACAGAGACAAGAGGTGAGTGCCTTGAGCTGGATATGTTGCTGCCCTGCTACAGACAGACGCTGCTACAGACACATGGTGACACAGACACATGCTGACACAGACACATCGACTGCAGCGCTCCTCAGCTTCAAAAGGCATCAGGGCATATACAGGACATGCATGTAGACAGTGCTTTCTGACATATCAAGAGTTGCAGTGCCATTGAGGACAAATGCTAAGAAGTGTCTCTCTGGGCAAGTTGGCAGGTGTGGGTTCCAAGCAACCACAAGCCAGATGTGACATGACCAGTATAACATTAAGCTTTGCTGCAACAGTGGAGTGCAGTGTGTTTGCAACCAGACAAGCAGCTTTGCACATATCATGACAACTTCTGTACGTCAAAGGATCCTGACAGTAACAATCATTGTCAGCATGCCGGTATCAGCTCTGTATGCACTGTACCACTTCCTGTACGCTGTACTCCAAAGATCCTGACAGTAACCAGTGTCAGCATGCCGGTATCAGCTCTGTATGCACTGTACCACTTCCTGTACGCTGTACCCAAAAGATCCTGACAGTAACCAGTGTCAGCATGCCGATATCAGCTCTGTATGTACTGTAACCTTTTATGTACGCCGTAACCAAAGGATCCTGACCGTCACCAGTGTTAACATGCAGGTATGCAGTTTACTCACCGCTGGACAAGCAGCCGTGTGCAGATCATGACAGAGCCAGCGGGGAGGGAGCCAATCCCCAGGAGTATGTGCTCATCAAGCTCAAGGCTCTGGATCTGAAGGGCAAGCTGGCCAACCTGGAGGTCAGACTCTGCCCTGCCCCTGCTGGACGGCCTTGGCTTTGCACGTTGCCCTGCTCTTGCCTGTGCATTGCCCTGCCCTATTCTGCTTTGCCTTGTGCTGTCTCAAGGCATCTCAGGTCATGATCTGAGAACGTATTGCACAATTGTTTATTCTCTTCCCATGGCAGTGTGTGTGAAGGGTGCTGATTTTCAATCCTTGAACAATATGATGCTTTCTTTCCATGTAAGAGCAAACGACTCTTTTAACATCTACTGACAAGATATACGCTTTGTTTGTAATGCACCAACGTGAACTTGGTCGCAGATTGCCCACCTCCGTCATTAAGCTCTCGGGCATTTTTTTGCCTGCTTGTGGAGAGCAGAAAGAGTGTTTTGCCCCTGATCTCTAGTCTTGGCTGTCGCACGCTGCATGCTGAGCAAAGCTTTTCAAGTTTGATGGACGTTTCAAGCACTGTCTCCACCTTCAACAATGACACTTCTTTGTAGAAGCTGCATCCTGTTGCTCCCGAGACCTGTTGTGCACGTGTTCAAATCAGCATAGCGCTCTTCTCTACATGCCAACAGCATTTGAGAGTCGGGCTGGGCAGCAAACGAAGTCATCCCCTTGTTTAGGGTTTATCCCTAAATTCAAATCCAAATTCTCAACCCTAAACCCTAATTCTACCCCCTGCAGGGTCAAGGGCCAGTCTACTTCTTGGCAGCTACACTACGACCAGAGACAATGTACGGACAGACCAACTGCTGGGTTCTCCCAGAGGGGCAGTACGGCGCTTACAGAGGGCTCAACAATGAGGTCTATGTCATGACGCACAGATCTGCCCTGAATCTGTCCTACCAGGACCGAATGCCTGTCACTGGCCAGCCTGAGTGCCTGATGAGCCTAGTTGGCCAGGATCTCATTGGAACTCCCCTCAGTGTAAGAACAGCCATCCCTTCACTGCCTACTTTTGTCTGAGGAAAACACCAGGGTGTCCCTTCCTGTCCGTGCCCTTTTTTTTTTTTTTGGGTGATGAAAAGGAAGGTTTCCATGGAAAAACTGGTGTCTCTTGGAACCCCTCTAGAAATGCTTGTATCTTTTCAAGAATTGATGTATATAGGATGTCATGCACTGGTCCTGCCAGCTGCATTCATCCAGCAAAAGTGTACCACTCACGAACAACGTAGCGACGCAACACTACATTAAGCTTTGTTTGTCTCCAGACAATGCTCTGTTTGTCAGCACCATCCCAGTGTATGAGTCAATGACGCACTTTGCCAGTCTGAATTCACAACATCTCTCATGTCTTTCTTATGCATGCGTTTTCCAACTGGCTACGTTGAGGTGCTGGAGTGCTGAGACTGTACGCACATCTGCAGAGTCAATACAGATCTACTGCATGAACCTTCCAGTTGCTATGTACAAGAAGAGAAGTAGTTAGTATCAACGCTTGTACGTTGGGTTATGGCAAGCCTGTTGCACATACCCCTTCATGCTGCTGCGTGGAAGAGGTCTATAAATGGAAATACTATACTACCAGGCGTGTACACCTATTTGTAGGCAGACTTGATGCACAAACCTTCAAGCTGCTAAGTGGAAGCATGATATCTGGGATCACTACACCACTAGATGCACACGCGCATAGGTAAATGCGCGTATTTGTGAGGTCAAGGCAGGCCTGATGCACAGACTACCTTCAAGCTGCTGTGTATACCCAGAACATGAGGAAGTACTTACCATACCACTAGGTATATATGCGTATAGGTATACATACGTGTATTTGGTTGTGGTGCAGGCACCCAGGTCGCCGTATGACCGAGTGTATGTTCTTCCCCTGCTGACCATCAAGACCAACAAAGGAACAGGTCTGCCCTCCATCACTGTATCAACCGATTACTTCCTTCGGTGTTTGCATGTATGTGTGCATGCGTGTGTGTGTAAGTGCTATGCGGCATGCTGATTCCTGTCTGTGCTGCATGCTGCTTGCTCAGGCATCATGGCAGAACCCATACCCTGCTTGGCGCAATGTATTATCGTCAGTATTGATGTCAGTCGTGTTTGCTCCTCTGCTAACGTTAGTGTTGCTTGCGGTATCATACACGCAATTGGCTGTCTCCACTGTTCTTCTTCTTCATGGCGCCTGTCTGCACTCTGCTTAGGGTTGTTTGATGCTGTTGTGACTCTCTGTGCCCTGCAATGTCATAGAGGGTTTTGTGTTTGTATTCAGTTCCATTTGTTTCTTTTGATTTTTTTGTTGCAATGTCACACTGGCTCAGCATGATGACTGCATATCAGGATTTACTTAAGGGATAGCATAAGTTATTTTGGGGTAAAAGTCACGAGCTCAAGTCATGAACGAATCATTGTGCAGCTGCTCTGCAGTGTAAATGAGTCGCAGTGCATTGTCATGGCTCCACATGCATGACTGATGCCTTGCACACATGCAGGTGTAGTCACGAGTGTCATTTCAGATTCCCCAGATGACTACATAGCCCTCCAGGAGCTGAAGTCAAAGCCGAAGCTGCGTGAGAAGTTCCACGTCGAGGATGCCTGGGTTGAGTATGACGTAAGCACTACAAAGCTTCTGACCCCCTCTTGTCAGTCACATGTTGCAGCTGATGTGCTGGCCTGTCTGATGTGGCAAGCACATCATAGGCAAAGTAAATTGTGTCTGAGACGCTGGGTTTTGGCGAATGTGACAGAATGTATTCACATGCCTCACTCAGACATCCATAACGACATCATATTCAACACCTCAAGTGCTGAAATGTGTGGCCAGCATTGGCTTTTCAACAAGGGCTGCAATGCTTGTACACAAGGGCACATGAGTCACTCACATCTATACTGTTTGTGGAAAATACTGTGTACAGCTTTTTGTCTGTTCGTGTCAAGGTGGGTATGCAGGGATGCTGGCTGGGGTTGCACTTGTCCCAGAAGTGCTCCAGATTTCAGTGAAATGCAGCACAAAGGAAAAATATTCGTAAGCAGATTTTGCTGTCTTGCATCGCAGGTCATATCTATAATTTGTCTCATCCCAGGGACCGGCGAAATTTTAGTGAAATGAATGCAGCAGAAAACAGCAAAAATTGAAATCAAGGTTTGCAATTTGGCGTCGCAGGTCGTATCTGTAATAGACATCCCAGGGATTGGCAAGACCGCAGCCAAGACCATCTGTGATGAGATGAAGATCAAGACTCAGGGAGATAAGAAGCTAGAGGAAGCGAAGAAGACGCTGTACCTGAAGGGCTTCTATGATGGAGTCATGGTCATTGGTCCTCACACGGGCAAGAAGGTATGTTATTGTGCTGGCCTTTAAATCTTTTACAATGCTATGAAATAGACTGGAAATTATTCTCAACAAGACCTTGTAAAAGTGATTGAGCAGTCATGCATCAATCAGGTGTCACAAGGGCGTTCACCTAGCATGATAGCCCCATCTTGCATCCATGTAGTCTTGCAAGGGTGTTCAGTTCCCACACATACACACACATACACACACGTGCATCCATGCACGCACGCACGCACGCATGCATCCACATTTGCATGCACGCATGCACGCACGTACCTACATTGTCTGTCTTTGAGACCCATCAGGGGAGTCAACAGAGAACGACTGAGAAACAGATTGAGTTGTGGCAGTCCCCTTGTGGTTGTCAGTCATGAGTACAGTCAGCAATGAACCAGGCGTGTTTGTACATGAAGCAGTCAGTGACTTGTGCTTGGTACGAGCTGTTACGTTTGAATGTCAGCAGGGATGACTCATGATGCAGGAACAACTCACGACAAAGGGAAGACTCGTGATACAGGTACGACTCAGGATGTAGGGATGACTCATAACACAGAGATGACTCATGCTGCAGGTGGCAGATGTGAAGAATGTGATCAAGCAGGAGCTGCTAGATGAATCACGACAAAGGCATGACTCATGACGCAGGGATGACTCATGTTGCAGATGGCAGATGTGAGGAACGTGATCAAGCAGGAGCTGCTAGATGAGGGTGTGGCCATAGTGTAAGGGATGACTCATGATACAGGGATGACTCAGGATGTAGGGATGACTCATAATGGGATGACTCATGTTGCAGGTGGCAGATGTGAAGAACGTGATCAAGCAGGAGCTGCTAGACGAGGGCGTGGCCATATTGTAACTGATGACTCACGATGTAGGGATGACTCATGACTCAGGCATGACCTATGTTGCAGGTGGCAGATGTGAAGAATGTGATCAAGCAAGAGCTGCTAGACGAGGGCGTGGCCATGCTGTATAGTGAGCCCGACAAGCAGGTCATCAGCCGGTCAGGGGATGAGTGTGTGGTGGCTCTCACAGATCAATGGTACCTCACCTATGGAGAAGACCACTGGAAGCATCTCACTGAGTAAGCCATGTACCATGGCCTCCTTCCTTTTCCTTTTGCATCACTTCTTCCTTCCTTCCTTCCTTTCTACCTCCCTCCCTCCCTCCCTCCCTCCCTCCCTCCCTCCCTCCCTCCCTCGTCCTGAAGACTGCAGAGAGCATGTTACAGACTAAGCAGCAGATTGACACCTGTATCTGTACAGTCTTTGTCAAGTCTTATATGAGCTTGATTGAGCCATTCATACAGCAAAAGCTCATGTTGAAGCCTTCACGTCAACGGGCTTCAGCTGCTAGGACTGCTCTGCTGCATCATGCGCCAGTGCATCAGTGCATCTGACACAGCTGTTAATGCGTGTGTGCGTGTGTGTGCGCAGGCAATGCCTTCAGCAGATGAACATGTACTCAGACACAGCTGTCAATGTATGTGTCTGTGTGCGTAGGCAATGCCTTCAGCAGATGAACACGTACTCAGACGAAGCTCGGCACCAGTTTGAGCACTGCCTGGGGTGGCTCAACCAGTGGGCCTGCAGTCGCTCCTTTGGGCTAGGGACACGGGTCCCATGGGATACCCAATACCTGGTGGAGTCCCTGTCAGACTCCACCATCTACATGGCCTACTACACTGTTGCCCATTTCCTGCAAGAAGGCAACCTGTATGGCGAGGGCGATGGGAAAATCAAGGCAGAGGATGTCACAGACGAGGTAACAGCTGCCTTACCTAGCTTGTCCAGAACTCGTGGTTATGTGTGGTAAAGCTGCAGGACGTGCATGAAAGATGTCACAGATGAGGTAACAGCTGCCTTACTCACCTTGGTCATCCAGAGATTGTGGGGGTGTTTGTGTGAAGATAGAGCTAAAACATGTCCACAATGTGGAAACGTGTTTGTACTGTCCTCAGACATTCCTGAGTTTAGATTTCCAGTGTAGGGATGACGTTTCTGCATCAGGATAGACGTTTGGGGATTGAAAGGAGCTGCAGCATGTGCATAGGGGCCATGAAAAATGTGCACACATTCAAGGTGTTTGGGTACAACGTGCCAATCATGAGAGCTTGGGGAGGCATGGTGCCTTTGTACGCAGTTTGATATATGCTGAAACTTGCATTACCTGTGTCCTGCGCTGCCCTGCCCCACTCTGCCCTGCCCCACTCTGCCCTGCACCACTCTGCCCTGCCCCACTCTGCCCTGCCCCACTCTGCCCTGCCCCACTCTGCCCTGCCCCACTCTGCCCTGCCCAATCCTGCTTATCAATGTGGCCTAAAGCATTTAATGCACATGTAAAGACACATGTCTGCGTCTGGCGGAATCATGGGCAGTGACCCTGTTGTATTTGACAATGGACTTATCCATTGGACTTAGCCTTGCAGGTATGGGATCACATCTTCCTGGAAGGGCCTGAGCCTCAACACAGCAAAATCCCAGCACAGACCCTAAAAGCCATGAGGCAGGAGTTCAACTTCTGGTATCCGTTTGACCTTAGGGTAAGTAAAATTTTGGTGCCCATTTGACCGTACGATAAGTCAATTTTTGCACTCATTTGACTTTAGGGTGATACAACCAGCAAATTGCATTCAGAGTGACACCAGCATATCAAGCAAAACCCCGCATACAAGCGCACGGCATTTAGCTTCCATGCATTGCGCAAAGGCTATCTTCTGTGTGCTTCCACTCTCTGGATTTTGTATGAACGGTACTATGTACAACAGCATCAATGGGAGGAAAACCTTTCAAGTCTTGCCAACTCTTATACAGACTTGTGCTCCATATGGCCTTCTGTGAACGCTTCAGCTTTCAGTAGCAAGCAGTCATTATTGGGGTAGGCAACCCCAGTACTTACCCAGGTCTTGCCCTGTCTACTGGTCACGCCCTGTAGCAGATTGCATGCATTGTCTTGTCTGTCTGTCTGTGTCTGTCCGGCCTGGGTGTTGCCCAGCGTAATCTTGATGCTTCCAGTAAAGAAGATTGCGGGCATTGGTCTGTTTGTCTGTGCGTGCATGTCCTTCCAGCCTGGGTCTTGTCCTGTCTGTCACCAGTCCTTCAGTGAAGTAGATTGCGCGCCCAGATGAGCTCTGCTCCTCCTCAGCACCTCGCAGCACAGGTGTCATCCAACCATCTAATGTCGCATGGCGACATGTGTGTAGGCATCAGGCAAGGACCTCATCACATGTGGTCATAACATGTGTAATAATAATAGTAATAATAATAATAATAATAATAATAACAACAATAATAATAATAATAATAATAACAACAATAACAATAATCATAACCATAATCATAATCATAATAATGATCATAATAATAATGATAATGATAATGATAATGATAATGATAATGATAATGATAATGATAATGATAATGATAATAATAATAACAACGCTTTCCAGCTCATGACGAGCTAGGTACGTGCGGGAATGTATAACATGTGTATAATACGTGTATAACATGTGTGCAGCATGATAACGTAACATATCATAACATGTGTGCAGGCGTCAGGCAAGGACCTCATCAACAACCATCTCAGCTTTGCCCTGTACAATCACACAGCCATTTGGGAGGGGAAGCCTGACAAGTGGCCCAAGAGCATGCGCTGTAACGGCCATCTCCTGCTCAATGGAGAGAAGATGTCCAAATCCACTGGTAGGCTTCTTCTTCCTTGCTGCAGCTATCGCATGTACCAGAACGCAGCGCTGTTATGTGCTATCTGCAAGTGCAGAAACACAGCTGTCATGTCAGCCATGTTGATGTTTGCGTGCTACATCAGCCTGGCTGCACTTTGCTGGCCTGTCTGTATCTGCCCTGCCCTGCCCTGCCCTGCCCTGCCCTGCCCTGCTGATGACAATATGAGGCATCATACAGGTGTATCATGCAGGCAACTTCAAGACGCTGGCCCAGGCAGTGCAGGAGTACACGGCTGATGCCATGCGCCTGGCCCTGGCAGATGCCGGGGATGGCATGGAAGATGCCAACTTTGTGCATGACACCGCTGACAAGGGCATCCTGCGTCTCACCAAGGTGTGTCTGTGCAGCAAGCTGCTATGTGCGTTGTTGTGTGACCCCAGTGTAGACCGGTTCCCTTCACAATAAGCACACCAAGGGTCAGCTGCTGCTGTCTCAGTAAAGACTGTGCATCAAGTCAAAGTGTGCTGCACATTTTATCCAACTCAGGTGACCTGCTTGCCTGTGTCTGCCCAGCACATTTGCTGTCTCATCAATGACTGTGCAACAAGGCAATGTCTGACAAAAAGGTGTCGTGCATAGTGTGTCGAAGCCAGTTGATCTGCTTGCCTGTGTCTGTACCTAGGCAGCTGCTGCAGCCCAATTGGCAAGCATGCAATGCTGCTGATGGTGTTTTTCATGCTTATGATGATGTTGTCTGTTGGCTTGATCCTGATAGGCCTATTGTACAAGGCATGTCCCAATGGTTGGCAGCGTAGGTGTACAAATCCTGCTGAGGCTCAGGCCCTACCCCGTGAGGGGGCATCGGCTCTTGTAATTTTGCCTGTGCGCATGCTCCTGACGTCAGTCAGTGTTGACATGGTTTGGGAGCTGCATTTGATTGGCCAGTCATGATTGCTGCTGTTCTACATGTCAGCAAGTGTGGAGTCTGCCAAGGCAAATGCCCCTGACACAATTTGAGTGGCCGGTCATGATTGCTGCTGTTCTACATGCCAGCAAGTGCGGAGTCTGCCAAGGCAAATGCCCCTGACACAATTTGAGTGGCATGGTTAATGCCATGCAGGAGCTGCTGTGGTATGATGAGGTCCTAGCAGCGGAGCTGAGATCTGGAGAAGCTTCTTCCTTTGCTGATAGGTGAGCGCAACACATCTCACCGTGGTCATGCCAGTTTGGCGCATCATAAAAGGAATACACCATTCGGGATCAAGTTTAATGACAAGCCAAGTATTGTACTGGGCTGCCCAGTGCGTATCATAGCCACCTGTACTGGTCAGAAAACAGCGCTGCGACAGCCTTAGCATGTCATGCTTGACCACAACATTCATGGGCTCATCAGTAGTACACGTCTACTTGGATGCGAAGCCTACCAGGCTATTTAGCCTGCCAGGCTATTTAGCCTGCGAATTAGCTTATACGCAGAATTGTCTGATTATGCTGCCTTCTGCAAATCAGATTCTGACTACCAACTCATGCTGTATCAAAGGTGCATGGGCCATGCGCGCATCAGGTCAATCATGATGCATGACACTGTGGTTACGCATGATGTGTCGTGCATTATAATTGACCTGATGCGCGCATGGCCCTGCACCTTTGATACAGCATGAGTTGGCAGTTAGACTCTGATTACGCATGCTTACTTGTCATGCTTCAGAGCACATATGTCTCCTGACTGCCTAGATGGCTTCCACTTTGGACCACTGACCAGCTGCCTGAGAGTCGCAACATTGCCATAGTCTTTGTCTTGATGCAGGGTTCTGCCAACAAGATGACCCTGGCCTCTCATGTTAGTGCCTGCTTTACTCATGCCATTGCAACATTGCTATAATTTTTTGCTTGATGCAGAGTAGATGCAGAGTACTATGGATCTGGCCATCCATGTTAGTGCCTGCTTCACACAGATCCAGTGCAATAGTTCTACATTCTTTGTCTTGATGCAGAGTATTTGACAACGAGATGAACCTGGCCATCCGCGTTAGTGCCTGCTTCACTCATGCACAGTGCAATATTGCTATACTCTTTGTTTTGATGCAGGGTTTTTGCCGACAAGATTGCCCTGGCCATCCATGTTAGTGCCTGCTTTACTCATGCCAATGCACCATTGCTGTTTTCTCTGTCCTGACGCAGAGTATTTGATGCAGGGTGTTGGATGACAATATTCATCTGGCCATTCATGTTAGGGCCTGCTTCACACATGCCCAGTGCAACATTGCTATGTTCTTTGTCCTGATGCTAGATATTTGATGCAGTGTGTTCAACCATGATATTAATCTGGCCATCCATATTAGTGCCTGCTTGATACATGCCCAGTGCAAAAGTTCTACATTCTCTGTCTTGATGCAGAGTTCCTGCCCATGAGACCACCCTGGCCAAGTGATTACGTTATGCATGCGCAGTGCAAAAGTTCTACATTCTCTATCGTGCTGCAGAGTATTTGACAATGAGATGAACCTGGCCATCCATGGTAGCCACGCAGCCTATGACACCATGATGTTCAAGGAGGCTCTCAAGACAGGCTACTACGATCTTCAGAATGCCAGGGACGCTTACAGAGCTGCCTGTGGGCCTCATGGCATGCACACAGATCTGGTGCACCGATATATCAAGGTAGCAACCTGGGAAATAGAAAAGACTACACCTTTTGGCGTCAATTCAGTGAGAAGCCAAGTGTTACATTAGTGAGAAGCCAAGTGTTACATCAGGCTGCCCAGGGAAGGTAGCAACCTATTCTGCTCAAAATGGATCCGCTTGTAGCACTTGTTGTGTGGCACCCCAGCGTAAACCTTGGCTTCTCATTACATGGACGTTGAAAGGTGTAGGGTTTTCTGTCTTTTCTTTCTTTTGCTTTTAGCATGTGTTGTGCAGCAGATCATTGGTGTCAAAGCATGGTTGTGAATGCACCAGTCAAGCATGCATGACTGGAGAGGCATGTTGCACTCTCTTCACAACAGGCTGCTGTCTTGCTTGAGGCCACTGCGTCTGGGAGGGTGTTCCACTGCTGAAGGGCCATCCACACACACAAACGAAAGGTAGTCCTGCCAGTCAGACAGCATGGCCTTTGTGAAGGTCCAAACATAACCAAATACTAAAAAAATCACAGCAGAACAAAAACATGAAGAAAAAAAAGTTAAATGTATTGTAAATGCATTGCAGGTGCAAACACTGCTGCTGGCGCCGATCTGCCCACACACGTGTGAGCATGTGTGGAGGAGAAAGCTGCACGAGAAGGGCAGTGTGCTGACGGCAGGCTGGCCCCAAGCCCCCCAACCCAACACTGCCCTGCAGGTCTGTCCCCCCCTCTCCTCATGCGCTGCACTTGCTTGTCACCGTGCAGCCTTTGTTGTGAATTATAGTTGCTCAGGGTTGTGATTGCCTAGGGCTGGACTTGGTTCAGGGTTGTAATTGCCCAGCGGTGTTTTTGCCCAGGGTTGTGATTGTCCAGCGGTGTTTTGAAATTGCCCAGGGTTGTAATAGCCCAGCTTTGTAAATGCTGAGGGTTGTCATTGCCCAGAAGTGTTCTTGCGCAGCCTTGCAATCGCTCATGGTTCCAGGGATGTATCTGACCGGGAAGTATTTGTCCAGGGTTGTGTTTGCCCAGGGTTTTATTTGCCCAGGGTCAAATTGTTGTATCATCCATAGCTCAGATGCATTTGTCTGTCATGCACTACTGCGCATCATTTGATTGCTGTGTGATATAGCAACTGTCCTTCATCTTGCGACTTGTTGGTCTGTGAAGCTTGCATGATGCGTGTAGATAGCACTCGGCGTTACCGCTTGCTTGCTTGCTGCTTGCTTGCTTGCTTGCTTGCTTGCTTGCTTGCTTGCTGCTTGCTTGCTTGCTTGCTTGCTGGCTTGCTGGCTTGCTTGCTTGCTTGCTTGCTTGCTTGCTTGTTTGCGTTTTTGCTTGCTTCCTGGACTACTTGATTGGTTAATTGATTGACGGAGGGAGTGTCTGTTCATGGCTTATGGTTCATGCTGTGGTACTCAGCTTCAGGACATGTTAGGTGACCTATTCTGGCACGTCCTGCAGCAGGCGTATGATCACAAGCCTACTGACCAAGTTCAGTTGTGATTGTACACATCAGCTGAATTTAGTTAGCTGGCTCATGATCACATGCTTGCTGCAGCACATGCTGACCACATTCAGCAGTCTGATCCAGGTGTGCTTAACTGGTGCAGGGTGCTGCAATGTACATGCAAGAGCGCATAGAAGCCCTGAGGAGGGACATCGACAAGCACAGCAAGGCCAAGGTGAAGAAGGGCCAACAAGCCCCTCCTGCAGCTAAGGTCAAAACACCCCTCCTCCCCCCCCCTTCCCCCCCGTGTTTCTATGAACCATGTCTGTGTACCATGTCTGTGCACCATGTCTATGTACCACTATGTATCACATCTATGTACCACTATGTATCACATCTGTGTACCACCTGTATATACCACTTCTGTTTCTATGCACCATGTCATGCAATCTGTGTTCAGCAGTTTGTCCTGCATGATGGATTTGTGTGCACTGCCAGTTGCCGTAAGGAATGAAGTCAGCGGCGGCAGTGTCTCAGCAACCTGTGCACCTGCTCATGTTGCATGTTTCCCTCTTGCGTGACAATGGTGAGTTGCGTTGCAAGACAGCGCAGGGCAGCACAGCGCGGGGCAGCACAGCACAGCACAGCACAGCACAGCACAGCACAGCACAGCACAGCACAGCACAGCACAGCACAGCACAGCACAGCACAGCACAGCATTCTTTAGCCATGGCAGCCTGTAGCTGCCGCTTGCTGCAGTAACATCGGGTAGCAGGCTTTCAACATTTGTGTGATGCGGCGCAGGTAGTGCATGCAGACCTGTTTGTATCAGACAGGTTCACTGGCTGGCGGGAACGAGTCCTCATCAACCTATCCCAGCTGTACAGTCAGCAGACTCGGGGATTCCCTGCTGACGTGTCACAACAGATGGTGGCTAGGGCAAGTCCTTAAACCCTGAACCCTTCTTTCCGTTCGCCCTGCATGCTCCCTTGAAGGACTGCCTGCAAGCTCTTTTTGGCACTATTCATGTTGGCTGTTTGCGTCTGATAACAGGTCCCAAGCATTGTTGCCAGTGTTCAGTCTGGCAGCCTTTTACATTGTGTGTTTTGCGATAGCCGTGATTGCAGCAGGCTGAATGCCACCTGGCACAACAGATATGCCTGTTGAGTCACTGATACAGTCTTGCCTTTGGCTGAACATTCCTGCCCATCTCTCAAGCGCTGGCTGCCCCTGCATGTAAAAGCCAAGCCCCTGGCAGGACCTTGCAAAGAGCAGGGGTCCTAGCCATGTTTCGCCCATTGATACAGTACCCACATTCGCAATGCATATCATTGCCTTTCGGCTGAGTGGTGCTGCCTTTCACAGATGAAGGCAGAGCCCTCTCTGAGCAGCATGAAGGAGCAGGAGCTGAAGAAGACTGTGATGCCCTTTGCCCAGATGCGCATGAAGGAGACCAACCTGCTTGGCCCTGATGTAAGATTTGTCACTCTTTTCTTTATAATTGTTAGTGTGCTGCCTGGGCAAGTTCTGCATGCCTATTTATCATTCATCACACGTATTTATTATTCACCATCATGTACCATTCACCACACACCATGTGTTGACACCTGATGCACAGGTGATGCATAAGTGCACCCTGCAATGGTCATCTCACGTCCAATCCTACCATGAAGCTTAGTGCTCACCCAACCTGTTGTCAAAGGCTGCCTGACACTGTTGAGCATGTGAGCTCCTACCAGCATCACGGGGTTGGAATCACAGGAAATAATCCAAGTGGTTCTCACTTCTGACATGCCAGGCTGTCTTTGGCAGGGCTGCTGACAGGGCGCAGCACAGGTATCCAAAACGCTGCAAGGATCAAGCTGAAGCTCTTCATGTCCATTTGCAGGTTCTAAATGTGAGGCTGGTGTTTGATGAGGCGGCAGTGCTGAGGGAGAACCAGGAGTACTTGCAGAGGACCCTGGACCTTCAAAGCATTGCTGTGCACATGACAACAGATGATGCAGCACAGCAGCATGACCTTGCTGAAAAGCTCAATGCCGCAGAGCCTGGCAAACCGCTTGTAGTGCTGTCAACTGAACTGCCTCAGCAGCGCAATCAGACAGCTAATGGTTCCGCTGAGCAGCACATTGCCAAGCTAGCAGTCAATGGGTCACCCAGAACATGAAGCTGAGTGTTCAGTTTGGTCTGTTTTGCAGCAGAGTCAGCCATACTGTTGCCATGTGATGTAGTTGAGTCTGTCCCAGTCAACTGGCTAATGCAACAGTTCTCAATTATATGTGTGACTCATGAGCACTCCCTGTCAATCATGCCATGACAGGCCTACCCGAACTACTTCGAAGACTTTGGTTAGGTATGATAGAGCACTTGAGCATGGCCTCATGGCAAACCACTGCAGGTCTGCTGACATAGGTATATCCACTGACACAATTTCCCATCTCAGCCCCACATGCCTAGTGCTTGCGCTCATGGCTGGCCGGCAGGACTGCCAGCCTTACCCTGACACTTAGCAACAGACGCTACCAATGTTTCTCAATTTTCAAGTCAAAGGTTGGCATTACACTACTATACCTACAGCATCCAAGATGCATTTGCATTGCGCAGGCTAACACAATCTTGCATGACTGCTATGTCAAACTATCTCTACGATTCATGCCTTTGACTAGGCTCTGCAAATCAGTGCCTCCTTCCGAATGTGTATCAGACACGTGTTCCATCAAGGCACTGCAGGTCTTGTAAAGTACGATTTTTGGCTTGTGCTGCTTCTCACAAAGTCCCTCGCTGTGGAGTGCAGGCTGTAACATGTTTTTTTGTAAGTTGCTACCAGCACTAGTGGCGAAGTACCAGGCACGAAGCACCAACATACTTCTTCGTTGTGCACAACAACATGCACACATGCAAGCGCTGAGGCATGAGGCATGGTCTGCAGACCAAATTCAAGATTGACTTGCGCATGTGAAGGCTGCCAGGGTGCAGAAGTAATGATCGAGGCATAGTACATTCGCCAGAGCCAAGATAACGGCAGCTTTCGCAGCGAGCCGGAGAAGCTTTAGCAACACAAGGCTTCAACATGACGTCCGCACTTGCAGGAAAGTGCTATCTGCCTTGTAGATCAGCGTCCGCACGCACCACACGCCCAGGAAAGGCCTTCTTCAGCGGGGCTCCTGTCGCAGCCAAGTTGAGATCACATGGTGTCGGCACCCGCAAAGTCACCGCAATGAACGTGAGTGCTTTGTCCCTAAATCGTCGTTATAATCATCTGAATACCGAGCCTGTCATTGTCCTGACGTAGTGGACGACGTCTGTCTGCAGCTGGAGTTCGATGCGGTTGGTGGGGCATACGCTAACGCGCTGGTCGAGATTGCACAAGAGCAGAACAGTTTGGACGACGTACATGCCGACGTTGACGCTCTACAAGCTCTGTTCAGTGAAAACGAGCAGATCAAGACTTTTCTGTTCAACCCAGTCATGACACCTGAGAAGAAAAGGGATGTTGTCAAGAACATCAGCAAGGAAGCTGGTCTCAGCAAATACACCACCAATTTTTTGAATCTTCTGATCGACAAGGACAGGATCGAAGCTATTGAAGAAATTCTTGAGGCTTTTGAGCAGACATACTGCAAAATGACCGACACACAGGTGAGCTAAGTGTTGACAATACATTGCCTCCAGCAATATATGCTCAATTTATGCTTTGTCCAAGGGTGCATTGGTTGTGCAGTAACCCAGGCTAATGCCTTATGTTGTGTGTTTTGGTTGAATCTGTATATCCTGACAGAAATTAGTATTGGCAGTGCTGTATGTATATGCATTTCAGTCCACTCGGCTCAAAACTTGCTTACTTGCAGGTGGCAACTCTACGTTCAGCAGTCAAGCTTGAGCAGGAACAGCAGTTCCTCATTGCAAAGAAGCTGCAGGAGCTCACTGGCTCAAAGAACATCAAGTTGAAGCCCGTCATTGATGAAAGCCTGATTGCTGGCTTCACAGTCTCCTATGGCTCAGCACAAATAGATATGTCAGTCAAGGGTCAGCTCGAGTTGATCACCAATGAGCTAGAGGGCAAGAATGTCGGCATGCTGGCTTCCTAGTTAGGTTGTATACCTGGAATTTCACCTATTCAGTTTTCGAGGAGGCAATTGCCCAGACCTGTTCTGCCATTTTTCATTCCTATATACTGAACTTGAAGGCCAAAGCCTCTTAATGGTCCAAAATCCTTTACTTGGTCTTTACATGTGGCAAGATCACCTTGCACTTAAGGTTCCACAGCAAACTTTGACCTGCAGTCTGTGTGACAACATTGTAATTTGTTTGGCTTTCAAACATTGCATTGTGTTGTGACGGTAGATTGATCACATGCAAATGCCTGAAATGCATGTAGAAGCTGCTGATCAGAACAACTGACACAGAGTTGGCAGTATAGGCTAACTTCTGCATCACTTGCAAGCTCTACGGCCAAAACTTTACAGCTGCTCCTCCCAGACTCACCCAGGCCACTCTGTACAGCCTGCTGCTGCTATGCATGCTTGTCTTCATGCATGTCTAGTGCAAGATGCTATTTCTCTGTCTTGACAAGGCTAGTGAAAATTTGTCCAGCAGGATTGGCGGCAGCAGTGTGCACAATGACAAGCGAGAGTGCTGCACCAGGCTGTTGCGAATTTACTGGAAGAGCCTGAGGTGTTGCATGCATATCATCACGCCACTCCCATGCTGCAGGTCTTGCATGCATCTCATGGTGCCACTCCCACTTTGCATGCTGTGCAGGCTGCTGTGTCCTGGCAGCATCTTCATGGAAAATGGCCTTAAGTCTGTGTAAATGCTCAAGCATTTAATGGTGTGACAGGCCACTGCAGACAACAATCATGAGCTGTCAGGAAACACGCATCAGTGACAGTCTGTCAATGTGCAGCACAGTACCCTTGAGACTCCCTATGAGAGTGCTGTCACAACAGCAATAAGTGTCTAACCCACGGCAAACCTGGATTTACTGATCCTGCTGTGCTGATAAGCTCAATTGCAGCCTTACTATGTCATTTGGCATTGATCTTGCACGCAATACATCATTAACAGCAGTTATGGCTGTCGCTCAATAGACCAACCTGTAACCCACAGATTTGGATCAATCCCTCTTGGTCTCTGCACACCAAGCAACTCCCAAAGCTGAGTGTTGAACTGGCTATGAACATCGGCTGCACAGAGCTTACGTAGGAGAACAACGCCTACGGGCCTGCCACGGTCACTCACCGGCGGGAGCTGTAGGTACAATCAAGATGCACCCTGCCTTTAAGAAGTGAGGATCTATGTTGGGGTTGTACTTGATAAGGTCAAAAGGCGAAATTTTGGCACCCAGCTGACTCAAGTCATCCGCTATGGTCCATATAGTGTCACCGTTCTGAACCAGATATCGCCCGCCTGCAACGCCTCACCGAGTGAGGCTTAGCTGTCGTGGTTGTGCCAGTGTCTTCGCGGGGCATCCTTACCTAAGCTGATCTGCCTACCAGCAGGAAGATCGTGTAAAAGTTCAGGGTTAGCGGCAAGCAGCAGGTCCCAAGACACTCTAAGCACACTGGCAACCTCCGCAGCTTTTAACTCCCGAGGCAAAGTCAGGATCTTGTCTGCAACAACAGCAACACTGAGTCATCCGTGGGAGACTGAGCTGGCAATATCTCTGGTGTCCCACCTGGCAAGCGCTTCCCTATAGGGCATAGGCAGCAGCACACCTGCACGGCTTGGGGCAAAATTGTCTTGTGAGGGACTCCTCCAACGTCCACCATGCCGATACTTGCGTTTTGCCATGGCTCATAGGGCTTAGGCTTAGGGTCTTTGCAAAATGGCCAAAATAGTTCTCTCTCTTAGCTTTTGTATCAATTTATCTTTGTCAAATTATCTGGGGCGTGATTCCGAATTTCATAGGTGGCTGCACATCAAGACACTGAGCTGCACTATTTCACAGCCAAGTGCTCACATCACGTGTATCATTAAGTCTTTTAGCTTGGCTTCTGAACTTTGTAGAGCTAGATTAGTGTAGAGCGTGTGGCGTCGCAGTACTAGCGCCCTCCTTCATTACAGCATCACACCAGCAATTTCTTTGGTGCTCTATTGTCGAACGCCATTGCCTGAACATTAGTGCTCAGTGTATATTGTTTTCCCAGTTATTGTCTATTGACTCTCCTGATGAGTCCTAAAGACAGGCAATGTGATTGATTGATCGATTGATTGGTACAGCCACCAGAGTGCATACGAACCATGATTAAGCCCAGATACATACACAAAATCTGGGTCCTGTGCAAACATCTGATTTACAGAGTGTGTAAAACACTGCACAAGCTGGTGTACACTCTATTGTACATGTCAGCAGTAATGTCGACCATCTTGGCAGAGGATTCTTGATGGCAAGATCTTGCAGCTCACAACTTCTGGTTGTATGACCAGCAATGGCCCAGCACCACGAAACTCCAGACCAAAGTCAATAAACCTACAGTTCTTGGTTACTTGCTTTTGCCGCTGAGTAGGTTGAGACCCAGCAAAAGTACAATTGCAATGTAAATACCATCCTGCCCCCACGATGGTGACTTGGACAAGGCATCTGCGCAAGAAGAACAGCAGCATTGATTGAGCACCACAGCAGGCGTCCTATCACACTCAAGCACACCTGTGGTGACACATGCAGCAAGGATGCTGAGGCCCGTTCTTGTACACAACGACAAGCAAAGCGTCTCTTTAACATACCTATAGACCGCACGACTCAAAAACAGTAATGCAGACTGGATGCATTGCATTTTCACAGATCATCAATATAGACAAACAAGGGAAGCCTGACAACAAACACAGGAATTTTGCAATGCAACGTGCTTGAATCACACAAAGCCAAAACCACTTCAAACAGACAGGCGTGGAGTTGAACTATCAATGCATGACCTCCGTTTGACACCCTGTTCTGCACTTTGATTGGTGCATACCTGACACGACTGCAAATGATAGGACAGCTGTGAGTGCACTGGTCACATACAGCTTGATAGCACTTTGTGGAGGAGCTTGCTGTACAGCTGCCTCTACAGCCTCTGCCCTCTGTTCAGCTTCCTGGGCTTGCATCTGCAGTGTTCACATGCACGTCTTTGCATTCAGGCCTTGCTTTTGCTCCAAAATGCATTTTGATGCAGATATGCTGGCAAGACTCCTGCGCCTGCAAGCCTTTGTGACATCACAGCACCGAAGCGTGTGTGCATTTGCACCAGTGACAACTCAGCAGAGACTGTTTTGCAAGAATGGACACAGACACTTGGTTTTGTCTTGTCAGAGCTGTGGAAGGTGCAATGACACATGCCAGACTGGACATGATGCTCATCAAGAAGGCAATTCTCACCTCTGTATTCACAGCAGCCTGTGCACCAGGAAGCTCCTTCTTTATGCGATACAAGTTCTGGAAGAAGGTTCCTTCGCTACGCTTGATTGCAGTCTTCTGCTCCCAGTCCATGAACTCCTGATCATCAGCCTGCAGGAAAGGTGCTATTTGCTTGGCAAATCAGGACTGCATTGCATTGCAACCACCGGTGGATGCACCCCTTGGCTCTACTGCAGATTGATTCAGCAATGGTGGCACATATGCAGACACTTGCATCCAAATCAACAGTCTGTCTTACAGGATGTGACAAAGAAGTGCACCTCTAGCTTTTCCCGACTTGCTTTCAACTGTTCCTCAAAGTCATCAGCTAGCTTGTTGATGTCAGCCTGCACAACAGTTCAGCAAGGTTTGAGTGGGTGCGTCACCTCAAGGCCTGGCACAGAGATTTGCAAATACAAGTGGTCACAAGACAGCATCAGAAACGAGTTTAGCCAATACATGTGCAGATATAGCAGTGTTGGTCAATCATGTACTGCTCACCGTTGCGCTGTCGAATGCCAAATTGGACCTATCCCGAGTAAGCCTGCTGAGTTGATCAACCTCATCTTTAGCCTAGCACACCGAAGACTGCCTGATTACATTAGCCACTCCAACCGTCTTTTGGCTTGCATGATAAACTATCATCTAACATGATGCAAACATGAGACCAACCTCCTCGGCTGCCTGTCGAAGCTTCTCACTTTCTTCTTTCACAAAGTCCTTCACCTTCTCTTGTCCAATCTGGACCCGTATGATGTTCATGAGCTTCTCCTGCAAGTCTGGATTACCAGTATCGTCCGGAAGCCGAGCGTGTTGCTCCGCAACGGCTGCTCTTGGCCGTTTGCGAGAAATCTGCGCTGTCCTTGCAGGCTTGAAGACGCAAGCATGACAGCCTCTAACTGAGGTCGCAACACTCGGCAGCAACGTAGTCATGACTGAGCGACTCCCAATGCTGCGTACACAGCGTACTATTCGTCCCGGACCTGCTGCGTTCAGCATTGCAAACAGGGAAGGCAACCTTAACGCGCCAAATACGCGCCCCGTGAGCTGTTGGGATTGCCTGATTTGGCTCTAGGGCCTCCTCCTTGGGAGTTTGCATTTTCAAAGCGGCTTTGCACGAATCCAAATTTCCTCGCTGGCACAGCTGATGCGTACGTGACGACGAACTGTACCCATTGTAGAACACTGCGCA
>JAABUP010002653.1_pt1 | contig 33844 bp, 39 predicted proteins | sample 5559201 | NCBI WGS metagenome assembly JAABUP01 (sample SAMN10711887, study PRJNA513373) | rock metagenome | isolation source: Antarctica rocks | place: Antarctica
GCAGCCCTGTCTGAGCCCAATGGATGGACTCTGGCTGTGGCCACACTGACCATTGATCCTCATGGACAGCAAAGAGCCATGATACAAGGACTGTACTGCGCCCAGCATGTGGCCATGCACCCCCAGCACTAAGAAGCTGCAGCAAGCAGTGGTGCGCTGCTTCACACGAGCAAACATCACACATCAGTGTACAGACGCAACGCAGTGTGCACCTTGGTTCAGTCTGGACAAGCATCAACTATTGTCTGTACCGTGCGCAGCCTGCCAAGCAGATCGCGCGCAAAGCCTTCCATTTCACCTCGTCGTAGCATTGCCTTGATGACATTGCAACTTCTTTGCACAGAGTAGAGCGAAGGCTGTCAAAGCATTTTCACAAAAGCATGACACTTGAAGAGCCTTCCCACAACGGTCATTTGAGCGCTTCTTCGCCCACAACTACGTCGGCTGCACCGTTGCAGATTCGATTTCCGGCGCGATCTCGAAAGAGCGCTGCCCAGCCGGTGGCAACAGATTCCGCACTCAATGAAGACATGCAACTGGCCCCAGCTCACCAGGCGGTGTTGCATTTCACATCGCCAAATCATCTCAACGAACAGGCCTTTACTGTCGAAGATCAAGACTTTGATCTGTTTGGCCCAGAAGACATCCAGGCTGCGCAGCAGGAGTCCAAGTTTGATGTGACAGCAGCAGCAGTTGCAACCAGTCCAATATTCGCTGATATGGCATTGGGACTAGGGCCATCACGCCCATTATCAAGTGCAGGTAGCACTGCCATAGCACTCTGCCCTAACATGCAAGTGCAGCAAGCCTATTGATGCATACTCTTTGATGCAGGTTCAAATGCAGCGCTGGAAAATGTAGATTCCAGCATGGCGACTGCAGCACCTATCAGCGCCTTGATGCAAAACGCACAAGACATGCTGGGACGGCAGCAGCAGGAAGAAGCCACTCTGAGAGCTGCTGCCTTTGCTTCTACCAGCGCATTGCAGGAAGCACAAGTGAGTCTTCACTGGCTTTCATCTTCACTCATATGTCATTTTGTGGCACATCCCTTGTCAGTCTCATGATGCTGCATCAGCCTGTCAGAATCATGCTGCACCACCAGTCCAACCTGGAAGGCACATGCCGCTCTGGAACTTCACTGGCATCATACATGTTCATTGTGTGGACACATCTGTTCACAGACCAGGACCCCTGATGGGTCATATACAGCTCACGTCTCAAAACTATATGCTAGCAGTTGTGACATGTCTTGACTGCCATGCTAATGCAGGCCACTGCCAAGCACAAGCAGTTGGCATTCGAGGGGTATTGTCATCTGCCAGAGATGGGATCCAAGGAGTGGTATTGGACTCACAAAGGCCAGCAACGAGGGCCTTACAGCGTTGCAGAGCTCTTCAACATGTCTCAAGGTACGCAGGGCTTGCACCTGCTAGCAGTCATGGAGCGGCAGCACATGCATGCCGTACGTACATGTGTCTGACACCAACATAGCATACGCTACTTCATAACTTGCAGAGCTTGTCCACAGCTTATTCAGAGCTTATTGTTTCTTTTTTTGACTGTATAGCAATGATGCTGATCCTGTGATCTGGTCTTGAGCCCCTCCATGTGATCTGCACCTGTGGAGTCAGATGTCTCGCCATCACATGGCTGATGCCTTTGATGCTCAGCTGTGGTCTCTTGTCCTTTCAGACAGGATGTAGAAATACACTGTGACATTCGGCATTTGTGGACCAGCGCCAAGTGTAAGCTGCAATACTTCATGCTGGCATAGTTGTTTGACTGCATGCAAAGACGCTATAAGCATATCGAAAACCATATGCATACAATAGTTATGGGCCAGGGTTTGGTAGGGCCTTTGCCATCTGGGGGGTGGCCCACCTAACTGCAGTCATGTACTGCAGGAAGACCAACGTCCTGGGGGCAGCCCTCCCCTCCCCCGGGAGCAAAGGGGCTTGGCAAACCCACGTGTGGGCAATCTACAGGGCCGATGCATTTTTTGACAGGCCTGACTCTGCCTATGCAGTGTCTCGGAGTGTGAGTCCAAACCAGGAGATCCACAACTACTATGAGGAGATCTCCACGCACATCAAGTACAAGCTGACAGAGTACAAGGGCCTGACAGCAGCATGGCAGCAGCACCAAGATGCTGACACAGCTGTGGAGCAGGCAACATCAGCCGTTACACATGCCGAAGATGAGGTATGCATCTCAATAACAGCTCAGTGATGACCATGTAAACTCCCTGACTGGCTGACGTGTGAGTGTCTGAGCTTGGTTAAACATGCTGCTCAAGCATGCAATCTCAGCTGTTGAGCAGGCAACAGCAGTGTTTGCACAGGCTGAAAAAGGGGTATGCATGATTGCTGATCCAGTGGTGGTCGCGGTAAGTGTATGTCTGGATGAGCTATGATTCATCCTGTGCAGTAATTGGGCCAGATGTCAAGCAAAAGTATCCATTGCATGCATTGCTGTGAACATGCACCTGGCAAGGTTGCACACTGGTGTCCATCATCAAGCAATGCATCACAAATGTATACTGTCCACCAAATTGTGCATTGGCATGCAAGCAGCCTCAAGAGCCCAAAGCCAAAACCTGTACAATCGCATGGGTTCCAGCAACACAACAGCTGTGTTAAAATCAAAAGCTATCATGCCACCAAGGGGAAAGGCTGGATGCAGCAGAAACCAATCAGGTGCCTGTGTGGCCCAAATTCTGTGCCCCAAACCTTTCATCCTACACTTTGTGTCGCAAACCGTGTGTCCTGACATGCATAGGTGCAAGCAGCAATGGGCAGGACAGCAGCAGCTGCAGCAGCAGTCACAGCAGTGGTTGCCACAGAAGCTCGCTGGGACTGGCGTCTGCTGGACCACAGCAGCTCCACTGGAGACAGTCAGGGCTTCACGCCCTCAGAGCTGGTCCACCACATTGCCTCTGGCGGGGTACAAGCTGGGCAGGATGTGTTCCCAGTGAGTGAGGCTGGGGTGCCCAGGCCTGCAGGGGAGGTAGTGCAAGGATGGAGGGATGCGCTGTCCTATGCCCATCAGCTAGCTGCAGGTACAGGGTGTCCAGCTTTTGGGCTTTCTCAGGGTCACACAGAAAGGGCTGTAGGGTGAAGCGCCTCTGAATGCCCCGATGCTGTCAATGCGTGAGCGACATAATGTCTTTCTCACCCAAGTAACATCCAGCCAATTATGCCAAATCTTTGTATCGCTGCCACAGAGGCAGGCTTTCTCAGCATGAATGTGCATGTGTGCAGCTGATGCTGCGCAGCCTCATGCCGGGAGCCCTATACCGGTCCCAGCCGATGGGTCTGCACAGCAATCTGGGCTAGACCCCTCAACCCCCTGCTGGGCCTACTGGGATGGCCAACAGCAACAGGTCTGCAGTCCTGACTATTTTGCTGATGCATGCGTGTCAGACACAGGAGTGCACTGCATGATGTCAAAATGACCCAGCATGTATTGCATACTGCACCCTTGTTTACTGACCAAAGGCATCATGCCTTGGTGGACGAAAAGTCTTTGTGTTCGCAAGAAGCTGCATGTCTTGGAACCAAGGTTGCAGTATGGCAAACAACTGTGTCTGCTCAGGGTCCTTTTTGTCTGCAAGACTTCCAAGCATGGGTCAAAAGCGGCCATTTTGTAGACAGCATGCAAGTCTACCACGTAGAAGACACTACAACAGCACATACCCTAGCACAGCTCTTCAGTCAGCAAGCTTGCCCCCAAGCCCCCTCTGAGCCCCAGGCCCCCCTGACCTCCCCGCCTGACCCCACGTTGAACCCTCACCTTGCCCCCAATGGGGTCTCAACTGTTCCCCCTACCTCCTCTTCACAGCGTTACTACCAGAACCATTGGCAACAGGAAGATTTGGCGCCAAAGGCAAAGGTCATTGCAGCGCAGCTGCGTGAGCAGCTTCTTGAGTCTGGCAAGCAGGCAGTGTACCAGCTGCTCAAGAAGAGCATCTATAATTCTCTGCCAGGACTGATCAAGAAAGCTCGCGATGATCGCGCTGCAGAAGCTGCTCGCGAAGCTGCTGAGGCTGCTCGGCTGGAGTCCGCAGTCAAGGCAGCAGCTGCAAAAGCAGCTGCCGAGGCTGCTCGCTTGAAGGCTGAAGTTGAGGCAAAAGCGCGAGAAGACGCATTGTAAGTGTGTCATACCTCACGTCATTATTTGAATGTTGTCTGCCGTTTGTGTGTCATGAGAGACGCAGTGCTCTTGACATTCATCCATTCACTCGTCACGTGTCCCCTGGGGTCAAGCACGTACAGTCCTGAGTAGATCCCTGTATGAGGTCCTGTGTTAGCAGTCAGCATCCCACCAACCAAGTGAGTTGATGTGGTCAAAATCAGACTGGTGTTACAGTGACACAGGATGTACTACATGGCATTACCAACAGCCACAACTATATGCTAGGCCTATTGACAATGGTACAGAGCAACTGTAGCAACCTGTCAGTGGCTGCATTCGGCTTTACACTGTTGCATTCCTCTGCTGTGACCTCCCTTTGACACAGACGCTGTCATCGTGCCATCAACCCGCCCAGAGCCTGTCATCTTCGGCAGCACAAAGTGATCAGCAGCTAATGCGTGACTCACAGACACTCCCACCACAGGGCACGCTGTCTGCTTCCTCACTTGCATCTCTTGTCCTTGCTTCCCCATCCTCTTCTTTGCTGATTTCCTCTAGAGTCTGTTATCTCCTCTTCTGCACTTCCTCATGCTGCTGTTGTTGCAGCTGTGTTTGTCCTCGCTCGCCTCTTGCACTGGTTCTGCCTCATTTGCTCTCTCTGCACCTCTCTTCTGACAAAAGCTGCTGCCGTCAAGTAGTCCAGTCGGGCCTGACCTCTCTTGTGATTGAAGCTGCTGCAGTCCGGTCAAGTGGTCTTGCCCCGGTTGGCATCAGTTTGTCTCCACTGTGGTTCACATCATATGAACACACAATGTTGGTAGTATGCCAACTGCCCCATAAGGACCTTGTGCAGTTAGCTTTTCAGGGCTGCATGTACCCTTGGAGAAGACATGCGCTGAATAAATGGATGGATGGTTAGATGGATGAATGAATGGATGGATGGAGGAATGAACAGTGTTGACCGGCCCCACGCCACCATGAATGGATATTGAATGGTTCATGCATGAACGCCCTAAGGCGTGAATGTACGGATGGATGTACGAGTGAATGAATGTGTGAATGAAATGCTGTGTGCAGAGAGAAGCAGAGACTGGAGGCAAAGGCTCTTGCACAGTGGCACAGGCAGGAAGAGGAAGCACGGCTGGCAGCTGAAGCTGCTGCTGCAGCAGAAAGGTGGGGTCTGCTCTCCTGGCATGCCTCCTGCTGAGCATATGAATCATCACCCATGCTGCCGAGCACAGCACAAAGATCCTTTTGCTGGTCATCACAGCTGCCCATTGTTGACTGTCCAGCCTGCTGAGTGTGTTCCATATGAAGCTGCAGGCCACGTTTAGGTCACAACTACTTGGAATGTATATCCCGCAGGTTGAGCAGGACTGTTTTGTGCATGACAGCTCTCTCATGGGCAGCTGAATGATGACCAATCAGGTGTGCAGGGGGTGTTCAAATGTGGTCTTGGTTTCATTCTTTGCAGGCGGAGGAGTTGTGTTATATGTGATCTCGGTCTCAGAAAGAAAGAAAAGACTACGCCTTTCGGCATTGATTGAAAAAAAGCCCAAGGATGAGATACATTGGGCTTCCCTGTAGGGATTTGGTCTCACTCTGTGCAGAGCATTATACACATGATCTCAGTCTCATTTTGCGCGAAGCCAGATTGCTGTTTGGGTTTCAGGCAAAGGCGTGAGGAGGCCAGGGAGGAGGCCAGACGCCAGAAAGCTGAAGAGCAACGCATCAGGCAGGCAGCAGCTGCCAAAGCAGCTGCGGAAGCAGAAGCTGTCCGCATGGCTGAAGCAGCTGCTCAACAGGTAGGCTTACCTCATGTTGCTTCGGTCTAGCTGCATATCATGAGCAGATTTGCTGTTCAAATGCCATTTCTTAGCAAGACCACATGACAGCCTGTGTCCAAACATGTCAGCAGCTGAAAACACATATGTTTAAATATCTTGTCTGATGTTTGGGCGGATTCACAGTGCTTGGCCCAAAGGGCATCTGCCCAGTCGCTTCCTCAGGCCACACAACACTATGACATCTGCGGAAACTTGCATGCATGCCCACTCTTGCTTGCCAGAGTCTGCATGCAAGCAAGTTGCCTCAGATGTCTTAGTGCTGTGTGCTTTCAGAGGAAGTGACTAACACCTGCATGCTGCACTTAGGGTAGGTGTGGCGTTCCAACACATTTGGTCTTGTTGTTTCAGGCCTGGCAAGAAGAGCACCAGAGACGCAAAGCTGAAGCAGCTGCAAAGCAGCTGGCAGCTGAAGAAGCAGCCAAGCTAGAAGCTGCCAGAGTAGCTGCTGCAAAGGCGGCAGCAGAGAAGGCAGCTGCCGAGAATGCTGCAGCTGAGAAGGCAGCTGCTGAGGCATCTGCCAGGGAAGCTGCTGAGAAGCAGGCTGAAGAGGAACGTGCTGCTGCAGAGCAGGTCAGGAAGCTAGCTGCACAGATGGCAGCAGATAGGTTGGCGGCAGAACAGCGTGCTGCTGCCGAGGCTCAAGCCGCTGCTGAAGCTCATGCTCAAGCTGAGGCTGAGAAGAGATCAGGTACGAGCTGACAGCATAGCTTGCTAGTACCACCCTGGGGGACGCTTTGCGCCCCGCTCGGCCACACTGCAGGGTTGTTTGGGGATGAGGGTGGATTTGTGGAAATGTAGTAGAGTTGGCTGCTCGGGGGGGGGGGGCGTGTGTTGGCTGTTTCATTGTGTGGATGAACACACTCAGCGTAAGCTCCTGGACAGCTTGGACGCAGTGCGTGCAAGGAAAAGAAGAAGAAAGGAGGTGCAGTGATGCATGTGATGCAGAAGTGCAATGCATGTGGTCTAGATCTAGGTCATGCTAGGATGCACTGAACCCCAAAGAGCATGCTGGATCAGTATAAGGGGAAGGCCAGTAAACCACCGGTCTCCAGCCTGAGCAGTGCATTGTGGTGCTTGCCTTGCCAATCAACTTCAGTGCATTCGATGTCATGGAGCAAGCCAGTCTTGCCACATGACCTGATGCACGCGGTCAATCACCTGGTTTGTGGTGTGCAGCCCTGAAAGCAAAGAAAGCAGCACAAGCTCAAGCCATGCGAGAGGCCAGGGCAGCCAACATTACAGCTGAGAAGGAGCGCAAGGAGAAGCTCAGGCTGGCCAGGGCTGAAAGGGCTGCGGCAGCAGCAGCTGCCAAAGCAGCAGCCAAAACTGCTGAAGCAGAAGCTGCTGAAGCATCTGCTGCAGAGCAGGAGGGGCTATTTGCTGATGGGGACAATGAGCTGCATGCTGGAGGGCTCAATGGCTATGCACAGCATCCACAGCATGCCCAGCATACCCAGCGTACAGCTGGAACTGCAGACTTCAGGAACGGGTATCATCTGCTGCAGTCCCCTGTGGCGCAGCATCAGGGCAAGAATACAGGCTTTCATGCTCACTCTCCCACAGCTGGGGAGGATCCTGAAGTGGACATAATGTACAGCACCCCAGACAAGGCGGCTGCTGCCACTGCTGGCGGTGGCAGTGGCGCTGGGCCCTCTCCTGACATTGACATCATTCATTCCGCGTCCCAGGAAGCTCAGCTGAAGAGCAGCCAGCACAAACACCACCACCACCAGCTCAACAATCTGCAGAACACAGCTCTCCAAGAGTCAGATGTCGACATCACACATGTGTCCCCCTTTGGGCCACATGGGGGTCCGTCCAGGCCGTGGTCTAGAACAGACAATGGTGTTGAGTCCATGCATGTGTCTGATGCATCGCACACAGCACAGCACCAGCGACGATCCTCTCCTGCCAATGGCATGGCAGATCAGTCAGAGCAGGTAGAAGAGCAACGGAGGTCTGCCTCAGCTTCAGAACCCGACTTTGACTGGGCTGCTTGGCAGTCACCTGAGGATGGACCCAGAGGTGACTAATCCCAACTTTGCAGTCATGCCTCAATGGCCTGTCTCTCACCCTCTCTTGCCTTGTTGCTCATGCTTGTATGCAAACAACTGCTGAGAAGCTCATGCATTCAAGTAAATCACAGAATACTTCCTTACACTCCTTTCTAGTCGATCTCCCATTTATGCATGCACTCGCGCTCTCATGCATTCACTGACTCACCCACTCAATTGCTGAGGAGCTTGCTCATGCGCTCCTCCATGCATGCAGCTGTTAAGGGTGAGTGTGTCACTGCAGGTATTGCAGAGCGTCTGCAGCGAACGCGTCGCCCCCCAAAACGCCCCTACAGCCTGCCAGACATACCCAAGCCCAAGCCCAAGAAACAGGCATCCAAGTCCACCCACCACAAGCTTCAGCACAAACATGAGGACAGACTGCTCAGGCAGGATTCGGGATCCACCTCATCTGAGCAGTTTGCTCAACCCAGGCAGCATCACACTCAGTACAATCGTTACCAGCAGCAGCAGCAGCAGCAGCAGCAGCGCAAACCAAGCCTGCCCGGGCATGCTTCCAGTGATGCCGCAGCTGTTGCAAAGAAGGCCAGCAGAGGGAGATTGAAAGGCAGACGCGTGGTGGAAGATGTGGGGTGCATAAGGGCAGCTGCCTATCAAGGGGAGGCCTTCATGCAGGCCAGGATGGACGTGCTTGAGCAGCAGGGTGTGGTGCCGGGCAACCAGGCTCCAGCTGATCACGATACTGGTCAACAGGTCAGCGCACAAGCTTAAGTCCCTGCCTTGATCATCAGCCCATGTCTGCCAAACAACCATTGTTGTACAACTGTGTAGTGTTCTGTCTGTAGTACTGCACAGCTGGCAACTTGCTTGTGCCTGAAGCCCATTAGCTGCCCTTCTGGCTGACACCAGAAGGCTTTGGCTGCCTTTTGGGCTAACTTGAACCATCAGCGTTTGCCTTGATGGTGGACGCTGCTGCTTTGTCCACCAAGCAAGTAGGCAAGCCAGATGGTCGCTGTTCCTCCTCTTGCCATGAACACAAGCCTTGGCCCGCTTTGCCAGCATCACCCCTGAGCTGTTGTCACATGCTGAATGTAATTCTGGTTTGTCCAGCAAACCATTGGCACGTTTTGAAACCAATTTTTGTATGGTATTAATGGATCGATCAATCAGTTTACATTCCCTGTCTTTGGGACTCATTTGGGAAGTCAACATACGAAAGCTGGGAAAGCCACATACAATCTCTAGGGAAGTCAACATACACCAAAGCACTAGCTGTTCAAATGCGCTTGATATTTATGCTCCTGCATGATGCTGCAGGCCATGCCTCACACAGTAAGGGTTGTTGGGGGCAAGCAGAGGGGCCACCGCTCTGCTGTTAGAGACTTGTCTCGGGATGAGGCTGTCACTGATGCATCTAAATGGGGCCTTTTGAAGGTGAGCAGCATACCATTGATGCATCAATGGTATCAATATGATGGTCATCATCGTGATGTGTCAATAGTTCAATGACAATAAGTGAATATTATTATTACATTATTGACGCATCACGTGTGCCAACATGTACCGACATCTGCGTCACCACCCTGCATGCTGCACAGTTTTTGACAGTATAGCGTCTGACAATGCTGCTATACCACCAGAGTGCTGCCATGACTGCAGCAGTTATCAGGGCACAAAGTGTACTGTCATCTTGCTTGCATCAGCATGTTATGCCAAAAAATGATTCAAACATATTATGTTACTTGTACATTCACATGTCCCTTGATTTATGCAGGGACGGACCCAGGACCTGCGGTTCGGGCGCAGCCGGGTGCACGCTTGGGGTCTATTTGCTAAACAGGATATTGAGCCCGAAGAGTTCATCATTGAATATGTTGGTCAGGTATGATGCTCCCTGTTGGTCTGACCTTAGCATTTTGGTCCAACTGGAACAGCCATGCTGTCCTTGCACATACTCCAATGCCACAGCTGTGGCCTTGTGCAAGCTCAACCATCTTGGTCAGCATGCTCTGGTTGTGCACGTTTACACACACACACATACATGCACGCACGCACACCTGCACGCACGCACACATGCACGCACTCATGTGCAGTGCACTGCAGCGTGCTGCTAGTCAGCAGGGCCTAGACTGATTGCTCTCAGTGTCACCTTTTGTTCTGGCGCATGCATCATTACTGGACCACATGCCTGGCGCAGACTATACGCACAAGCCTGCTGGACTTACGAGAGAAGGCGTATGAGCGGTCAGGCCTGGGGTCCTCTTATCTCGTCAGGATCGATGAGTCATGGGCTGTAGATGCCACACGCCAGGTGAATTTGCTGCAGTACTGACGTGGCTTCAGAGCATTCTGTCACTGTCGTACTCAGGCGTCATTACTCAGTGCAGTACCTCATTTTTGGTTCATCTCTGTTTTGGAGCTGCGCAGGAGTCTTTGTGTTTGCAACATCTGTTTTACTTAAAGAGGTCACATACATACATACATTCATCCATCCATCCATCCATCCATCCATCCATCCATCCATCCATCCATCCATCCATCCATCCATCCATCCATCCATCCATTCATTCATTCATTCATCAATCCTGCTGTGGGTGAGTCCTTACAGCACCCTCATCATCAGTGCTCCCTGCCGCTGCTTCAGGAGGCAGACAGACAGAATTCTGATCAACAATCAGCCCTGGAAAGGCAGGCAGCTAGCCCTTGAACGCAAAGTTCACCCCTTGAGCCTGGCCTCCCCTGCAGGGAGACACGGTTGCTCTTCTGAGGCTTCGTTCATGGTGCAGGGTGGGCTGGCTCGCTTCATTAATCACAGCTGTGACCCCAACTGCTACACAAAGATCATAACAGTGGAGGGTCACAAGCACATTGTCATCTATTCCAAGCAGCACATACAGGCTGGGGTGGAGCTCACGTATGATTACAAGGTAAGCTTCACGCACGTGCATTTCAACTTCAGTGCGTAGGCACCTATGCACCAGGTCACGTTGTTGTCTAAGTCATAAGATCTGATACATCACCGCCCATTATTGTCTAGGTCATAGCATCTGATACATCATCACTGCCCATTATTGTCTAGTTCGTAGCACCTGGTACATCGTCACTGCCCTCATGACTGTTCAATTCCAACTGCTGCAATGAAGCACAGCATGTATGTGCAAGTGATGCATGTCCAATCTCGCGCTTGCCTTTCATGGGGACATGCGTAGTGCCTTGTCGGCAAACAGAATTTCTCAGCACTATGTGCCAGGTATCAGTCTCAACATGGACATCTCACTAGAGTGCCCTAAGTTCGAACTAATTTTATGACTGTACCCATAGATGTTCTGTCTCTGTCATGAGTTTGGCGCAGTCAAGCTCAGCATTGTCACTCGTGGCTTCCTCACAGCCTGAGGATGTGACTACAACACTGGTCACAGTCCCAGCCTGTTTGCAGTGTGCACTGAAGAACAAGGTTCTTGTTCTGGTGTGTGCAGTTTGAGTATGAGCTGACGGAGGAGCCCATCAAATGCACTTGCGGAGCCACCAACTGCCGGGGCAGACTCAATTAGATGCTCATAGCAATGCTTGAAAGCCTGCAGTTGGTGTATCTGGCCGGCAGAGTCAGTCAGATGCTCATAACATTGCTTGAAAGCTTGGATTATGTAATTGGTGTGTTTAGCCAGCATGCAGGCGTTAATCGCCAGAAGTCAGTGATCTGCACCTGCAGCCTTATGTACTGCAGTAAGCAGTAGCTAGCTAGCTTTTGTTAATCACACAGCAGTCTTGCTCTCACCCTATGTCAGCAGCTGCTGGTGTGTTCTGAAGCAGCCCTGGTTACCGGTGTCAAGCAGCAAACTCCTGGCAGCAAATTGCAAATATGACACAGGGTTTCCAGAGGCAGAACACACTTACAGAGCTGCTGCTGTTTGTGCCTGTGCTGGTTCTGTGGTGCAGGTGACAAAAGCATTGTCAAGCCAACTTGCATATGGCTTTGACCAGCTGTGTGAGTGTCTCCATGTCAGTTAGGCCACAGCTACAAGCATGCCTGGTGACACTTGCAGACCACAAAACAGGCGCGATTGTCAACGTGGTGTGCAGAATTGTGCAGCACGCGGTGGAAAAAGCCAATAGTGTCTCTGCAGTAACCCTAACTGCCTGCCAGCTTCGATATATAACAGAGGAGCATGGATGTTGGCTGGTGAATGTTTCCGGCACGCGGCTAATGCCGACATAATACATTGGATGGGATTTGGTGTGAATTTGGGTGTTACGTAATGGTGGTTTTGAGGCGAATGTTTGTATTGTGTTTGGACCCAATTCGATTGATTGGGCGGAGATGCCCGTCACCAGGCAATCTGACAGGCTCAGGAAAAGGCACTGCGGCGCCTAAGCCGCCGAGCAGAGCCCTTCACCCTGGCCTCATCGGACCCCTAGGTGGGGACACCTCCTATTACTATAGGAGACAACCCATTTGGTGGTTAGGTTGCATGTGTGTTTGAGCGACAAGGAGCATGTCCTCAATTAGTTCTCGAAAGCTGCGCAAGCGCCGCGTCTCAAAAACTGGTGAAGATACGCTCTGAAGCTGGTCGCCTTTCAATGTTTCACATGGCTTGCCGCACTGCCAAGGTATGGGACAACCCTTCGGGATAGGGTCAAGCCCTATCCCGAAGGGTTGTCCCACAGGGACCGGGCTGAGCGTCCCGACAGACGTTCAGGTGCGATCTGTGCGATCTGCACTGACGCCTTGTTGCTTTGGCTGCCAGTGTCAAAACAGCCACAATGCTGCTTCACGTTGGTGGCTCTGGGCAGGATAGACTGTGCTGCCTCAACAGAGGACAACACGCCCATGCAGCATAGGAGTCCGTCACCTCTGCTGTATGCTTTGTGCAACCTTGTTTTCGCAGCCTTCTTCACCAGCAAATGTACTGGGTAAGATGCACGCAGCCTGCACCAAATTTGTCGTCAGATCTGCTGCCAAGCCTTTGAACCTGCTGCATGTGCCTTACGTAAGCAAGCTGCAATACTTCTCTCTGCTCTGGTCAGCAACCTCAGCATCATAGGAAGTCCAGCGCATAGCGTGCTCACGTTTTTGGCAGCTCTTCGTTGCGTATCTCAGAACAGGAGGTGACCGTCAGGACTAGTCTACAGAGCTTGAGTATGCACGTGCCTGCCCTCAGTACTCAGCTGTAGCCTTTGCCTGCTGGCTATGGCGCAATGAATCAGTCTCAAGCTTTGCCAATACTACAGGCTTGTCCCATGCTTGACTGTTATCAAGGCATTCGATCGTGAACAATAACGAAACCCCCAAGCTACTTGCAAGCCTTGCAAAGCTCTTGCACCTCCATGGCATATTCACTCACAATGCACTGGTGATAATGTTGGTCATTCGGTATTTCTTACAGCTTGAATAAGTTGGCAAGTTGCGTCCAGACAAGCCATTGAGCTAGAAGGTCATGAGGCAGCCGCTCACGCAGACCTGTTATAAGCTAGAGAGCAGGGGTGCTATATTTACATATGCTATCAGCAGACTTCATGCTCTCATATATGTCAAGGCCTGGTTGCATAGGTCCCAAATGCTGCATGTTCAGAGTCTTTGCTAGCCTCCGTACTTTGGCATACGTCTCGTTGATCATGATGGCATGGCATGCGGTACAAAGGGTACCCCAGGTAAGCCAAGGCAGAGGCAAGATGAGTGCAAGATTCTTCCGCAAGCAATGCTAGGTAGCCAATCAGAGTGGGAAAAACTTTTAGTGTTGTGCAGTGTAGGAAATTCTGAATATGTCGCTTCTTCGAAATGTGTTATCATATGATAACATGCACGAAATGTGTCATCATATGATAACATGCATGCACAATACAGCTTTGCACATGTGTGCGCTGGTACCTTGCGCTGATTCCTTGAAGTATCGGTGATGTAAAACGTGTGCAGACCTTCACACAAATGTCATGCTGGTTAGCAATTGTTCCGAAAGCCAACCTTGCACACTGGCAAACTAAATGTACTGAAGGCGACTGTAAGCACAACAACATGTCTATGCGGTCTGCTGCCTTTTGTGGTCGTCTCATGGTTGCTCTTATCAGCTCGTATTACTTTATAACTAAATAATGGTAATGTATCACCGGCAGCAAGTACATTCTGTCACGTTGTATGTCAGGAGTGACACCAAGTCCTGATACAGAGCACAGTGTGAATTCTCGACTGCAATGTCATGCAGTGCGTGAAGTGCTGCTAATGGCCTGCGCCAAATTGACGTGGGTATGGTCATGGCTGTTGGTCAATACCTATTTGCAGAGCGTGCAGCAAACACTACCGCATCACCCTATTTCAGCAAGTGCAGTAGCGGTAGAAACGGCAGTAGCAGCGGCAGTAGTATACGCAGTAGCAGTAGCAGTAGTAGCAGTAGCAGTAGTAGCAGTAGTAGCAGTAGTAGCAGTAGCAGCAGTAGCAGTAGTATACGTAGTAGCAGTAGCAGTAGTAGCAGCGAGTAGTGTAGACAGTGCTGTAATGTTCAGTTTGACGGAGCTCACCAATGCGAATACCAATGCAGACTTGCCGCCTGTTGCTGCAGTGGCATTACAAATTTACTCAATCACAAGCTTGCCTCTGAGCTGCCCACGGCAGGCATTTAGTCACCTTTTCTCACTGCATCCTAGCGTAACCAGCTGAAAACTTTGTCAACTCGCTTGTGAGACTGAGTAGGGAGCGTCCCGTCAATTTCACGCCTGATGTGTTGCATCGCAACGCCGAGAGCGATTGCTTTCGACCATGATGTAGCCCTGTTAGACACAGCGGCATTGCAGTCGCCGCTCTGAGAAAATTCGCGCAGCTCAGATCGTGTGCTCGTTCTGCTGTACACTCAACAGAGCCATGCCAGCAATTCGTATGTTCGGCCGGAAATGGCGTGTGTCATCGGACTTTCTGCCCTTGTTCGCTGGCGTAGGGCTACTTTTCCACTCGATATGGGTTATTTTCATCATAGTCTGGCCGTTCGGAATCACAAATGTGCACAAGTGCAACAATTTCAAAGCAGGCAGACAGTTCCAGGCTGCAGTATGCCTCTTCTTTGGCTTGTACGTTCTATCTTTCTTTCAGGAGCTGCTGATCACGGTGATTGGTCTCAGAGGTGATTGTTCAGCCTGGTATCTGGTTGTGCATACCTTGTGCATGCGTACTGAATACAAATGCTCCTCAAGGCACAAGGACGGTTGCACAAAACCATATAATGTCCCCCTCAGGTGCGCCGCTGGAGACCAAGAAGCGCAGAGCTATGAAACCAGTATTGTACACCCAACTTGTAAACTGGGTTGGTCAACTCGGCGTTGTGAGTAAGTCTCCATGAGACCAAACTTTCTGTTTGCTCGGTCACCTCTCCTTTGATGCCTTTAAGCCAGCTTTGAGCACACCAGCTAGGGTGCATCTGTCATGGCATGCATGCATTAGCAGTCTGATTCATGTCAGTCTAATGCAAACCTGCAGGTTATGGTACATATGTGACGCACGACTATTCCACCGCCATTGTCATTAGCTACTGCAGTGATGCGTCAGTGGTGATGCTCAAGGTCCTTGTATACAGCTCCTGGGCAATGATTGCTTTCAATTGGTAAACATTCAAACATCACTCATTGTCATTCTGCCTGCATTGTGGCCTTGATCACTTCTGGCTGCATTCTGGCCGTGATCACTCTTATCAAGAACCACTTACTTTAGTGTTTGTTGCTTGGATGCATGCTGTTGCAGCATGTGTTCCTCACTCAATGATGCAGTCATGCATTCCGCAGGAGCCGCTTGTTGGTGATATACAATCTGTTTCCTGACTATGAGCGAGTGGACAGCTGGGCAAAACGCATACGCTTTTACACTTGGTACTCACGCAGCAAGAATGTCATCACTCATTTGGAAAAGCACCAGTAAGTCAATTTTCCTCTACCTACAGCCCTTATGGCAGCATTGTTGCCTTGGCAACAGCAATTCCTTGCAAAGTGCATAGTGACAGTCTCTACTTGCTGTGCACGATGCACAGAGAGCACAGTCACATATGATGCACTGTGCCATGCATATCACTTTCACATTTTCAGGTGTTGCTGACTCAGCTTGCTATCTGTTGTTGCATCACGTCTGACTTTTCATGACCTCGTCATTGTCAATGTGTCAATACATGTCTAGCACAACTTGAAGGCGTTTGGTGCTGAAGAATGTTAACGGCAGCTGCAACAGTCAAGAGGGCTTTGCAGAGTGATGGGAATATGCTGCAGTCCACCATGCACTCAGCATTTAGATCCGCAATCAATGCATCAAACAGTGGATCACCTAAGGCATGCAGGCATGGCCTGACTATATGTCTGGCATAGTATACAGCTGTTACTTAGTTGCACACATCATAAGCAATCCTTGGACGCTTTTCATTGTTGGAGGCCTTGAGGTGATGACGACGCGTACTGCAACCCTATCATGTGTATATTCAGGCATCGACCTTTGGGCAGGTTAGCAGAGCTTTACTCACGATTGCTTCACGGTGCTGATCTGTCGCCTTCAGATGAGTTTGTGTCTCTCATCCTCTTGTCAGCCGCACAGCGTAAGAGTCGGCAGGAGCACATACGCAGGTAACAAAGCTGCTACTGATGGGCACGGGAACATTGCTTGAGTGTCAAACAGGCCATGGCTGTTTGTGATCTGCTGAACGTGCAGTCTGGCTGCATGTGACACATGTCAAGATGTCCCATAGACACTCAATGTCCTTTACGCATCAATGTGCTTCACGCAGCATGCTCCATGCAATGTGCCTGATGCAATCTGCTCCATTGGGACTGTTTCATCACAGCACAAGAAGCAGTTTCAATGCCCTGCTAGCAACTGCCATGGTGGTTGGCAGTGCACAGAGGCTGTCTGATGTGTGATTCCAAGGCTGTCATTTAATTGTCAGCCCATTTGTTTGCTCATTCATTCACACATTTATCTTGTCATCAACATGTCCTCCTCTGGGGTTAGCTTCATACAGTTGGGCCAGGTATGCACAGATGCTGGTCGGGTGTCTGAGGTGTGATGTCTGGGCTGTCATGCCTAAGGTACATGCATGTGAATATGTTGCAATGGGAGTTCCCACCCCAAACAGAGGGGATGTAGGGGTTGCTGTTACTAACAGCATGGTTATCTTCAATGGGCGTTTGATTGCAGAGCACTCATCAAGTACCGTCAGGAGACCTCAGCCGAGCAGCAAGAGGCCGACAAGCCTTGCGAAGAGACTAATGGCAAAGCGCCCCCTCCCCCACCCTCCAATGACCCCTCCCGGCACCCCTCTCAGTCACAGGGGCCCCGTGCCGGCAAGTCTCACAATCAGCGCAGCTCAACCTCAAGCCCTCAGACTCAGAGCAAGTCAAAGTCTCAAAATCAGGATGTTGATTGCAATGGTGAGGCTCATAGCACTCATCTGGAGCATGCAGAGGAAGGTATGGGAGATAAGATGGCTGACACGCTGAGTACAATTCATACCCCTAATGCTGCTGATGACCGAGGCTTGACAGGATCTCCTGAGCAGTCATCACATCAGTCACCAAATCAGTCATCAACAGTCTCATCCGCAGCTTCTCCTGAAGCTTCTCCAGAGAAGGTGTCTAATCACAGGGACAGCCATGTGATTGACATGCCTTCTGACAGACAGCATGCGCTGCCTCCACCTTCTTGCTCAGCTTCCTCAGTGCATGGCGCATCTCCTGCTCCCGCCAAAAGTTCCCGCCAACCAGCTTCCGCCAAAAAAGCAGACATTCAAGATCTGAAAAACATGGAGGAGGGAAGCCACGGCGCTGACAATCAGAAGGAGCAGAAGATGAATGGGGAGCGCGACCCAGGGATGCAGCACAGCAGGATGTCATCGCGCAGGAAGCTGAATCAGGATGAGTTTTTCAGGAAGGACTTCATGTTGGCGCCAAGCTCGTATGCCTGTGAATATGAACCTGACATTGCGCCTGACAAGCTGGCAGATATTTACACAGGTGTGTATCATTTCTCCGTGCTGATGTCATGTATTTTGAGTTGTGCAACTGAGATATGTCTGAGATATACATCATTCAGCATCTCTGCAGTTGTCTCTGCATTTGCTGTGCGTGCGTGAAATGATGCTTTCCTGTCCACACAACATGTGTGCCAATTTTTGGGAGACGTCAACGCTGCTGTTGTGTCATCTGGTTGTGGAAAGTGCTGTTCCGTTCTTTTCTGCTGGCTGTATCACCTCAGCTGTCGTCACCACGTCAGGCCATGCAGTCAGTCATTGCACTGTGGCAAAAGAGTATGTCACGCTTGCTTGCTTGCATTTATGCATCCGCTTATTCATTCATCTATGCGTTCTTTTTTCAGTTGTCCTTTCATTCACTCATCCATTCACTCGTTGATTCACTTGCTGTTACATATGGCAAGCACTGGTTCTAGCTGATCAGTCTTTGGCATATCATCTGCCTAAGCTCTTTCTTTCTCAGGGCCAACCTGGGACTGTGCATCGTTGAATTCCAGTCAAAGCTCATGTTCTGTTGCTGACTGTGCCATGCGCTGCAACTGTACACACCAAGATTCAAAGCATGAAGACTGTGCTGTGCAGACGGATGTGCTGACCACCAGGAGAGGATGTCACATCCTACGATTATCGACTGTGTGCTCTGTTTCAAACATACACACCCAAGTTGTAAAGCATGCAGCTCACTGGATGCAGGTTGTAATGAGAGGGTGCCACGGCCAGCGCTTACTGATTGTGTGCTCTGTTTCGAACATATACACATTCAAGTTGAACAGCATGCAGCTCATTGGTTGCATGCAGGTTATAAGGAGAGGGTATCACGGCCTGAGGTCACGGAAGCTTCAAGGTTTGCAAAGTATGCCATTGCGGCGTATGGCGCAGCAGGCTTCCAGTATCTGCACCAGACCTCGTAAGCTTTGCTGCCTCTTGACAAGCTTCCTCAGTTGAGCTTGTCTACTGATCAAATGCTGCCTTGCTGCATATCATGCATAGAGTTCCCAGTATCTGCTGCAGAGCTTATATCGTGTACTCAAGACACACTCAGTTTGCGCTGCTCCCTTCTGTACTCATGCTGATATGCTGCATTGTTGGTAGGGTCCTGCTAGGATGCAACCTGCATGTGCTGTGCTGCCAGTAGGAGCAGAAAGCTGTCTGTTTCTGCACCCAAACCTTGCAAGCCCTCATCACATTCTGCAGTGAAGCAGCTGCAGTTGGCACTGCATGTCCCTATTTGTATGTCTGTTGACTGACTGCACAGCAAATGTGCAAGGAGGCGCCAAAGCCCCATACATCCCGGTTATCGATTGACTGCATAGAAATCATGCAGGAACATAAAAAATAATACACATGCTGTCTGCCGACTCACTGCACAGCAACCTTGCAGGAAGGTGAAGAACACATACAACCTGTTGAAGAACCGCGGCAAGGATGCGTACAAGGCCAACAAGCTGATGAGCAGCAAGATCCAGAGCCTGGAGCAGCACCTGGACTATGAAGCCATCATCCAGATTGCTGAGATTGATGACCAGGACCTCCTGTATCTCAACTTTGACAACCAGGCTCTGGGTGAGCACTCTTTCATTTTGTCTTTTTGACAGTCAGGCTCTGGGTTAGCACTCTTTCACCTTGTGTTTTGACAGTCAGGCTCTGGCTGAGCACTCTTTCACCTTGTGTTTTGACAGTCAGGCTCTGGGTGAGCACCCTTTCCTTTTGACTTTTGACAACCAGGCTCTGGGCTAGCACTCTTTCATTTTGTGTCAACAGTCAGGCTCTGGGCTAGCACTCTTTGATCTTGACTTTTGACAACCAGGCTCTGGGCTAGCACTCTTTCATTTTGTGTCAACAGTCAGGCTCTGGGCTAGCACTCTTTGATCTTGACTTTCTGACCACGCTGCCTATGACCTCTGTGCACGTAGCTGACGGGTGTGCAGGAGCCGTGTCTGCATCACCTTATGTTCAGCAGCTGTGCATTGTCTGCTGGTTGTTTGTAGTGTTAGCGTGCTGACAGTATGTCTTGTACGACAGTATGTTTAACCCAAAAAGTGGCTGCATTATTGGTAGTTGCATGTAAATGCACAGCCTTCTGTCTGGCAGCAACCCTGCTCTCATCATTCCTCAACTGCAGTGTACCTTGATGTAGTCCATCAGCCCTTCGAGATGCAGAAATGTCACCTTTCTTGTGAAAAGGGCCTGTTGCATAAGTACAAATCTAAACTTAGATATGCCTGGGGAGTAGTACCGGGCGTTTCTACCTTAGCGGGGTGTCTCAGGAGCTGCCTTGCATGCAGGTGACTCGCCGTACCTGCTAGCGCTGCACAGGAGGACTTGTGCATTTTTGACTGCTATGCATTGCTACAGCCCATCCCAAGCATCAGTCTTCACCAGCAATATGCCTTAATGTAGTCTGTCAGGAGGTTGACGACATGCAGGTGATCTGCCGTACATGCTAGCGCTGGACAGGCCGACCAAGAGTGTGGTGTTGTCTATCAGAGGCACGGTGTCTGTTGCTGATCTGGCCACAGACATGCTGGCTGACCCTGAACCCATGGAAGAGTGGCTGCCTGATACCATGACTGAGGTACACTTATCATGACTGATACCATGACTGATGCCATGACTGATATCATGACTGATATCATAACTTGGTACCCTGACTGAGGTGCAGCTGGCTCAAACAAAAAGCTTCAGTTGCTGCTGCTGAAGCTCGTTTTGCCTTGCTGGCTTAGTCAGCCTGCACGGGTAGAAACGTTTCCTGCTGCAGCACCACCCGAGGCCACAAAACTATGAGTGGAAATCAATGGCAGCAATCAATGCAGCTCTTGCAACTGCTGCTGCAGCTGCTGCTGTCGTGGTTGTCCAAGCAAGCATCAAGGCCGCATTGAGAGCAGCCTGGAATGCTTCAGCATGGCCTCATTTCAGCCTGGGTCGCTTCACCACCAGCAAGAGAAGATTGCACAACTCACTCTGACTCTGCACGGTACAGGAAGAAGAGTCGTGCATTGAGCAGGGGCCCAGAAGGGCGCATGCCGGCATCATGGCAGCAGCCACAGCAATCTGGAAGGACCTGAGGCAGCACCGCATCCTGCCTGCCCTGCTGAATGTGTCACCAGACTCTGACGATGAAGACAACCTTGAGTACGACATTGGAGCAGGTATGCAATCATCATTTCTGGAGAATCATCCACACATATATATATATATATATATAGGTTTTGCATGAGATGTGTTAGGAGGGCATGAGATGTGTTAGGAGGGCACAAATGGTGGAGGTAGACCTTGAGTAGTAGGGCATTGGAGCAGGTGTGTTACATGTTGCATCGGCTCTCAGAGTGTGTGGGTGTGTGGGTGCGTGCGTGCGTGCGTGCGTGCGTGCGTGCGTGCGTGCGTGTGTGTGTGTGTGTGTGTGTGTGTGTGTGTGTGTGTTACATTTTGCACACATACGTCTGTTAGAGCACGTAATCAAGACTGCTGACGCCACAGCATGCAAAGGTGCATTAACTGAAGCCTGCCTGCTGCTGCACAACTTTACTAGAGCAGACTTTTGACAATTTGCAGTCCCTGTAAAAAGACCACAGAATCAAGACAACCTTTTGGTTTCCTCTTTTTACAGAGATAATGAGGTGACTGTGAGGCGTTGTACAAAGGCTTTGCTGGACCAAATGGTGCAATCAAGCACGGTATTGCAAGGGCTATAATTGTTGTGTCAGCAGTGAACTGCACAGCATCGACCAAGCTAGCATTGATATCAGTCCTGATGCCAAAACTGATGCTCAGAGTTCAGTCACGTGACAGACCGTGCAGACACATCTCCGCTGATCTCATTTTTTGTAAAGCTGCAGGAGAGCATGCCATGTCTGGGTAGGCATATGGATGTGCCTACTACACAATCAAATCATGAGTCAGTGTTGTGACAGCCACATGCCCGTTACTAGCCAACACAGCATGGCGGCAGTGCATGTTAGGATTCAGGGTTTATGTAAGTGCAGGTGAACATGATGGCTTTGATGAGGCCTATGGACCTGATGATGATCCAGCGCCAATGCCAGAAGATCAGCGCCTCCCCGCCCCCCATGAGCAGCCGGGGGCCCACCACAAGAAGGAGCCCATAGCACCAGCTGATGATGGTGAGTGTGGCACTTGACAGCATGCACATGATCCCACATCTGCACTGATTGTCTCAGAGACATGTGTTGAGCGTTGAGTGCTCATTGTATGTTGGTTTTTCAAACTTTGTTTGATGCCCCTCCCCCCCCCTAATGAGTCCCAACAACAGGAAATGGAAATTGACAGACTGCTCGGTCGGCTGACTGGTGGGTCAGCTGGCTGGTTGGTTGATTGACGGATGGACTGGTAGCTTGCTGGCTTGGTTGGTTGGTTGATTGGTTGGTCCATTGGTTAGTTGATTGGTTGGTTGATTGGTTTGTTATGCCAGCAAGGTGCAGAGGTACCACAAAAGTGCCAAGTCCACCTGCTGCTGGCGCTCCCTTGATGTTCAGACCTTTTGGGACGACAGTCACTACCACCTGCCAATGTCAGTTGTACTGTGTGGACCCACATCCGGACACAAGTGCTGAAACTTGCAGAAGCAGACAACTGTACATGTCATGACTGTCCTGAGGGTTAGTCTGTGGTCTGACATTGGAGCAGCCAACGGTCGATATCAAAGCAATTTTTTCCATCAGAGAGAGAGGAGCCCGGTGTAGAGGACACCGGGCCTGTCGTCACACCTGCCTAAAGTTTTCTCAAGGCAGAAATAAGCAGACATGCATCATGCTGTTGCAGGTACACATGGGCATTCACCAAGGAGGCGTCATGCTGATGATGCTGAGACACGCGAGGCCAGAAGGCAGGGCGAACACACAGAAAGGCAGGCGTCTATGAACCCTATCACGCTTGTGGGTAAGGGTCTGCATGCCGGCGTCAGTTCCCTACAAGAGGTGCCCCAGCAGGCCATTGGTCACATGATGGGCGGAGTCAGCGGTGGTCACAGCTCTCAGAGGCACCTTGCAGAACAGGCCACCGCAGAGGCTGCAGGCAGCAGCCCTCGCAAGGCTGCTGGACACAGCCCGCATCGTCAAGCCAGCGCCAAAAGCCCTCAGAGGAGGAGAAGGCGGCAGGCGGCAGCTGTAAAGAGGAATCAGAATGCAGCTGCTGCTGCTGATGATGCCCCAAAAGCCCGGGGAACTGGCAGGCAAATGGGATCAGACCATCCTGAGTCAGATGGCTCAGCAGGTGGTCATCCGCAGGATCAATCTGATGTTTCCTCCGGCCTTAGGGGCTGGGACAAAGTCAGAAAGGTAGTCAGAGGTACACCAATGGTCAAGTCCAGAGGTGATGGTGATGAACGAAGCGTCCCCTCCCTGGCTTCTTCTTCACCACCGCAGGAGGGAAATCCAGAAACTCGGGAACTGAAGCGTGACTCAAGTTCTGGCGGGAGCTTGAGCAGGAACACCACAGGCCCTATGCAGTATATGTGGAGCAGGGGAGGGAAGATGGCAGCTGTGTTAGCCATGATGGGCAGCAGGGCCAATGCAAGATATGGGTCCGACGAGGGTGGCTTCCAGGAGAGGCATGTGTCTCATGACAATGGCCCATGTGATGTCACATCCCAAGGGGCTGCAAATGCTCCTGTGGATGATGCTGTATCTCAAGCTGGAGCTAGGGATCCCCAGAAGTCAGCTGGGGCTCAGGTGGGTCAAAGGCAGACACCTTGCTGTTGTTCTGCATGCAAGCGCTAGCGCAACAAAGGTGCTCAACGCAGGACCTGCACGCATGATGACAAACATGGCAACACAAGACGCCTCAAAAACATGAAATGTTGGTGCAGATCCATCCGTGTATTGGCATTGATGTCTCACTGTTTCTGCAATGCTCTGGCCATTGTTCACGTCTCCAGCGTTGAGTCAGTCTCATGCCATCCTCATGTATCTATGCATGAGAAGACTCATCCAAACTGCCGTTTTTGCAGGAGTCCTCGGGTGGTGAAGAAGGTGTTGAACAGAGCAAGGACAGTGCAACGCGTAACGACTACGCTGCTGACATCATCAGGAGGGGCTTGAACAAGGAAGGCTGGAAGCTTGTCATCACTGGTGAGACTGGATTCAGCATCAGTCACCCCTTGCCACACATCTGGCCTGTCACTTTCACGAGCGCTAGGATGTTTTGCATCTTCTCTTGTTGTTTCTGACGTCTTGCAGGATACGCTTCTCTGCTACTGAATGTGCAAGTGTATTGATTTATGTATATTTCTAACACGCCTTCTGAGAAGTTTTGGATTTCCTTTTCCACACAACTTCTGATAACTTGTTCATCACACCACTTCTGCCCTGCTCTGATTGTTTTACAAGGCTGACAACGTTGTGAGTTTTGTGTAGTCCCATGGATGTCCTGGTGAGCTCAGTGCTGTGCATCAACTGCTTCCTTGCTGTTACGTCCTGTTCCTCTTCATCATTGACGTCATCTTGATCATACCTAATGTCATGTTGTTTGTGATCATCTACTGCTTCAGCTGTGAGAGCCATGCAAGCTCTCTGTGAGGTTCAGGTCGCAGTTTTTGAGTGGGAAAAGAAAGAAAATAGAAAAGATGGCGCCGTTAGGCCTTCAATACACAGAAGCTTGTGGTGATCCCAAGTTGGGCCCAAGCATCCCTTGGTGTTTTGAGTACTTGTGCCGCAGCATCAATAGCACTAGAGACAAACTCCACCTCAAGTGCAGGGCTCTTTGATGGTTTCAGCCAACAGTCCCAATCACTCATTGCATACTCTGTCTAGGGTGCAGGTGACAGTGCCAAGGCTGATGGAGCAGCCTGATAGTCTTCACAGTGATGGCTAGGGTTTCAGAGTTCAAGTGCAGGGCCTTGAAGCCGTTCAAGGTCTCAATCAAGCTCTAACCACGGACTGCAGACCCCTGATGTGCAGGCCTTTCTGGTGCAGCAGCGTTAGCAGCCTTCCCCAAGAGTTTGAGTGCGAAGTGCTCAGGCTTGCCGTCCATCGCCTGGCCACTAATCAGCCTTGTCTACTAATCAGTCTACTGATTTGTGCAGGGCACAGTCTGGGTGCTGGTGCAGCAGCCTTGATTGCCCTCAAGCTGAAGGACCGGTTCCCAGAGGTCAAGTGCTGGGCCTTCTGCCCCCCGGGGGGGTTGCTGACCCCCAACATGGCCCACTCCATGAAGCCCTTCTGCACCAGCGTGGTGGTCAACAAGGACGCAATCCCCAGGATGTCCCTCAAAAATCTGAACCGGTTTATGGAGGGAAAGCTGATGGCTTTGGCGTGCAGCAGGCTGAACGCTTTTCAGATTTTCTGGGGATCGTACGGGAAGGTGAACAGGCGGCATTTCTTTGCCAAGGAGATTTTCAGGCCCATCAGTGAGATGCCGGAGGAAGCCAGGGAGATGCTGGAAAGGTATGCATCACCCAATATTGTTGTTTCCATTCCAGTAACAATGTAAAATCTTGATGATAACTTTTTTATTTATAACTTTTTGTTGTTATTTTTCTGAGTCGACGTCAAGTGTGTCATGTAAAAGTAGTCTGAACTTTGGCAACTGGGACACCTCCATGACTGACAAAACACACACACTCCATCTTTGCATCAGAGCTGGTGCATGTATGTCATTGCCTGCCGGGTTCAACCCGGCAGGCAATGACTTAGTTCCATCAGCACACTCAGGGCAAGCCTTTCCTGAGCAGCAAGAACGGCCTTGCACCTTCCTGTAACTTATCCTGGCAGAGGTTTTGACTGCTATCACTCTGTAGGTATCACTGTACTAGTATCACCATACTAGTATCACTGTACTAGTGACACAGTACTTGTATCATTGCTGGTATCACTGCTAATATAACTGTTCCAGTGCCACTATACTGTCATCACTATCCTAATACTGTCACCACATCAGTTTCACTGTACTATCATCACTGTACTGCTATAGCTGTACTACTATCACTGTAGTAGTACCACAATTCTGGTATCACTGTACTGATACTACAGTACTGGTGTCACTGTGCTACTGTCAATACAGTTGTATTACTGTGCTAGTACTGCATACTGTTATCACTGTGCCGGCGTAGTATCACTGCATTGTTATCACTGAAGTACCATCACTGAACTAGTGTCACTGTGCTAGTACAGCAATATCTGTTCTAACATTGTTGTATCACCACTGTATCGTTGTGACTGCAGGTTCCAGGAGTGTACCTTGACTGATGTGAGCGCGCAAGACATGGTCCCTCCGGGACGCGTCATGTACCTGCGCCGCTTCAAGGCCTCGCCCAACGCCTGCCCCATCAAGCAAGAAGAGCACCGGCAGCGTGCCAGGGCACACAAGCCCAACACCAGCAACCTGCGGGGGCGACTTGGCACCAGCTCTGGTGATAGCTCAGGGAGTGAGTCGACCTTTAGTAAACTGAAGCAGGTGCTGAGCTCAAGCAGCTCGGATGAGGGTGTGTCTAGTCATCATCAGGAAGCTGGGGATGGGTCTGGTGACAGACAGCAAGCCGGGGATGAGTCTGGTCTCAGGCAGGAAGCTGGGTACCCCCAACAGCATTTGAGCAAGTCTGATGCACAGCAGAGTCAGCATTCCAAGTATGGCTCAGTTGACCCCAACTTAGATCCACAGCAGGAAAATGAGTCTGAGCACAGTCAGAAATGCTCTCAACAGCAACAGCAGCAGCAGCAGCAGGGTGAGCAGTTGTCACGGCAGCAGAGGCGGTCACTGCTTCAGGTCCAGGATCACAGACACACCAACGGACTGCTTCAGTCTGGGCCAGAAGCAGGCGAGCAAAAGAAGCAAGCAGTCCCGGTTCAGCATGTGTCAGGTCATGACCAGCATCATCCTCACAGTCAGAAGCAGAGGCAAGATCAACACCCAGATCAGGGTCACAGTCAGGCAGATGATCAAAATCAGCGCGATCTGGAGGATCAGGATCAGGATGATCTAGATGAAGAAGCAGAGTACTATCGCCAGGCTGGGCTGCAGAAGCCAAAGGGACCGTTGCAAGGGGTGGAATCAGGACCTGCCTCAGGGTGGGCTAGCAGGAGGAGGAAGAAGAAAACCCTTCATGAAAGCTTGCAGAAACCCAAAGACCTCTTTTGGGATGCTGTGTGGATTGAGCCTGAAGACATCATCAGAGAGGTTAGTCATTTCGTCTGTGAATAGAGGGAATTGTGCTGCCACTGATTGATGAGTCATGCTTTATTTGGGCTGTGGCATTCCTCTAGCCAAGTTGTCAAAAGCTCATGTTTTTGAGAGTTTATGACAGTGTATGACTGCACATTTTGCTCATTGTTACATGCTGCCGTCCCTGCTTTGCTCGCGCTGCCTCAGCAGAAACACTATGTCAAGGCAACAGGCAAGGCCGGCATTGAGTGCCCTGGAGCCCACGCATGCAAGACTGGGCGGCCCTTGTCAGGAACTGCTGAACCTGTCATGCCTAACTAAGGCAGAGTCATGCATTTGTCACAGGGGTTGCTTGTGTCCCCAAAGATGACTGAAGACCACTACACCATTTCTCTGCTAAGATCGCTGAAAGCAGTCAGTGAGCGGCTGGCAAGTCAAGAAGGCAAGTCAGGCAAGGAGAGCACCCAAGGATCGACTCAAGTGGCGGCTGCTGACAAGAAAGACAACTCGAGTGGTCAAGGGCTGGGGCACAAGTCAAAGAACCACAGCGGCGGTGTGAAAGAGGCGACCTTGGGAGGCGTCTTTGATCTGGTTTAGGCATTACGTAGGTGAAGTCATGCAGCAGTCACCAAAGAGTGCAATGCAATAGTCAGCATGAATGGTGTTATGGATGTGCCTGCAGAGCTACACTCATGTGCAGGTGTGTTGGCAGTCATCTGGTGAGAACAAATGAAAGGTCCAAGTTTAGAAGACACTTTGGACGGTCTGTTGACCTTTCTCCCTTTCAAGTGTTGTGTATTAAAGTTGGGTTATGGGTCAGGCTCAGGGCGTGGTAGGCTGATAGCGCTGCTTCAGAGTACAGTGAAAATATATGTGCTGCTGATGTCTATCTCTTGCAAAAGCACTGAATGCAGGTTGTGTATGCCCTGCATGCATCAGGCAATCTGGTTTGGTATAGTATGGTATGTGATTGAATAAACTTTCCATTTCGTTCTGTCGTAGCACCTGCATTGTTGGGATTCAGTTTGTTGGTGTGTTTCTGCCCTCGTTCTCGTGTCATGATCATGTATGGATGTTGCGCTGTGTGCAAGCTTAGTATGCTGCAAGCCTTGCACAATGATTCTGTAATTTTTCCATTTTTGGAGTGCTGCATTATTTGAATGTGGACTCAGTTTGGTATGCATCTCCTGTATCAATGTGTGTGCTGGTCTCATGATTTTATGAGCAATAGCTGCATCACTCCTGAATTCAGCACGTAATAGTTGATATGCTCCAGAAAATCCCTGCATGCATCGCAGTGCTGAAACAAGCCCTTCAAACAGCTTGACTCTTTAGCTTCACATGTAAGCATGTCATGCCTGTAGTCTGCCTGCATGCCAGGCACCAGGGACTTCAAATTTTGCATGCTTGTGAGAGGACGTTGAGTAATGAGAAGCCAGAATTCCTTGTCAACGCACCGACTATGGTGTACGCGCTACCTGACTGTGCTCGTGCACCGATCGCCAAACAAAGCCAATCTCAAGGCCAAGATAGCTATCTTGAGCGTTGACGCTGATGACTAGTCTGTTTACGGACTCAGCATGAAGCAAAACTCTTTATTTTTGTTATGTGTTGGCGGCGTTGCTGGAGCTGCCGCAGCATGCGCAACGCTTCATGTTATACAGCGGCGCCAGTGGAACGCACGTTCACGCCAGTATGACCAAGCGAGCCATGCTCAAGAAAGTTCTTTGAAATCAGTTGTGGCACCAAACTCAGGCACAGGACTGCACAACTTTCACGAAGACGAAATCTTGGCAGAGCAGTTCACCCGCAACGTGCAATTCTTCGGGCAACAGGGCCAGATCAAAATTGCAAATGCATTTGTCGTGGTGATTGGACTGGGGGTATGCTGCCAAAGCCTTTGCAGCTGAGCTCTTTGCTGTCAACAGGCTCCTGCTTCAAGGGAAATCCCATGCTGCCTTTACAGGGAGTTGGCAGTCATGCTGCTCACATGTTGCTTCGATCAGGTGTTGGCAAGTTGAGATTGGTGGACTTTGACCAGGTCTGCAAACAGTTGCAGTGTCGGTGCATTCTGCAGTAACCAAATTGCTTGCACAATCTGTCAACAGCATATTAATGTGCTTGTGAGCTTGCAATGTGACAGAGAATGCCACCCTAATGAGCTCTTCATCTGTTGTCACGTGCACAAGATTTGCATGTGTTGAACACATATCAGTTTCTCTATGGCACCCAAGTGACCTTGGCAGGTGTATTATCTCACGCATTGTGTATGAGCTAAGCTGGAAGCGCATCTGACCTAGCAAGTTGTCTTGAGTACAGGTGTCGGTGTCTTCCCTCAATCGGCATGCAGTGGCAACAAGGGAAGATGTCGGAACATCAAAGGCGCAGTGTCTCAAGGTCGGCACCTGTTTGTGTGCACTGCAAACTGATCAACGTAAACAAAATGCTGTTGGATGATTGTTGCAGCTGATCCGCTTTGTGTGTTCTACTGAAAGCCTGTGCTAGTTCACTTGGGTCTGCCCATGTGCAACCACCAAGCTCATAGCTTACACTGTTTAAATTTTGAACAACACATCAACTTTGCCTGCTGACATATTTAGACATGTGTGTACAGTCAGAGGGCACAACTCCTTCAGGCCAAGTTTATATGACTCATGACTCATAGTATGACACAGTAGGACATAGTCTGACACGGTACGGCTTGTGCTGACCACATGATGTTTGACCCAGCGCTCTTTGTATAGTATCAAGAGCAAGGCAGTCTTCAACCAAACACCCACGCTGCATAGCATTCCTTGCAAGAGGGTGCAAACAGCTCAAAAATTGAAGTTGTTACCAAACATGCATGAGCAACCGTATCAGCAGCTCATTAGGCGTCTTTCATGGTTGGCTGGGCCATTTGACTCATCATGCTTGCTCAGATGCTCTCTTGCAGTCACTAGAGCATGCCTGCAGGACCACTTTTTAAAGATCTTGCCAGAAGCTGAAGTGGAAGCTATCAATGCAATGTACACAGAAGCTGCAGAGGAACAGCTGCTTGGCGGGAGGCCGGATTACGTTCTGGATGCCATTGACAACATTGATACCAAGGTTGCACTGCTGGCAGCATGTCACAGGAGGGGCATCCCTGTACTGAGCTCAGCTGGAGCGGGTGGGGGATTCTGAAGCCTGTCTCTGTCCTGTTTGTCATGTCACACCACACCTGTCTTTGACTGAAAGCCCCACATTCACAAGGCAGACAGGCAGGCAGGCAGGCAGACAGGCAGGCAGGCAGGCAGACAGACAGACAGACACACAGACAGACAGACAAACAGACAGACAGACTTTACAGTCTCAAGGCAGCATGCTGCGTCAGCTATGCAGTGGCTTTTCTAGTCTGTGTGCGACATGTTAAGATCCCTGTTCATGCAGCTGGAATGCTCACAATGCAGCAGATCTTCAGCAGCATACAGAGCATGTGCACCTATGCAATGCTCATACAGTCATGCAGTTGCGTACAAGTCTGGAGTGTCTTGACCCAACTCTGAACAATTTGGTCCAGAGCTGACCGCCTGCACTGCATTGTTCACCACCATTGAATCACTGCCATCAAGACGGCCCATGCCTTGTTCTTGTTTGCACAGTCAAAATCGGTTCCCCCTGAAACACAGCGCAAACAGACTTCAGAATGTCTGCAAAACTGCTGATCAAGACATCTTGCAGATGACTCCCTTAGTGACTACCGTGCTGCATGTGACCTAACCTTTATGAAAAGGACCTTCTTTGTCTCAGATGAGAGGCACAGACTCAGTCTGAGGGCGTATGCAGAGTGCTACAGAACTTTGAGGCTTGCCAAGTGTGAAGCTTATAAATCATATTGTGCTGTGCAGGGTCTCGAGCAGATCCAACAAGGCTAAGGATTGCAGACATAGCAGAGTGCAGCAGCGACAAGCTGTCAAGGTCGGTCAGGTATCGCCTGAGGCGAGAACATAAGATCACCAGAGGCATACAAGTGGTGCTGTCCCTTGAAAAGCCCAGAGTCAAGCTACTGCAGGTTGATAACCCTTCAGACTATCAGGTATGCAGTCATGCATTGCAAAGTGCTGCATGGAGAAGTTTGTGGTGACATTTGTGACAATGGCATTGCTGTTATGCATGCTGCACTGACGTGAGCATGGCAGTGGCGGTGCAATGACCATGTGCTTGAGCCAGTAATCAGTCACAAAAAACATCGAAAACTACTATGTTGCCAGGAGGCTCATTCAAGACAGCACAGCACAGCACAGCACAGCACAGCACAGCACAATGCTGTCCAGCATTTTGTCGCAGCAAGATTCCAAGCATTCTGTCAGTCAAGCAGACATATCATGAACATGCATGATGCTGCATTTGCAGATAGTACCCGGGTTCAGAGTGGGGATTGTGCCAGTCTTGGGGACCATGCCTTCTATATTTGGCATGGCTGCTGCCAGTCATATCCTTTGCCAATTGGCAGAGCAGCCATTTAACCCAGAGCCTATCATGCAGATCACAGTCCCACAGTATGAGACTCAGATGTCCAGGCTGCTTGAACGCGAGGAGACCAAGTTTGGCAATACTGACAGCGTCACTGTGGATTACGACGATGTGAGTTCAGTCGTCAATGGTCACACTGCCTCTTCTTCCTCATGCGCCATTGTCGGATGCATGAGTGTGCTGCACCCTTATGCATTATGTAAGAGCAAGCAAGACGCCGTTGCACTTGGACTTCTTGTTTTTACACTGCCACACACAAGGTGTCGTGAGCGCGCGTTGGAAGGGGTTGGTCATACACCAGCGCTGCTGTAGCAATCAGCCTCAGCTGTGGGCAACACTCTTTTGCTTGCTGTCGACAGGTGGTGTATGTAGTGCGAGATGTATGGAGGGGGGTGAGTGCACATGCTCTAGGGGTGCAGGAGCCAGGTCTACAAAGAGGCTTCAACAGATCCACTGCCAAATTGGTGCTCACCAGGTGATGCAATGGCACTTGAGGTTGCTGTGCACAAGACAATGGGCAAGCAACATACTCGTTGGTGACATGGCGTTCCAGACAGTGTGTTTCCAGACAGTGTGTTTCTGTGTGTTGCAGCATGTATTACACAAGTAGGTGATTCTGCATGCAACGAGCTTTGGAATTACAGGGAGGTGTCTGACTGTGTTACCGGGCACAGTAGCTGCAAGGATCAGAAAGTATCTGGTGTGACTTGCAGGTGGGATGCATCCAAGCCAGCAGGAGTTGACAACCTGGTGCTGATGACCTTTGAGCAGGCTGACCAGCATGATGAGGGAGGTGCAGCTGCTCATCAACGCACCACAGATGCATACAGCAATTATGTGGAGCAAAGATTGGAGCTGGTCAGGACAGAATATGGCTTCACTTAACAAGTCAGTCACTTGCTGGGGAACTACACATTGCAAATCAATTGTCAATGCATCTCAGCTGAGTGGATATTGGTTGTGGTGGAAAATGGACAGGCCTGTCGCACCTTTCTGGCTAGCTTTGTGGAAGGAGTCCAGGTACTGCTGATGAAGATGGCTCAAATACATTGCCATGTACAGCAAATGCCATAACACATGGGTCTATACACATTTGCAGGCTATAGAACGTATTGAGGCACACTACAACCTTGAAGAGTGATATGGGTCTCATCCCTCAAATGCATAAAGCCCACGCAATTGTAATATCAGGAGCCAATTGATGCTGCACAGCGAGTGACAATGAAGTGACTGCTTTGTTACAATCAACATACAGTGCTTCTAGGGCCTGTTTGAAATGCCATCATGTGTATTTCTCTTGTAGCTCTGAAACCTTCCTGCAGCACATGCATGCAAGACATGTCTGAACGCATCAACACATTTGATGCACTAGGAGACGAAGGTAAATGAGGGAGTTATGTGTGGATGTTTGTACTCACATGATGTACTCCTCTTGAGCAGTGCTTTGCTCCTTGCCTGCAGTGAACACCAAGTCAGATTATGCAGGTCCAGCATTCAGAGCAGTAAGTACAAAAAACTACGGTATGTGGTGATCAGATGCTCACCCTTCTGCTTGTTCCAGGCCTCCCATTTGGCTTTGCCTGCAACACAGCATCTTGTCATATAGAGTGTCATACACAGTGTCTGTGCAAAGCACTAAGAAATTTGTTACCTTTAGGGTCAAACATCCCTGGCTTGGCTGCAAGTCACGACAAGAGTAAATTAGTCACGCATAACGACTTTCAACAGGGACTTGCAGTGCGCAGGTCGTGACTGCAAGTCAGCGGGCTTGACTGACGTCGTGACAACAGCAGCAGCAACATATATCGATGTGGCCTTACATGTGTTGCAGTCGCCAACCGTGGCCTGCTTGTACAAGCCGTACAATATCAACTTGTCGTCGTTGGATGTCTTGTCGGGCAGAGACTTTGCCTCCTCAGCAGCTTTCTCGAACTCTGCCTGCAGGTGCAGCAGGCAAGCGTCAACATCAGATCAAAACCTATCAGCTATGAGCAGCTGGTGCGCTGTGCCTGGGTAGTTTCCACGCTTACCTTCGAACTCATCTTTGATGAAGAAATGATTGACACTGTGCCAAAAGTTGGAACCTGTGCGCACTATGGAAGTGATTGACTTTCTTCGGCTTGACTTCTTGGGGGGCTTGAGAGCGCTTGGGCGCTGGGGCCTTCCTGTCGGGTGTTCTATGTGCTTGCTTTCTTGGTGAGGTGGCCGTTTCCTGCGCGGTGTGGGTAGGCGAGACGCAGATCCGCACTTC